>ERZ1643249.887-NODE-887-length-31709-cov-6.227396_pt1 | contig 31709 bp, 30 predicted proteins | sample MGYA00579263_ERZ1643249 | MGnify/ENA primary metagenome ERZ1643249 (study PRJEB29033, sample SAMEA4952264) | chicken gut metagenome | biome: Broiler Chicken; feature: Gastrointestinal Tract; material: Caecum | place: Ireland | collected 2018 | study: Broiler...
GCTCCGCCACACGGCCGGAAAATTACTTCGGGCTTTTCGGATGCTGGAATTCTTCCGTGACTGCATCGCGGCTGCGAATACCCCCGCGGACTTTCATCTGCCCAGTGTCTCAGCCTCTTCCTGAACGCCTGTCTGATTCTGGCGGACTGCTTTTTAGTCCGACAAGAAGCAGACAGGTGTACAGGAAGGGATGGACACGGGCAGTGAAATTCTGCGGGACGGTCTCGCGCAGTCCAGCAGTCATAGAAGAAGCCCCTTCCGAAAACCCGGATTAATTTTCCTCTTTTTCCGCAGGCTTATAGTATTTATCCAGTATCTTTGTATCCGCACGGTCAAGCTCTTCTCTGGGCAGCATGCCGAGAAGTTCCCAGCCAATGTCCAGCGTCTCCTCAATGGTACGGTTTTCGTCGGGACCCTGGCCTACAAAGCGGGCCTCAAATGCCTTTCCGAATTCCAGATATTTCTTATCGATAGGAGACAGCTCGTCCTCACCGATTACAGACGCCAGCGCTCTCGCGTCGCCCACCTTTGCGTAAGAGGAAAACAGCTGGTTTGCCAGGTCCTGATGATCCTCACGGGTGAAGCCCTCGCCGATACCGTCCTTCATCAGACGGGACAGAGACGGCAGCACACTGATAGGCGGATATACGGCCTGGCCGTGAAGCTCTCGATCCAGTACAATCTGTCCCTCCGTAATATAACCTGTCAGGTCAGGAATCGGATGCGTTATATCATCATTAGGCATGGTCAGAATCGGAATCTGTGTCACAGAACCTTTGACGCCCTGTACGATGCCGGCACGCTCATAAAGAGCCGCCAGCTCACTGTATAAGTAACCCGGATAACCCTTTCTGGACGGGATCTCTCCCTTGGAGGAGGAAACCTCACGCATGGCCTCCGCGAAGGAAGTCATATCCGTCAGAATTACCAGAATGTGCATATTGCATTCAAATGCCAGATACTCGGCAGCAGTCAGAGCCACCTTCGGCGTGATCAGACGCTCTACCACCGGATCGTTTGCCAGATTCAGGAACATGGCCACATGCTCGTAGGCTCCGCTTTCATCAAAGGCGCGGCGGAAGAAATCAGCCACGTCGTGCTTGACACCCATGGCGGCAAACACAATACCGAACTGCTCGTCGGAATCCTCGCCCAGAGACGCCTGCTTTACCAGCTGGGCTGCCAGCTGATCATGGGGAAGTCCGTTTCCTGAAAAGATCGGCAGCTTCTGTCCGCGGATCAGAGTGGTCAGGCCATCGATGGCGGAAAAACCGGTCCGGATATAGTTACGGGGATATTCCCGCGTAACCGGGTTCAGCGGCTGTCCGTTTACATTCCGGTGCACATCGGACACAATCTCTCCCAGGCCGTCAATCGGCTGGCCGAGACCATTGAAGGTACGTCCCAGGATTTCCGGTGAAAGGGCAATTTCCATAGGATGTCCGGTCAGTTTTGTATGGGTGTTGCGCAGGGACATGCTGTCCGTGCCTCCAAACACCTGAATGACCGCCTTGTCCTTGTAGCACTCTATGATACGGCCCAGCTCTTTTTTCTTCGCGTCTACGCTGATCTCCACAATTTCCTCATAGGAAGCGTTCTGGACGCCTTCCAGGGCGATCAGAGGGCCATTGATTTCACTTAAGCCTAAATATTCAATTGCCATAGCATTTCCTCCCCTTTATGCGTTCTTTTCCAGTACGCGATTGTAGAAATCATCAATCGCTTTTTTGTAATCGTCAAACATCTCCAGATGATCGTTGGGCACGTCATACTTGATGGCGATAACCTTCTCAAAGATATTCTCAGACTTCAGCACAGACATGGGCATTCCCATGGTAATGAGAGCCTTTGATTTGTCATACAGATAAAGGATTGTCTCCATCATTTTCATCTGTTTCTCCATAGGCACGCAGGTATCCTCCGAATGGAAGGCGTTCTGCTGCAGGAAGCCCAGACGCACCACTCTGGAAATCTCCAGAACCAGCTTCTGATCATCAGGAAGCACGTCGCTTCCGATCAGCTTTACAATCTCCATCAGGCTGCTTTCCTGATTCAGAATCACCATCAGACGATTCCGGCAGTCCATGAAATCCTTTGCCACATGGTCCTTGTACCAGGGCGCCAGATCGGAAATATACTCGCTGTAGCTGGACAGCCAGTGAATGGCCGGATAATGACGCGCATAAGCCAGAGACTTATCCAGTCCCCAGAAGCAGCGCACGAAACGCTTGGTATTCTGCGTAACGGGCTCAGAAAAATCGCCTCCCTGGGGAGACACGGCTCCGATAATAGAGACGCTTCCCTCTGTGCCGTTCAGGTTCATCATCATGCCGGCACGCTCGTAGAAGGCCGCAAGGCGGGAAGCCAGATAAGCCGGGAACCCTTCCTCGGCAGGCATCTCCTCCAGACGTCCGGACAGCTCACGGAGAGCCTCCGCCCAGCGGGAGGTGGAGTCCGCCATGATAGCCACATCATAGCCCATGTCCCGGTAATACTCGGCAAGAGTCACACCTGTATAGATGCTTGCCTCACGGGCCGCCACAGGCATGTTGGACGTATTGGCAATCAGAACGGTACGATCCATCAGAGGATTGCCGGTCCGGGGGTCCACCAGTTTGGAGAAGTCCTCCAGCACCTGGGTCATCTCATTTCCACGCTCGCCGCAGCCAATGTAAATAATGATATCCGCGTCAGACCATTTTGCGATCTGGTGCTGGGTCATGGTCTTTCCTGTACCAAAACCGCCGGGGATCGCCGCTGTACCTCCCTTTGCGATAGGAAACAGGGTGTCCAGAATACGCTGTCCTGTGATCAGCGGCGTCATTGCCGGGTAACGCTTTCTGGTAGGACGCGGAATCCGGATAGGCCATTTCTGAGTCATGGTCAGCTCCTGCTCCGAACCGTCGTCCAGCTGCAGAACCGCAATAGTGTCGCAGATGGTATACTGTCCGTCTGGCATCACCTTAATCAGCGTTCCTTCCATATTCGGAGGAACCATCACCTTGTGGACTACCGCATGAGTCTCCTGAACTTCACAGAGTATCGTGCCGCCCCGGACACGCTCTCCCGCTTTGACAGTCATATGCGCGTCCCAGAGTTTTTCCTTATCCAGAGAATCCACAATCGTTCCCCGGGTAATATACGCGCCGCCGGTCTTTGCGATCTCGCTTAAGGGGCGCTCGATTCCATCAAAAATATTATGAAGAATACCTGGAGCCAGCACGACCGAAATCGCGTCTCCCGTGGCCTCTACAAGCTCTCCCGGCTTCAGGCCCGTCGTCTCCTCGAAAACCTGAATGGTCGTCATATCCTTTGTCAGTCCGATGACCTCGCCTACCAGCTTTTCCTGGCCCACGTAGACCATCTCTGACATTTTAAAACCTGTATTTCCCTGGAGGTAGATAACGGGACCATTGATTCCATAGATAACGCCTGTTCTATTCATTGGTCTTGCCTCCCTTTAACTGAAAGCTCTCTTTTGCCTCCGCAAGCTTGGTTTCAAAAGAATTGTCAATCAGAATATTTCTGCCCGGCAGAACCGCCCGGGTTCCGCCCAGGAAAGAATAGGTGCTGACCGTAACCGGGGCTCCTACTTCTGCTTCAATACTATACTGATACTGCGCGTCCGAAGGATCGATATAGAGAATGATTTCCTCTCCTCCCGCGAACTCTCTCGCCTCACGCAGCTGCTTCACCAGCATCTGATGATACTCCCGCGTCTCGGCAAACCGCGCCAGCATATCCTTTACTTCCACAAACAGCTTTTCTTTCAGCTCTGCCTGACGCTTGCTTAAGGTTCTTTTGATTTCTATCTGAGCCTCTGAAAACTGCTTGTTATTCTGGCTTACAAGGCGAACCGTTTCTGTCTTTATCTCCAGATCCGCCTGACGTTTTTTCTTTTCCTGGTGCTCCTGGAAAATCTTCTCCAGAGCATCTCTGTATTCACGGAGCATGGTATTGCTCTTATTTCTCGCCTCTTCCATGGCATACATGGTAAAATGCTGCAGCTTTTCTTCTGTCGTCACCGCGTTCCACCTTCCTTCTTCCTGTTACAGTTTGACTCCTACCGCCTCGTTGACGTAAGAAGTGATAAAGTTTTCATCCCGGGTCGTACCGTGGCGATCCGGAATCTCTATGAGAAGCGGCAGACTGCGGCTCAGACGGACATCATTGATCAGATCCGGGAACTCCCGGCCGAACTTCTCCGTCAGAATAATAACCGCCACCTCTTTGTCTGCCAGGACACGGGCAAGCTCACTTTTCAGCTCTTCTCTCTCGTGTACCACAGCTCCCTCAATTCCTGCCAGGCGCATGCCTGTGCAGGTGTCTACATTATCACTTATCAGATACATTTTCATAGGAATTCCTTCCTTTCAGGCGGCTGCTTATAACTGTCCAAGAATCATGAAGGAGATGATAAGTCCATACAGAGCGATACCTTCGGCCATAGCTACAAAGATCATGGACTTACCGAAAATGCTCTGATCCTCGCTGATAGCTCCAAGAGCCGCGCTTGCAGAAGAAGCTACCGCGATACCGGAACCGATACCGGAAAGGCTTGTTGCCAGAGCTGCCGCGATATAGCCGAGACCGGAAGAAAGTCCGCCTGCGGCCGCGCCTGTCGCTGCCACATCTGCGGCAGCCTCAGCAGCCTGTACGCTGCCTGCTCCGCCAAGGGAAAGAACAGATGCCAGTACCAGGGTTCCAAAGAAGAAGAAGCAGTTGCACGCAAGTGATCTCTTATATCTCTTACGGCTCTTTTCTCCCAGAAAATATGCGCCAAAGGGAACAATAATACTTAAGATTAACGCTGCAACCAGTAACACTCTCACTACCATAGACATTTTATTTTCCTCCTTAAAATACCTTTAGATATTTATAAATAAATTTTTTATTGCTGCTTTTTTCACATGCTTTTTCAACTGTTTATTTCTTCAGCTCATAAGGCTTGAACGCATGTCCTGTTCCTTTGTAGAACCGGCTGAACAGCTCGTAATATTCCAGCCTCAGCACCTGGATTCCCACAATCAGACCCTCCATGGCGCATACAAAGGCATTGCCCAGAACAATGACAATCCAGTTTCCGCTGCCGCCGTTCGTAAAGCCTGCCAGCATCAGCACGACCTCCATCATGGCCGCGTGGCTGACTGCAAACGCGCCGATACGGACAAAGGACAGCGTATTGGAGAAGAAGCTCAGAAGCACCTCGAACATTTCAAAAAAGGTCTGAACCAGGTACATGGGTACTCCGTCCTCAAATTTTGCCTTCTTCTTCTCCAGCCAGGCTCCCAGAGGCTCCTTGAAAGCCATGGCCAGAAGCGGAACTCCAAGGATAATCACCAGAATCACCGCTGCGGGAAGAGTATGGCCGCTCATCACAAGAATCAGGCTGGCTACCAGGAAGCCGTAGAACAGGAAGCCTGCCACTCCGTTTGTGTCAAACCAGGTTCCTTCCGCGTCATGATTGCGCACACATACAATGATGTGCATAATCATGGCCGTCAGAATCAGGAACATACCGAAGACGATGGCAACCACAAACACCGTATTCATCTGTCCAATCACAGGCAGCGTCATCATGGCCTCCTTGGGTTTCAGCCAGATGTGCTTTATCACCGTATCCTCGAAACCGAAGAAGCTGCCATACATAAAGCCAAAGAAAGTGGAAAATACACCTGCGCTGGCGATAATCGCCGCCAGATCCATTCCCTTCTTTTTATAAAGGAAGAGACCTCCCAGCAGAAGTACAAGCCCCTGTCCCACATCGCCGAACATGGCTCCGAAAATGAACGCATAGGTCAGAGCTACGAACATAGTGGGGTCCATCTCATTGTAGGCCGGAAGACCATACATCTTCACGTACATTTCAAAGGGCCGGAACAGCCTGAAATTCTTCAGCTTGGTAGGCGGAGTGCTGAAAATATTGTCATGATCATCCTCCACTACCACAAAGGTCTGCTCATCATCCTCAATCTCTTTCTGGAAGGCATCCGCCTGATTCTCCGGCATCCAGCCGCAGAGAATATAGAACACATTGTCCTTTTCCTTGGTCAGAGCCGCAAATTTGCGGATGTCAAAGCTTGCGGAACGCTTCTCCAGGAACTGCATCGCTCCGGCCAGTTCATCCGCCCGGTCTGCCGTCACGCCTGTGATCTTCTGATCTACTTCGGCCAGCCGGCTGTCCAGTCCGGCGATCTTGTCCAGCAGAGCCTGATGAGCCTGGCTGGGCGTGCCTTCATACTCGTCCGGCAGGAAGAAATGTTCAAAGTGCATGGAAGCGTATACTGCGTCTATCTTGTCCGCCATAGAAGCAGGTACAAAATACACGCCCCACACATACTCCTCATCGCTGCTGCATTTATAGAAAATCGTATCCAGCGTATCATAGACATACCGCTCAAATTTGTCAAAATACTCTTTTGAAATCCGGCCGAAACGATATTTGATATACCGGAACTCCAGAAGCCTGTGTACCTCAAATCCCAGAGCCTGAAACGGATCAATATTTTCCAGCAGCTTCATGGCTTTTTCCCGCTGTTCAGAAAGTTCCGTCCTCTGGCCCCGCAATTCGGTCAGGTTCTTTTCCGCTTCCCGGAGAATCTGCTCCGCCCGTTCCACGGTCATATCCGGGAATTCCTTATCTGTTTTCAAACCGGCAGGGAGATACTCTTTTGCCTGGCGGATGATTTCCTCATAAGGATTTTTATCCGTATAGGCCCTCAAATCCCTTACCGTCTTAAGCTCTGTCAGGGCGTTTTCCAGCTGAATTTCATACTTGGAAAGATATTGGCCAGCCATGCGCTCAATATCATTTTTCGGCCCAGTGATGCTTAAGAACTTCATTTTAACAATCACTTGCTGCTACCTCCTCTACTGTGTGCTTCCGTCACTCGCCTGCTCCACGTATTTCAACGTCTCACCGGGCGGCATGCCATATCTGACACCCTCCAGGACGGTGGTCAGCCTATCCAGCTCCAGTTCCTTGTCGAACAGATAACTGGTAATCACTGCCATGGAATACGGATTGCTCCGTTTCTCTTCCCCATAAATTTTTCGGATAAACTGGTTATACATAATCTCCAGTTTCTTCCCGTCCAGCTCCAGAAAACGCTTTCCATAATAGGTTTTCCGCGCGGCCTCTTCCATCTCTCTCTCATCCCCGGCCGTCACCATATTCCGGATATCGCTGTCATGCAGCCGATAATTAATGGGGATTAAAAGAGCGTAAATGGAGGCCTCTGTAAGCTGGTAATATTTTTTTGCCCGGTAAATCCACATCATATTCAGCAGATCAATTTTACTTCCCAGGCTTCTTGTCAGAAGATCCAGATCCCTGCCTTTCAGAAGCTTATCTTTCTGTTTCCATATTATAGAAAAATAATAAAGATCCAGCGTCATCTCAAAATCAAAAAGACTTACCTGCTCTGATTTTTCCAGTTTCTGCAGAACTCTGTAATAATGCGTATCCTTCAGCACTTCCAGAATCTCCGGGACAGTCTGGGCCTCTGACAGCTTGTCCAGAGGAATTTCCGTAAAACGCTGAATCATTCCCCGAAGCTCTTTCTCCTCTGCCGTCCTGTCTCCATGGTTAAACGCGCGCCGGAAGGCCCGTTTCAGAACAGCAATTTCGAATTTGCAGAAGTAAAGTCTCAGGACACTCTTCTGGCTTCTGTCACAGAAGCGGTAAATTTTTGAAAAATCAAAGTACAGTGTTCCAATCAGAAGCTTTTCAATCTCTCCACGGTGAAGCTGATTTTCATCCCTGCTTCCAAACAGGGCGCTGTACGCGGGAATCTTCTTCAGATAAGCCACTGCCTGCGGCACACTTGCCATCTCTGCCAGTCTCCGGTAGTCTTCCTTCTTCAGGAGGCGGCTCTCCATGGCTCTGATTTTGGTGGCAATGGCGCTGTATTTCATCAGATCGCCCATGCCTACTCTCCTATCATTTTATGAAATATTCCTTCAGCCAGCTTTTCATGGTTCTGACTGTATTCCTGCTCCATAGCATTAAGCTCGCGTTCTGTTTCAATCTTCATCTTGAGAAGCTCATTTTCAGCTTCTGCTTTCAGCTTTTCATTCAGATTTTTCAGCTTTTCCTGCGTCTGAGCATCTATTTCGGCATCAAACGCTTTTGTCTTCGCATCATACTCTGCGGCAATATCTTTTTTCTGTTCCGCCGCCTGTTCCTCCAGCGAGACAGCCGCATCCTCAATCTCAGAAAGCCGGCTGAGCACAGTCTCCATCTGCTCCATGCGATTTCCTCCTGTCTGCGTATCATAATTGAATCTAAATTATACTATATCTTTTTTGTGCAAAAAGCTATAGTCAAAATGACAAAAAAGTAAATTATTCTTTTTGTCTTTCTCTACAATTATGTAAAATTTCCAAATTATGCAGGTTTACACCTTTAAATTTTGTTTCCTTATCCGCTTCGCAGAATTTTCTTGCACAGAACATGTTGACTGAACCGGAAACAAAAGTTACCCGCCAGATCAAAAAATTCCCCGGGATCGCCGGGGAATTTCACGCACAATTAATTGTATTTACGCTTTCTCGCTGCTTCGGACTTTTTCTTACGTCTTACGCTGGGCTTCTCGTAATGCTCTCTCTTACGAATCTCCTGCTGAATGCCAGCCTTCGCACAGTTTCTCTTGAAACGACGCAGAGCGCTATCTAAAGTCTCGTTCTCTTTTACGATTACATTCGACATAGTATCACACCTAACCTCCCTCCAGTTGTATATTGTGCACTAGACAACTGTCTGGGTAATATACCTTCAACTGCGGAAAGCTCGCGCAGTTCGCCGCTGAAGGGATCGTTGCACAACTAAGATTATAGTGTTTGAATGAACTTCTGTCAATACTTTTTTGCGATTACTGCCCGCTGGCTGTCCGCCTGCTGCTCTCTCCTTCCAGAATTTTAAAATCCTTTTTCCTTCAGTTCCGCCACAATCTGCACATACGTCTCTACCACGTCAAATCCCTTATAATCCTGCCGCTTCAGGTCAATGATATCTCCATGGGAAATTCCCCGCAGCCTTTTGTTGGAAAATACGCCCCGAAACTCGCCCCATTTGGCGGATTCCACGCTGACCAGGCCGTCATTTTCTCCTTCCAGAGGGCGGATCATGCAGTACGGTATCGAAAGCAGCAGATGGCTGAACGGATTTTTCATCTTCGAGGTGTAGCTCTGGTAATAGACGCCCGGCATATCCGGCGTCTTCTCATTAAACTGGGCGCTTGCCTCTGTGGCAAACTGGTGGGTGGCCGTATAAAAATCAGGAGCTTTATCTCCAAATCTGGCAAAGGTCCGGTCAAAACAGCCGGCCACGAAACGGTAAAAACCCTCAGGAAGACGGCAGGCATAATCCACAAAGCGGCAGCCACGGTGTGGCGTATTCATAGTCGTAAGAGACGCCACATAAGGGCTCATGCCAAGAGTGGTCACCGCGCAGCGTGCGTCCAGTCCTCCCTTGGAATGAGCGATGATATTGACCTTTTCCGCGCCGGTCTCCTCCCGGATCTGAAGAATTCTTTTCCGGATATCCTCTGCGTTATATGCAATGGTCCCCAGTGCTTCCTGATTGCCGTAATAAATCACTGCCCCGTTCCGTTTCAGCTCTCTGGGAATCCGGCCCCAGTAATTAAAATATCGGAGATCCCGAAAGCCGATGCCGTGTACCATCAAAAGCGGATACCTGGTGGCGCATAGATCGGAATCCACGCGCAGCGCGCGAAGCTCTGCTTTTTCTCTTTCAAAATCATATTCCTCATAGACCAGGCGGCAGGCATACAGAAGCACTGCCAGATTTACCAGGGGAATCCACCAGGTGAGCAGCATCACAATCCGCCTGACGATACCCAGTCTCCTGGAAGTAAAGAAAATCCGCAAGGTTCCAAAGAACAGGAGAAACAGAATACCCAGGACCGCCAGAACCACATCCAGAATCTGAAATCCTTTCCCAAGCATCAGGGCGATTCCGGATGCGGGCCGGAACAGGCGCCAGATAACCCACACCTGAAGTACCGCCCCATACAGGCCCCAGCATATGCTCCGCCGTCCGCCCATCATCATCCGTGCTCTGAGCCCTGTTCGGGCGCTGTCGCGTACAGGCCATACAAGAAGCCAGAGATATGTCAGTACCAGGAGCACGGCTGCAAGAATCTGCAGCAGCCGGATAACTCCCATACCTGCGCCTGCCTTTTCCATGAGCTGTTCCAGCATTCCCAGAAACAGCGGCAGATTGAGTGCACAGGGCACGGCAATCGCCAGGTACAGTTTTTTCAGAAATCGACTCATAATCCCCCTCCAGACGGCAGTTTTCTTTCAGAAAACGGCATCTGTTTTTCCTAACTGCCGTTTTCTCTAACTACCGCTTTCCCTATTTGTTCTTCCGTCTCTCCTCCAGCCGTCTCACCACCGAAGGATACCGCTGCAGATCCGTATGAGGAATCGCTGTGGCAGCTGCCATCAGATGAATAAAGTCTTCCACAGCCCCAAATTGTACATATTCCATCCGCTCGATGATTTCCCGGGCTCTGCCGGCCAGAGAACGATCAAGCAGAAGCTTCTCCGCTCCCTGGAGCGAAGTGTTTCCGGGCGAAATGATTTTCTCCCGGTCAATATCCGGGTACAGGCCGATCGTCACCGCCGACTCCTTGTCAAAATGAGTGCCAAAGGCTCCGGCCACATAAAAGCGGCCCACATCCTCCATGGTCAGTCCGATGAGGTTCATCATATACTCTACCATAGTCATGGCCGCAGCCTTGGTCTTCAGAAATTCATCGATATCATCCTGGTAAAAGTACAGTCCGGGGGCATATTCCACCGCCAGCTCGGATTCTTCATCCTCTCTCCCCGGCACGCGGACTACCTCCGGCACATCCTCCTGAAATTTCCCGCGCAGGTCAATCCATCCATTCAGGTACAGTTCTGCAATCAGATCCGCAATCCCGGAGCCGCAGATGCCTCTTGCTGCCCCTTCCCCGATGACATGGACCTTCAGCTTGCCTTTCTCTGTCGTGACGCGATCCACCGCCCCGGCTTCCGCACGCATGCCGGTGTGGACTACGCCGCCCTCCAGAGCAGGCCCCGCGGCTCCTGCGCCTGCCAGCAGAAAATCTTTATTGCCTACGACCAGCTCTCCGTTCGTTCCCACGTCCAGAAACACACAGATTTCCTCCTGATCGGGGATTCCGGTCGCCAGCATTCCGCTGATGATATCTCCTCCCAGATAATTCTCCAGGCCGGGACAGCAGTAGACGAATCCGTTCATGGAGATTCCAAGCTCTTCCGCCCTGCAGATGTCAGGCGCCAGCGTCTGAACCGCATAGGGCGACTGAAAGACTTCAAAAGCATCCAGCCCCAGCAGGAAGTGGATCATGGTTGTGTTTCCGGACACCGTCATAATCGGACAGGAACGGGTATCGATTCCCGTCTTCTCCCTTAACTGCTCCATCAGCGCGCAGAATCCCTCTGCAGTGGCCTTCTGAAGCCTCTTCCGGTGCTCCGGCTGATCCTTGGTGTAAAAAATGCGGCTTAAGATATCTTCTCCCCAGTTGATCTGCGGATTGAACATGCCAGCTTTTCCAAGTATCTCACCCGTATTCAGATCCACCAGCTCCATAAGGACTGTCGTGCTTCCAAGATCCACGCAGAGACCATAATGCTCCTTCACCGTATCTCCCGCTTCCAGACCGAGAAGTTCCCAGCCGCGGCCATCGAAGCCTGCTGTGGCTGTCACCCGGTACCCGCTCTCATCACAGATGCTCTGGGCGTCCCGCAGGGCCGCCGGGCGCATCCGGATATATCCTGTCTTTTCCTCCAGCCGGAAAGGACCACTGTCCTCCAGAGCGGCTGTAAGCCGCACCTGCAGCGGACGGTGGTCCTCCTCTGAAGGCTTGGGAAGCTCAAGATAGACTTTTTTGCTCCAGCCTTTCATACTTTTAGTTATCCAGCAGCTTGTCCTGGTCGTTCCAGCTGTACAGCTTGCGGATCTCCTTTCCGATCTTCTCTGACGGATGCTCCTGAGCCAGCTTTCTCATAGCCTTGAAATGAGCCTGTCCGCCTGCCGGAGACATGTCAAGCAGGAAGTCTTTTGCGAAAGTTCCGTCCTGGATGTCTTTCAGAATCTGCTTCATGGCCTTCTTGGTGTCTTCGGTAATGATCTTCGGTCCGGTGATATAGTCGCCGTACTCGGCCGTATTGGAAATAGAATAACGCATTCCTTCGAAGCCGGACTGGTAAATCAGATCTACGATCAGCTTCATCTCATGGATGCACTCGAAATAAGCGTTTCTCGGATCATAGCCTGCCTCTACCAGAGTCTCAAAGCCCGCCTGCATCAGCGCGCATACGCCGCCGCAGAGCACTGCCTGCTCACCGAACAGGTCTGTCTCAGTCTCAGTGCGGAAGGTGGTCTCCAGGATTCCGGCTCTCGCTCCGCCGATGGCAAGTCCGTAAGCAAGAGCATACTCCAGAGCCTTGCCTGTGGCATCCTGATGTACTGCAACCAGACAGGGGGTTCCCTTGCCCGCCTGATACTCGCTTCTTACGGTATGGCCCGGAGCCTTCGGAGCGATCATGGTAACGTCCACATTCTTGGGCGGTACGATCTGATTGAAGTGAATATTGAAGCCATGGGAGAACATCAGCATATTGCCCTCTTCCAGGTTCGGCTCGATATCCTTCTTGTACATGGCGGCCTGCAGCTCGTCATTGATCAGAATCATGATAATATCTGCTTTCTTTGCAGCCTCAGCAGCGGTATAAACCTCAAATCCCTGCGCCTCTGCGCGCGCCCAGGATTTGCTTCCTTCATAAAGTCCGATAATCACATGGCAGCCGGATTCCTTTGCGTTCAAAGCCTGCGCATGGCCCTGGCTTCCATAGCCGATTACCGCAATGGTCTTGCCCTCGAGAAGGGAAAGATTGCAGTCTTCCTGATAATAGATCTTTGCCATTTTTTCATTCCTCCATTTTGTTTTGTTTATGCTCAGCTGAAGTCATAATCCATCAGCTTGCCATCTTCGCCATACATCTTCACGTCAAAGGTTCCTCTGGAAAGTCCCGTGAGACCGGTTCTCGCCAGCTCCAGAATCTCGTAGCCGCTTAAAAGATCGATAAACGCGTCCACCTTGGACTGATTTCCCGTCAGCTCAATCACAAGAGAGCCCTTGGCCACATCCACAATCTTGGCCCGGAAAATATTTGCCACCGCAATCAGAGACTGGCGGTTTTCCTCGCTCACCTTGATCTTAATCATAATCAGCTCCCGGCAGATGGAGCTTTCCGGCTCCAGACGCTTGATGTCAATCACGTCCACCAGCTTGTTCAGCTGGTTTTCGATCTGCTGCAGAATGATTTCATCCCCCTTGGCCACCACCGTCGCCCGGGAATAGCGGTCGTCCGCAGTTCTGCCTACAGTCAGGCTGTCGATATTGTAGCCCCGGCGGCTGAACAGGCCCGAAATGCGGCTCAGCACACCGGAAGTATTATCTACCAGAATGGAAAACACAACTCGTTTCATTTACTCACACCCCTTGTTCCTTAATCTATGTCTGCAGCCGGAAATCCGCTTCCGGCGGAACTTTGCTCTCCTGCCGCAAACAATGCCGTTCCTTGAATTGTAGCAATTTCTTTCCGCCTTGTCAATGCGCGGCCGCTTCCAGGGACACGGTTTCACACAATTTTTACACAGCCGGCTCTGGGCTTACGCCAGCATCATCCGGTCATTTGCGAACTCGCCGCCGCTGGCCTGCTCGAATTTTTCCAGCAGATCCGAAACCTTCAGCTTCTTCTTTTCCTCGCCGGACACATCATAGATAATATGGCCGTCATACATCATAATCAGGCGGTTGCCGTGAACAATGGCATCCTTCATGTTGTGCGTAATCATCATGGTCGTCAGATGATTTTCTTTTACAACCCGCTCTGTGGCCTCCAGCACCTTGGCCGCCGTCTTCGGGTCCAGCGCCGCCGTATGCTCGTCGAGAAGAAGAATGCTGGGCTTTTTAAGCGTCGCCATCAGAAGGGTCAGCGCCTGACGCTGCCCGCCCGAGAGGAGCCTTACTTTCGTGGTCATACGGTTTTCAAGCCCCAGTCCCAGCGTGGCCAGACGTTCCTGATAATATTTGCGCTCCTTATGGGTGATGCCCGGCTTCAGAAAACGAAACTCCCCGCGTCTTGCCGCCAGCGCCAAATTCTCCTCGATCTGCATTCCCGCCGCGGTTCCCGTCATGGGGTCCTGGAACACACGTCCCAGATACTTTGCCCTCTTATGTTCCGGCAGCTTCGTTACATCCACATTATCAATAAAAATCTTTCCTTCATCCACCGGCCATACACCCGCCACCGCGTTCAGCATCGTGGATTTTCCGGCTCCGTTTCCGCCGATCACCGTAACAAAGTCGCCTTCCTTCAGCTCCAGATTCAGGCCGCTTAAAGCTGTCTTTTCATTGACTGTTCCCGGATTAAAAGTCTTCCAGATTCCTTCCATTCTAAGCATTGGAGGCACCTCCTCGTTTCACAGGTTTAGAAAAATATTTTCCCTTCAGATAAGGCACTGCCAGGAACACTGCCACTACAAGAGCCGAGATCAGCTTCATGTCGTTGGCATTCAGTCCCGCCGTAATGACAATCTGATATACCACCCAGTAAATAATCGCGCCAAGTACTACAGAAACCAGTTTGAACGCAAAATTCCGGCTGATTTTTCCAAACAGCACATTTCCGATAATGACGGCTGCCAGACCGATAACGATAGCGCCGCGGCCAGCGTTCACATCCGCAAAGCCCTGGTACTGAGCATAAAGGGCGCTGGAAAGGGCTACGATTCCATTGGAAAGCATCAGGCCTACCAGCTTGCTGGTATTGGTGTTGATTCCCTGAGCCCTGGACATGTTTTCATTGTTTCCGGTGGCCCGGATGGCGCAGCCCAGATCCGTTCCGAAGAACCAGTACAGAACCGCAATCAGCACAATCACAAAAAGGGCTGATACAAAGATCGTATTCTGATAAAAGGGCACGTCTCTGACCCAGCGCAGAGAAACAATCTGATCATATTTTCCAAAGGCCAGAGCCACATTTGCCTTCTCTCCCATAATCCGCAGATTGACAGAATACAGCCCCAGCTGCGTCAGAATTCCTGCCAGAATCGCCGGGATTCCCATAGCCGTATGGAACAGTCCCGTCACCAGACCGGCAGCCATACCTGCCAGAAACGCCACAAACAGAGACACACCTACCGAATGCCCGCTCTGCATCATAACGATGCAGACTGCTCCGCCTGTCGCCATCGTACCGTCCACGGTCAGATCCGCCAGATCCAGCACCTTATAGGTGATGTAGACGCCAATCGCCATAATTCCCCAGATCAGGCCCTGCGCCACAGGGCCCGGAAGGGCATTGATAAACTTCATAATTTCCACCTTATAATTCCTCCTGCCTGTATAATACCGCTTCTCTATCTAAAAAAGCGTATAATCTTCAATAGTATATCAAAAAGCAGCAAAAAAGGAAAGTCCTTTTTTGCTGCTTTTTACTTTTCCATTTACCGGTGGTTACTATTCGCTGCCGATGTGATTACGGCAAGCTATGCTTGTGCTTAAGCTTCCGCCTATTCCGCAGCCTCGATTGCCACATAGTCATCCGGGATAGTCACGCCCATGGCCTCTGCCAGCTCCGGATTGTACTTCTTTGTGAACTCGGGAGCATACTCAATGGGCATCTCGGAAATATCGGCCTCTCCGGTCAGAACCTGTACCGCCATATTTCCTGTAGCCACGCCCAGGTCATAGTAGCTGATGGAAAGAGTCGCTACGCCGCAGCCTGAGCAGATGCCTTCCTCACCCGCGATAATCGGCACCTGAGCCGGCTCGCAGATATTGCGGATAATCTCCGTATTGGAAGCTACTGTATTGTCTGTCGGAACGTAGATAACGTCGCTTTCCTGCGCCGCTGTCGTAGCTACTGCCGCCAGATCGTTGGAGTCAGAGAAAGAATACTGGGTGCAGGTATAGCCCATTTCCTCCAGATATCCCTGAACCGTGTCTACCTGGTACTGAGAGTTTGCCTCTGCGGAACAATAGAGAAGTCCTACCGTCTCCGCGTCCGGGAACAGCTCCTGAAGCATGGCCGCCTGCTGATCCAGCGGAGCCAGGTCAGAAGTACCGGATACGTTGGTTCCTACCAGGCCGTCAAAATTATCGATATCAAGCGCTACGCCATACTCTGTTACAGAGGTGCCCAGAACCGGAATCGTATCGGTTCCCTGAGCCGCCGCCTGAAGGGGCGCCGTAGCGTTTGCGAGAATCAGGTCCACATTGTTGGATACAAACTGGTTGATGATCGTCGCGCAGGTAGCGGAATCGTTGGAAGCGTTCTGCTCGTCAAAAGTAACGTTCTCCGCCCCGAGAGCTTCTGTCACAGCATCCTTGAATCCCTGCGTCGCAGCATCAAGGGCTTCGTGCTGTACCAGCTGGCAGATACCGATTACATAGGAACCGTCTCCGGAAGCTTCTGCCGCATCCGCAGTCTCCTCTGTCTCCGCCGCGTCTGTGCTTTCTTCTGTCGTCTCTGATTCAGAAGCTGTGGTGTCCGCGCTGTCTGTGCTTCCGCCGCAGGCTGCCAGAGAAACGGTCATGCCAAGGGCCAGCATCAGTGCCAATAACTTTTTCATAGTAAATCCTCCTGTATCTCCTTTTCGCCATCCGGCACTTTTTCGCCACAACGCTGTGTCGCATTAAAGCGCCGCATCACTTTACACATTGTACCCCGGAAACAGCTGTTTGTCAATCGATTTTTTTGCTGAACGGTATCGAAAATGATAATGCCTGCTTTCTGACACTGCCATGGCTCCTATAAAAAACAGCCAAAAGCCGGACACTCCTGCCCGGCTTCTCTCTTTCCATGTCTCTTTTTCTTTTTCTGCCTCTTCCGGCCTCCGTCTCCTGCCTCAGCCGGATAGCCTGGCTCAGGACAGAATGACCCTCAGTTCTATCTCACTGCTGTCATAATTTGGCGCGTAGAATGCTGAAAATTCCGACACTCCGTCTTTGACCTGCACTACCTGGGAAGCCTGTCCGGTCCGCCCGGCCGGGACAACCGGCTCATAGTATCCGGGGAAGAGACTCTCTTCCTCTTCTGTGTCTTCCGGCGTCTCCCAGTAATCATAGACGTCATCATAATTTTCTCCTTCATAATACAGATAAGGCATTTCCCCGTATGCCGCTCTGTCTCCTTCGTTTCTCACAGAAAACTGAAGCTCATAAAAGGAGTAGCCTTCGTCCGCCTGGACGCCCTCATAGCTGCTGCCAAGCTCTGAGGCTCCCAGATATTCCACCACGCAATAGTCTTCTTTCTCCGCGCTGCCCATGCCGGGAAATCCTGTGCCGCCCGCGGCGCCTGTCCAGAAGAACAGCCCCAGAACCACAAAGACAATTCCGATGATCAGAAACACAGCAGATACGATCGTTCTTCCTCTATTCCGCATCTGTCAGCCCTCCTTCCGCTTCTGCTTCCGAAGCTTCAGTCTCCGGAGCTGTAATCTGCAGATCCACATAGTGGGCCGCCAGGAGGTTTCCCCCATCCCATTCACTCCAGTCATACTCGTCAAACCAGATCCGGATCTCCTGCGCGTCCGCCTCTGTTACAAATCCGTACCAGCCGTCGCAGGAGCTCTCTCCCGAGAGATCCCAGCCGTCCAGCGCCGGCCGTGCGCCGAGCATCTGCCCGTAGGGCTCAAATTCATGAGCCGAAATACTGTTCCGGAAGGCTCCGTCCGCCTCAAGATACGGCTCTTTGATCCGGTTGTAATCCTCGTATTCTCCGTCGCTCTCTCCTGCCACATGCACGGCGATTAACTGCATTCCCTCTTCCAGGCCGGGAAGCGTCTCCTGATCCGCCAGCTTTACCGCCTCCAGCACCTGAAGGCTTCCCTGCTGAAAATCGAAGGTTTCGCCCGCCTCATGCGCAATCAGACGCAGCGTGTCATCCGACTGTGCCGCGGAATCCGCGACCATAAAGATACTGGCTCCGATACCTGAGCCCAGGACCGCGAACCCCGCCACGAAAACGATGATGCTGAAGATCAGAAATCCTTTTCCTCTGCTCCCCGCCGTTTTCTTTGCTTCGGGACGCGCGGCGGCCTTCCGGACATTTTCCGAAGCTCCGGATAGTCCCTGAACGGGAGTCTCCTGCCGCCCCTCTTCGCTGTGAGCATAGCTGTCCCCAAACCGGTCATGCAGATCCTCATGGCGTTCTTCTCTCGTCTCCTTCTGATTGAAGCACCCGCATTTTGGACAGATTCCATAGTATTTCTCGTAATCAAAATTCTTATGGCAGTTATAGCAACGCACCCTTCCGGCCCCCTCTCAAGCGGACGTGTCTCCGCAGCTGTATTCCCCGTCTAATATCCTGTCTGCCTGTGTTCAGTTCCAGGGCAGCAGAGGATTCTCAATTTTCTTATCCCGCAGCATCAGATCCATAACCGCTTCTTTTGCCGGCTTATTCTCAAACAGAACCATATTCACCTGCTCAATAATCGGTATCTCCACATCATACTTGCGCGCAAGGGCCATGGCTGCCTTGGCAGAATATACGCCCTCCACAACCATCTTGACCTCGTCCATCGCCTCCTGCATGGACTTTCCCTGCCCCATCAGGTAGCCTGCTTTCCGGTTCCGGCTGTGAACGGAGGCGCAGGTCACAATCAGATCGCCGATGCCTGAGAGTCCGTTAAAGGTCTCCTGGCGTCCTCCCATAGCCACGCCGATGCGGCTCATCTCCGTAATGCCTCTGGTAATCAGCGCCGCTTTTGTATTATCTCCATAGCCAAGCCCGTCCGCAATGCCTGCTGCCAGGGCAATCACGTTTTTCAGGGCTCCTCCCAACTCGATGCCGAGCATATCCGGGCTGGTATAGACCCGGAAGACCTGATTCATAAAAATATTCTGAATGAACTCCGCCGTCTTTCTGTCATGAGCCCCCGCCACGACCGTCGTCGGCAGGCCGCGGCCTACCTCCTCCGCATGACTGGGCCCGGACAGCACGGCCGCACGGCAGGCAGGAATCTCCTGCTCAATGATATCTGTCAGAATCATCAGCGTGCTTTCCTCAATTCCCTTCGCCACATTTACAATCAGCTGACCCTCAGCCACATAGGGAGCCATAGACCGAGCTGTGCTTCTCGTATAAGGGGACGGAACAGCCAGCACCAGAAGGTCCTTCTCCTTTACTGCTTTCTCCAGATCTGTCGTGATGCAGATATCTTCCGGAATCTTTACGCCGGGAAGCTTATCCTTATGCTCATGCTGCTCGTTCAGCATGTCTACCTCATCCTTTGAAATGGACCAGACTGTTACCTCGTGTCCGTTGCCGTGCAGGAGCACCGTCAAAGCCGTTCCCCAGCTTCCCGCTCCGATAACGCCTACCTTTGCCATGATATTTTTCTCCTTTTGCTTTTATATTTCCGCGGACAGTGAGTCAAATCCCCTGCATGCCCGCATCGGGGTGCCTGACCTATTCTGCTTTCTCTCCCAGTTTTCTCTCCGTGCCGGTCAGAAGCCCGTGAATATTCTTTCTGTGGCGGAAAAGCGCCATTGCGCACAGAAAGACCGCGATTGCGTACATTTCATAGAGATGCCCCTGGGCAAGCCCCCATCTTCCTGTCACGCCGTACAGCACCACCCCCACCGGAAGCCAGATGCTCACAAGAATGGAGCCAAGAGATACATACCTGGTGAGCCCCACGGAACCGGCGAACAGAATCAGCGCTCCCAGCGTCAGGAGCGGGTCCAGAGACAGGAACAGTCCCGCCGTGGCCGAGATTCCCTTGCCGCCGTGGAATTTCAGATAGCAGGGGAAATTGTGTCCCAGTATAACGCCGAGCGCCGCGTACATGCCCAGTAAGACGCCGATATTTTCACCCGGATAAAGTCTGTCAAAAAGAAAACGCACCAAAAGCACGGCGAATACGCATTTAAAGCAGTCGCCCAGGAAGGTAATGGCTCCTGCCTTCCAGCCCAGGGTCCGGAGGGCGTTCGTGGCTCCCGCGTTCCCGCTTCCATGCTCCCGGATATCCATGCCTTTCATCCGCCCGTAGAGATAGCTTGTCTGAAACAATCCAAATATATATCCAACAGCCACACATACCAGCCTAATCATCTTATTGCTCTCCCTTCCTTTCCCGAATCAGAAACCTCAGCCCTGTCCCGCGGAAGCCGAAAGCCTCACGAATCTTGTTCTCCAGATAGCGCGTATAGGAAAAGTGCATCAGTTCCCTGTCGTTTACAAAAATCACGAAGGTAGGAGGCTTTACCGCCACCTGGGTGATATAGAAGAGCTTCAGCCTCTTGCCCTTATCGGAAGGCGGCTGCTGCAGCGCCACAGCCTCCGTCATGATCTCGTTCAGAACTCCTGTGGCAATCCGGAGATTCTGGTTCTGAATTACCATATCTATCAGCTCAAAAAGCTTCGGCAGCCTCTGTCCGGTCACTGCAGAAATAAAGGTGATCTCCGCATACGGCATAAAGGACAGAATCGTCCGGATTTTATTGGTATATTCATAGACGGTCTTGTCGTTTTTCTCAATGGCGTCCCATTTATTTACGGCGATAATGATTCCTTTGCCGCGTTCATGAGCGATGCCCGCGATCTTCGCGTCCTGCTCGGTGACGCCTTCCGTGGCGTCAATCACCAGAATCACCACATCTGCCCGCTCCACGGCCGTCACCGTACGGATAATGCTGTAGCGCTCCAGTTCTTCTTTGATTTTGTTCTTCCGGCGCAGTCCCGCCGTATCGATAAAGATATAATCCTTGCCGTTCCGGCGCACTTCCGTGTCGATGGCGTCCCGGGTCGTTCCCGCGATATTGGAGACAATCACCCGGTTTTCTCCGATCAGTTTATTGATAATCGAAGATTTTCCCACATTGGGCTTTCCTACGATGGCCACCCGCGGTCTTTCATCCTCTTCCTCTTCCCCGCTTCCTTCCGGGAAATGCTTTACCACCTCATCCAGCATATCTCCGATTCCCAGGCGTGACGCGGCTGAGACGGGCACCGGATCTCCGATTCCCAGGTTATAGAACTCATACACGTCGCCCATGAATTTCTGAAAGCTGTCCACCTTATTGACAACCAGGACCACCGGCTTTCTGGACCGGCGCAGCATATCCGCCACCTTGGAATCCGAGTCCACCAGCCCCTGGCGCACGTCTGTCAGAAAGATAATCACATCCGCCGTATCAATGGCGATCTGTGCCTGCTCCCGCATCTGGGAGAGGATAATGTCGCTGCTGTCCGGCTCAATGCCGCCCGTATCAATCAGCGTAAAAGAATGGTCCAGCCAGGTGACATCCGCATATATTCTGTCTCTGGTAACGCCCGGCGTATCTTTTACGATAGAGATATTTTCTCCTGCCAGCGCGTTAAACAGCGTGGATTTTCCCACATTGGGACGCCCCACAATGGCTACTATCGGTTTACTCATATTATTTTTTCGTTCTCCTGTTCTGTATCATTTCTATCCTCAGGGACGGTGCTCATAGGGCTGCTTTCCCCTGCGCCCTGTCCCTGTCCGTTCCGGCTGCTCATCCTTTCCGCGGCCAAGCACAGCCTCCAGAAAGGCTTTTCCGTCTGATTTTACAATAGTTATGGGAACTTGTAAAGCCCCGGAAAGTTCTGCCGCCGTCATGTCATCGAGAAAAACATCTTCCCCATCCCGGAACATATTTTCTGTCAGAAGGAGCTCTTCTCCCAGATTCCGCCCGGAAAGCTGCTCTTTCAGATCCTGTCCGGTCAGGAGGCCTGCCACCGTGATCCGTTCACCGAAAAATCTGTTTTCGATTCCGATGACCTGAACCCGTATCTCCGGAACCTGTTCTTCTATCTGCTCCGCCGCCTCCCGCAGGATCGGAGCCGCCAGCTTTCCGGTGGCAATCGTCACAAGACGGGGCTCCTTCGAAGCCTGCGGCATGTTCCGATATTCCGGTGTCCCCGCTTTCTCCGGTTCGTTTTGTTTCTCCGGATTTTCCGGAGTTCTCAGCTTTTCCAGCTCTTCCCGGATCTCTTCCCGGAAAAGCCGTACCATTCCCACTCCGTTTTCCAGCTGCAGATAACCGTCATAGGACTCCGCTTCCGGAATCTCCTGCTCTGCCAGCAGATACCACTCATCGCCTGCATGGATAAAATGCGTCCCATGCTCCCGGTAAAGCTTCTCCTGCCAGCGGTGGATCAGCTCCAGCACTCCGCGGGCGTCCTCCTTCGTGAAAGGTTCCAGAGGATACAGCCCTTCTCTGTGGCTGGTAAGGCCCACCGGAACTACCGATACGCTCTGAAGATAAGGCAGATATCCAGACAGCTTCTCGATGCTGGCCTCCAGCTCCCTGCCGTCGTTGATTCCTTTGCAGAGCACAATCTGCCCGTTCATAGCCACTCCCGCCTCAAAAAAGCGGTCTGCCTTTTTCAGGGCCTCCCCCGCAAACCGGTTGTGCAGCATCCTGCAGCGAAGCTCCGGATTCATCGTATGGAAGGAAATATTGATGGGCTCCAGATGATAGGTAATGATCCGCTCCACATCTTCGTCGCTCATATTGGTCAGGGTCACATAATTTCCCTGCAGAAAGGACAGGCGGGAATCATCATCCTTAAAATACAGGGTGTCCCGCATCCCCTCCGGCAGCTGGTCGATAAAGCAGAAAATACATTTGTTGCTGCAGGAACGGTAATCGTCCATCAGCCCGTTTTCAAATTCTATGCCCAGATCGTCCTCGTATTCCTTTTCAATCTCCAGCTCCCACTCTTCTCCATCCGGCTTGCGCACGAGAAGCTCCAGGTATTCCTCGTTAATCAGATAGTGATAATCCAGCACATCCCTTACCGGCTGTCCGTTCACCGATACCAGCACATCTCCGGGAGCAAGCTCCAGCTCCTCCGCGATGCTTCCCGGCTCCACGGTCTTTATCACATGTTCTCTTTCCTTTTTCATAATTACCTCAAAATTATTTCCAGACTTTTTTCCATTTTTTATATGATACCCTACTTGAGGAGAAAAAGCAATCTGCAGCTTCTTGTCATACTGACACAATTCTGCTATTATCAGTATGTATACTATTTTCTCAAGGAGGGGAAATCATTATGGAAACCACAAAAAATACTCTGATACGCGCCGCATCCATCATGATGGCCATCTGCGCCTGTGTGGCAATCATCATCTCTGCTTTCAACATCTTCATTACCACAGGCCTCGTGGGAAATCTGAGCGCTGACCAGAGCGCTATGATAGAGTTAGAATCTCAGCTTGAGGGGCTTCTCTCTGCAGACCAGGCAGTGGGAATCTTCTCAGCAGTCATGTATGCCGCGCTGATTCTCATTGTGATTTTCAATGTGATGAAAATCATCGTCGGCATCGTAGGCTTCCGCAAGGCCGAGACAGGCACTACCTATTTTATCGCATGGGGAATCGTCCTTCTGGTATTCGGCGTCTTAAGCCTGGGCGGACTTTTCAGCCTGCTGGGTATCTGCAATCTGCTGGGCGGCATTGTGGCTCCGATTCTCTTCATCATCGGAGGAAGTCAGAATAAGAAGCGCGCGGTGCTCTGATCTGGCTCCGCTTTCTGTCTGAGGGTATCACGGGGACTGTTCTTACAGGCTTCCTGATATCCTCAACTTTTTCTTCCTGTCCACTTCGTTCACGGCAGCACTTTTTCTCTGTTTTTATTTCCAAAACTCGGAGTATCACTTGACGATATCCCCCTTAAAATGGTATAAAGTTAGTAGAGCGCATATATTACTGCGCCTGCTTTTATTATGTCATACATTCGGAGGGACTCATGTCAGACAACAATCAGTTTGAAAATATTTTACCGGTAGCGCCGCTGAAAATCGCAGCTCTGGAAAGCTGCCGGGAATTTGCGGAAAAAGTAGACCGCTACCTTGTGGATTTTCGTAAAACGGCCAATACCCAGCACAGAGACAATGTGTATTTTCAGAATTACGCAGAGGATTCTTATCTTATCGACTGCTCCTGCCCACGTTTCGGCACCGGAGAAGCCAAAGGCCGTCTGGGCGAATCTGTCCGCGGAAGCGATCTCTTTATTATGGTAGATATCTGCAATTACAGCCTGACTTATACGGTCTGCGGCCATGAAAACCATATGTCGCCGGACGATCATTATCAGGACCTGAAGCGTATGATTTCCGCCGCCACCGGAAAGGCCCACCGCATCAACGTGATCATGCCCTTCCTTTACGAAGGCCGGCAGCACCGCCGCACCCGCCGGGAATCCCTGGACTGCGCTCTCGCCCTTCAGGAGCTTCAGAATATGGGTGTCAAGAACATTATCACCTTTGACGCGCACGATCCCCGGGTACAGAACGCTACTCCGCTGAACGGCTTCGACAATTTCCAGCCGCCCTATCAGTTTATGAAGGCGCTGCTGCGCACAGAGCCGGATCTGAAGGTGGACAACGATCATCTGATGATCATTGCCCCGGACGAGGGAGCTATGGAACGTGCCGTCTACTTCTCCAACGTGCTCGGTATCGACCTGGGTATGTTCTATAAGAGACGCGACTACTCTACTATTATAAATGGCAAAAATCCCATCGTCGCTCACGAATTTCTCGGAGACAGCCTGGTAGGAAAAGACGTCATCATCATTGACGATATGATTTCCTCCGGCGGAAGCATGCTGGATGTGGCTAAGCAGATGAAGGAGCGGGGCGCAAGACACGTTTATGTGTGCTGTACCTTCGGTCTTTTCACAGACGGTTTCGAGAAATTTGACGAATACTATGAAAAGGGCTATATCAAGCGTATCGTGACTACCAATCTGAACTACCGCGACCCTGAGCTTCTGAAAAAGCCCTACTATACGGAAGCGGACATGACCAAATTCCTGGCCACGATCATCGATACCCTGAATCATGACACGCCGGTAGGCAAAATCAACACGCCTACAGAAAAGATCCGCAGGCTGCTGGAAAAGCAGCAGGCAAAGCCGGTTTAAAAAGCGGTTTACCGGAACACAAAACAGTGAAATGTATAAAAATAGGCTGCTGTGACTTCTTCTCCACAGCAGCTTATTCATTTTATCCTACTATCCTATTACCCTATTTATAAATTTACAGAAGTCCCCGAAGCTCCTCATGGAGCTTTCCATTCGTAGCCAGAATTCCTCCCGGTTCCACCGGATTCACAGCCGATCCGTCGAAGCGGGTAATCCTTCCTCCTGCTTCTTCCACCAGAAGCATTCCGGCTGCAAAATCCCAGGGCTGAAGCCGCGCCTCAAAGAAGCCGCCGATGCGTCCACAGGCCACATACGCCAGATCCATGGCAGCGGAACCTGTCCGGCGGATATCCTGGCACTTCATGAAAATGCGCTCAAACCTCTGGAAATTCTCATGGGCCAGCTCCTTCTGATAGGGAGCCGTTCCAATGGCTACGATGGTCTCTCCCAGAGTCCCTGCCTGAGCCGCATGGATGGGCTCTCCGTTCCGGAAGCTTCCCTTGCCCTTCTCTGCGTAAAAGACTTCTTCCCGGAAAGGATCGTAAATGACTCCCATCACGATCTCTCCCTTTTCATAAAGGCCCAGAGATACTGTGCTGTGCTGGTAATCATGAATCAGATTGGTTGTCCCGTCCACCGGGTCCAGAATCCAGAAAGTATCTGAGGACATGGCATGAAGCCCCTCTTCCTCTCCGAGAAACTGAATCTGGGGCGCCAGCTCGTAAAGCTTTTCTGAAAGGAACTTCTGAACGTTTGTGTCCACCTGGGTCACATAATCCGCAGGTCCCTTCACCTTGATATGATCAGCCATGTCCCGGTTCTGAATAAAGGGTTTTGCCTGTTTTACCAGTTCAATTACGTCTCTTATGTCCATCTTTTCTCCTCCTGCCGTTTCTCGGCATATTCCCGCAGTATCTCATGGAACTGGCTGCCGCAGCGTTCCAGCTCTCCAAGCACCACATCTATCTTTTCTCCGTCCAGAAACCAGTTATCCCGGCTGATATCCCGGGTCACAGTCGGACAGACAAAAAATTCGGTTTCCGGATACAGTACCTTGTAATAAAGAAGCGCCCGTCTCGCATGGCAGGCCTGAGGACAGAGAACCGCCCGCCGGACTGTCATACCAAGTCCATCCGTCACTTTTCGGGAATAAATCGCGTTCTCATAGGTAAACGTGGCCTGCTTCTCCTCCAGAATCCGCTCCTCCGGAACCCCCTCCCGTACAAGAATGTCCTTCAGAAAGTCCCATTCCGTCTCATACCCCGGAATCAGGCAGCGGCCCACCGGTTTGCTGTATCTGCCGGAAGGCAGCACAAAAGGCGCATAGCCTTTCCGGAAGAGCTCCGCCGCCGTCACAGCCAGTTCCCCCCGGTCTCCGCCGGGGATAAAGATGATATCCGCCTTTTCCGGTTTATGCTCCACAAAAATAAATTCTGTAATGTCCTGTACAAAATCCACGGCTCCGCCTCCCATAGGGCTTCCTGAAATTCTCTTAATCCAGAATTCCGCTTTCTCTGATTTTCTCCACTGCTTCCTCAATAACCGGAACCGGATGCACCAGCGCCATACGCACATAGCCCTCTCCCAGGTCTCCAAAGGCGCTGCCCGGCGTCACGATCATGCCGGTTTTCTCCATCAGCTCCAGCACAAACTGTTCACTGTTTTTATACTTCTCCGGCAGGGGAGCCCATACGAACATGGTTCCCTGGCTGTCAGGCACCTCCCAGCCAATGGAGCGCAGGCCCCCGCAGAGAGCGTGGTTTCTTCTCTCATACTCCCGGCACTGCTCCTTCACAGCTTCCTGTGGTCCGGTCAACGCCGCCACTGCTGCCTTCTGTACCAGAAGCGAGGTCCCGTAATCGATTTGGGAACGAATGATGGCCCGGTTGCCTACCGCAAAAGAGATGCGAAGGCCGGTCATATTATAACTTTTGGAAAGAGAATAGAACTCAATCCCCACTTTCTTTGCCCCCGGATAGGACAGGAAAGACTTTCCCTCACGTCCGCCATAGATAATATCCGAATAGGCGTTGTCATGAAGAACCATAATACCATACTTTTCCGCGAAGGCAATCAGCTTCTCATAAAAAGCGTCATCTGCCACAGAGCATACGGGATTGGCCGGATATGACACAATCATAAACCGGGCTTTTTTCGCGGTTTCCTCCGGAATATCCGAAAAATCCGGAAGGAAATTATTCTCCGCGTACAGCGGATAGGTCTCGATTTTTGCTCCTACAAGCTCCGGTCCCAGGGAGAAGACCGGATAACCCGGATTCGGGACCAGCACCACGTCTCCCGGGTCACAGAGCGCAATGGCGATATGGGCCATTCCCTCCTGAGAGCCATAGAGCGACATGATCTCATCCTTTTCAAGCTCTACGCCGAAACGCTTCTGATAAAATGCCTGCATGGCTGAAAGAAGTTCGTCCCGGTCTGACAGGGCATATTTATAATTTTCCGGGTCCATGGCCGCCTCCGCTGCTGCCTGCATAATATGGGGCTGAGGCTTGAAATCCGGCGTTCCCACCGAAAAATTATATACCTTTCGTCCCTTGGCAAGAAGCTCTGCCTTTTTATGATCAAGAATCGAAAAGATTCCCTCCTGAATTCTTTCCGCTCTTCTGGAAAACTGAAATTCCATCTCTTTCTCCTCCTGTAAAACGCGTTCTTTTTTATTCTATTACAATTTCACAGATTGCGCAATCTCTCTTTTACTTGCTTTTCCCTGCCTTTTCTGATAGAGTAATAATGATCCCGGAAACAGGGATAACCAATTTGGCAAAAAGGAGAATAAATATGGCAGATAACAAATGCGATACCGCTTCCTGCGGCGGCAACTGCGATTCCTGTGACGGAAATATTACCGTTACTCTGACACTGGACAATGATGAAACTGTCGAGTGCGCGATTCTTACGATTTTCCCGGTGAACGGCCGTGACTATATCGCCCTTCTTCCTCTGGATGAGAACGGCGAAAACGAGGACGGAGAGGTGTACCTCTACCGTTATGACAACAGCAGCGGTTCTCCTGTCCTGGACAATATTGAGGACGACGAGGAATATGAAGCTGTAGCGGATATGTTCGATCAGATGCTGGATGCCGCCGAGTATGACGAGATGGTGGCTGCAGAGGACATCGATATCGAAGAAGAAGGCTAGGAAGGCCATTTCAGAGAGGGGGGCTGCCTGGACAGACAGATTTCTGTCCGGCAGCAGCTTCTCTCTTTTTCTTTCTGAACCTGATTGATTCCATGTCCGGAAAGGAGGCTTGTATTATGATAGACTTTTCCAACCTTGAGAAATACAGAGAAAATAACCGTATAGAAGCGAAACGGGCCCTGGGCGGCCTTCCGAAAAGCATCTGGGAAACCTACTCCGCCTTTGCCAACACTCTGGGCGGCATCATTCTGCTTGGAGTCGTGGAAGGAGCGGATAAATCCCTGCATCCGGTGGATCTGCCGGACCCCGGACGGCTCATCGAGGAATTTCTCGACCTCCTGAACCGGCCCGAAAAAGCCAGCGCGAATATTCTTTCCGATCAGAATATCTCCGTAGAGATCGTAGAAGGCTGCCACATCATCGCCATCACGGTTCCCCGGGCAGGCCGGCAGGACCGCCCGGTCTATATCGACGGAAATCCCTTTACCGGCACCTATTTAAGAAACGGAGAAGGGGATTACCGCTGTACGAAAGAAGAGGTCCAGGCCATGCTCCGGGAGGCCGCCAGAAAATCTCCGGATATGGATGTGCTGGAACAGACAGAGCCGCAGGCGCTGGACCCGGACAGCATCCACCGTTACCGGTCCCGCATGATCCTGCGGCATCCTGAACATATCTGGCAGGAGCTTGAAACCCCGGATTTTCTCTACAAACTTGGAGCTTTGGGAAAGGGACGGGACGGGAAGCTCCATCCGACTGCCGCCGGACTCCTCATGTTCGGATATGAATATGAAATCGTCCGGGAATTTCCGTCCTATTTTCTGGATTACCAGGACATGACTGTCAGCGAAAGCGGGCAGAAAAAATATCATCAGGTCCGGCGCATCGTGTCCTCCTCCGGAGACTGGAGCGGAAACCTGTTTGATTTCTATTTCCGGGTGTGCCGCGCCCTGGCTCCGGCCTGCGCCGTACAGTCTTTGAGCTCCGCTATGGACCTTTCTGATATTTCCGGAGAAGATCCGGATCTGGAAAGCGCAGAAAAAAGCTCTGTCCAGGAGGCTCTCCGGGAAGCCCTCACCAACTGCCTGATCAATGCCGACTACTGCGGAACCGGAGGAATCGTAATCCGGAAGGAACAGGACTCCCTTACCTTTTCCAATCCCGGAAGCTTCCGCATTCGTCTGGAGGACGCCAGAAGCGGCGGCATCTCCGACCCCAGAAATACCATGCTCTGCCGGATGTTCCATCTGATCGATATCGGGGAACGTACCGGAAGCGGTCTTTCAAACATTTACCGCATCTGGAAAAGGCAGGGCTGGCCCGCTCCCGTCATCATGCAGCATACCGATCCAGACAGGACCACCCTCTCCCTGGCTGTAAATCAGCCTCCGTCTTCTGCCGCCGTCTATCCGGATATCCAGAAGGCTGTCCTGATTAATTATCTGACAGAAAACGTCTCTGCCGGAACAAAAGAGCTGGCCGCCCTTCTTGATATCAGCCCCGCGCGCGTCAGAAAGCTGCTTTCTCAAATGGCCGCGGAAGAACTGATTATCAAAGAAGGAACGAACCGGAACAGGACTTACCGCCTGAAATCCTGAGCTCTATACCGGCTCCTATGCCGTTTTTTGTTTCAGTCAGGAGAAGAGCTCGGATTCCAGATCCTGGAGCATGATATCCAGGGCCTGGATTCCGCCCTCTGCCGTGTACCATACAGCCGGGTGGGCAAGATATACGATATTTCCATTCTTATATACATCCAGATCCATCACCAGCTCATTCTCCACAATTTCCTTCGCCAGCTGGGCTCCGTCCGTGCCGATGGCCGCGTCGCGATCCATCACAAACAGATATTCCCGATTCTTCTCCACAATGAATTCAAAGGAGGCTTCGTTTCCAATTGAAGCTTCCGCTGGTACACATACCCACGATGGCCGTCTTTTTGTCAGCAAAGTCTGCCAGCTTCTGGATTCTTTCCTCAAAGCTGCTCATCAGCTCTTCGATCTCCGCCTCTTTTCCGAACATGGACGCGATCACGGACGCATTGGAGCGCACGCTCTCCACCAGGCCAAGGCTGTCCAGAATATCCAGGGACGCCATGTCCAGAATCGCGATGCGCTGGGGATCATAGGGAACCTCAAGCTCCGTCTTTTCGCCGTTTCCGTTCAGACTCTCAATCGTAATCGTCTCTGGAACCGCCCCCTCTTCCACTGTGCCGAACCGGGCAATCTTCCCGTCCACAAAGGCACAGATATAATCGGAATAAAAGGCCGCGTAGTTGATTTCATGGAGCACCAGCACCACGGTCTTTCCCATCAGCCGCATTCTTCCTCCTTTATAGTTAGTTTATTCTAACCGCAAAGGAAACCAGCCTGTTTGTCAAGCAGACTGAAAGAAAGCCCCCGGAGGCTTTTATTCCTCCAGGAGCTCCTCCACAAACCGGCTTCTCTCCGCCTTTTTCCCATACAGTTTCTTTACGGAAAAGATGTACAGAAGCTCCTTTGCCCTGGTCATGGCCACATAGAACAGCCGGCGCTCCTCCTCCATATCCTCCTCAAAAACCGTCCTCCTGTGGGGCGTCACGCCCTCGTTGGCGTCGATGATGAATACGATCCGGTATTCCAGGCCCTTGCTGCTGTGCATCGTGGACAAAGAGACACTATCCGGATTCTTCTCCCGTTCTTTTGCCTGGCGCGCCATCTCCTCCCGGACCCGGGCGATATGCTCCTCCCAGTCCACCAGCGTGGAAAAGCCCTTTGCCAGCTCGGCAAGCTCATCCAGCACCGCCAGAAGTTCTTCCGGATTCCTGCCCCGATACTGGGCGTATTCCTTCAGATAATCCTCGTAGCCGATGATATGGCGGATATAGTGGAGGGCCCCGGAAAGCGAAAGCCTCCCGGCCAGCTTCAGATCCTTCTGCAGTTTTTCGATCCGTTCGCAGACCCAGGGCTTATCGTCATACCAGGTCAGAAGGGCCTCCCAGGAAATCTCTTCGCTCTCCAGACACTCCCGCCCGAGATAGCGCTTGGGGCGGTTCATGATCTGCAGAAAATCGCTGCGCTTCAGACTTCCTTTTGCCATATGGAGATAGGTGAACACATCCTTCACAATCCAGTGGTCATACAGATTCGGCAGGCTGTCCCGCATCCGGAAGGGAATCCCTTCGGAAATCAGCTCTTCCACCAGCTTCCGGGGCTGGGTGTTGGTCCGGAACAGCACCGCGATATCGCCGTAAGAGCCGCCCCGCTCCCGCCAGATCCGGATCTTGTCCAGGATACATTCGTACTCCTCATCCTGATTTTTAAAGAGGTGGGTGACGATCGCCGGTCCTTCCGCCTTCTGAGCGTGGATTTCTTTGGAAAACCGATCTTTATTGTGGGCGATCACCCGGCCCGCACCCTCCACAATCGGACGGGTACAGCGGTAATTCGTGTCAAGAAGCACCCGCTTTGCCGCCGGATAATCCTCCTCAAAATGGAGCATGATCTGAGGCCGGGCTCCCCGGAACCGGTAGATGGACTGGTCATCATCTCCCACGAT
>ERZ1643249.888-NODE-888-length-31706-cov-19.969890_pt1 | contig 31706 bp, 33 predicted proteins | sample MGYA00579263_ERZ1643249 | MGnify/ENA primary metagenome ERZ1643249 (study PRJEB29033, sample SAMEA4952264) | chicken gut metagenome | biome: Broiler Chicken; feature: Gastrointestinal Tract; material: Caecum | place: Ireland | collected 2018 | study: Broiler...
ATTTCACGAATAAATGTTTTGATTATATCTTTTCTTATTGTTTGATTTTCAATATCACCTGAGATTACTTTTGAAAGATAATCCTCGATTTTGTCAGGTGTTAAAAAGGTATAAGCTTTTTGTTTTTCTTGTTCAATATCAAAATCAAGTTGTGATATTTGGCATTCAAGTTCTTTTAGTCGTGTTTTTGTTTGTTCTGTTATTATTCCTTGCTCAATAGCAGAAATAAGGTTTTCAGATGCTTTTAATGCTGCGGCTCTCTTTGATTCAAGGGACTTTATTAAAGTATCTTCTTTCATCGCTTGCTGATGTTTTTTGAAAATTGCGTTTGATATTTCTTTAACACCATTTTCCTTGCAAATCATATTCCAAGTTTCAGTTATAACCAAATCTTCTAAATAGTCTTTTTGAATTGCTTTAAATGAGCAATCTTTTTTATGCCTTCGTTTTCCAAGACAGTTATAGTAATAATATTTTTCGCCATTTCTTCCTGTTCCACTTTCGCCAACCATAAGGGTATTACAATCTCCACAAATCAGTTTGCCTGAAAGTATGAAATCAAACTTATCTTTCTTTTTCCCTGGAACATGTTTATTTGCGTTTCTTATTGATTGAACTTTTTGCCAAGTAAAGTCATCTATAATTGCTGGATATATATTTGTATAAACATTTCCTCTATGAACTGTTTTCCCAATATACTTTGTATTTGCGATAATTTTGTAAATTTTTGATGCGTTTATAAAAGTTCCTTTTTTAGTTCTAATACCACGAGCTTTTAATTCTTTGGCTATATCTACTGCCGTATAGCCATTTGCAAACTTATTAAAGATTTCTTTTACAACTTCGGCTTCAATTAAATTGACAACGCTTTTCTTATCTTTGACATCGTATCCATAAATTTGATGCCCGCCTGTAAAAAGTCCCTTGATATAACTTTCATTAAGCCCTCTCAAAACTTTCTGTGATAATTCCGCCGAGTAGTATTGGTTCATACCTTCAAGCATTGATTCAAGTATAATTCCTTCTGGACCTTCTGGGATATTTTCCATAGCTGAAATGACCTTTACACCATTATTTTTTAAGGTGTGTTTATGAATAGTCATCTCATATTTGTCCCTTGAAAATCTGTCAAGTTTATAAACAAGCACATAGTCCCATTGCTTTTTATTGCTGTCTTTAATCATTCGTTGAAAGTCTGGTCTTAAATCATTTGTGCCCGTCATTGCTCTATCTATATATGTATCTAAAATGACAATATCATTATTTTGTGCATATTGTTGACAAACACGAAGTTGACCTTCAATAGATTGCTCGGTTTGACTATCACTTGAATATCTTGCGTAAATAACTGCTGTTTTCATTCTTTAACCTCCAAAATAAATTCATATACAGAGTTTATATTGCTTATTTGGTTTTTGTAAGGAAGTAAAACACTAGAATTTGTAGAGAATTTGAATAGTTTTTGCCAATTGTTTGCCAAATTTAAACAAATACCAAATATCATTTTTAACTCCTTATTTGTCTTTTTTTTTCGACACCTCGACAAAATCAGGAAAGAAATAAGATGTCAAAGAAAAAGAAAAAAATATTGTCATTTTAATTTTTAGTTTTTAAGTTTTAAGCAATAATTTTTTCCTTTGACAGATTAGAGATTTCCTGATAGCAACAACAGCGAAAAAAAGTTTCTCTCTTAATTCACAGTTTAATTACTTTGCAACTTTTGGCATTTACTTCCTTTTTCTTTTTATTTACTACTCTTTTACTTTCTATAAACTATACATTTACTTCCTTACAATCTTGAAGAAGTTGCTTTATAGTATTCGTGTCTAGACGAGAAAGGAGGTGTTTTTATAGAAAAGAATCAAAGCAACAGAAAATTAAAATGTATCAAAATTGGTAGCACAAAATTTTCTAACTATTCAAAAAATGATATAGATTACTTATTTATAAACATCGAAATAGAGATAAGAAATTATTATGCAAAAGGAAATAGTTTAATAAATAAAGGTAAAATTTAATTCATAATCTTTTTCAATATGCTTGACTTACTAAAGTATGTATTGTATAATTCTAGCGTTAGCAAATGCTAACGATAAAGTTTAGGAGGGATACAATGCGAAGGAAAAACCAAGAACTTATGACAAAAATGATAAACTTTATTGATAGCGAATACCAAAAAAATGGTTTAGCCCCAACATTAAGGGAAATCGCATCAGAGTTTAACATTACATCTGCTTGTGTAAGTCATTATCTAACAGAAATGAAAGAGAAAGGACTTATTCAAAGCAATGGAAAATCAAGAGGTATAAAGACTTCAAAAATACAAAGTATGATAAATGAAGTTAGTTATCTTCCAGTTGTTGGTTCTATTGCTTGTGGAACTCCACTTCTTGCAGAAGAAAACATTGAAAAATACTTGCCTATACCAACCGAATTTTTAGGAAATGGTAAATACTTCATTTTAAGAGCAAATGGTGATAGTATGATTAAGGCAAATATAGAAGATGGAGATTATGTAATAATCAAGCAGCAAGAAACAGCCGAAGTCGGTCAAATAATAGTGGCTTTAATTAATGATGAGGCAACTCTCAAACGCTATTATTTAGACAACAAAAGACAACAAGTAAGATTGCACCCTGAAAACGATAAAATGAATGATATGTATTTTAAAAATATTGTTATTCAAGGTGTTGCAGTCAAAGTCATAAAAGACTTAACCTAACCATTGTAATTTGATATATGCCTCGTTATTAAGTTACTGCTAAGGTTGAATACAAAAGATAATATACTATTGTATTGGAAATTCCCAACCATACTATATAGTTTATTAAATCTACACTTTTGTATTTGTGGGAAAAGGAGTGTAATATGGAAAATTTGAATTGTAAACGAAAAACTATCAAATGTCCAAAGTGCCTTAATAAAGTATCTGCGACAATTCTTAAAAATGGAGATATAAAAGGCACATGTCAAATTTGCAAATCTACAATTATAGAAAAAGAGCATGCAAATGAAACACTTATTAGAATTGTGAATAACACTTAAACATCAATTTTTCGTATATATGGCACAATAAGGTTGAGCTGAAATAACGCTATAAAATAAATCCTTATTCAATACTGTATATGCAAGATTCGTGTCAAAGGTATATAAATACATAACCTCTACGAATAGTAATTCAAAGCAAATTATGGATTTCTGTCGTAGAGGTTTTTTATCGGCAAAAATCCTACAAATTTAAGGAGGATTTATGATTAACGCAAATCAAATCAGAGATGATTTAAAAAATATCAAATATTATTATACACATAAAACTGTTTTTGAAGAAGCTAGCCAACAACTTGGAGAGAGTGAAGTGATGAAGAAAGTGAGAATATATAACGATATAATCTTATCTGCTCCACCCAAATTCTATGACCTATATTATTCGTTGTATATGTCAGGTCATACACAAGAGTCATTATCGGCTAAACTTTGTTATACTCGTGAATATATACGCCTACTCAACAAAGAGTTTATTGATTATTTATTGAAAAAACTGAACGAAAAGGAGAATATTTCAAATGCAAATTAAAGAAATGTTTGAAAATGCAACGAATGTATATAGAACAAGAAAATATATAGTTAAGCAAATAGTCAACTATAATGTGCAAAACAAATTTCATAATGTCTTATATAGTCAAGATACATTCTATAAAAGAACTTATCTTCGTGATAAATATTATGAATCAAAATATAAAAATAAAATTGATATAAATGGCAAAAGATTAAAGACTGCGTGTTCAACAAGAAAATATATTGATTAACAAAAAAGGAAGCTATTTTGCTTCCTTTTCTTTTATTATTTGCAAATTAAGAATTTTTTCCAAATTGTGCATTTCAGTAATTTCTTTTAAGTATTTATCTAGCTCTTTTATTGTAGATTCTTCATAATTAATCTTGCTATGACCGATATATTTATTCGCAAGTTTTGAAAATTTTTTTGTTTCGCTAGTTGCTTTTAATTGCTTTACACTTTCTCTTATACCGCTAGCAGTAACTTCCCCAATGATATTTTTAATCGTATCAATTTTAGCTTGTCTGTCTTTTTTGTATTCTTCAACTTCTTTTTTGTGTTTGGTTGTCAAATAATCTGGGTTTATTAAAATAAGTGTCTGAATATCTTTTATCAATTTAGGATTTGCTTTGTAAATCAAACTATATGATGAACTATCGGCATAATTTAGGAAACATTTAAGTGCTTCATCTTCCCATTTTTTCTCTATACCTTTGTTTAATAATTCAATACCCATAAGAGCTAATTCTTTGGAATCTTTTCTTGCGAGTATGTAGTTTATTATATCTTGTGCAATTAAATCATCTGAATATGTTAACAATGTAATTAAAGACTTCGTCTTAAATTCATTTATTGATTTATTAGATTTTAATATAGAAAGTACTTTTTCACATAATTCTTTGTTGTTTATATAAGGAATAATTTCTTCTTTGTATATATAGAAACCAGCTACTTGTGATACTATAGTTTTTCTAACATCTTCATTTCTAATTAGACAATGGTCGCCATCTTCATAAAAGTAATTGTTGTTTGAATACATATTGTTTATGACAGAATTTGTTAAAGTAAACCAATTAGAACCATTAGCACCATCATGTACTTTTCCTTCAAATTTATTTATACTTGATAAATCATTAACAAATATTTCTTGAAAAATTGTTGTATCCAATGGTATCCATTCATCTACAATTTTTACTTTAACAATATCATTGTCTAATTGAATTGAATAAGGTTCTGGTCTTTCATCATTTCCTTTTTCAAAAACTTCAGATTCAATAACTTTTTCTTGTATGTATAATCTTTCTATCAAATCCTCATATTTACCAAAATCACCAGTATAAATTTTATTGTTAAATACAGAAATATCTAATTGTGGATAATACACATAAGAATTGCTTTTATCTATTCTCAACATAGGATACATAGAATTATTCATTACATCTTTTAATTGTTCATCAGTTAATGTTTTTGCTTTATCATATAATTGCTTAAAATGTGCATTCAAACTACCTGAACCAGTTATTTCATCTATGTATTGATATGCTTGAGTTTCATCTTTGCTTCTCAATGCTAAACTTGACATTAAGTATTGGTCATAAGTTGCCTTTTCAAAAGTGTTATAAGACACTTTAATTCCATATCTAATTTTAGATAACTTTAATTTTAGGTTTATTTGAACCATAATCTAACCCTCCATCAACTCCATTAAATTCAATTATTTTTCCATATCTTCTTATGTCTTCAATAATTTCTCTAAAGTATGTTCTTTTATTGCCACCATTTACATTCATTTCAATTTGTCCTAAACTAATTGAATTACCAAAGACAAATAATTTGTCTCTTGCTCTTGACATAGATACATTTATTCTTCTAAATTCGTTTAAGAAATTTCCTTGTGATGTAGTTACAACTGTATTTACAAGAACAATATCTGTTTCTCGTCCTTGAAAAGCATCAACTGTATCAATTTCAAAACTTTTGAAGTGTTTTTTAGCAGAGTTTATAAGTTCTTTGTATTTTTTTTGAAATTTTTCAATTTGTGCAGCATAAGGGAAGATGGCAGAAATTGATACACTAATTGGGTTTACAACTGTTTTCATTAAATCTTTAAGTATATCTGCTGTTGCCTCTAATTCTTCAACATTATATCTTGAAGTGCCTTCTTTCGCTTCTTTCCCATTTTTAACTTCAACAAAGAATATATCTTTGTCTTCATATTTATCAAAGTTATTAAATTGAACTTTTGTAGGTTTTACAACCTCTCTCATATTTTGTAATCTACCACCATAGAAAATATTGTAAGCATTTAAGACAGCTTTTACTGAACGATAGTTTACATTCAATTCAATCATTCTTCCTGCTTTACGAGCTTTTTCTAATGTATTTGAAAATACTGATTTTTGATATATAGATTCAAGTTTATCAAATTTATCTTCATCATAAGAAGGTAAATCTTTAACATCTGCTTTTGTGAATTCCAAAAGCGGTGCTAGCTGGAAGTCATCTCCAACCATAATTATTCTTTCTACATAAGGCAAATACCTTAAAACTTCGGTAATAGGGCACTTTGAAACTTCATCAATTATTAACCAATCATATCCATCTAATAATTCAAGACCTTTTTTACCACCAATCGCACTTGTGGTTGTTGTTGCTCCTAAAACAGAATAATCTGCCATTGTAGCATCTTGCGAAAATCTAAATAAGTTTTCGCCCTTAAAGTTTTTCATATCATCAAGAATTGCTTTTGATAATTTTTTATCAGTTGCTCTAGCATTATTATTTTCAAATTTTTTAGCCCAAGTTTTATATAATGTCGCATCAATTTCTTCGCCAGAATATTTATTTTTTCTATTTGTAATTCTATTAGGTATAATAAGGTCATAATTTTCCATTAGTTCATCTAAAACATTATCAATAGCGACATGGGTTTGTGATGAAATAACAACTTTTTGCTTTAATTCTTTCGTTATATATTGAACTATTGCATTGATAACATAAGTTTTCCCAGTTCCTGGTGGACCTTTTATTAAACTAACTGGAGAACCGTCAGTTGCCATTAAGAAAGCTTGTCTTTGAGACTCATCTAGTCCAGCAATATACTTATCTTTATTGTCATTTTCTGTCCTTGCAGAATTATTTGAAGGCATTTCTTTTGAACCAATAATATATTCTAACAATTCACATGCTGAACCAGAAGCTCCTTGATTGATTAACTTTAATGAATTATCAATGGATTCTAATTTAACTTTTTGTCCCATATCATATAGATTGAGATAATTAAACTTTTCGCTTCTTTTAGTATTAAGTTCGCCTGACAAAATTAAATCAGTTTTATCTTTTTGTATATTTACTAAATCTAAATTTGTTAAGTTTCTTGCTAAATTGTCATCAATTTCTTTTGATTCTGTTATATACAAGTCATCAGAGAATTTTTTTATTTTCTTTATAGCTCGATCTTGTTCACCTTCAGTTTCTTCTAATTCAATTTTAATATCAACTAGATTTTTAATTCTGTCTTGTTGTTCGGAAGAAAGCATTTCATACTTATATTTTTCAATTTTATAACCAATGACTATACCATTAAGATTTGTGATTTGATTTGATTCGTCTATATCAACATCTTTTACATCAACAGGAACATAGTAGTAATTGTCTGATACTGATTTTATTCTATAAGTTGTATTATTGTTTAATTCACTTGATAACTGTTTATAAAATTTAAAAATATCCATAAACTCATCAAATTGTGATAAATTAAATTCAAAATTTTCGTTTTGAACCAAATTTCCAAGAACAAACTGCATACTGTTAATATCGATTGGGTAATTAGAAAAGCAGATGTTCATCTCAACACCTTTTATAGATGAATAATCAACATTTTGGTCAATATACACTCTTCTACAGAAGAAGCATCCACCCATTGGTTGTCTAAAATCGCAACCTAAGTTTCCAATTAAGATAAGGCATCCCTTATCTTCTAATTGATATATCATTTTTACATCTCTTAAAGTTTTGATGTATCGTGGATCTCTCCTGTCAAATTCTTTATTGATTTTATTTGTTGACAGTAATACATTATGTGGTTGACCATCATTAACTAAATCAAGTATTTCTTTATTTTTTATGTCTGGATAATAATCTAATTTCAAATTTTTCATTTTAATCTCCTTTTATGCTACTTGATACTCACAAGAATTTGAAAATCCATACCTGCCAAATGAATTATATCTCGTTTTTTCTCTTTTTTTGATAGTTGATTCCATTATTGCAACACCATATTCCTTTTCTATATACTTGATATATATTGGAAGTTTGGTCATAGTTTTAATCAATGCAGTATCGTGTCGACTTCTTGATATATCTAAAGCATCTTTTAATAAAACTTTGTTGTGGAAAAACGCTTTTACACCTCTATGAAATTTCTGTGTAAATAAGTAATACTCTCTGTCCTGACTAACTAAATAAAATGTTTGTTTGTCTTTGTCTGTTGTCCTTGAATAAATAAAATTTGCCATAAATAAACTCCTTAAAAATATAAATTTTTATTGAGCCACGCAAAAAATACCTAATTCTAACTTGCGCATAATTATTATTAAGTTAAATCCTCTCAAGTTTTGATACAATCGTATCACAAAAAACCCTACTCAGACCATTTGCATGACCTTTTTGGAGTGTATTCTAAAATGAATTAGAATCCCTTTCGTACGCTTGTATTATTGCATAAAAAAATTTGAATGTCAACAATTTTTCAAAAATTTCAAAAAAAAACTGAACTATTGCTAGTCCAGTTAGGAGAGCTCCACCCAAATTTGTACGAAAGGGATTAACACTCCAATTCATTTATTCGTACATCATTATATTACCATAAATTAACTTTTTTGTCAATGAAATTGTCAAAATAAATTAACCATTATGCTTCAAATAAGTATTTTTTTATTCCCTTTTACTACCTTTTAGTTGGATTTTATTGCCTTTTTCTACATAAATTCTAACCTTTTACTACCCGAACACTTCCTTACAATCTAAAGAAAACTATTATAAAATTGCAGTGTAATCGATGACAAGAACAATTATTTGAAAAGTGGACTTTCATAACGACTTATAAGATAAAGGTGGCCACCTTCGTTTGAGTCAATGAAGCGTATGTTTCGATTGTTAAGGTTCTTGGTATGTTCGATTACAATACAACTTAATAGTCTATTTTTAGACACAAAAATTTTAAATTTAAAAGGAGAATTATTTAATGGCGAATAAAGAAAGACGCTGGTTCGTTCCAAATAAGCGTGCTAAAAATTATGCGGAAGAACGCAGATTAAAAGTCCATCAAAGAGGACAAAAAGAAGGCAAAGAGCTCACCGATTATGAGGCAGGTCTTCGTTCTGGATATTTGCAATGTCAGAGCGACCATGCAGGTATCTTTAAATACACAGAAGCTTTAAAAGCTGGTAAATCAAAGGCGGAAGCCAAGAAAATTTCAAGAACTATTGGAGGTAAAAAGTAATGTCAAAGAAAGAAAACAAAATTATGGTTGAAAGAGAAACATTTGAAAAGAATGGTAAATCTTATTTCAGTTATTTTATCAAAGGAACAATTCGTGGTAAAGATGTGCGAGTTTTGATAACTCCACCAGACAAAGGCGGATATGCAGTGCTTGATATTGTATTCGGCAATGAAAATCAAGCAGAACTTATCACTAACCCTTATGAAATCAAAGATGAAGCAAGTGGAAATGTGATTAAAGGCAACACTTATGCTGTTCGTTCTGTTGATGAAAATGGCGAAGTATATGAATGCACTATTAAGCCTTTTAGAAATTCAGACAAAATGCTTCTAAATATGCTTATGAAGTAAAAAAGGAGGTTTTATGCCTAGTTGGTTAAAAACAATTCTATTTGTAGTCATTGGAATTGTTTGTGCTATTGCTCTATTCTGTCTTGCAGTTTTAATTGCTTGTTCAATAAATGGTTTAACCTTTGGAGAACAAGTTTGTGAGTGGTTTGGAAATAACTCCACTGTTATTGAAGATACGATAGAGCAAGTTACGATGCAATCTCATTTGACTATCAATTAAAGGTTAGTGTTCTATGATTAAAAACATAATCTTAATAATTCTCGTTATTATTTTAGTGGTGTTATTTGGAACTTGGCCTTTGTCTATCCTAGGCAAAGTGTTTGAGTATATTGGCATTGCTCTTAATTGGCTTGCAGATGCTCTAAACTTCTTTGGCTGGAATGGACTAGTTTAACAAGAAAGCACTATCTAAATGTAACAGTTTAAATAGTGCTTTTTTAATTTTTATTAAAAGGAGAAATTATGAAAAATATTGCTATAAGAATAGTCAATATTGCACTAGTTGTTGTAACAGTATTTTTAACTTTAATGAGCGGTGTTTTGCTTTATTACAAAACTATCGGCAAAGATAAAGTTCCATCTGCTATTACTTCAACTTATGCAACTACGGTAGAAGACCCACAAACTGGCGAGCAACTACCTACCATTGAGGCAAATTACTATTCAAATCGTAATGATAATGGTTATGAAGTCATTGAGCTTTTGTTTAACTGTTATAGTGGCATTTCAAAGCAAGCAATATACTCTCGTGGCTTTCAACTTGTAATCAATGAAGATGGCACAAAATTATATCAATACAACAGATATGATGGTGTTAACTTTGAAACAGGACACGAATATGAGTGGGGTGACATTATGGTTATTGATATAAATGGAACAACTTATGGTGTGGCACTTGACGGAACTTATACAATAACTACAAAAAATTTTAATTTAGGTAAAGCAATTTGGCACACAATTTCTGGACTTTTCACAGGTTGGAATTACGAAGAAAATGCATATAACTATGACACAAAGACTTACGAATATACCTTTGAAGATTTGCTTATAAAAGTTGGACAAATACTAAAATCTTCTAGCAATGGTACTGGTGATAGTGTTATTTCCCTTGTTGATTTAGGAGATTTTTTGCACATATATGAAATAGATGAAAATGGACAAGTTTCTGGCGAACCTGTCGGAAACAGAACCTTGACAAACAGTTATTTCACAATGCAAACACACTATGACAATCGTGGTATGGTTTGGGCTAAACAATCAATGTTTGGCTCTGTCGCTGGTGATAGTCAATTTAATATTAGTGGTATCGCAGACAATGTTGATTATTGGAAAGTTACGAGTGAAGTTAGACTAACTGAACAAGACTTTGTTGCAAGATATTTAACTAGTGAAAATGGCTATTACTATGCTCTTTCTACCGAAAAAATCAATGAATTAAAGAACTTTGAAAATATAGAAATCAATGTTGATTTTAATATTTCAAATTTTGAAGAAGTGAATGTTTTAGGTCTTGATTATTATGCTCTTTATGGCTTGAAAATCAAAACTTTGACAATTTCATCATCAACACAACGAGATTTTAAGTTGTTAGTTGGCTCTCTCAAAGAAACGGGCTTAACTTCTATTGAAACTAACAATGTAAATCTTGTAAATATCAATTCGGGGGTGAGTATATGAAATGGTATTGGTATCTAATTTGTGCAGTACTAATTGTTGTTGGCATATTCTCATCTATCGAGTTGGTCGAAATGTTCAATGTGTCAAGTAAAGAATATGGCACATCAATTACTATTGAAACAAAGAACAATTATGATGAAATAGCAAAATATGACTTTGGAACTATTGGACTTGACAGCGAAGATTACATTACTTTTTCAAATGTTACTACCTTTGCTCCTATGGAGTTTGATGGTGAAAATAAAGATTATATTTTGTTGTTCAATGACCAACCTGCCGTAAACACTGTGGTTACAAATGGCAAGGTTGTTGGAGATGTAAATCTCGTATTTTATGGACTTGATGGTGAAGTAGTTAGCAAAGCAGAATTAAACTTTGTTATTGAATACTTTGCAAGTCAAACAAAAGTAACCACGACTATAACAAATGTCAACGATTCAGTGTCCTACCTTGAAACTTATATGGGTATCAATGGTGCGATATTGAAAGTTGTTGAAAGGAGTAGCCTATGAATACAGTAAGTAAAGTTTTAGTATCCATCATAGGCGTACTTGTGATAGGTTTTGTTGGAATACTTTTATACATTTATTGGCCTGCAATAACAGGCACAGTCAATGGCAATAAGTATTACACAGCGGAGGAAATTCAAGAAGCTTACGATAAAGGATACAATGATGGTAATGCAAGTGAAAAAGAAATAAATGAACAATTAGATTATTATAAAAGTTTAGTTGATGATTATTATACAGAAGTTGATACCTTAAATGGTGAGATAAATATATTAAATGTAGATATTGCAAACAAGCAAGAACAGATAGAAAGACTAGAAACTCAAAAAAGTGAGTTGATAGCACAAGTTGAGAATTTAACTCAAATTAAAAACAATAATGAAACAACTATTTCTGGACTAAATACTCAAATAGATACTTTGCAAAAGCAAATTGCAGATTTATCTACAAGTGATGATGATAAAAGTAAAGAAATAGCAAGATTAACCGAACAAGTAAACAATTTGCAATCATTGTCTAATCAGTTGCAAAAAACTAACGAGTTGAATGTTGAAACGATTAACAGTTTAAACAATCAAATTAAGTCTTTAAATACTCAAATTAGTGAAATGACTTATCTAATGAACAATAGTAGTGCTATTGTGTCTTCACTTAATGCTAAAATTGCCGAGTTAGAAAATTCAGTTGCTTATTATGAGCAATATATCGCAAGTTTAGAGAGTGGAGAGCAAGTTGTAGCAACATTTGAGTTTAATGGCAGCGTTTACAACATTCAAATAGTAAACAAAAATGATATTGTAACGGTTACTCCACCAACTTCAACAGAATATGTGATTTTTAATTTCTGGACTGTGAATGGCGAACAAGTTGACCTATCTACCTTTAAGATAACAACTAATACAAAATTTGTAGCAGATGTTACCCTTAAATTTGATGCTAAATTTATGGTTGATAACACTGAGTATGATAGCCAAATTGTTGTTGAAAATGGTTATGCTACTCTCCCAATAAATCCTGTCAAGGAAGGCTATGAATTTGATGGTTGGATAATTAGCGGAAACGAAATTGTAGATGTAAATAGTTATAAAATCACTCAAAACACAACATTTACTGCTAAATTTACTCAAATTCACACTGTAACTTATATGTATGAGAATGATATTATAGGCACAGAGCAAGTTAGAAATGGCAATTGTGCGGTAGGAATTGAAGTTGAAAATACTCCTTACAAAGAGTTTAATGGCTGGACTTTTAATGATACTTTGATTGATATTTCAACTTATAAAATTACTTCATCTATTGTTTTGAAAGCAAGCATTATCTATAAGTACGATGTAACTTTTATGGTAGATGATGAAGAATTTGAGACAATGATAGTTGCACAAAATAACTATGCTAGCATATCTTCTACTCCTACAAAACGAGGTTATGAATTTGTTGGTTGGTCGCTTAACAATGTTGATATTGTAAATGTGTATAGCATTAAAATTACAAGCAATACAACTTTTTACGCTATGTTTAACAGAATTTACGCATTTGAAGCAGTTGAGTATAAAGATTTAGTGCAGTTAACAGGTCAATATGTCTGGAATGATGGTGAGAATGTTTATTATTCTTATCAAGATGAGCAATATGTACTAGATAAACAAACAAACTCTTGGTCTAAAAAAGAATGGAAAGGTTTGGATAATATTGTGGGAAGTTATATTTGGACTGATGGAACTGATGTTTATTATTCATATAATAGCAACAATTATGTTTTAAATAAAGAAACAAGTGTTTGGACAAGAAAAACTTGGAGCGGTCTAACAAAAATAAATGCTAAGAATATTTGGACTGATGGGACAAAAATTTATCACACAGAACAAGGAGATCATTATATTTTAAATGTTGAAACAAGCACTTGGACTAGAAAAAATTGGTCTGGCGTTGGTGATCCATACTATGCCTATGATATATGGTTTGCTGGAAATAATGTGTATTGTGAAAATATTTTAGGTGATTATTACAAATTCGATAAAACAAACGATAAATGGGTTGAAATAACTATGGTTGAGCCTTCTTCATATTTTAGTCTTATCGATATTTGGTGTGATAATGAAAATGCTTATTATAAAAATTATGTTTATGATGTAGAAACAAATACTTGGGTTGATAATGGCTGGACAGGTTTAACAAGTGTAGATGGTGATTATATGTGGTTAGATGAAAATGATAATATGTATTATTCTAATGATAATACGCATTATTCTTTTGATAAATCATCTAAAACTTGGAGTTTAATAGATTGGAAAGGTATTTCAGGATTTGATACCACTTATATTTGGTCAACAGACGCTAATACCTATTATTCTTATGGAAGTTTACAATATAAGTTAAACAAAGAAACTTTAACTTGGAAAAAGAAAAATTGGAATGTAGAAAGTGTAAGTAAATCAAATATTTGGTCAGACGGAGAGAATTATTATTTATCATCAGCAACTCAACAATATGTATTAAATGAGGAAACTGATGAGTGGATTGAACAAGTATGGAATGGTTTATCTGATTTTTCTGGAAGTGATATTTATATTGTAAATGATGATATCTATTGCTTAAAGAATGTTATAAACACTCAAACATTTGGTTATGATTTATATCCTTATAAATTAGACAAAAATTCAAAAACTTGGATTGAAATAGATAGTAATAATCGTTTATCATTTAGTTTAGCAGAAGTGTTTGGTGGTTTGTCGTTTTGGAATGATGATAATAATCTTTATGTTTCAACAACAGAAAAACAATTTGTACTAAATAATGAAACATTAACATGGGAAATAAAAACTTGGAATGGGTTTACAGATATAATTGCATCTCAAATTTGGAAATCTAATGATAAGATTTATTATTCAAATAGTTATGTGTTAGATAAAAATTCAAGCACTTGGGTTGAAATAAATATGAGTAATATATCTAATTTTAATGTTAAAAACATTTGGACTGATAATGAATACACATACTATTCATCAGGTTATGAGCAATACAGGTTAAACGCAAATACAAATACTTGGGAAGCAATGGTTTGGGAAGGAATTGATAGTTTTGATGGTGAGAATGTTTGGACTGATGGAACAAATATTTACATTTCTGATGGCGTAAATCAATATAAAATGCTCTAATGGAGTGATTATTGATAACTATTATATTTGCTCCACCCCGAACAGGTAAAACTTGCTTTTTGACACACATTCTCAATACTTATGCTTTTGATAGAGAAAGATTTAAGTTGATGAGAAGTGAAATTGCAAGAAAAAATCAAAACGGTTTTAATCTTTCAATTCCTCCACATTGTGTGTCTGCAAATTATGATATTACATTTAGAAAGTATGGTTATTCTCCGAGACACAATCGGAGAATAAACCCATACAAATTAGGTTTTAAGAACAAGTTTGTAAAGACACACTTTAACATTCCTTACGAAGTTATAGGTATAACAGAGGCTCAAAAATATCTTAATTCAAGAATGAGCCTATACTTCCCTGATTGGCAAAGTCGTTGGTACGAACAGCACGGACATGATGATATTGATATATTTCTCGATACCCAAAGGCCGATGCTAATTGATGTTAACATTAGAGAACTTGCTCAATTTATAGAGATAGTTAAGTTAGAGATTTTTTATGATGAATATAAGAGAGTTAGTAAGTTAAAGTGGACTATTAGAAAGATTGATAATTCTGGTTTGTTTGATAAGTATATGAGTAGTGGTAAACAAGATACAAGTTGTTATGTGGAAGAAGTGGTAGAAGCAAATTACAATGTTTTTAGATGCTATAACAGTCAAAGCTGTAAGCCGAAGTTCTACGAAGGGCATTTGGATGAAGATTTTGATTTAGAATACTCAACAGAAACTGATGAAAGTTTGGAAGGATATATTAAATTCTTGCAGGAATTTGACGATGAATTGCCTGATAACTTTTATCAATCAAGAACATTAAAAAAGGAGAAAAACTATGCTCAATTACAATAAGAATAAACTTATAAATCAAGCATTAACAAAGTATTATGAAACTTTTAGTTATACCCTTGATACAGTTGATTTTGTGCCTGAAAAGTTTAATAAAAAGATATGCAAATATATCTTTAAAAATATGAAGAAAGCATTTAAAAAGATAGATAGAGAAGATAAAAAGTATCAAAGAAATTACAAAAAGCAAATCAAAAATAAAAGGAGGCAAAATCGTGGGATTTTTCACAGGAAAGCAAAAACAAATGGCTAAAAAGTGTTCCTTTTATGACCTACAAAGAGGCTATCAAAGTGCTGATTTAGCGTTAGAAAGGGCTTCTTATAGTGGTGATAAAAAGGAATTAAAGCGAGCAATGAAAGAACATCAAAAATACGAGTATGCTCTTTTGTATCGCAATACTCCTGAATATAAAAATAAACAACGCAAAAAGCACTGACTCTAACATCTTGTTAAATACAAAGGTCAGTGGATAATGGAGGGACAATGCCTTATGGTGAAACAAAAGTTTACTTTGATGGCAGTCATTATATCGCAATTCCTCATACCACAAGACCAAATTTAAGGCGAACAAAACGCCCAGAGGAAGTTGTAACTGTCATCGAAAATGAAGAAGGTGTGGAGATTGTGAAGGTCGATACACCTTCTATTTTTCTTAATAAAGAAAGTGAAAATGTTGAAAAATTAGTTGAATTTAGTGAAAAAAGTGTAAAAAATGATGGAAAAACAGTAAAAACCATTAAAAAAGTATCAAAAAAAGAAATTTTTGAGCAGTTATATAAAAAATATATAGATTTAAAAAAGTCAGCTAGAAAGAATAAAATTCTTGAAGAAATGCGTATTTATTTTGAAGATAGTGATAGTTGTTTTAGATTTGTAATGAACAATCTTGAACGAAAACAAAGGAACTTAATTTGTAGAAGAATAAGAATGGCAAGAAAAGCAAATTTAGCAAATTTAAATTACTTTTGCACATTTACCTATGACGATAACAAACATACCGAGCAATCATTTAAGAAAGGTTTAAAAACTTGTTTAAGGAATTTATGTTATAGAAAAAGTTGGCGTTATATGGGAGTTTGGGAACGAGCACCACAGACTAATAGACTTCATTTTCACGGTTTATTTAACATTCCAGAAAACTCTTTGTCTGGCGGTGTAATTGAAGTTAGAGATTATGATACAAAAGCACATAAAATGAGGACAACATTTCAATCAGAATTTTTCAATAATAAATTTGGTCGCAGTGATTTTGAGCCTATTGATGAGAATGAAAGAAGGCTTGGCAATGCTCTTGCCTACCTTATGAAATATATAGAAAAGACAGGTGAAAAAATCGTATATAGCAAAGGACTTCCACAATATTTTATTTCGGACATAATGGATGATGATATAGTTTGCACAATAGGTCAAGAAGATAAAAAATTATTATTGTTTGATGATTTCAAATGTTGGGATGAGGGTTGCTATATGGGTAAAGTCAGTGCAGAAGTGATTGAACAAATGAGAAAAAGCAATTAAATTTCTAAATTTTATGTTATAATAAACTAAATACTTAGGAGAAAATCAATGGATTATAGTTATTTGGTTGGTTATAAATTTGGCATTATTTGGGAAGGAGAACAGACAATTGAAGAATATACGATTGTATCATCTAATGCCAATATAAGTAAAAATGAAGTAAGTATGGATACTTTATTTGTTAGAAGTCTTTATAAAAAAAATAAAGGCGATGTATGTAAATCAAATGGGAATAATTTTATTATAAAGTACATTGTTTGCCCTAGTTTTGATAATATAGTAAAAGAAAGAAATATAAAATATCTTTACCATTTTTCTGCTTTAGAAAATATAGATAGCATAATGCAAAATGGAATTTTATCAATTGAGATGTTAAGAAAATTAAACATAAAGTATGATTTTAATGATAATTTTAGATTGGATAACCATAATAGTTTTATTTCTTGTTCCATTGAATTTCCTAATGGTATTTTATTAAATAACTTTAAAAACAAATTTGAACACAAGAAAAAATATGTCATTTTTGAAATTGACATTGATGTATTAAATTATAAGTTCGCTAAGTGTTGCTCAATGAATGCCGCGACTATGGGCGGAAACTTTATTGTGGGTATAGACAAATTATATACTCTCTATGATGGCTATAGATTGAATATGCCTAAATCATTTCCAACTTCTGAGCAAGCTGAAATTTTAGTGAAAGATAAAATTGAAACAAGCTACATAAAGAAAATAATTTTTGAATCTGAAAATGACGAAAAAGATTTTAAAAACAAATATAACACAATAGTAAACCCAAAGATGTTTGATTATAGAGATAAATTTTTAGGATATAAAATGAAATTAAACTAAAAAATAATAGGCTAACGGCATCGTAAAGAAATGGTGGGTTAAGCAACAGGCTCTGCCTTGCGAACCCCCATTTTAGATGCCGTTTTGTTGCATTCTCGCTAAAATAAACTTTGTTATTTGTTTATTATATTTCACTTTGTGTAAGAGATTAGTTGCGTTTTTGCTTGCTGGCGTGTGCTTGTCTGGCGGAGCGAAGCGACGCCACTTGTATCAAGACAAGCACACGCCAGGATCTCATTTTAATAATTTATTTAGCCAAAATATTATAAAAAACATACCAAATTGTAAGTTTTTATGTTATAATATACTTTATAGTATTATATTAGGAGAAATGATGGAACAAAAAGTCGATATTAAAGAGAATTATATTTATGAGCTTGATGATAAATTGTTAGAGATTTTGCTTAAAGACCATTCTTCTAATAAAAATATCATTTGGGCAACTGACAACTACGCTTTTCGTGGCAAGGGATATTACCCACACGATCATATTGCATTAAAATCAATTACTGGAAGGAATGGGCTTGTAATCAAACCTCGTGTAAAGAAATCTAAAAAAGAACAAAACAAGCGAATTAAAGACAAAGCAGAAGTTTTTACTCCATCTTGGATTTGTAATATTCAAAATAATTCTTTAAATGAAACATGGTTTGAAAGAAAAGATATATTTAATAAAGAAGTTGACGAAACTTGGGAAGTTGTAAATGAAAAAATTGTTTTCCCAGAGGATAAAACTTGGCAAGATTATGTAGAATTAAAAGTGCTAGAAATTTCTTGTGGGGAAGCACCATATCTTGTAAGTCGTTATGATACAGTTAGTGGCGAGTGGCTTGATATTAACAATAGAATTGGAGCATTAGATAGGAAAATAAGAGTTATAAATGAAAATACCACAAATGAAAAAGATTGGTATGATTGGGTTATAAAAGCATATCAAGCTACTTTTGGTTTTGAGTGGCAAGGTGATAGCTTGTTAATAGCAAGAGAAAATTTATTATTTACATTTATTGATTATTATCTTAATAGATATAATACTTATCCGGATAATCAAAAATTAGAAGAAATTGCAAAAATATTGTCTTGGAATATATGGCAAATGGACGGATTAAAATTTGTAATTCCAGATAGTTGTAAACCAGAGCCTAAAATTCAAATGTCATTTTTTGAAGAAGATAATGTTCAAGAAGAGTGTTTAGGTTGTAAGAAAAATAATAATTCGTTGCATACAGGCATTTATTGTAAAGTTATGAATTGGAAAACAAAAAGGTCGATAAAGTTTTATAAAGGAGAAAAGAAAATGAAATTTGATTTTGTGATAGGAAATCCACCATATCAAGTTACTGTTAGAGAAGCATCTGAAGGTAACAATAAAAACACTATTGATGTTTTTGATGATTTTCAAAATGAAGCTATAAAAGTTGGAGATAAAACATGTTTGATTTATCCAGCAAAGAATTATCAAAGAGGGAAGAAGAATCTTTTGGATAAACATTTAATAAGTTTGCGCATATATAACGGAAGTTCAAGACAAGGAGAAAAACATATACCTAATGAAGGTTCAGTTTTTGGTGATATAGTAAGAAGAATACCAGGAGATGTTGGTATTGTGTATTATGATAATACTAGAACTGAAGATCAAGTTATGTATCAAGACACTTTAATAAACAGAACGGATAAGGTGTTGCCAGTTAGAAAAGAATTTTTATCTATAGCTAATAAATTAGCTAACGAGGCGGATACATTTAAGTTTAGTAGCATAGGTAAAGTATGTGAATCTAATTTTGTTCAATATAATCCTGAAAGTGTTTTAAATAAAGTAGTCGATAGAGATAAACCAGCTCCAGATGGATATGTAAAAGTTTTAACAAATGATAAAGCTGGGTCTGGAGGAAAGGCAAAATGGTTTTATATAAAACAAACAGACCTAGATCGACAACAACCTAAAAAATATAAAATAGTTATAACATCCGCTTATCCTAATGAAGCATTTTCTTGGTCAAAAAATTTTGATATCTTAAATGAAGATGAATTTTTTGGTAGATCTAAATTATGCATATACGATAATAGTGATTTACAAAAAGTAAATTATTGTTTTAAATATTTGCAGACAAAATTTGCAAAAGTCATTAATTTAATGACACCTTATAAATTTTTATATTATTTGCCAAATTTTGATAGTATTTATAATGAAATAGATTGGGATAAATCAATTACAGATATAGAAAATCAATTATATAAAAAATACAAATTTACCGATGAAGAAATTGAGTTAATTTCAAAGAATGTTTAAGGAGAGAATTATGCCTAAGTCTATAAAAATCAAAACAGGTCAGCCAGTTATTCCAATGATTTATGCTTATACTACTCCAGGCATTACTTATCATGAAGGTTGGACTAAAATTGGTTATACTGAAAGAGATGTTGATACAAGAATAAGAGAACAAAGACAAACGATAAACATAATTGTTAAAAAAGAATGGCAAGATATTGCTATATTCTCTGATGGGAAAACGAGGTTTACTGATAAGGAATTTCATGCGTATCTTACTAAAAATGATATTGAAAGAAAAGAACCAGAGCCTGATGATGAAGGTTGCCCAGAGTGGTTTAAAATTAGCGGTGAACAATCACATAAAATGTTTAATGATTTTAGATGCAATATGGGCGTGTTGGAATCACTGGGAGTTTCACCTTATGTTTTAAGAAAAGAACAAAAGAAAGCAGTAAATGACACAAAAGATTATTTTTTAGCAAATACGAAACCAGAATTTTTATGGAATGCAAAACCTAGATTTGGAAAAACATTGTCAACTTATGATTTGTGTATGAAATTAAACGCGGCAAAGATTTTAATTGTAACAAATCGCCCTGCGATTGCAAATTCGTGGTATAATGATTATGTAAAATTTTTAGGCACTGCATCTGGTTATTATTTTGTTAGTAATGTAGATGGAGTGAAAAACAAAAAATATGTTCTTTCAAGAGAAAAATATATAACACTTATGGGACAACCTAATCATAAAGGTTGTATTGAATTTGTTTCTTTGCAAGATTTAAAAGGTTCTATTTATTTTGGCGGTGCTTATGATAAGTTGCAAGAAGTGGCAAAACTTGAATGGGATGTGTTGGTTATAGATGAAGCACATGAAGGTGTTGATACATATAAAACAGATGTTGCTTTTGATCATATAAAAAGAAAATATACCCTTCATTTATCAGGAACTCCATTTAAAGCACTTGCAAATGAAAAATTCCCAGAAAAAGCAATTTTTAACTGGACTTATGCTGATGAGCAAAAAGCAAAACAAGAATGGGATACTTCATCAGAAGAAGAAAATCCTTATGCCAATCTTCCAAGACTTAATCTTTTTACATACAAAATGTCAGACATTGTAAGAGATAGAGTTGAAAAAGGTGCGGATTTTAATGATGATGGAGAAAATGAAGCATATTATTGGGATTTAAATGAGTTTTTTAAAACTAATGCAAGTGGCAATTTTATTCATAATGAAGCAGTTGATAAATTCTTAGATGCACTTACAACACAAGAGAAATTTCCTTTTTCGACACAAGAACTTAGAGATGAATTGAAACACACTTTGTGGTTATTAAAATATGTGAAAAGTGCAAAAGCTCTTGCTAAAAAATTAAAAGAACACCCAGTATTTAAAAATTACGAAATTATATTGGCAGCTGGTGATGGCAGATTAGATGATGAAGGCAATAGTGATGATGAGGTGGCCATAAACAACACTATTAAAAATTCATATGACAAAGTTGTTAATGCCATAAAAAATAATGATAAAACAATTACAATATCAGTTGGACAGTTAACTACTGGTATTACTATTCCAGAGTGGACTGCTGTTATGATGCTTTCAAATGTTAAAAGTCCAGCATTATATATGCAATCTGCTTTTAGAGCACAAAATCCTTGTTTATTTAATATAAATGGACAAGCAGTAAGAAAAGAAAATGCTTATGTGTTTGACTTTGATCCTGCAAGAACTTTGACTATAGTCGAAGAGTTTGCTAATGACTTAATTTCTAATACTGCTAATGGACGTGGAGATAGCGATACAAGAAAACAAAATGTAAGAGAATTATTAAATTTCTTCCCCGTTTATGGTGAAGATGACAAAGGAGAAATGATTGCCCTTGATGCTGAAAAAGTTCTTTCTATTCCACGTGCTATTCATGCAAGAGAAGTTGTACGATGTGGTTTTATGAGTAATTTCTTATTCCAAAACATTGGAAATATTTTCAATGCTCCAAAAGAAGTTTTAGATATTATTCAAAAATTTGAGCCAACAAAAGAAGCTGTAGGAATTGATAGTCATACAAAAGATGAATTAAATATTGACGAAAATGGAAATGTTGTTATTCCACAAGATAAAATTATTGGAACTGCGACTGACATTTTCGGTGCTCAAATGTATGGAAATATCGAACAATCGCTAATGAATACTGTTGAAGATATTCAAAATGAACATAACAAAACCAATAAAAAAGATGAACAACTAGAAAAATTATTAAACACTTTTCACACTAATATTACAGATAGATTGATTGAAACTGCGAAAAATAATTACGGTTCAGAAATGTCTAAATCAACCCAGCAAGGACTTATTAGAAAGATTAACTCAACTGCTGATAGTTTTGTTAAGAAAGAATATGGAAATTATCAAATTCAAAGTAAATTGTTAGAAAATAGTAGAATCAAAGAAATAGAAAAAGCAAAATCTTTAGGAAAAGAACATGAAATAGAAGTTATAAATAAAACATTTGACGAGCAGAAGAAAAAAATTGAAACATCATTTATTGAAAACATACAATCACAAGTTCAAAATGTTATTAGTTCTGCAGGTGAAACAATAGTTGAAGCTGTAGAAACTGAGAAAAAAGAACAAGAACGCAATACGCTTATGGATAATGTAAGAGATCATTTAAGAGGATTTTCAAGAACTATTCCTTCATTTATTATGGCTTATGGTGATGATAATACAACTCTTGAAAATTTTGATACATTGATTCCAGATAGTGTATTTAAAGAAGTAACAAGTATTTCTCTTGATGAATTTAAAAAACTTAGAGATGGATTTGATTATATTGATGAAAATGGAAAGGAAAATCATTATAATGGGTTCTTTGATTCAGTTGTATTTAATGATTCTATAAAAGAGTTTTTAAATATGAAGAAAAAGTTGTCAAATTATTTTGAAGATGATATGAAAGAAGATATTTTCGACTATATTCCGCCTCAAAAAACAAATCAAATATTCACTCCTAAGAAAGTTGTCAAACTTATGGTCGATAATCTAGAAAAAGAAAATCCAGGTTGTTTTGAAAATCCAAATCATACTTTTATAGACCTATATATGAAATCTGGGCTTTATATAACAGAAATTGTAAAGCGTCTATATAGAAGTGAAAAGATGAAGAAACTTTACCCTAATAATATAGATAGACTTAATCATATATTTGAAAAGCAAGTTTATGGACTTGCTCCAACTGAAATTATTTATCGTATCGCTAAAAATTTTATTTTAGGTTTTAGCAGTGAAATAAAGATTAAACACAACAACTTAAAACTTTTAGATACTCTTCCATATGCACAAGAAGGGACCTTAAAAGAAAAACTAGATGATGTGTTTAAAAATATGGAATAAGGAGAAATTTTATGATATACAAAAGTTTTATATTGGATAAATATAAAGGAATAGATTCGGGACATATATCAACACCATTGGAAATTAGGTTACAAAAAGGTAAGGCAGTTGCGTTAATAGGTATTAACGAGTGTGGTAAAAGCACAATTTTAAAAGGTATTTGTGCTTTCGATTATAGAAATGATGACAAAAAAGACATTTATAAACATTTAGATGTCTTGAAAAATAGGAACAAAGCAGGGGCTTCTAGTCAAACTGCAATTATATCCGCAACCTTTGCATTGGAGCCAATAGATATAAATAATCTTATTAATTATTTCAATGAAAATAATTTGTTTGCTCAAAATATAATAAACGAGGATTCGGATGAAGAAACTCCATCTGAAAACAATATAAATTACGAAGAAAAAAGTGAAGAAGAAAAGATTTCTATTTTACAAAAGTTGTTTAAAAACTTTTCAATCAAATGTGATATATCAAAAAGTGATACTGGAGATATAGTTCGTAAGTATTCTTTAATATTAAAACCAGGACAAGAGCAGAATCTCAATACTAATATTGATGTAGATAAATTTGAAAGCAAGGAATGTGAATTGTGTAAACTTATAATATCATGGATGCCTAATATGCTGTATATAACAGATTTGCCAGATTTTTATAGTGAGAACGACTTTTCTCAACAAGGCGATGCGAAACACCAAGAGTGTAAATCTTTAATAAATAATTTGTTTATATCTGGAACAACAAATAGTTTAACTGTTGAAAAATTTTTTGAATTATACAAAAAAGATCAATCTGAATTTAATGCAGTAAAAAGTCAGGTTGTTAGGTATTTGAATACTGAATTTTCAAATAGGTGGAATCAATTTGAATTAGATAATGCTTTTGGAAATTTAGATATTGATATAGAAGCTTATCCTGATAGCAAAAAAATTACAATACAGGTAAAGGAAAAAGCACAAGCGGGAGATAGTTATTACTTCATCGATGAACGCAGTATGGGATTTCAATGGTTTTTTAAATTCGTGATGAATATATCCTTTAATCCATTAAAGGATAAAGGAATATTATTTTTAATTGATGAACCTGGAACTTATTTACATGAAACTGCTCAAGCTAGATTATCAAAGGAATTGAATTCTATGTTGCATGATAATTATATGATTTTTTCAACGCACTATTATAGTATGTTAAATTTGCAAGAAATTGAATTGAATCGTATTTATGTCATAGAAAGAAGTGCTGAATCTATAATTGCAACTAAAGCTACTGATTATAAAGGTTATTCTGATGAGAGCAAAAAATCACCTATTTTGCCTATTTTGAATGCATTTCGTAAAACGGTTATTGATTATATAAAACAAGGTGAATCTAAAAAGATTTTAATTGTAGAAGGACTGTATGATAAATATGCAATTAACTTATTTTGTCAGTCTCCAAATTGGTATAAGGTAGAAATATTCCCAAGTGTTGGAGCTTCGCAAATAGCAGATAATATGGCTGAGTTTGCATATTACAAAAAAGATGTTTTGGCTTTATTTGATAATGATGAAGCAGGCATTGAGGCTTATGATAACCCAAGTATTAAAGAAAGTAATAAAATGTATTTAAATATTAAAGAAGGATTTAAACAAGATAAGGCAAAAAGCCTTGTTATGAATGATTTATTTGATAGTAATGAGTTGAACGCAATTTCTGAAAAACTGAAAGATGAAGGATATGAAACATATCAAGACTATAATACGACTTTAAGAGTTTTGTATGAAAACAAAAATTTTGTGGATAAATATAAAAATATTTTAACAAATACAATAAGAAATTTTCATGAACTAGAATGCAATATTTTTGAAAAATTAAAAATTAAAAATAATTAACTTATTTTTAAGTCGAAAAAAGGTTTACAGAATGTATTCCTTTTTTCTTTGCATATTTGTATGCAAGGATTGCCCCGCCATAGGTTTTTGTTGGATTCACATAACAAATTAAAGTATCACAGTTATCTATCATTTTTTTGATGCTTACAATTATTCTTCTTTTATAATGTTCTTCTTCTATATCATACATTGTTGTTTTAACATCGGAGTATGGTATGTATTTCTCATCACCAAAGATGGGGTCATGGTCAATTATTGGTTCTATTGTTTTAAAACTTGTAATCACTACTTCTATTTCTATATCTGTATAAATTTTTCTTAATTCTCGGCAAACACTTAAAGCCATTTCGTCAAATTCTCCGTGTGTTCCCATTGTAAAAAATTTACATCCATTTTTTATTTCTTCTTCGACCATATTATATAGTTTTGCTCTTATTTCTTTATAGTTATAAATGTGTCTATGACCAATAAAACAAACTTTCTTTTTAAACATAAAAAATTCCTTTATTTTATATTATATGTCATCATAATAGGCAGTTGCAAGCATTTTGTCATCAAAATAGGCAATAATATCTGTAAAGATTAAACTTTACGGAGAAACTATGGTTGATTTTATAAAATTGGTTGAAAACATTTTGGAAGAGGAAGGTAAAACTAAACAAGATTTGTTTGAAAATAAAGTTGTCTCGGAAAATACCTTTTTCAAATATAGGCAACGCTATCCAAGTCTTAAAACTTTAATAAATATTGTGAATTATTTAAAAGTTTCATTAGATTATTTATTTGAGTTTACTAATGAAAATCATTTTGAAGAGTATAAAGAAGAAAATTTAAAGTTTTATGAAAATTTAATTTCTTTTATTAATGCTAAGAAAATTTCTTCTAGACAATTTTGTAAAGATTTAGGTTATGCAAAAGACAATATTCTTCGTTGGAAAAATGGAATACAACCGACTTTTCAAAGATTGTTAGAGATAGCAAAATATTTTGGATGCTCTCTTGATGATTTGATTAAATAATAAAATAATATTATTAACAATTATATTAAAGTTTTACTTTATAATATATTTAATAATTTTAGGAGTTTATATGGAGAAAAATGTTAGGAATATAAAAGAACTAAGCAGAATGGGAAAGAGTTGGTTCGTTCTTTATAAATATTATGAATTAGAAGATAAAAATGAATTAGGTTGGAAAAGATGTAAAACGGTACAAATGCGAAAAAATATTTATGAAAAGACTCGAGAATATCACTTAGAATGGTTGCATTATATTATTTCTGCAAATGAAAAAAAATTGGAAACTAATATGTTAAACACATCAGGTTTTGATGTAACCACAATGGCATGTATTATTTATGATAATTTGACTGATAAAAAACAAGGGCAATAAAAAAATATTAATAGCATAAAAATAGCTGAGAGTTTTGCTCTCGGCCATTTGTTTTAATTATTGTTTGCTATATATAATCTATCTGCAACTTTTATTGCTTTATGTGTAATTCCATTTATTGTTTGTTCAACATATTCAGGTTTCCCATCGGCTGTTGCTCGTAAAAGCAGATGGTCTTTATCTTCTTCTACTGGTTCGATATTTATATCAATAATATCTTCTAATTTTGATACTTCTATGACTTTGATTCCTTTTTGAATAAGGTATGAACTGAATTGCCATAATTTCTCAAACATTCCATTTGAATCAATAATAAAACTAAAATCGTCTTGTGGATAATATCCTGTAATTCTGTAATATTTATTCTGTTCCATAATTTACTCCTTTATATTGCAATTTGTTTTAACTTTCTATTGGCGTATGGTAGCCACTTTTTGTTTACATAAGTCAAAATATCTTCACTTGGTTTACTATCATGTTCACCATAACATTGCAAGATTTTATGATTTGCTAGTGAATATTCAAGAGTAACCAAAGGTATGTTAGGCGATAATCTATTTCTTATAAAGAAAATGAGTGTTTCTTCACGAGCGAATTTTTGGTCATAATTCATTTTGCCAACGCAATGATGCAACTTTTCACCCTCATAAATTAACTGTTGAGGACTTTTCGCTATTAAGCAAATATAATCATCTTTAACAATAAGTCTTTCAAGCGATAGATATTTATTAGATATTTTGCTAAATTTCTCATATAATGCTTTTCTTTGTTTTTCATCTTCTTCTGCTTTCTTTGTGTGATATTGATCTATTCTTATGTCGTGCCATTTTTTGAAATCGTGTGGATATCTATTTTTATCTTCTGCCATATCAAGTTTTAAATACTCACACGCTTTTCTATAATCTTCATAAGAATATCCATCAATATCTTGCTTTATAAGGTAATTCAAAAATTTTTCACGCTCATTAGGTTCTAAGAAAGCTTTTAAGTTTCTAAAATTATCTTTTTGACTAAATTCTTTTTTAAATTTTTCAAATTTATAAACCATATCTATATCTTTATGTTGTTTGTAAGCATTAATTATTGATGAGATATAATAGCCTTTACAAGTTATGTTATCTTTGTTTTGATATAGCCATTTACAAAAGTGCTTATCTTTATCACAAAGTCTTAAAATCTGTACACTGGTAGATAGTATTGCTAGTCCCATTTTTACCAACAATTCACATTTAGGATATTTTTGATAGTAATATAAGTATTTCAACACATCGTTATATTGATATAAATTGATTGCTGAGTATTTATATTTAGGTATAGTTAAAATATATTCTTTATTAATTATAGGTGCATACATATTGAAATACTTTGCATCATTATATCCCCAATCATAATCATTGTAATTTTTAGATTTAGAAATGCCTTCTCTATACCAACCAACTTTGTAATAGCCCATTGTAAGCATTATGTCTTGCAAATATACCTTATCAGTATTAATGCCATGTACGATCACTTGTTTACAAAACCACTTTTTACGATAATTTCTCACTGCTACAATAACCTCACAAAGTTCTCTTTTGTATTGAGTGTAATATTTATAAAATCGAGTATTCCCGTTTGGAGTAGGATTTAACTTTTTATCTTTTGATTTTATCTTTTCTAATATATATTTTGGGATGGGTCTAATATCTTCTTCTGTAATCATATTTCCTCCTATTTTAATTTAATTTTTCCATCAAATAATGAAGATATTGTTTTAAGCAAAAACTTATCAAAAGTTTGATTATGAATGTCTATATTATCAATAGGCGAATTCGTTTCTTGTTTTATTTCTCCTGTTTCGTAATCGATTATTTCATTATCTTCATTAATAATTTCATCTTCGTCTAATTCTTCGTTTATATTTTCAACTCTTTCTTCTTTATTTGTGGATAAGTCCATTAGGTCAAATAATGTTGCTTGTTTGTTTTCTGGTTTAGGTTTTACTGATTTTTCTATTTTAGGTGGAGCAGATATTTCATTTTTATATTCAGTTCCATCTTCATTATAAAAAATGCCTTCGATTGAGTCTTCTTCAAAATAATGAATAGCCCAACCAAAGACAGTTTTATCTTCTATACAAGTAGCATTTGTGCTTTTACTAGCAAGTTTTCTTGCTTCTTCACAAGCATATTTCATAAAAGTATCAAGAGTTTTCTTATTGATTAAAGTTTTATTATCTTTTTGAATTTGAACACCATTATTGATTTTATCTGCAAGAATATCACTTGCGTTTTCTTCCAAATATGCTTTAATAATCTCTTGTTCTTTGTTTTTAGTTTCAAGATTTAAAGTAATCATAATTTCCTCCTAAAAAGGTAGTTCTTTAAGTAGTTCGCAAATTTTGCCTTCAAGTTTATCTAGTGTTGTGTAATGATTAAAACCACCTTTATAATCAACTTCGTTTTTAGCGGTTCTAATAAGTATGTGATTATACCAATCATTGTTAAAATATCTAACATCACTGATTGAAATATATACACATTTATTTTCAGTTCCACCTTTTATAAAAGCAGAAAAGCAATAGTGATTTTTATTTACTTTTATCAAGCACCAATTATTATGTTTGCAAATTGTTTTAAGAAAGTTTATATACTTAGTTTGAAATGTTTTATAGTCATTTCCAGTGTAACAACCAGTTGAGAATTCATAATCTATATATTGTATTAATGTGTTTAAATTAGCCATATTAATTAACCTCCATAATTTTCAAATCTATAAAAGTATGTAAGTAATAGTTTGATTGACAAGTATAGTTCCACCAATATTCATTAGCATCTTTATCTTCAATGTTAGTATCTAATTCAAAATCATCAATGTAAGAATATTCTTTCTTGTAGAATTCTTTTTCAAGTTTGATTAATGAGTAAAATTTATCTAATGCCTTTTCTTTTGTATTGAATAAATAGTTATCTATTCCATTACAATCATCAGTAGAGTAGTCAAGTTGTACCATATAAATAATTTCTTTTTCCATTATGCAGTCCTCCTAATTCCACCACCGAAACTTTGAACTAAAATAGTGCCAAATTCACTTAAATAATCATCGCTTTTATTCCAAACATAAGAGAAAGCAGAAAATTCATTTTTTGAATATTGACATATTAAGTCTTCCCATTCTTCTTTGTAGTCGGTTACTATAAGAAAGTCATATAATTCACCAAAGTCAGTAAGTTCGTGTGTAATCGCATAAACTGTGCAATTATATTTTTCTTCTATTTCTTTTACTTTGTTTTGCACATCTTCATCTTGCCAAGCCCAAAAGCCAGCGTATCGTTCAAAGTAACAAACTTCATCATTGTTTTCAAATCCTTTTATGTAAGGTTTATATATTTGTAATTGTTGCATAATTTCTAATGCTTTTACTTTTCTTTCATCTTTTGTTGTATTTGATTGTTTAATTTCTTTTTCCATAATTTTTATCTCCTTTAATTAACAAATTTCAATTATTCCTTCGTTATATTCTTCTGCGTAACAATCGCCTATATATCTTCCATAAGCTTCAAAATCTATAAAGTTTTCTAAAACTTCTGGTATTTGATAGCAATATTCACCATAAATCATTCTTCCGTAATCTTCCCAAGTGTAGCCTTTATACATGTGAATATCATCGTCCCATTGTGAGCCTTTGTCATTTACTAAATTTTCAAAATCATTAAAGTTTCTCACATCTAAATATGCTTGCATAAGTTCGTATTTGTAATCATTATCAAGCACACCAGATTCTTTCAATAATTCAAATAAATATTTAGGGTGAGTATAATCGCAATTAAGTCCGTCAGTATTAAAGCCCTCAATATCTTGAATAAATAATTCTTCATCTATGCCTTTAAGTTTAAAACCTTCTTTTGTTAACTCTTCTTCAATTTCAGTCCAATCTTCATAGTCCGCAAGATTCAACCATTTTGAACCTAATGCTCTTTCGTTACATTCGTTGTATGAACCCCAAGAGCCAATAACTATTTGTATTTTATTCATAATTTTTCTCCTTTTAATCATTAATTGTTTCAAAGTCATCAATATTGATCTTTTCATATTGATAACCGTATTCAAAATAGAGATTGTTTTCTTTATCTCTTTTTAAGTCATATTCAATGACACTTATTTTTCCTTGATATGTTATAGCCAAAGTGATTGTCATTTTATCAAAGTTAATATCGACAATGTTGAATATGATTTCAGTATAACCATCAAAGTATTGAAACTCTTTTAAGTAATAACTTGTTGTTTTCATTTTTAACTCCTTTTTAATTTAAAATTCTAAACCATAATGTGTAGCAATTTTCAATTTCAAGATTGACTAGATGACCTTTGTCATTTTCAAATTCGATTTCTTCAAATTCATTAAAACTGCCTTTGAATTCGTTTGTAGTGTTTGGCAATTTATAGCAATATCTAATACAATCTTCATAAGTTTTAGATTTTGTATATAGATTTTCATTATCTATTTCGCCATAACCTACAAATCTGAAAGAACCTTTTTTAGTAAATTTTGTTAGACTAAACTTTACTTTTTTTCTTTCTTTTTCATTCATTTCTATTTACCTCCTTATATGAAATTTGCCTTTTGGCACAAGTGGCTAAGTAGCGAATTTGGGGAGGTTGTTTTTTTCATTTGTTATTTTGTTTGTATAAGTCAACGAAAAGAAGAAAATATTGTATTTGAATTATCAAAATAAATTAAAAAAAGACTAGGTTAAAAACCTAGTCTCAGCCTGAAGACAAATAACTTTTTTTAATAGGGTTATTTGTCTTTTTTTTA
>ERZ1643249.890-NODE-890-length-31673-cov-12.136821_pt1 | contig 31673 bp, 30 predicted proteins | sample MGYA00579263_ERZ1643249 | MGnify/ENA primary metagenome ERZ1643249 (study PRJEB29033, sample SAMEA4952264) | chicken gut metagenome | biome: Broiler Chicken; feature: Gastrointestinal Tract; material: Caecum | place: Ireland | collected 2018 | study: Broiler...
TCCGGTGGAATCACCCTGCATTCCTCCTTTAAATAAATTTATATTTTCGGGCATTCAGCTGCCGGAAAACAAACTTATTGATGGTTAAAGTACTTTTTCGTTTTAATGATAAAAAATTCATTTTTCTTAGAACAAGTATACAGTATTTTCACACGGATGTCAACTAATTTTCACAAATAATAATCAAAAGTAAATTATGATACTTTTATTTCTTGCTCGATAAACCGCGATTTGATGCGGGTTTTCTGAGTCACGTATGCAATATACACAAATTTTTCATTGAAAATTTGTTAAGTATTTTTGAAGTAGCTTTTCAAAAAATATTCTCGGCTTCCCGCAGCATAAAATGCAAACATATGTTCAAATTTTGTTCGCATAACTGTAGAAAAACAGATTGCAGCGTGCTATACTATAGACACGGGAGAGCGAACGGCTCACAAGAAGTAAAGGAGATGTTTTAATATGTCAGATGTGATCAACACGGTTTTGTCGGCGGGTTGTGCCGCCCCTGATTTTAAGCTTTCGGATAAAGACGGCAAGGAGTATTCCTTGGCTGATTTCTCCGGCAAAAAGCTGGTGCTGTATTTTTACCCCAAGGATAACACGCCCGGCTGCACAAGACAGGCGCAGGCGTTTGCCGCGGCATATGATGAGTTCAAGGCGTTAAACGCCGAGGTCGTAGGTATAAGCAAGGACAGCGAGTCGTCGCATGCTAAGTTTGCCGACAAGTATTCGCTGCCGTTCATACTTCTTTCAGACCCGCAGCTGTCTGCGATAAAGGCATACGGCGTATGGCAGGAGAAGAAGCTTTACGGCAAGGTGAGCATGGGCGTTGTGAGAACTACATTTATAATAAATGAGTCGGGCATCATAGAAAAGGTAATGCCTAAGGTAAAGCCGGACACCAACGCCGGCGAAATACTTGAGTATTTAAAGTCGGAAAGTAAGTAGTCTGAGCACATTTGTGACGCATTTTTGCACGGAGGTGTAGAGCATGAGCGGTAAAAGTTATATAGCAATAGATTTGAAGTCGTTTTATGCTTCCGTGGAGTGCGTTGACAGGGGGCTTGATCCGCTTAACACCAATCTCGTTGTGGCAGACCTGTCGAGAACGGAAAAAACGATTTGCCTTGCGGTTTCGCCGTCATTGAAGGCTTACGGCATACCGGGCAGGCCGAGACTTTTTGAAGTTGTGCAAAAGGTCAAGGGCGTGAACGCATACCGTGCGGCAAAGGCGCCGTCGAAAAAGCTTGTCGGCTCTTCCTGCATAGATTCAGAACTAAAGGCAAACAACGCGCTTGCGGTAGATTACATCGTTGCAAAACCGCGCATGTCAAAATACATGGAGGCGAGTGCGGATATTTACAACATATATCTCAAATACATCGCTCCGGAGGACATACATGTTTACTCTATAGACGAGGTGTTTATCGACGCCACTTCCTATCTTAAAACGTATAACCTCACCGCTCGGGAGCTTGCCATGAAGATGATTTTGGATGTTTACCGCACGACAGGCATAACCGCCACAGCCGGAGTCGGTACAAACCTGTACTTGTGCAAAGTCGCAATGGACATTGTGGCAAAGCATATGGCTGCCGATGAAAACGGCGTGAGAATAGCGGAGCTTGACGAGATGAGCTACCGCAGGCTTTTGTGGAATCACAGACCGCTCACCGATTTTTGGAGAGTGGGCAGGGGATACTCAAGAAAGCTTGAGGAGTACGGCATGTACACCATGGGCGATGTTGCAAAATGCTCTGTCGGAAAGCCAACCGATTATTACAACGAGGAACTTTTGTATAAGCTTTTCGGCGTGAGCGCGGAGCTGCTTATAGATCACGCTTGGGGATGGGAGCCTTGCGGCATTTCGGACATAAAGTCATACCGTCCCGAAACGAACAGCTTGTGCTCCGGTCAGGTTTTAAAAGAACCGTACACCTGTGAAAAAGCAAGGCTTGCCCTGCGGGAGATGGCGGATCTTATGTCTTTAGACCTTGTGGGAAAGGGTCTTGTGACTGATCAGCTCACGCTGACTATAGGCTACGACGTGGAAAACATAAAGAACCCGTCAAGAAGAAAGCTTTACAGCGGAGAGATAACCATAGACAGGTACGGCAGGGAGATACCAAAGCATTCACACGGCACGGAAAACATCGGCTGCTACACCTCCTCGACAAGAGTTATCGTGGAGAAAATGACGGCGCTGTTTGACAGGATAGTGAACAAAAAGCTGCTCATACGGCGCCTGAACATATGTGCAAACAGAGTAGTCAGAGAAAGCGCCGTCAAGTCCTGCGATGTGTGCGAGCAGCTTGACATGTTCACCGATTACGAAAAGCTTGAGCGTGAAAATAAAGAGAACGAAAGGCTCATGGCGCGTGAAAAGAGCATGCAAAAGGCCGTGGTGTACATCAAAAGAAAGTACGGCAAAAACGCCATACTCAAGGGAATGAACTTAGAGGACGGCGCTACGGCAAAGGACCGCAATTCTCAAATAGGCGGTCACAACGCTTAAAAGGGGCGGACATATGCATTTGCGAAGATATAAAAGCGCTGATTGCAAGGAGATTTTGGCGCTGTTTTACGACACCGTTCACCGCGTCAACGCTAAGGACTATACAAAAGAACAGCTTGACGCATGGGCGACAGGCGGCGAGAGCGAAAGCGAGTGGGATCGCTCTTTTTGCAGTCATTACACCGTCGTTGCCGTTTGCGACAAAAGCGGAAAAATAATGGGCTTCGGCGACATAGACGGAGGATACCTCGACAGGCTGTATGTCGGTTCGGAGTTTCAGGGCATGCATGTCGGAACGGCAATATGTGACGAGCTGGAGAAACATGCCATATCAAACGGCGAGCTAACGGTGACAACCCATGCATCCATAACCGCAAGAGGGTTCTTTGAAAAGCGCGGATACGCTGTAACAAAGGAGCGGCAGGTCGTTCGCAGGGGAGTTACCCTTACTAACTATGAGGCGGTAAAGAAATTGTAGCAAGGAGGCGGCAAGCGCATGACCGGCGAGGACGGCAAGTATAAGGACATAATAAATCTCGCTCACCATACTTCAAAGACGCATGCTAAGATGTCCATGCACGACAGGGCGGCGCAGTTTGCATCGTTTGCCGCGCTGACGGGATATGACGACGAGATAAAGGAAACCGCCAGGCTCACAGATAATAAAGAGGAGCTTGACGATTTTACAAAGTACATGTTGGATTCAAAGATACGGCAGCTTTTGAGCCGGATAAAGCAGCGTCCGATTGTGACTGTCAGCTATTTTGTAGAGGATGAAAAGAAAGCGGGCGGCAGATACGTGACAATGACTGCGCGGCTCAGGAGCATAGATGAGTATAACCGAGAACTGATATTTGAAAACGGCGCAGCGGTTCCGCTTGATGACGTGGCGGGACTTGAATGCGATGCGTTTGAATAAAAATAAGAGGCTGAGAAAAATATCTCAGCCTCTGTTTTCAGCTCGGTCAATCCATCACTATGGTGTCGTTCGGGTTTTCCGGTATCACAAAAGCGAGAATGATATAAATTATTATCATCGGCAGCGCCGGAAGGAAGGTGAGTATTACCCATATAACACGCACAACCGTCGGGTCAATTCCGAAATACTCCGCAATTCCTCCGCATACGCCGCATATTTTTTTGTTAAATCTCGATCTGTAAAGCTTTTTCTTTTCCATGTATAAGCGTGACCCCCTTATGCATTGATAACTTCTGAAAAATACATTCGCTTTTATACTATTATAATATACCCGATTAAGAAAAAATGCAATAGCGGCGTAGGGCGCACGCGATAGGAATGTCGGTGCGGATGATTGATATGCCGCATTTTATTTGCTATAATTAAAGGCGAAAACCTGATTAGGAGTGACCTAAGTGCGAAAAATCATTTTGTGCATGCTCATCGCATGTTTTGCAATCTGCCTTTTCGGATGCTCAAGCGAAGAAAAAGCTCAGCAAACACAAATCACTGACGATACGGCGTCGGAAGACCAAACCGCATACTTGCCCGAAGAAACCGGCAATGCCGTCACAGGAACCGACGGGCAGGCTGAACAAAGCACTGCCGCAACTGCTTATGAGGAGGAAAACAGCGAGATGAAAATGATAGTTTGGGTGTCCGGAAGCAGCTTTTATGCAACCCTTGAGTCAAACGAAGCAGTCGATGCGCTCGTTGAGATGATGAAGCAAGCTCCCGTGACCATTCAAATGAGCGATTATGCGGGATTTGAAAAGGTTGGCTCTTTGGGAACGGATCTGCCGACAAGCAACAGCCAAACCACTACACAGGCTGGCGACATAGTTTTGTATCAGGGAAACCAAATTGTTATTTTCTACGGCTCTAACTCATGGAGCTACACAAGGCTTGGAAGCATAGACGACCTCACCGGATGGGAAGAGGCTTTAGGAAGCGGCGATGTCACCGTTACATTTTCTCTCGAAGAGTGATAAAAGCACGTGGATTGCAAACAAACCGTTAAAAAGATTGCTGCCATAAAAGCGGCAATCTTTTTATTTATAGCGTTATGGCTGCGAAAACTCCGATCTCATCTGCGATAAAAACTTTTCCGCAGCTCTTGAGAACACCTGATATCTTTTCCACACTATGCAAAGTCCCGCCTCCGCCGGCGGATAAAGCGGTCTGAAGCAAAGCTCGCTGTCGCCTGATGTGTTTATAAGCCCGTCCAATCCGATGACATACCCAAATCCCATTTTGACAAACCGCGAGGCGTTGTAAATCAAATCATAGGTCGCAACGATGTTTAGCGATGACACATCCCTTTGAAGCCACGAAATCATTTCGCTGCTGCGCGACGTCTGGTGAGATATTATGAGCGGCTGCTCCCATAAATCACGCGGTTCAATGCGTTCCTTTACGGCTAACGGGCTGTCCTTTCTCATCAGGACGCCCCAGGTGTCCTTTGTCGGCAGCTTTATGTAATCGTATTTTTCAAAGTCAAACGGTTCAACCAAAAGGCCAAAATCAATCAACCCGTTGTTGAGCCTCTCGCATATGTGCGCAGCGTCTCCGCTGTATATGTGGTAGCGTATAAGCGGGTATTTTTCCTGTAGTGATTTTGCCGCCTTGGCAATCATGGAAACCGCCTCGGTTTCGCCGCAGCCCATGTATATGTCCCCGCTGATTATGTCGTCCGACGCGGAAAGCTCCGCCTTTGTCTTTTCCATCAGCTCGACCATTTCCTCGGCACGCTTTTTTAAAAGCATCCCGTCCGGGGTAAGGCTGATCTTTTTACTGCTGCGTATGAGAAGCTGCTTGCCAAGCTCGTCCTCCAAATCTTTAAGCTGCCTCGATAACGGCGGCTGAGTCATGTGAAGTGCCTGCGCCGCCTTTGTTATGCTTTCCTCTCTCGCAACAGCAAGAAAATATTTCAGTACTCTTATATCCATGCATGCGCCCTCCTTCTAATCAGAGTATATCAGATGAATCTATACCTTTCAAGTATGAAAGCGCATTTAATATATGTATTTGATATTTAATATGTGTTCGCTTATAATTTAAGTGAGGAGAACGACTGTAAGTCGGGTGCGGTTCTCAAGGAGGTGTCAGTTTGACAGCAGAAGACGTCATAGCGGGATTTTTTGATGACTCAAAGAACACTTTGCCTGTTCGGATGTATGCAGACGAGCTGTATCAGGAGGCTCTGCGCATATGTATGGAGATAAACACGCGCTATCATGAGCCGGCCGAGCTGCGCAAAATAATGAGCCGCCTTATCGGAAAGGATGTCGATGAGTCTTTCAGATTGTTCCCGCCGTTTTACACCGATTTCGGGAAGAACATTTCAATCGGCAAGAACGTGTTTATAAATTCCGGATGCCATTTTCAAGACCAGGGCGGCATTGAAATAGGGGACGGGGCTTTGATAGGGCACAATGTCGTGTTTGCAACGATAAATCATTCGCTCGACCCGTCGGAAAATCGAAAAAATTATTATGCGCCTATAAAACTTGAGCGGAACGTGTGGGTTGGCTCAAACTCAACGATATTGTCTGGCGTTACTGTAGGGGAGTGGTCTGTGATCGGCGCGGGAAGCGTTGTTACAAAAGATGTTTTGCCGTACACTGTCGTGGCAGGCGTGCCCGCAAGGATGATAAAGAAAATAGAAAGGTGAGTTTTGCTATGAAAGTGGTGGCTGTAAACGGCAGCGCAAGAAGAGACGGTAACACCGACATCCTGATCAAAAGGATGTTTTCTAAGATGCTTGATGCGGGAATCGAGACAGAAAGCGTAGAGCTGTGTGAAAATACAATTTATCCGTGCAGGGCGTGCTTTGCATGCGGCGGCAGGGAAAACTGCGTAAACACCAAAGACATTTTTTGCTCAGTGCTTGAGAAAATGAAACATGCGGATGGGATAATTTTGGCGTCGCCTGTTTATTCAGCAAACGTTTCGGCAAGCATGCAGGCGCTGCTGGAACGCGCCGCTGTAGTGTGCGACCTAAACCCCGGCATGCTCACCCATAAAGTGGGGGCATCTGTTGCGGCGGCAAGGCGCGGCGGAGCGCTGAACGCAATAGACGCAATGAACCATTTCTTTTTGAACCATGAGATGTATGTCGTAGGAAGTACATATTGGAACATGGGCTATGGTCAAATGCCCGGCGACGTTTTAAAAGATGAAGAAGCGCTTTCTAATATGGACAACCTTGCCGACAACATGATCTGGATATTAAATAAGATAAAAAAGGAGAATGAAGAATGAAAACTGCAGCGGTTATTTTACTCATGCTTTCGGTGATTTTCACTTCATCATGCGCAGACGTTTCAAGCGGCGCTCAGGACACAGCACAGACAAATGCGCCGTCCGGCGCTGAAAGCGTTGAAAACGATGAGAATGACGAAAACGCCGAAACATCTGACCAAAACCTGCCCGAAAGCAGTGCAGGGAGCACTTTGATTGCGTACCTCTCCGCAACCGGCACAACAGAACAGGTTGCTGAGTATATAGGCAACATTTTGGATACTGATATATACGAAATTGTGCCGCAGGTGCCCTATACCGATGAGGATTTAGAGTATTACACAGGCGGCAGGGCTGATTTAGAGCAGGACGACCCATCCGCAAGACCAGCAATAGAGGGCGGTGTAGAAAATATGGATCAATACGACACGATATTTTTGGGCTATCCGATATGGCACGGACAGGATAAATGCGCTTGACAGAAATGAAAAGCACGATTGGTACTGATTCATAAATAGAAACGCCGAGCAAAGTCAATATTGAACCCGCACGGTGAATTTATAAAAAGAGCCGACAGACCGCAGTTTAAAGCGGTTGTCGGCTCTTTTCTCATCAAACGCCTGAAAAAATCAGTGGCTATTAGTGTAATGTTGACTTAATGTAAATCAGAACAGACCGGAAATAACTCCGTTTTCGTCAACGTCTATTCTCTGTGCAACCGGAACCTTAGGAAGTCCCGGCATTGTCATTATATCTCCTGTCAGGACAACTACAAACCCTGCACCCGCAGAAACCTTCACGCTTCTTACCGTGATGCTGAAATCGGCAGGTGCGCCAAGCTTAGTCGGGTCGTCGGAGAACGAATATTGAGTTTTGGCTATGCACACCGGCATATTTGCAAAACCAAGTTCCGTAAGCCTTTGAAGCTGCTTTTTCGCCGCCATGGTGTAGTTTACGCCCGTTCCGCCGTAAACCTTAGTCGCTACAGCCTCTATCTTCTGCTCAAGTGTGAAATCGTCGGGGTAGGAGAACCTAAAGTCGGGCTTTTCCTCTTCACAAAGCCTTACAACCTCCGCCGCAAGCTCTTTTCCGCCTTCTCCGCCCTTTGCCCACACATCGGAGAGAATGGCCTTAACGCCAAGCTCTGCGCACTTCTTAATTACAAGCTCTATTTCGGCGTCGGTGTCGGTGGGGAAGCGGTTTACCGCAACAACAGACGGCAGGCCGTAAACATTCTTTATGTTTGACACATGGCGCAGAAGGTTGGGGAGTCCCTTTTCCAAAGCTTCGAGGTTTTCCGATCCAAGCTCTGTTTTTGCAAGGCCTCCATGCATCTTTAGCGCTCTCACCGTTGCTACAATTACAACCGCTGAGGGCGTAAGACCTGCAACCCTGCATTTGATGTCGAGGAACTTTTCCGCTCCGAGGTCAGCTCCGAAACCTGCTTCGGTTACGGCGTAGTCGCCGGTTTTCATGGCAAGCCTTGTTGCGAGTATCGAGTTGCAGCCGTGTGCAATGTTTGCAAACGGTCCGCCGTGGACAAATGCCGGAGTGTGCTCAAGCGTCTGCACAAGGTTGGGCTTCAGCGCGTCCTTTAAAAGCGCTGCCATGGCTCCTACAGCTTTTAGGTCTCCCGCGGTAACTGGCTTGTCGTCATATGTGTAGCCGACAATTATCCTTGAAAGGCGCTGCTTTAAATCAGATATGGAGCTTGAAAGGCAGAAAACAGCCATTATTTCGCTCGCAACCGTTATGTCAAAGCCGTCCTCCCTGGGGGTTCCGTTTGCCGCGCCGCCGAGACCGTCAACTATATACCGTAACTGCCTGTCGTTCATGTCAACGCAGCGCTTCCATGTTATTTTCTTAGGGTCTATGCCTAATTCGTTTCCCTGCTGTATGTGGTTATCAAGCATAGCTGCAAGGAGATTGTTGGCTGCACCTATGGCATGAAAGTCGCCTGTAAAGTGAAGGTTTATATCCTCCATGGGAACCACCTGAGCGTATCCGCCGCCCGCAGCTCCTCCTTTTATTCCGAAAACGGGGCCTAACGAAGGCTCTCTTAATGCCACTATAGATTTTTTGCCTATCTTTCTCAACCCGTCGGCAAGTCCTATAGTGGTTGTTGTCTTTCCTTCGCCTGCCGGCGTGGGAGTAATGGCAGTAACCAATATGAGTTTACCGTCCGGCTTTGACGACTCCTTGAGAAGGGACAAATCAATTTTTGCCTTGTACTTGCCGTAATGCTCAAGATACCTCTCGTCAATACCGGCTGCCTTTGCAACATCATCAATGGGCTCCATCGTAACAGACTGAGCTATTTCAATATCAGATTTATAAGATGCCATGTTTACCTCCCTGTGTTGATACAATCGTTTCTTACTGCCGGCCAACTGATTATATTATTTATATTATTCGTAAATAGGATGCTTGTCGCAAAGTGCGATGACTTCCTTTGTTACTCTGTCCTTACAGCCCTCAAAGTCCTTGATGACGTCGCTGATCCAGCCTGCTATGAGCTTCATTTCAGGCTCCTTGAAGCCTCTTGATGTCACGGCGGGAGTACCTACTCTCAATCCGCTTGTGATGAAGGGGCTTTCGGGGTCGTTGGGAATAGCGTTCTTGTTTGCGGTGATGTGAACCTCGTCAAGGCGGTGCTCAAGCTCCTTGCCGGTAACTCCGGTTCCTCTGAGGTCAAGAAGCATGAGGTGGTTGTCCGTTCCGCCCGAAACAAGGTTTATGCCCTTTGCGGTCAGCTCGCTTGCAAGCACCTGAGCGTTCTTGACTATCTGTGTCTGATACTGCTTGAACTCGTCGGTGAGAGCCTCGCCGAAAGCTACCGCCTTAGCAGCGATTATATGCATGAGCGGTCCGCCCTGCGTGCCGGGGAAGATAGCCTTGTCTATTGCCTTTGCATACTGCTCCTTGCACAAAATAAGTCCGCCTCTGGGGCCTCTAAGCGTCTTGTGGGTTGTGGATGTGACAACGTCGGCATAGGGAACAGGGCTTGGGTGAAGTCCTGCGGCAACAAGTCCTGCGATGTGCGCCATGTCAACCATCAGGTATGCGCCAACCTTGTCGGCAATTTCTCTGAAGCGCTTAAAATCAATGATTCTCGGATATGCGGACGCACCCGCAAGTATGAGCTTGGGCTTGTTTTCGATCGCCAAACGCTCTACTTCGTCGTAGTCGATTGTCTGTGTGCTGTCTGAAACTCCGTAAGGAACGATGTGGAAGTACTTTCCGGAAATATTTACGGGTGAGCCGTGGGAAAGGTGTCCGCCGTGAGCTAAGCTCATGGAAAGGACGGTGTCGCCGGGCTGCAAAAATGCAAAGAACGCCGCAAGATTTGCGTTGGCTCCGCAGTGAGGCTGTACGTTTGCATGCTCTGCTCCGAAGAGCTTCTTTGCGCGCTCTCTTGCAAGCTCTTCTACCTCGTCAACATACATGCAGCCGCCGTAGTAACGCTTTCCCGGGTAACCCTCAGCGTACTTGTTGGTGAGTATGCTTCCCGCGGCAAGCAGTACGCCCTCAGATACAATATTCTCGGAAGCTATAAGCTCAATGTTGTGACGCTGTCTTGAAAGCTCGCGCTCACATGACGCAGCAACTTCCGGATCGAAGTTTTTAAGGTTTTCAAAAAACATTCTAATCGCTCCTTTTTATATATTTGTTTTACGTTTAACAAGGTTAAATATGTACCGACGGTCTGTCATGATTTTTTGGGAAGTGAGAACCTTATCAGATACGCAATTGCCATAGCTCCTATGGCGTTGCCGATGACGACGGCGGCAATAAATGAAAGGTAGTCAAGGTTTATCATGTGCGCAGCGGAAAAATAGAACATGTCAGCTATTGAGTGTTCGTATCCGCTGAGTATGAATACCGGTATGCAAAATATCACGCCTATCGGATTTTTAAACTCTTTAAACACCTTTACGGCAACATACATAAGTATTCCGCACATTGCGCCAAGGCACACGGCGCTCAAAAAATCGTTTTCAAGCTTTGATTGGCAGGACATTACTGCTGCTTCGCGGATTTGCGGCTTTGCGTACGCTGCAAGCAAGCCGAAAAGCGTTGCCCCCGCAAAGTTTCCCACAAGCCCCACGCCAAGCTGAGCAAGCGTCTTAAGCTCGAATTTTTCTGCCAAAAAGCCGATTTTTCCCGTGAAGAGATAAGTTCCGAGGTAGCATATGCTTATCAGGGCTACCGAAAAGAGCACCGCTCCGACATATTTGTTGTCGCAGCTGAGGTACACCGCGCCGCCTATTCCGACAAGCGCGCCGGAGCATATTCCGCTGATAAATACCTTTAAAAGTGACATAAAGCATGCCTCCTGCGAGTTGCCTGCCGCAATCATGTCATACCTGACAGAGTAAAAAAGGGCAGACCACTCAATTATTCATAGAGTAGTTCTGCCCAGACGGTCGGCAATCGTATAGTCTCCGCTCCCACTGTGTTAAACCACATACCGTCAGTAACGGAAACCTGCTAAGCCAAGTATATCATGTGTATTTTTTTATGTCAACAGTCTAAGCGATTATTCTCCCGAAAAATGCATGCATGTTGTGGTCATGAATCGAATAACCGCATAATATGCCGACGCCGCCGGTCCGCCCGACGGCGTCGGCATGCGTACCGTTAAAGGGTTTCTACCTTTATAAGGTTGGTGTTTCCGGACGTGCCGTTTGTCATGCCGCCGGTTACTACAATCTTTTCGCCGCTCTTGAGTCCGAATACGTCCTTAGCTATCCTCTTGGCGGTGTAGAACAAAACATCGGTAGAATCGTAGTATTCGCAAACGTAAGGTGTTACGCCCCATGAAAGAGACAGCTTGCGGCAGGTCTTTTCGTTTGTGGTGATACCCAAAATGTCAACGGGGGATCTGAAGCGGGAAACCATTCTTGCGGTCATTCCGGAAAGGGAGCATACCGCTATCGCCTTTGCGTCTACGTCAATAGCCATTCCGCATGTTGCATGAGATATTGCGTCTACGGTGTTCTTTATCTTAAACTCCGATGTTCTGAAGAGCTTTGTGTAATCTATGCTCTTTTCGGTCGTCTCGGCGATTCTCGCCATTGTCTTTACCGCAAGAACAGGGTATTTGCCCGCAGCGGTTTCTCCGGAAAGCATTACGGCGCTTGTTCCGTCGTAAACGGCGTTTGCAACGTCTGATGTCTCGGCTCTTGTGGGGCGGGGATTGTGTATCATGGATTCGAGCATTTCGGTAGCGGTGATGACGCGCTTGCCGAGCAGTCTGCACTTGGTTATGAGCTTTTTCTGTATGGCGGGGAGCTTTTCAAACGGGATTTCAACACCCATGTCTCCTCTGCCTATCATTATGCCGTCGCACTCCTGGCATATGTCCTCGATGTTGTCCACGCCTGCCTGGTTTTCGATCTTTGCAATGAGGTCTATGTCCGAGCCGCCGTTTTCTTCAAGGAAGCTCTTGAGGTCTATCATGTCCTGTCTGCATGAAACAAAGGAGCATGCGACAAAGTCAACGTCGTTTTCGATTCCGAAGAGCAAGTCCGACTTGTCCTGATCGCTCAGATATTTCTGCTTTAACAGCTTGGTGGGGAAGCTCATCGACTTGTTGTTTGAAAGCTCTCCGCCTTCCTTTACGACTGTGTACACCCTTGTTCCGTCTGTGCCCGTCACTTCAAATGACAAAAGACCGTTGTTCAAAAGTGTGATGTCTCCCGGCTCAAGCTCGTGAGCAAGCTCCTTGTAGTTTACCGACACCTGGGTTTCGTCGCCTGTGACCTCTTCGGTGGTGAAGATAAATTCATCGCCTGAGTTTAAAAATACACTTCCGTTTTCAAACGCCCTTATTCTGTACTCGGGGCCTTTTGTGTCGAGCATGATTCCGATGGGGAGGTTCAGCTCTGCTCTGAGTTTTTTGATAAGGTTTATCTTCTGAAGATGATCCTCATGCGTTCCGTGGGAGAAGTTGAGCCTCGCAACATTCATGCCGGCAAGCATAAGCTGTCTCAGCGTCTCCTCGTCCTGACAAGCAGGGCCTATCGTGCAAATGATTTTGGTCTTTCTCATTATTCATTTTCCTTTCAAGTTTAGTCTACAGTTATTTTAAACACGAGCGGGTCTACATCGTTTTCGCCTTTCGCATCGCATAAAACAATCTTAAGTCCTTTGTCGCTGCGCGACCACTTTTCCACCTTGTCGTTTCCGAGGGCGGATATGTCCTTTATTATTCCGTGGAACACCGGCTTTACCGCAGAGTTGCCCTGCGCAAATGATTTTATGTCAAACTCTCGGCATCCGGACGGGTTGAGGCAGATAGCATAAACCGCGTCGCCGTTCACCGTAAAGCGTATGTCACGGCTTGTGTACGGCTTTGCTCCCGCATCGGTAAATTGTCCTTCTTCTATGGCTGTCGGACCTTCGGCGGATTCACGCCACAGCTTGCATCCGTATATCGCCTCACCGTTTACCTTGAGCCAGCTGCCTATCTGTCTTAGTATGTCTTCATCCTCTTTGGGTATTGTTCCGTCAGACTTCGGGCCGACATTTAAAAGCAGCCGTCCGTTCTTTGAAACTATATCGCAAAGGTCTCTTATTATCTGTGTTGAGGTTTTGTACGAATTTGCATTTGTGTAGCACCACGAGTTGTTTGCAACGGCCGTGTCGGTTTGCCATATGTATGGCTTAGCATCCGCAAACTGTCCGCGCTCTATGTCTACAACCGCAGTTCCGAACTCAAATGCATCGTGCTTGTAGTTTATAACTACGCCTTCGCCCCACTCCTCGGCACGATTATAATAGTATGCCGCAAATTTCTTTAAATACGGCTTTACAGCGCTGTGATGTATCCACCAGTCGAAGTATACGAGCTTGGGACGATACTTGTCAACTATTTCGCAGCACCTCTCGAGCCAGTCTTCAAGGTATTCCTGCGACGGTGTGGGCTGTGAGAATATATCCTGATGGTCAGCTTCCGGCATCGACGGCCAGTAGAAATCCCCGCGCCTTAGCGGCTCTTTTATATCGGATGGGAACTCTTTTCCGTGACCCATAAAGAACCAATGCTCCACGCGGTGGCTTGAGGCGCAGTTTTTAAGCCCGAGCCTGTTAAACTCTCGCGACAGCTCTCCTAAAACATCGCGCTTAGGACCCATTTCAGCCGCGTTCCAATGCGATAGCTCGCTTTTGTACATCTGAAATCCGTCGTGATGCTCCGCAACCGGAACTACATACTGCGCACCAGCATCCTTAAACAGCTCCGCCCACTTTTTCGGGTCGAAGTTTTCAGCTTTGAACATCGGTATGAAGTCCTTGTAACCGAAGTGCTCATGGTCGCCGTACGTCTTAATGTGGTGCTCATACTCCGCTGAGCCCTTTATGTACATGTTTCGCGGGTACCATTCGTTTGCAAACGCCGGAACAGAGTACACGCCCCAGTGAATGAATATGCCAAACTTTGCGTCAACGTACCACTGCGGAACGTGGTACTGCTGAAGTGACTTCCAGTTGTCTTTGTACTTGCCGTGCTTTATCACGTCGTCTATTACTTCAAGATATTTGTCCATGGCGCATCACCTTTCACATTGCACCTTTCACGCGCTTTGCGGCATGATCCGTCTGCATATACCTAAGAAATTATATCAGCCGGCATGATAAAATGCAATAAATTTTTTGTATGTTATTATAGAATTAACATTGGGATTATAAATCCTTATACATCTGCATGTAGTCGAGCTTTTTGTATCCGTGTCTGTAGTATAAAGCTGCGGCGCGCTCATTCTCCGGCTCCGTCTCAAGCCTGATTCTGTTGGCAGGGTAGAGCTTTTCTACCATGTCAAGAAAACGTCCGCCGATTCCTTTTCCGCGCGAGTTTTCCCTTAAATACAGCTCTTCAATCCACACGGTCAATCCGCCGGTTTCATGCGTGAACATTTTGTTTATCAGTCCGTATCCTAAAATTTCAGAGCCGCTGTCAAATATATAGCACTCAAGGTAGTCGTTTGAACGCATGAGCTCGTTGAATGCGTTCTCGTGATACTGCGGCTTGATATCGGACAAAACCGCGTCTGAGGAGTAAAACTCCTTTGACATCTTTAAAAAGTCCTCTTTATCATCAATCGTTATCTTTCTTATGTTTACGTTAGACATATAAGTATCCTTTCAAAACCTTTAGTGTGTTGTATACGCCGTCGATGTGGCTTCTTTCATATCCGTGGCTTGCATACACTCCCGAGCCTATAAGGCCGTGCCTTATGTCCACGCCCGACTGCAAAGTGGCTTCGACGTCAGAGCCGTAATGCGGGTACACATCAACTGCGTAATCTGCTTTTTCACGCTTTGCAGCGTCTATCAGCTTTGAGACAACTGCATAGCTGTACGGCCCTCCGGAATCTTTTGCGCATATAGACACCATGCGCTCAGTGCATTCAAGCCCGTCGCCGACGCATCCCATGTCAACGCTTATAGCCTCAGTTGTGCCCCACGGCACGTTTGCGGAGCCGCCGTGACCCACTTCCTCGTACACAGTCACATGTATGTAAACCTTTCTTTGCAGCTTTGCGCCGCTGTCCTTAATAAACTTTGCAAACGCAAGAAGTATTCCTACCGACAGCTTGTCGTCGAGAAAGCGGGATTTTATGTATCCCGATTCCGTAACCCTTGTTCTCGGGTCAAAGCAAACTATGTCGCCGGTGTTTATTCCGAGCGCCTTGACGTCGTCTTTGGAGTTTACATTCTCATCTATGACGACCTCCGTTGTGTCAAAGCTGCGCTTTGCGGTGCTGTAATCGGAGTTTACGTGTACGCTTGCATTGCAAAGCTGCAATGTGCCCTCATACACTTTTCCGCTCCTTGTGTATATTCTGACGTTTTCGGTTTCGCCATTGTCTGCCTTCATTCCGCCCAAAGGCGTGAGCCTGAGTCTGCCGCTTGGCTTTATCTGCGCAATCATTCCGCCGAGTGTGTCGGTGTGCGCCTCAAGCAGCAATGCGTCGCTGTCGATTTTGCCGCCAAGGCAAATGAGCACGCCGCCCTTTTGAGTTTTTTTCGCCTCAAATCCAAGCGCCTCAAACTCGTTTTTCACCCATTCGGCTGCGCTGTCGGTAAACCCTGTGGGGCTGTCTATTTTAAGCAGTTCGCAAGTCTTTTTTACCGCAAAATCAGCATACGACCTGTCCATACCGCCGGTGACATTTGTATTTGAAATCTCGCTCATAATTAAGTCCTCCTGCGAAAACACTTATTATCTCATTATGTATTCTATCATCAAGCAGCTGAAATAGCAAGCCCGATTTGATCGGGAAAACATCATTATTTTGTTTATGATTTGAGTATGGCTTTTGCACGATAAGAAAGCTATAATTAAATAAAAAATATTTTTTGATGTAGTGTTTCTTTGCTCAGGCGTAGTATATGTTTGAAGCCGGAAAGGAGGCGACAGGTGATGGAGGACGAAAAAATCATAGAGCTGTTTTTTGAGCGCTCGGAGCAGGGCATAAAAGAGCTTGACAAAAAATACGGATCTGCATGCCGCAAACTCTCATACAGCATCGTAAACGACTTGCAGGACGCAAAAGAATGCGTAAACTACGCATACTTAGGGGCATGGAACGCCATCCCTCCCGAAAAGCCGAACCCGCTCGTGTCCTACATTTTAAAGATAGTCCGCAACATATCGCTTAAATGCTTCAGCTACAAACATGCCGAAAAGAGAAACAGCAGCTACACCGTTGCAATGAGCGAACTTCAGAGCTGCCTCTCAGACAGCGAAAGCGTTGAAGGCAAGGTAGAGGCAAGGGAGCTTGCGAAGATTATCGAGGGATTTTTGGACACGCTCACAGTTGAAAACCGTGTCATTTTCATGCGCCGCTATTGGTATGCCGACAGCTATAAGGACATAGCGGAGCTTGTAGGGATGACAGAGAAAAACATCTCTGTCCGATTAGCACGCATTCGCAACAAGATGAAAGAGTATCTTACAGAAAGAGAGGTATTTGTATGAGTGCGAATAAGTTTTCGGAAGCCATGGGCGAAATTGATGAGAAGTACGTCGGTGAAGCTTTTAACTATAAAAAGAAGGTAAAAAAGAACGGATGGGTAAAGTGGTGCGCCGCCGCGGCCTGCATATGCCTTGTGGCGGTGGGAGCAGCAATGCTTACACATAACGGCAGCGTTGAGCCAAGCCCCGAACCCGTTGAAACTCCCAATCCGTTTGTAACCGTCACATCAGCAAGCGAAATGGAAGAATATCTTGACTTTGAAGTTCCGGAGCTTGATAAAGACGTGGAATCTTACACGGTGTTAGTAATAGACAGCTATCCAACGATGGGTCAGATAGTGTACGCTGACGGCTCGAGATTCCGCATCCAATACGGAAGTGAGGATATAAGCGGAATTTACGGAGGCACGCTGGTGGAAACTAAGGACATAGACGGCGTGAAGGTCAGCTATTATAAATACTCGGATACGACATACGCTATATGGGAAGAAAACGGCTTTTCATTCAGCTATCAGTATGTTGACGGCGACAGCTCGGGCATAGAGGATATAATCAGACAGTTTAAGTAGCATGTAAAAAACGGACAGCCGGTTCAGGCTGTCCGTTTTGCTTTTATATGCACAGTGAATATAAAAAACCGGCATGGCGTTTTATGCTCTGCCGGTTTATTTTTGTTTATTTGCAGCCGACTTGTGCAGCTTTTCGCTTCTGCACTTTCGGATTTGTGCCGCTTACGATACATCAGGATCGTCAGGGGAGCTGTCATCAACCTGCATCGTAAGACTTTTCTTTGACTTTATTCTCTCATCTGTGGCTTCCTTGAGCAAAGTGTATATTACAGCTGTCAGCGGGATAAAGAAGATTATTCCCACAAGTCCCAAGAGGTTGCCGCCGACAAGCGCCGCCACAAGCGTCCACAGTGCCGAAAGTCCCACTGAGTTTCCCACAACGTGAGGGTATATAAACTGCGTTTCAACAAACTGCACCACGAGGTATACCACAATGAACACAATCGTCTTTGACGGGTTGACTATAAGCGTCAAGAACGTTCCTATTGCAAAGGACGCGAACGCTCCTATATACGGAATGAACGCGAACACGGCCGCCAAGACAGACATCAGCGCAGCATAGGGGAGATTGAATATTGTGAGCGCTATGAATATGAGCGTGCCCAAAATTATAGCCTCCACGCACTGACCTGACAGGAACTTAGCATACGTTTCTCTTCCGAGCGACGCTATGTGCATGACCTTTTCTACATGTTTCGGTCTGCAATACGCATCCATCAGCTTTTTAAATTGTATGCTCAAAGTCTTTTTGCTGAAAAGCACATACACGGCGATTACCACGGCGAATGTTGCGGTCAGAACTCCCGAGATAGTTGTAGTCGCCGCTCCTATTACGGTTGAAAGTATCGTTCCGCTGCCCGATATTACGCCGTTTATCAGGCTGGGTATGTCCGTTGTCTTGAGCCATGCCTCAAATCCCGATATATCTATGTTGTGCTCGTTTAGGAACTCTACCCACTCCGGCCACTTTTGCTGCAAAAGTGAGAACACGTTCTTTACCGATCTCACGATTTCCGGACCTGCAATCGTTCCCACAAGCGCAATCACGGCAACAATGATGATGATCACCGCAATTGTGCTGAATTTTGTCACGGTCGATTCTTTCGGTTTGCGCTTTTTTGTCCTGAAAAAGTTGTTTATGATTTTTTCAAGCCCGCTTATCGGCACATTGAGCACAAACGCCAGCATAAGACCTATGAAAACCGGAAGTATCAGCATGACGACAGCGCGCAAAAAGCTTATGACGTCGCTTAGATTCATAAGTCCTACGAACAATACAACGCCGAAAGCTATAAGCAGCATCAGTTGTTTGATACTTCGGTTCATACCCTTAAAACACCTTTCGTTTTATAGTAAGCCGCCTGAATGCATATATCGGCCGGCGTCAATGTATCTGCCTCCACAAAATGCTCAGTGTGAGCTTTTCGCGCTCTTCGCTGCTCTTAAAAAGCTTGTACCCGACGGCAATAGTTATTATGGCAAAACCTATGCATATGGAAATGACGCCGAGTTTAAGCGAAAATGCCGTCATCAGCGGCAGAGCTGTTATGTACGCTGCAATCGTGCGGTATATGTTCGGAGAAATTTTTAATATCACCGAGAAGAATATAAACGTCGCAGCCATTATCAGCACCGGCTCAAACATCGGCACAAGCCCTAAAAGGCATCCGAATGTTGCGGCGATTCCTTTTCCGCCGTGAAAGCCGTTGAGGATGGGGAATATATGCCCGATGACGGGCGCGCACAGCACAAGCGCAAACAGCACATTGTCCCTGACGCAGCCGGGGTTGTTCATTATGCACAGCCTCACCGGTATGTAGCCCTTTAAAAGCTCGCATACAAGGGTGAGCACGCCGCAAAGAACTCCGCCGTACATAAATGCGTTTGCCGTGCCGGGATTTTTGTCCTTGCTCTTTTCGGTTATGCTTCCTGTGTGAAGTATTTTAGCCCATATCGGAGCGTAAAGTATGCTTCCCGAGATGTAGCCCAAAATTATATAAATAAGCATTTTAATCTGACGCTCATTCTGCGTCGGTTATTTGTATTTCCGTGTCGGAGGTGCCTGAGTCGGCATCGGACGAGCTTCCGCCCGATGAATGGTTGTCGCGAAGCTTTGTAAATGTAGATATTCCGTCGATAACAGCCTCTACGATCATGGCTGCGCCTACAAACGCCCACATCACTTCTACCGAGACGAACGGGTTAATAAGTATTACGACTGCAAGTATTACAGATGTAGCTGCTCCGACGGCGGGAACTATCCAGTCGCCCTTTTTGAGCCTTATAATGTCAACAACCCACTGCAGTTTTATAAGTCCTGTTACAAGTATTATTATACCATACACTATGGCAAGAACGGGGAACACATCGGCAAACCATCCGGGGTTGACTATGCAGAACACTCCGCCGCAGATAAATATAAGTCCTCTTGCCAAGCTTGTAGTCATTGCGCCGACTTCAGGACTGAGCCTGAAGTAGTTCATGACGCTCAAGACGCCCAGTACGGTCAGCGCTATTCCTATGACGGTTATTATAGCTGACGTGAAAGCAATGGGATCGATAAAGATGAGTATTCCCACAGCCAGCTCGCACAAACAGTAGATAAGCGACTTAAAGTTATACAGAAACTTTTTCATTTGCCTTTTCTCCTTTCGCTGCCGACATAAGTGCGCCCGCGGTTGCTCTTGCATGCGGCTTGCGCCTGTAGCATATAAAGTATGCTATTATACATATCGGTACAGCTACTATTATATCAATAACCGAGTGCTGTTTCAAGAACACAGTGGATATTGAAATGAGAATTGCCGTCACTGTGAAGGCTATGCGCCATCCCTTTGATGAAAAACGCTTTGTGTGCCAGCCGCAGAACATAGCGGCGAAGGAACCTATGACGTGAAGGGAAGGGCAGACGTTTGTGTTGGTGTCAAACTGATAAAAGTCAGCCATAAACCTCGTTAAAAAGTTGTCCCTCTCAAACTCGGCAGGTCTTAAATACTGAGCATTGGGGTACAGGAAGAATATTATCAGCGAAACCGTATATGTAATGATGATAAACTGCATCATCTTAGTAAAGCTTTCTGCGTCGAAGAAAAACGAATACGCAAGCATGCCTACTAAAAATACGAACCAGAACATGTACGGGATTAAGAACAGCTCATTAAATGGTATGTAGTCGTCTAAAAAACAATACATCTCATGATATGCCGGCGGTTTGTATATCCTCTCAGCAAACAGGAACGCCAAGCCGTAAAACGGCCAGTACAGCAAAAGAAGAACGTACCTAAATTCTCCCTTCAGTTTGCTGAAGCGAAACCTGCGGTAATCTATAAGCTTATCCATGTGCGAATTCTCCTTAGTGAGTTATTTCGCGCTCAGTTCAGTTTGCCCAGCGGGTCACCGTTATAAGCTCCACTATTGTCATAGTCACGTTCACGACTTATGACTTTGTCCTCACGGTCTATCAACTTCTGAAGCCGCGCGCGGTTGTATCTTTGCATGATTACATACGGGATGTTTGCGGCGATGTATATGACAGTGCATATGATTCCGCCTATGCCGTCCCATATTTCAAGACATTCAAGACTGAGCAATATAAGCACAACATGCGTGATCTCCGCTATGCAGGTCTCCTGAAGCATCACAATTATTCTGTCACGGTCGGTTGACACCATCTTCTTAGGAGGCATTATCTTTGTGCATATTTTGCTCATGTCGGGCAGCTTGTTCTGCCACGTTTTTATTTTGAGCTTGTTGTATATCCTTCCGCCGTGCTCCCACTCAAAGCTTCTCCACGGAAATGACCTTGAATCAAACCAGCGCTTAGGAACTATCCTTCCTGATATGAAAATTATAATTCCCACTGTGCCAAGGTATAAAATACAATGTAAAAGTTTCATTTGCGCATCCTTTCTGCAAAATACAAAATCGCAATATAAAATCGCAATAAGCTTTCACATATAAATATATCGCGCGAATGTCAACTTATTATCAACTCAAGCTCAATTGTTGTTGAGGTTTTGGATATATATTCTAAAATTGATGTGCCTTATCGGTTAAAACCGGACAGGCATATGCGATCATTTGTCACGCGGGTATCGTGACGGTAAATTTGCAGCCCTTGACCGCGCCGTCGTCCGAAAGTATGTTTTCGACATCTATTTTTCCGCGGCACATGGCAAGTATGCGGCTGACAAGCGCAAGTCCCAAGCCGTTGCCCTCCTCCTTGTGTGATGAATCCGCCTGATAAAACCGGTCGAATATGTGCTTCATCGCGTTCTCGCTTATTCCCGGGCCGTTGTCCTCAATGGTGAATATTATGTTTGAAGAGCCGTCCTTAAAGAGCTTTATTTTTATTATTCCGTCCTGAGGGTCAAACTTAATCGCGTTGCCTATAAGGTTTGTCCACACGTGTATCATCAGACCTTCTGTGCCGACATACTCAATCGACTGCATGTCAACATCAAAATCTATGTTTTTCTTTGACCAGTCCGCCTCAAGCGAGATTATCGCCTGCCGTATCTGCTCGTCAAGGCTGAAGGCTTCTTTTTTAGACTGTATCACCTGATTGTCCACCTTAGAAAGCAAGAGTATGTTTCCCACAAGGGTGGACAAACGCTTTGTGTTGAAGAGTATCTTGTCCACATACTCTTTTTCCTGCTCCGATACCTCCGGGCTGCCCTGCAAAAGCGTCGCATAACCTTCTATGGCATTTATCGGCGTTTTAAATTCGTGCGAAACGTTAGACACAAAGTCAGTCTGCAAAACCTCTGTCGCACTCAGCTCGCTCGCCATCAGATTAAAACTCTCGCATATGTCCTCAAGCTCTTTGTAGCTGCTTTTGTTGCTTATTCTGACGCTGAAATCGCCCTTAGCCACCTTGCTCATGGCGCGGCTCAGCTTTGTCACCGGCTCTAAAAAGCTCTTGCCTATGAACGCAGTCACGACAATGCCTATTGTAAGGCTGAATATAAGCAGCCATGCAAACACCGGCAGGTCTATTGTGTACTCAAACAGCTTATTAAATATCGCAGATATGATAGATGATATTATCACCACCGCAAGCATGTCGCTCATAACGAGTATTGTAAAAACAACATGCAGCCCAAGCTTGGGCTTTTTTCTTTTTGGTGCGTTTTGAGCTGTGCCTGCGGCGGATTTGTCTCTTTTCTTTGTCATGTTCTTATCACCTTGTATCCGACACCTCTCATTGTGACTATCTTAAAATCGGGATTGTCCTTAAACCGCTCTCTCAGCCTTGCTATATGCACCTCAAGCGTATGGCTGTCGGTGTCAGAATCATAGCCCCAAACGTCGTCCATGAGCTGCTGCCTTGTAAATATCTTTCCGGGGAAGGACGCCATCTTGTATAGCAGCATAAACTCCTTTTGCGGCAAGTATACCTTTTCTTTGCTCGTCGTCACGCATAAGTAGTCGTACTCAAGCACGGTGCCGCCTATTACCTGCTTGCGCTCGTTTATCATCTTTACGCGCCTTAACAAAGCTTCCACTCTTAAAACCATTTCGTTTACGTTTATGGGCTTGACCATGTAGTCGTCCGTGCCTGACATATAGCCCTTTTTCATGTCGTCAAATGCATCCTTTGCGGTTATCATGAGCACGGGAGTTTCGATGCCGCTTTCCCTCAGCTGCCTTACAAGGCTGTACCCGTCGGTTATAGGCATCATAATGTCGGAAATTATAAGGTCATAATACTCGTTTTCAAGCTCGTCAAGCGCTTCCTTGCCGTTTGACACGCCCTTTACCGAATATCCGTTCTTAATGAGGACATGCTTAAAAAGCTGCCTCAGCTCCGCATCGTCCTCGGCAATCAGAATTTTGAACACAGCCGACACCACCCCTTATCGTAGCGTTTACATTTATTTAACCCTTTCATCTTGTTTTAAGCTAAAGCGAATTTTTATCTTAAATAATCAAGGCGATAGCTATGAAAATGATTATATACTATTAACTTTATATATGCAAGCACATCAAACCACAAATAGATGAAGTCGTGTATATAAGGCAGATTAGCTTAGACTAACTTTTTTCTCTGCATGCCTTGACAAATACCATGAGGGGGTATATAATCAAGCAAGAATACAGCATACAAAGGAGGATTATCTGCCATGAGCGACATCAAAAACGGCAACAAAGATATAACAAACGAATGCGAAGGGTGTAAAGCGTGCTCACTGCACACAAACACCGCACGATCGGATGAGCAAAAGCGCATGCTTTTAAACCGCCTGAGCAGAATAGAGGGGCAGGTCAGGGGAATCATGCGAATGATAGAATCGGATGCATATTGCAACGATGTGCTGATACAGTCTGCAGCGGTAAATGCCGCAATGAATTCTTTTAATAAGGAGCTTTTGTCACTGCATATCCACTCCTGCGTCGCAAGGGATATACGTGAGGGAAAGGATGAAATCATAGATGAGCTGGTTGCAACCGTGCAAAAGCTCATGAAATGAGGTGGAATATATGGCGAACGAAAAGAACGAAAAAATGCATAAAGAGCAGTTCAATGTGACAGGCATGAGCTGTGCGGCTTGCAGCGCAAGGGTTGAAAAGTCCGTTTCAAAAGTCCCGGGCGTCAAATCCTGCGCGGTGAGCCTTTTGACAAACTCGATGAGCGTTGAGGGAACCGCCTCACCTGAAAGCATAATCTCCGCCGTAAAGGACGCGGGATACGGAGCGTCTTTAAAGCAGCTTGACGGAAAGTCCGCCGCCGCAAAGACAAGCGTGGACGACGACCCTCTTGCTGACAGGGAAACGCCGGTTTTAAAGAAAAGACTGATAGCATCAATAGGATTCCTTTTGGTGCTCATGTACTTTTCCATGGGTCACATGATGTTTGGCTTGCCTCTGCCCGTTTTTTTTGAAGGCAACCACGCTGCTGTAGCCGCAGTCCAGATGCTTCTTGCGGGCATAGTGATGGTCATAAACCAGAAGTTTTTCATCAGCGGATTCAAAAGCCTTTGGCATCGCGCACCCAACATGGATACGCTTGTGGCGTTAGGCTCGTCCGTGTCGTTTTTGTGGAGCTTTTATGCGCTTTTAATGCTCACGAAAGCACAACTTGACGGCAACAGCGCTATGGCGTCGACATATATGAACGAGCTGTACTTTGAATCGGCGGGAATGATACCTACGCTGATAACCGTCGGAAAAATGCTCGAGGCAATGTCCAAAGGCAAGACAACCGACGCCATAAAGAGGCTTATAAAGCTTGCCCCGAAGGAAGCAACCGTGCTAAGAGATGGCAAGGAGATTACCTTGCCAACCGATCAGGTCAGAGAGGGAGACGTATTTGTAGTCAGGGCGGGCGAAAACATTCCTGTTGACGGCGTTGTAGTCAGCGGCTCGGGAGCTGTAAATGAATCTGCCTTGACAGGTGAAAGCATACCCGTGGACAAGGCTGTAGGCGACTCCGTGTCCGCTGCAACCATAAACATGTCGGGATACATGCAGTGCGAGGCGCTCAGGGTTGGAGAGGACACAACGCTGTCGCAGATAATAAAGACTGTAAGCGAAGCTGCTGCTACAAAAGCTCCGATTGCAAAGATTGCCGACAAGGTTTCGGGCATATTTGTTCCGGCGGTTATAACTATCGCCGTCGTCACAACGCTTATCTGGTTGCTTTTGGGTCAGGATATAGGCTATGCGCTGGCAAGAGGCATATCTGTCTTGGTTATAAGCTGTCCTTGTGCCGTCGGACTTGCAACGCCTGTTGCGATAATGGTCGGAAACGGCGTGGGCGCAAAGAACGGCATACTCTTCAAGACCGCCGTGTCACTTGAGCAGGCAGGCAAGGTAAAGATAGTTGCGCTTGATAAGACCGGAACCATAACAAAAGGAACGCCTATGGTTACCGATGTGATACCCGCCGATGGTGTGAGCGAGGACGAACTTGTGGCGGATGCCATGTCGCTTGAAGCGCCGAGCGAGCACCCGCTTGCAAAGGCTGTGGTCAAAAAAGGCACGGACATGGGCATCTCGGCATCGCAGGCATCTGACTTTAAGACGCTTGCGGGAAGCGGTGTAAGCGCAAACGTAAATGGCTTTGCCTTTACAGGCGGAAGTCTCAAATTCATCAGCTCAATGGCAAGTATTCCGGACAGCATGGTCAGCCGCACAAATGAGCTTGCCGAAAGCGGAAAGACTCCGCTGCTGTTCTTGAAGGACGGCAAGCCGCACGGAATCATAGCGGTTGCGGATACGGTTAAGGACGACAGCGTCGAAGCGGTAGGAGAGCTTAAAGAGCTTGGCGTTCATGTCGTTATGCTCACCGGAGATAACGAGAGGACAGCAAATGCCATCGGTTCTGCGGTCGGTGTGGATGAAGTCATAGCAGGAGTTATGCCGGACGGCAAGGAGAGAGTTGTCGCAGACCTTATGAAAAAGGGAAGTGTTGCAATGGTCGGAGACGGCATTAACGATGCGCCTGCGCTCACCCGTGCGAATATAGGCATAGCTATAGGAGCTGGCTCGGATATAGCAATAGATGCTGCGGATGTCGTCCTGATGAAGAGCAGTTTAAGAGATGTTGCCGCCGCTATAAGGCTGAGCCGGTCTACGCTCAGAAACATACATGAAAACCTGTTCTGGGCGTTCATATATAACGTCATAGGCATACCGATTGCAGCCGGCGCACTTGTCGGCGTGGGACTTACCTTAAACCCGATGTTTGGAGCGGCTGCAATGAGCCTTTCAAGCTTTTGCGTAGTCTCAAATGCGCTCAGGCTCAATCTTTGCAAGGTGTACGGCAAGCACGCAAAGGCACCCGCAGAGATTCCCGCCGTATCCTGCGCCTGCGACGCATGCGAGATACAGAGCGGCGAAAAGTCTGTGACGCTAAAAATAAAGGGCATGATGTGCGAGCACTGCGAAAACACGATTAAAAAGGCTCTTGAGGCACTGCCGCAGGTTTCGGCGGCGTCTGCCGACTATAAAACCGGCGAGGCACATGTTATATTAAATGCCGATGTCGATGAAAAGACCTTGAAGCAGTGCATAAAGGCTGAGGGCTATAAACTCAAAAGCATAAAAGAAAACAGCTGATATAATCGCTGCGGGCGTGATGCATCTGTTGATATTATAGCGTAATTTATTGATGTATTCTAATTCTTTGGGATAAGCGTATTGTAATCAGGCTCACCAATTGCTATAATTTAAAGCAATTAAATAGGAGGGGTTGATTATTATGAAGATAGTTAAAAAATCAATCTGTGCAGTTTTGGCAGCGGTAATGCTTGCCGGATGCGCAGGACCCAACTTAGAAGGAGGAGAGCAGATGGTCTCGAAGAATACAATTATCACTGATTATTCAATATCTGATGTAAAAATGACCGGCGATTATGCTGAAAACGCTTTTGAAAAGGAAATAGAGTATCTTTTGTCCTTAGATCCCGAAAAGCTTTTGTCAAACTTCAGAAAGAACGCGGGAATTGACACCGAGGGTGTAGAGCCGTATAACGGATGGGAAAATTCGCTCATAGGCGGACACACCATGGGTCATTATCTCACTGCACTTGCCCAAGCATGCGTAAACGGAGCCGTCTCTTCGTCAAACAAGAGCAAGCTTTACGAAAGACTCACCTACATCATAGATGAGCTTGCAAAGTGCCAGGTGAGCAGCGGATTTTTGTGGGGTTCAAACATACTCGATGTTCAAAACCGCGAGGCTCAGTTTGACAACGTGGAAAAAGGACTTTCAAACCTCTTTACCGAGGCGTGGGTGCCGTGGTACACCATGCATAAGATTTTTGAGGGACTTACCGAGACGTATGAGCTGACAGGTTACGAGCCTGCGCTTGAGATAGCCAAAAAGCTCGGAGACTGGGTCTATAACCGCGTCAGCGGATGGAGCGAGGAGACAAGAAACACCGTCTTGAGCATAGAGTACGGCGGAATGAACGACGCGCTTTATGACCTTTATAAGCTCACCGGCGAGGACAAGTATGCCGTAGCGGCGCATGCCTTTGATGAGGACAGCTTGTTTGAGCTTATTCGCACCGACGGCAAAAACGTGCTCAACAACAGACATGCAAACACCACCATTCCCAAGATCATAGGCGCACTCAAGAGATATGAGGTTCTTGACGGAAAAGAGGTCAACGGCGAGAAGGTTGATGCGTCAGAGTACCTTGAAACAGCGGAAATCTTCTGGCAGATGGTTGTTGACCATCACACATACGCCACCGGAGGTAACAGCGAATGGGAGCACTTCGGTGAGGATGACGTATTAAACCGCGAGAGAACAAACTGCAACTGCGAAACCTGTAACGTTTACAACATGCTCAAGCTCACAAAGGAGCTGTTCATGGTAACGGGCGATGTAAAGTATGCGGATTACTATGAAAACGCATTTATAAACCACATCCTCGCATCGCAAAACCCCGAGACCGGTATGACAACATACTTCCAGGCTATGGCTACAGGCTACTTCCGCACATTCAGCACCGCAACCGAAAGCTTCTGGTGCTGCACGGGAAGTGGAATGGAGAACTTCACAAAGCTGGGCGACGGAATGTACTTCTTCAAGGACAGCGACCTCTATGTGAACATGTACCTCGACTCCGAGCTGAGCGCCGAAAATTACGGCCTCACTCTGGTTCAGGAAAGCGACATTCCCATGAGCGACAAGACAAGCATAACATTAAAGCTCGATGACGATACAAAAATAGGCATGCTCTTCAGGATTCCTTACTGGGCACAGGGCGACCTCACAATAAGCGTAAACGGCGAAGAGGTTGAGTACACCGTTGAAAACGGCTATGCAAGGGTAGAGCGCACATGGAGCAGCTCGGACAAGATAGACGTCACTATTCCTTTGGGACTTGCTGCTTACAACATTCATGACGGCATAAACACCGTGTGCTTCAAGTATGGTCCGGTGCTCCTTGCTGCAAAGCTTGGCGACGAGAACATGACTACGACATACACCGGAATGAGCGTTATAATACCTGAAACGACCACAGTCGAGGATGACACGCTTGTTTTAAATGACGGCATAACCCCCAAGCAGGTAAAGGACAATCCGAGCGAATACTTCACAAATAACGGCAATCTCAGCTTTACATTCACTGCTAACGATGAGGAGCTTGAGTTCGTTCCGTACATCTCTCTTTACAACACTCGCTACGGAATCTATTGGAAGATTGCAGAGGCAGAGTAACAAAGATAACATCTAAACTTATATTAAAGAGCGTGGCGGCGTGACATAAGTTTTGTCATGCCGCCTTTTGCACTATGTAATTAACATTTATCTGCTATTAAGAAAACTTAATGAGTTTGAGATTGTATCTTAATATTTTATCTGATAAAATATCAACCAGAAAACAAGGAGGAGATACCGATGTACAACATACTTTTGTGCGACGATGAGAAGGATATAGTGTCGGCGCTGAAAATATACCTTACAAACCCCGACTATAAGTTTTTTGAGGCATATACCGGACGCCAGGCGCTCGATATACTCAGGTCTGAGCATGTGGACCTTGTACTGATGGACATAATGATGCCGGAGCTTGACGGCATAAACGCTTTGTCGAAAATACGCGAGTTTTCAAACGTCCCTGTGATTTTTCTGACCGCCAAGTCGGAATATACCGATAAGGTTCTCGGCTTAAATCTCGGCGCGGACGACTACGTTACAAAGCCGTTCAACCCCGTTGAGCTTATCGCAAGGGTGAAGTCTCAGCTAAGAAGATACACAATGCTCGGAAGTGCGCCCAAGCACGTTGACACCATCAGAATTGACGGAATAGAGCTGATGTGCGATACCAAAAAAGTCACCGTTGACGGTGAGCCGGTCAACCTGACGCCAAAGGAGTATGAAATACTCAAGTTTCTTATGATGAACCCGGGCGTTTGCTTTACGCCGAGCGAAATATACCGCAAGGTATGGGGCGAAGTCCCGATAGGAGTAGATAACGCAATAGCGGTTCACATCAGGCATATACGCGAGAAGATAGAGATAGACCCTGCGTCGCCGAGATATTTAAAGGTTGCGTGGGGCAGAGGATATAAGTTTGAAAAATCTGTATCAGAATAGGGTGATTTAACACTATGAACGGCGTGAAAGGAAGGCTCTGGCTTAAACTTACTGCACTGCTTATCGCCATGCTATCGTCTGCATTTTTGGCTATCAGCGCAGTTGCTGTGGCAATAATGCTTGAAAACAACGTGTTCTTTGACGGCGGTCAAAGCCTTGAGGAAAACGTGTCTCAGTCATGCATAGGCAACAAAATGGAGGATGTCGTTTTTGATGTCGGGCTGTTTGAGCCGTATGGAGACGTCGAGGACGAAGGATCGGAAGACATATATTTAGACGAAGCCGAAGATCAGGGCAACGAGTCGGAGGGTTATGTCACCGACACGACAAGCGCATTGGTAGGCGATGAGTACTATCCTGATTATTCCTCTGCGCTCACTGCCGAGGAAATCGGAATTGAGCCGCTTACCTCAAAGGACATAAGCAGTCTTGCAAGCCGACTTGATCTTGACTACAGCAAAATAGTTTCCAACCTGTCAATACAGATATACAACTCTGCCGGCGACGTGATTTACAGCAATTTTGCCATTGACGATGCTAAAGTGTCGCTTGACAGGGAGCTGACTGTCAATAGATACGGGGAGCTTGAAAGCATATCCTTTGAGTTTACCGGTGAAGAGGAATTGAATGAGTTTAGAGACGAGTACCTTAGTCATGTGAAAATAGTTTCCATGAATATTTACGAGTACGATAACATATCTTTAGAGCACGTATATGCCGTTGAGACGTCTTTTTATCCGGTGTATCGGGACACTCTTACCGTAAACGTGTCTATTCCTGCGACCTTGGAGGCTCATGACGATATTTATATCAGGTACGCCAAGATGGATGCGTTTGTTGCAAACAAAAACCTGTTTATTTTTTTGCTTGTCGTCTCGACTGTAGTGTTCTGCACATGCTTTGTATATTTAATGTCTGCGGCGGGATATAACGAGCGTGACAAGGGAATACATCTGAGCTTCTTTGACAAGATACCGCTGGAGATTGTCCTGTGTGCGGCGGCGGCGTGTATAGCGGTTTGCATATTGTTTGCTGCCGACATCATCTATTACAGCTCAATGGCTGAATGGTGGGTTTCTACGCTGATATTTATGGTTGCTACCGCTGTTTCGGTGGGAGTGGTGATGGTGACTCTTATGACCATCGCGGCAAGATACAAAGGCGGAAAGCTCTTCAGGTATACAATCATAATCGGCGGCATAATTTTACTGTACAAATTCTTCCGCATGATTTTCCTCAACTTCAAATACACCAAAAAGGCTGTTGTTCTGTACACGCTGCTTTTCTTATACGACATGCTTAATATAATAGCCGTGCTAAACGGCTCTGCCGATTACGGTATCAGCATGTTCCTGCTGGGCAGGATAGCGGTTGGCATAGGATTTATTGTGTATGTTGCGGCGTTCGGAAAAATTAAAGACGGATGTCAAAAGATATCCGGCGGCGATGCGGACGCGACAATAAATACCGAGCGCATGCCGCATGAGCTTAAAAGCCTTGCAAACGACATAAACAGCATCGGAAACGGCATACACCTTGCAGTCGATGAGCGCATGAAGTCCGAAAGGCTGAAAACAGAGCTTATAACCAATGTTTCACACGACCTCAAGACGCCGCTCACATCTATAGTGAACTATGTAGACATACTTTCAAAGCAGGACATCAAGCCTGATGAGGCGAAAGAGTATGTGGATGTTTTGGTGAGACAGTCGCAGAGGATGAAAAAGCTCATAGATGACCTCGTCGAGGCGTCAAAAGCTTCGTCCGGCGCTATACCTGTGAATTTTGAACGCTCAGACATGACGCTTCTTCTGACTCAAGCGGTGACGGAGTATGAGGATAAGTTTGCAAAGGCAAGACTCACACCTGTGGTTGATGTGTCATCAAAGCCCGTGCCCGTAATGATAGACGGCAGATTGATGTGGCGAGTGCTTGACAATCTGATAGGCAACATATGCAAGTATGCTCAGCCGGACACCAGAGTGTATATCTCCGAAACCGAAACAAACAACACAGTGACCGTTGTGTTCAAAAATGTCTCAAAGTATCCCTTGAACATATCAAGCGAGGAGCTTATGGAGAGATTTGTGCGGGGCGACTCGTCTCGTTCTACAGAGGGCAGCGGTTTGGGACTTTCAATTGCAAAGGGACTTTGCAACCTGCAAAATGTCAAGTTCGAAATAAACATAGACGGAGACCTGTTCAAAGCGGAGCTGACTATAAATAAGATTCCCGAGCCAGACCCCGAAACTTACGGCGGGGGACAAAATCCCGCACAGTCCGAGCAGTTCGCTCAGGGGCAGTATGCTCAGTATAACCAGCCGGAGCAGACGCCGCCCGCACAG
>ERZ1643249.894-NODE-894-length-31589-cov-5.384886_pt1 | contig 31589 bp, 29 predicted proteins | sample MGYA00579263_ERZ1643249 | MGnify/ENA primary metagenome ERZ1643249 (study PRJEB29033, sample SAMEA4952264) | chicken gut metagenome | biome: Broiler Chicken; feature: Gastrointestinal Tract; material: Caecum | place: Ireland | collected 2018 | study: Broiler...
CCCAGGACATGCCGACTACGTTAAGAACATGATCACCGGTGCTGCTCAGATGGATGGTGCTATCCTGGTAGTAGCTGCTACTGACGGTGTTATGGCTCAGACAAAGGAGCACATCCTTCTGTCCCGTCAGGTTAACGTTCCGTACATCGTTGTATTCATGAACAAATGCGACATGGTAGACGATGAGGAGCTGCTTGAGCTCGTAGAGATGGAGATCCGTGAAGTACTCAGCGAGTATGAGTTCCCGGGTGATGACACACCGGTTATCCAGGGATCTGCTCTTAAGGCTCTTGAGGATCCGTCAGGTGAGTGGGGAGACAAGATCATGGAGCTCATGGATGCTGTTGACACATGGATTCCGACACCGGAGCGTGACACAGATAAGCCGTTCCTTATGCCAGTGGAGGACGTATTCTCTATCACAGGACGTGGTACAGTTGCTACAGGCCGTGTAGAGCGTGGTACACTTCACGTTTCTGACGAAGTTGAGATCATCGGTATCCACGAGGATGTTAAGAAGACAGTCGTAACAGGTATCGAGATGTTCCGTAAGCTTCTTGATGAGGCTCAGGCTGGTGACAACATCGGCGCTCTGCTTCGTGGTATCCAGAGAACAGAGATCGAAAGAGGCCAGGTTCTCATCAAACCGGGTACAGTTACATGCCATACAAAATTCACATGCCAGGTATACGTTCTCACAAAAGACGAGGGTGGACGTCATACACCGTTCTTTAACAACTACCGTCCGCAGTTCTATTTCAGAACAACAGACGTAACAGGCGTTTGCGAGCTTCCGGCTGGTACAGAGATGTGCATGCCTGGAGATCACGTAGAGATGACAGTTGAGCTGATTCATCCGGTAGCTATGGAGGAAGGTCTGAGATTCGCTATCCGTGAGGGTGGACGTACAGTAGGATCAGGAACAGTAGCTAAAATCATCGAGTAATGTTCGCGAAGGCTGCAAGCCGTGTGAGAGAATAAGAAAGAGACCCCGGGAGAGTGTTTACACTTTTCCGGGGTCTCTTTCTTATTCTCTCATAGGACGTCAGTCCGTGACCGAGGAAACACGAAGTGTTTGCGAAGTAAGCACGGCGCAGTAAATGAAACAGGGGCAGCCTGTGCCGACACATATATAAAGTTTCCCTTTATTATGTCGATAATATAAATAACTGAAAGCGGTTGCCTTAGGGAAACAGATTTAGATTTATTATATTAATCAGAGAGGAGGGCATTATGTCAAGAATAACAGACTACAGCCTCTTGTTTCAGATGATGTTTGGAACAAAAAGCAGTGTTGGCATGGTCAATTCAATTAAGGTGTCAAGTTTGTCAAGCGCCTCGGTAAAGGCACAGTTAAATGCTGCTGGCATTAATACGAACAGCAAGCAGTACAAGGCGGCTATCAGACAGATGACGCAAGATCCCAGAAGCTCGGCAATGTTTACAAATGTGCAGGCCATTAAGAATTTGATGCGTTCTTATGACAGCAATGGTGACTGGATAGATCCCTCTACAGGATTGACAGGACTTTTGGTGAACGAATATAAGGGAGACTGGCACAAGATAATTTCTATTCCGGAGAGCAGCAGACAAATTGATGAAAAAGGCAGCTGTTGATTTGTAAAAAGTCATGGCTGCTCTTTTTATATGCCTCAAAAGCTCTGCCTTTTTGTAGATCCCGCGCGCTGAAATCTGTATTTCGCGCGGGAAGGATCTGTCAATCTTCTCTGTCTTGTGGAGAATTATTAAATTTATATGATATAACCATAAAAATTTCAATAAAATGCAAAAAAAATTCTATGTTTTCTCTGCCATTACTTAGATATACTGTCACTATCAACAAATGACATGGAAAAATGTCGGAAAAAGGAGGAACAATGTAGTATGAAGAAAAAAATTGCATTATTGGCTATGGCAGCGATGATGGCGGCTTCACTTACCGCTTGCGGCGGCAGTGGCGGAAGCACATCAGAGGGCGGCGGAAGCAGTTCAGGATCAGATGTTGCAAATGCTGACAAACCTCTCGTATGGTTCAACCGTCAGCCGTCCAACAGCTCCACAGGAGAGCTTGATATGACAGCCCTGAATTTCAACGAGGATACATATTATGTAGGATTTGATGCAAACCAGGGCGCAGAGCTTCAGGGAACAATGATCAAAGATTACATCGAAGCGAACATTGACAAGATCGACCGCAACGGCGACGGCGTGATCGGATATGTCCTTGCTATCGGCGACATTGGACACAACGATTCCATCGCACGTACAAGAGGCGTTCGTTCTGCTCTTGGTACAGCAGTTGAGGCTGACGGGGCAGTGAACAGCGATCCGATTGGAACAAACACAGACGGCTCAGCAACAGCCGTGCAGGACGGAACACTTGAGATCAACGGAACAACCTATACAGTCCGTGAGCTTGCCTCTCAGGAGATGAAGAACTCGGCCGGCGCTACATGGGATGCGGCGACAGCAGGCAACGCAATCGGGACATGGTCCTCATCCTTCGGTGATCAGATCGACATCGTTGCTTCCAATAACGATGGTATGGGAATGTCAATGTTCAACGCATGGTCAAAGGACGAGGGGGTTCCTACATTCGGTTATGACGCTAATGCTGACGCAGTCGCAGCTATTGCGGAAGGGTACGGCGGAACGATCAGCCAGCACGCAGACGTACAGGCTTACCTGACTCTCCGTGTACTTAGAAATGCACTTGACGGCGTTGATATTGATACGGGTATCGGCACAGAGGACGATGCAGGGAATGTACTCAGCGATGATGTATATGTATACAATGCGGACGAGCGTTCCTATTATGCATTGAACGTTGCGGTTACGTCTGAAAACTACACGGAATTTACAGACTCTACAAAGACATATGAGCCGGTATCCAACCAGCTCGACGAGTCTACATCACCGAGCAAGAGCGTATGGCTTAATATCTACAATGCTTCCGATAACTTCTTAAGCTCAACATATCAGCCGCTCCTTGAGAAATACGATGACCTTCTGAACCTTGACGTTGAGTATATCGGCGGCGACGGACAGACAGAGTCCAATATCACAAACCGTCTTGGAAATCCGAGCCAGTATGATGCATTTGCAATCAACATGGTTAAGACGGATAATGCAGCTTCTTATACATCCATTCTTAGCCAGTAATTGATACTTAATCAGTAATAAAGAGGAGGGGTTAATAGGGAGAAGAAATTCTCCCTATTCCTTCTTCTGTGAAATGTAGATTGTAATAATACATACAGGAGTAAAAACAATGGCAGATAAGAAAGATGATATCGTCTTATCGATACGCGGCATGAGTAAGTCCTTCGGACGGAACCGCGTGCTGGATCACATCAATCTCAATGTGAAGCGCGGTACAGTAATGGGACTTATGGGAGAGAATGGTGCCGGGAAGTCGACGATGATGAAGTGCCTTTTCGGTACTTATCAGAAAGACGAAGGAACAATCTTCCTTGATGGAAAGGAAGTAAGCTTTTCAGGACCGAAGGACGCACTTGAAAACGGAATAGCAATGGTGCATCAGGAGCTGAACCAGTGCCTGGAAAGAAATGTAATGGATAATTTATTCCTTGGGCGGTATCCGGTAAACTCTCTGGGTGTGGTTGATGAAGGAAGAATGAAAAAAGAAGCTTCCGAACTTTTCAGGAAGCTTGGCATGACGGTTAACCTTACCCAGCCGATGCGTAATATGTCTGTCTCTCAAAGGCAGATGTGTGAGATCGCCAAGGCAATTTCTTATAACTCAAAAGTGATCGTTCTTGATGAGCCGACATCCTCGCTGACCGTGCAGGAGGTCGAGAAGCTTTTCGAGATGATGAATATGCTGAAAGAACAGGGAATCGCCCTGATCTATATCTCTCATAAGATGGATGAGATATTTACGATCTGTGATGAAGTGTCTGTTCTCCGGGACGGTGATCTTGTCATGACAAAGAGATCGGACGAGACGGATATGAACGAACTGATCGCAGCGATGGTCGGAAGGTCTCTTGAGAACCGCTTCCCGCCGGTGGACAATACCCCCGGGGATGTGATCCTGTCCGTGCAGCATTTATCCACAAAGTTTGAGCCTCATCTTCAGGATGTTACATTTGAGGTGAGAGAGGGAGAGATTTTCGGTCTGTACGGACTGGTGGGAGCAGGACGGACAGAGCTTCTTGAGACGATTTTCGGCGTCAGGACAAGGGCGGCAGGACGCGTATATCTCAATAACCGCCTCATGAACTTTAACAGTGCGCGGGAGGCCATGGATCACGGGTTTGCCATGATTACGGAGGAGCGTAAGGCCAACGGTCTGTTTTTAAAGGGTGACCTTACCTTCAACACTACGATCGCAAACTTAAGTCAGTACAAATCCGGCCCGGCTCTTTCAGATTCCAAGATGGTGAAAGCGACGGCAAAAGAAATTAAGATCATGCATACAAAATGTATGGGACCGGATGATATGATCTCAAGTCTTTCCGGAGGTAACCAGCAGAAAGTCATTTTCGGCAAATGGCTGGAGCGCAGCCCACAGGTCTTTCTCATGGACGAACCTACAAGGGGAATCGATGTCGGGGCGAAATATGAAATATATGAGTTGATCATTAACATGGCAAAACAGGGCAAGACGATCATTGTCGTCTCGTCTGAGATGCCGGAGATTCTGGGAATTACGAACCGCATTGGTGTCATGTCGAACGGACACCTTTCTGGAATTGTCAATACAAAAGAGACAAATCAGGAAGAGCTTTTAAGGCTCAGTGCAAAATACCTATAAAAAGGGAGAGTAAAGGATATGGCTAATGGAAATAGTAAGATCCTTACGGCGGAGCAGGAGCTGGAGCTCCGCAAGCCGATCGAGGATTATGTCGGTAAAATTCAGGAAAAGATTGACAGCCTGCGGGTAGACGGCACAGATAAGATCGTTGCTCTTCAGAGCGTTATAGACTCGGCGAAGAAGGACAAGAGCCTTACATCAGGAGAGCGCGAGAACCGCATCTCTCAGGCGAAAAGCGAGCTGGAGAAGGCAAAGGCGGTCGAGGCACAGAACAGAGACCAGATATCAAAGCTGATCTCTGACGCGGAGGCTTATATTAAAGCACACTTTGACAACGAATATTATGCTCCTGTCAGAGAAAGCTGCGCTCAGGAAAAGGTTGCTGCAAAAGAGAAATACCAGAAGAAAGTTGCAGAGCTGGAGAAGGAGCACCAGCAGAATATGTCAAAGATTTCCGACCAGCAGGAAATCAAGGACGAGAAATACGTGCATAAAAACCGTCTTTTCGATGCGAAGCTTGAGCTTCAGAAAGACTATCAGGCGATCAAGGACAGGCAGCACGCTGCGTTTGCATGGAAGTACCATCTGATTGATCTGCTGCGTATGTCTAAGTTTACATTTGCGGAGACGCAGGCGCAGAAATGGGAAAATTATAAATATACCTTCAACCGCAGGGCTTTCCTTCTGCGCAATGGTCTGTATATTGCGATTATATTGATTTTCATCGCTCTGTGTATCATTACACCGATTGTGAAGGGCTCACCGCTTCTTACATACAACAATGTGCTGAACATTTTGCAGCAGGCTTCGCCGAGGATGTTCCTTGCCCTTGGTGTTGCGGCGTTGATCCTGCTTGCCGGTACTGACCTGTCCATCGGACGTATGGTCGGTATGGGCATGACGATCGCCACGATTATCATGCACCAAGGCGTCAACACCGGCGGTGTATTCGGTCACATTTTTGACTTTACCTCCATGCCGGTTGTAGGCAGGATGGTTCTGGCGCTTGTAATGTGCGTGCTCTTCTGTACGTTCTTTACAACAATTGCGGGATTCTTCACCGCGAAGTTTAAGATGCACCCGTTCATCTCAACGATGGCGAACATGCTGGTCATCTTCGGACTTATTACATACGCGACAAAGGGTGTGTCCTTCGGCGCGATCGAGCCTTCGATCCCGAGCATGGTGATCCCGAAGATCGGCACGTTCCCGACGATTATCCTTTGGGCAATCGCAGCGATCGTGATCGTGTGGTTTATCTGGAACAAGACCACATTTGGTAAAAACCTGTACGCTGTCGGCGGAAACGCAGAGGCTGCGTCTGTTTCAGGCATCTCGGTGTTTGCCGTAACAGTGGGGGCATTCGTGCTGGCCGGTATCCTGTATGGCTTTGGCTCATGGCTTGAGTGTCTGAGAATGGTAGGTTCCGGTTCTGCCGCTTATGGACAGGGCTGGGAGATGGATGCCATCGCTGCCTGCGTTGTCGGCGGTGTATCTTTTACCGGCGGTATCGGTAAGATATCGGGCGTCGTAGTTGGTGTATGTATCTTTACGGCACTGACATATTCGCTGACAATTCTTGGTATCGATACGAACCTCCAGTTCGTATTCTCAGGTATCATTATCCTTGTGGCAGTAACACTTGACTGTCTGAAATACGTCCAGAAGAAATAATATTCTTAATATGCGGGGCCGGGCTCATAAGAGTTCCGGCTCTTTGCATTTACAGTTTTTTGCAGCTTTGATATAATAATCTCATCTGGCACTTTTGTATGGCGCGGAGGAATGCAGGGATGAGGGCAGTAACAGGAAAATCAATACATGGAGAGAAATGTATGGACAAATATACGGTGCTTCTGGCAGACGATGAAGAGGAAGTAATACAGGTCATTATGAAAAAGATCGATTGGGAGGGGCTGGGGTTTTCCGTGATCGGATATGCCAATAACGGCGTGAAAGCGCTGGAGATGGTGGAAGAGTTTCAGCCGGATGTGGTCATGACAGACATTAAGATGCCGTACATGGACGGAATGGAACTGGCAAACCGCATCAAGATGGAATATCCCGCCACAAAGATCCTGATATTTACTGGTTTTGATGAGTTTGAATACGCGAAAGAGGCGGTTCATCTTGAGGTGGAGGAGTATTTATTAAAGCCGGTCAACTCTGTGGAACTGACCGGCGTATTCTCTTCTCTGAAAGCCAAGCTGGATCAGGAGATCAGTGAAAAGCAGAATGCAGAGATCCTGCAGAAATATTATATGGAATCGCTTCCCCTTCTTCAGGCGAACTTCTATTCCACCCTGATCGAGGGCCGGATAAGTGAGGAAGAACTGGATAAATATATGGGGGATTATCAGATCTCTTTCGAGGGACCGTATTTCTGTTGTCTTGTCATCCATACCTCATCGGGACAAGTGCCGGAGAAGATGAGCCCGATGCTCCTTGCGACGGCTGTGCAGAAGCAGGCGGAGGAGCGTCTGGAGAAGAGATGGAGGACGAAATGTTTTGCTTATCTGGGGAACACGGTTCTGATCGCCCAGTTAAAAAGTGAGAATGAGGTGTCAGAGCTGACAGATGAGTGCGACCGTTTCTGTAAATACGCGCGGCGCATCATCGGTGCTGTAGTCACAGTGGGAGTGGGTCAGGTGTGCGGTGATATCCTGGAGCTGTCCCAGTCCTACAGCAGCGCGAGAGAGGCAGTCTCTTACCGGGTGATATACGGCGCTTCCCGGGCAGTTAATATCAAGGAGGTTGCCCCTCAGGCAATAGGTGAGACAGAGATGATAAACGATACAGAGCTGGCGAAGCTGTTCAAAGCTATCCGCATGAGCTCGGGCGAGGAAGTCAAAAAGGCGGTGGACCATTATCTGGAACATGTGGCTTTTCCTGTTAAATCCCTGCAGCAGCATCATGTGACAGTGATGGAACTGGTCAGTGCCATGTATCGGTTTAAGGCAAATAATGATGTGGAGATCGAGGGATTTTCAGAGGATATGCGCACCCTGTACGGACGTCTTATCGATATGGATCCGGAGGCCCTGAAAAAGTGGCTTACCGATATCTGTCTGTCCTGCAGGGAAAAGCTGATCACCGCGCGGAGCAGATCGACCAGATCCTTTGTGCAGAAGGCGGAGGAGTATGTCAGAGAACACTATGCGGATGAAGAATTGTCGCTGGATAATATCTGTCAGGTGCTCGGAGTGTCAAACTCCTATTTTTCTACGATGTTTAAGAAGGAGAAGGGGACCTCTTTCATCGGTTATCTGACAGACTATCGGATGGAACAGGCGTCGAGGCTTCTGCTTGATACGGACGAGAAAAATTATGTCATAGCAAAGCAGGTGGGCTATGCAGATCCCAATTATTTTAGTTATGTTTTTAAACGGCGGTTCGGTGTATCCCCTGTAAAATACAGAGCAGAGCACAAGGAACAGAGGGCGGAGCATACAGAAAGTGAAAGATAAATATTTCAGTCAGATAAAAAAACTACAGCCAAGAGGCATCCAGCCCATGATCATGATCGCGTTTTCTGTGATATCGATCTCCATCATGCTCATCATCGGAGTGGTGCTCTACATGAGATTCTCCACTCTGTCCCGTGAGGAGATGGTGCAGAGCACGGAGAAGCTGATGGAGCAGACCGGAGAGAACTTAGAGGATTATCTGGTAAGCATGAGGCAGATCTCGGACGCAGTGTATTACAACGTTATAAAGGAGAATGATTTCACCAGTCAGGAACAGGATATACGGACCGGGATGTATCTTTTGTATGAGGCGAACAAAGATAATCTCCAGACGATCGCCCTGTATGACAGAGGGGGAAACCTGATGGCCGCAGAGCCTGTGGCAGATCAGAAAGCGAATATCGAAGTCGCTGAGCAGGGCTGGTTTGTGAGGGCGGCAGAAGAGATGGAGAACATGCACTTCTCCACCCCGCATATCCAGAATCTGTTTGACGACGGGACACAGCGCTATTACTGGGTGATCTCTTTAAGCCGTGTGGTAGAGCTTACGGACAAAGGAGTGTCGCAGCCCGGCGTGCTGCTGGTGGATATGGATTACTCTGCGATCTCGCGGATGATGAAACAGATCAATACATCTAACAACGGTCAGTATTATTATCTGTGCGACAGCAATGGCGAGATTATCTACCATCCGAGGCAGATACAGATCAGTGACGGTATCAGCAATGAGAACAGCGGCGCGGTGTCAGAGTATAAAGACGGCGTGTATAATGAGACCTTTGAAGGGGAGCAGAGACAGGTCGTGGTAAATACGATCAGTTACACCGGGTGGAAACTGGTGGGTGTGATTCCATATTCCGCATATACATCAGGAATGCTCAACATCCGTTACTTTATCATTCTGCTTATGCTTTTAATGGCAATGATGCTGGTCATTATCAACCGCGTGATCTCCGTAAGGATCTCAAGGCCGATCCTCCGGCTTAATGATTCAGTCAGAGACTATGAGGCGGGAGAAAAACCGGAGATCTACATCGGCGGTTCGGCGGAGATTCGCCATCTCGGATATTCGATCCAGAGGTCCTATGAGCAGATCGATCATCTTATGAAGCAGATCGTCATGGAGCAGACCGAGAGAAGAAAGAGTGAGCTGGACGCGCTGCAGAGCCAGATCAATCCCCACTTCCTGTATAACGCTCTGGAGTCTATTACATGGATGGTAGAAGGGGAAAGAAATGACGAGGCGGCATTTATGATATCCCAGCTTGCAAAGCTGTTCCGCATCAGTCTTTCTAAAGGACGGACAGTCATCACGGTGAGGGATGAGCTCCAGCATGCGCAGAGCTATATGAATATCCAGAAGGTTCGTTATAAGAATACATTTTCCATTATCTTTGAGGTGGATCCCGACATCCTTACTTACTGCACAGTGAAACTGATACTGCAGCCTATTCTTGAGAATGCGATCAATTATGGCGTGGCGGGAATGGAGGATTCCGGTGAGATCCGTGTGACCGGGAAACAGGAAGACGGAATCGTTGTTCTCGCTGTATCTGACAATGGTATCGGGATGTCAGAAGAAGAGGTCAGCCTTGTTTTGACAGACAGCAACCGGATTCATAAGCATGGGTCCGGCGTGGGGCTTGTGAATGTGAACAACCGTATCCAGATTCTCTTCGGGAAAGAGTACGGTCTTACTGTAGAAAGTGAGCCTGATGAGGGCACAACTGTCTCTATCCGCCTTCCGGCAGTGCCATATACAGAGGAAAACCGGAAGATATTAGAACAAGGCAGAACATTCAACAGAGAAGAGATAAAGGATAACTGACGGGGAGCGCCGGACGGCGAACGGACAGGCGAGAAGGAAATAAGAGATGAAGAATGGAAAAAGATTGTTCATTTTAATAGAGGCAGTGCTCGGCACGATGGTCCTGATCGTTGCCCTTCTTATGCTTATGGAGAAGAGGGACAACGGGCTTAATAAAATCTCTGTGATCATACCGAACGCAGAGGACAATCAGTGGGCTGCGTTCAGGTATGGTCTTGAGATGGCGGCAGAGGATCACGGGGTCGAAGTATTCGTCGTCAGTACCGGGGCTGCACTGACAGTGGAGGAAGAGCGTGAGCTCATTGAGACAGAGATAAGAAACGGCGCTGACGCGGTGATCGTAAAACCTGTTCCGGGTATTCTTACAGGGGAGATGCTCATGGAGATGGATTCAAGGGTCTCTGTAATACTCGCAGACACACTGGAAGATAAGGACCAGGCATTGGCGCGGCTTCCTGGAGTGGGGCCGGATAACTATGAGATGGGCAGGGCGATGGCGGAAGAGATGATAGCGGATTATGGCGGGGCGCTTGAGGGGAAAACCATTGGGATTCTCTCGCAGACCGGAAGATTCCACTCATCTGCGGAAAGGGAAAGAGGATTCAGGGAGACGATTCAAGATTCAGGAGCAGTTATCCGCTGGACACTGCGTTCCCCGGTTGAGGAAGAAGAGGACGGTCCTCTGAGGGAACAGCCGGAGGTGGATATTGTGGCAGCATTTGACGATGACAGTCTGACGGAGGCGGGAGAGTACTTTGCGGCAGACGGCCTGCATGGAGCCGGGATATACGGGATTGGACATTCCACAGAGGCGGCATACTATTTGGATACAGGGGTCATAAAATGTCTGGTTGTTCCGGATGAATTCAACGTAGGCTATCAGAGTCTGACAGAAGCGGTCAATGTTCTTTCCGCACATTATTATAATACAGCGCCGGAAAAGGCAGTTGACTTTACAGTCATTCGGAGAGATACGCTGTTTACGGAAGAAAATCAGGAGCTCCTTTTTAGGATGAGCCAGTAAAAGATAACAGATTGAAATATGATGACAGGGCGAATGGAAAGATGACGGGGCTAAAAATGAAAAACGGAAAGGTAAAACGTTTCAGCGTTAAAATAGGGCTGGCAGTATGTGCGCCGGCAGTGCTTATATGTGGATGCGAAAAGCAACAATCTGTTGCGGAAAATAAAGTTCATGTCGGGGTGACTTATTATAATCAAAGTGACACCTTTCTCAATGAGCTGCTGGAATGTTTTGAAGAGGATCTTAAGGATTACCAAAAGAGCGGCATTGAGACGACGGTAACTATACGGGATGCGGCAGGAGCCCAGCGCACGCAGAATGATCAGGTGGAAGAGCTGATCGACGCGGGCTGTGACGTGCTGTGTGTTAATCTGGTAGACCGGGCGGACCCGTCGGAGATTATCGACCTGGCGAGGGATCATGACGTGCCTATTGTGTTTTTTAACCGGGAACCTGTGGCGGAAGATCTTTTGCAATGGGACAAGCTCTACTATGTAGGCGCGGATGCGGATCAGTCCGGTGTATTTCAGGGAGAACTTGCCAGCGATCTGATAAAGAACGACGGGACAACAGATAAGAACGGAGACGGCAAGATCCAGTATATCGTTCTTGAGGGAGAGGCCGGTCATCAGGATGCGATCATCCGTACAGAGAACGCGGTGGAAACAATGAAGAATAACGGGGTGCAGCTTGAGAAATTAAGCTATCAGATCGCTAACTGGAACCGGGCACAGGCGCAGAACCGGATGCAGCAGTTGATCGCGCAGCATGGGGACAGGATCGAACTTGTCCTTGCCAACAATGACGATATGGCGCTCGGAGCTGTCGACGCTTATGAAAAATCAGGTTATGCAAAGGAGGAGTACCCTGCGTTCTTCGGAATTGACGGAACGGATGTGGGGCTGCAGGCTGTGGTGGAAGGCAGTTTTTCAGGTACTGTTTACAATGACAAAGAAGGACAGGCAGAGGCCATGGCGGAACTTGCTGTGGCGCTTGTGACGCATGATGGTCTGCAAAATATGGAATTTGAGAGGGGGAAGTATATTTATCTTCCCTATGAAAAGATCACCAGCGGGAATGTGAAAGATTTTCTTGATGAAACAGAGACAGGGAGTTAAAAAGGCACTGTATTATGAGCATACAGATACGCTGTGGGCGAATGATTTTATATAAATTGCATATTCTGACAGTAACGCCCATATATCATGGCGCGTCTGGAATATGAATAGTTACATTTCAATGGTATCTTATAGAGCAGGAGAAAGAGACATGAAGACAAAAAGAGAAATCATTATCAAACAGATCACTCTGGATCTGATCTATAATATTGCCGGCAGTATTCTATATGCCGCCGGCCTCTATACATTTGCGGGAAACGGAGGATTCGCGCCGGGCGGCGTCTCCGGCTTAGCGCTCATCATGAATCATCTGTGGGGGCTTCCGGTAGGAACAGTGACCCTCCTGCTTAATATCCCGCTCATCTTGATCAGCTATAAGACGGTGGGAAAGCGGCTTCTTATCAAGAGCGGGGTAACTATGGTGATCTCCACAATAGTTTTGGATCTGATATTTCCGCTCTTCCCTATGTATAGCGGCAGCCGGATGATGGCGGCGCTTTGTTCCGGTGTGTTCCTGGGGGCCGGCATGGCATTGTTTTATATCCGCGGCTCTTCCTCGGGCGGGATTGATTTTTTGGCACTTACTATCAAGAAAAAGAAGCCGCACATGACGATCGGCGTAATCACAATGATCATCGATGTGGCAGTCATCCTCCTCGGAGTGCCGGTATTCGGAGATATAGATTCCGTCCTGTACGGACTGCTTGCCACCTTTGTATCCACTGTGGTGATCGATAAGATCTTATATGGCGCCGGCGCGGGAACACTGGCGGTCATCGTCACCGGAAAGGGGAAAGAGACGGCGCAGCGTATCGCAGAGACTGTTAAACGGGGAGTGACTTCTCTGAATGCGGTCGGCGCCTATACTGGGACAGAACGCGACGTGCTCCTGTGTGCCTGCTCCAAGGCGGAAGCTTACATGGTCAGGGCAGCAGTGCGGGAGGCGGATAAGGAAGCGTTCATCATGTTCACGGAGACAAGCGAAGTGTTTGGAGAAGGGTTTAAGGACGTAGGAACGTGATAGTCCGGGCGCCGGTCCTGAAAGCACAGAAGGCAGACAGGTCTTGCAAAATAAGGGGTTATGCCGTAAAATAAGGTGCGAATGATCTACTGACAGCTAAGCCGGAGGGTAAAGCATATGGAAATGATCCATGCAGAGAAGCTGATATATGAATATGATAAACGCGACGAAGAGGGAAATGTGATCGGGACAAACCGTGCCATTGACGGCGTGGATATTGACGTGCCGCAGGGTTCCTTTGTCGCAGTGCTCGGCCACAACGGTTCAGGGAAGTCCACGCTGGCGAAGCATATGAACGCCATCCTCGTACCGACGGGAGGTACGATGTGGGTGGACGGACGGGATACGAAGGACCCGGCAGAGCTGTGGAATGTGCGCCAGAGCGCGGGTATGGTGTTCCAGAATCCGGACAACCAGATCATCGGTACCGTGGTGGAGGAAGATGTAGGATTCGGTCCCGAGAACTTAGGCGTTCCGACAGACGAAATCTGGAAACGGGTGGAGGACAGCTTAAGATCTGTGGGAATGATCGAATACCGTAAAGCCTCTCCCAATAAACTGTCCGGCGGCCAGAAGCAGCGTGTGGCGATCGCAGGCGTCATCGCCATGGAGCCGAAGTGTATTGTGCTGGACGAGCCAACCGCCATGCTGGATCCCGACGGGCGCAGGGAAGTCATCCGTGCGGTGGAGAAGCTTCGGAAAGAAAAGCAGGTCACGGTCATCCTTATCACACACTACATGGAAGAGGTAATAGATGCGGATCAGGTGTTTGTCATGGATGACGGGCATATTGTCATGCACGGGACTCCGCGGGAGATCTTCAGCCGGGTGGATGAGCTGAAATCTTACCGTATGGACGTGCCGCAGGTAACAATGCTGGCAGAGGAGCTTAGGAAACGCGGTCTGGATATTCCGAGGGGGATACTCAGACGGGAAGAGTTGGTGGAGGCATTATGTCAATTGCGTTAGAACATGTGAATTATATATACAGCCCGGGAACAGCGTATGAGAAAACAGCGCTCAACGATGTCAGCCTTGAGATTCCTCATGGACAGTTCGTGGGGGTCATCGGGCATACCGGGTCAGGGAAATCGACTCTCATTCAGCATTTGAACGGTTTGGTGAAGGCTACATCGGGGAAAATACTATATGAAGGGCAGGATATATACGCAGAAGGCTATGACATGCGCTCGCTGCGCGGACAGGTGGGACTTGTGTTTCAGTACCCGGAGCATCAGCTTTTTGAGGTGGATGTCATAAGTGATGTCTGCTTCGGCCCGAAGAATCAGGGACTGCCGCCCGAAGAGTGTGAGGCGCGGGCAAGGGAGGCTCTGGAATTAGTAGGATTTCCTGAAAAATATTATAATCAGTCGCCCTTTGAGCTGTCCGGCGGCCAGAAGCGGCGTGTGGCGATTGCAGGAGTGCTTGCCATGAGGCCCAAAGTACTTGTTCTTGATGAGCCCACCGCAGGGCTTGATCCGAAAGGACGGGACGAGATATTAGACCAGGTTGAGCGTCTCCACAGGGAGACAGGGATGACGGTCATTCTTGTTTCCCACAGTATGGAAGATGTGGCGCGGTACGTGGAGCGTATCATTGTCATGAACCATGGAGAAAAGATGCTGGACGGCCCTCCGTCAGAGGTGTTCCGCCACTATAAGGAACTGGAACAGGTAGGTCTTGCGGCGCCTCAGGTGACCTACGTGATGCATGACTTAAAAGACCGGGGCTTTCCCGTGTCGCCGGATGCGACGACCATCGAAGAGGCCGCAGAGGAGATAATGAGGAGTTTTCAATGATCAGAGATATTACGATCGGGCAGTATTACCCGGCGGAGAGCCGGATACATAAGCTGGACCCAAGGGTGAAGATTGTGTGTACCCTGTTTTTTCTTGTGTCCCTATTCGTTCAGAACAGTCTGCTCGGGTATGTGGTCGCGACGATATTTCTCGGCGTGGTGATCGGGCTGTCCAAAGTACCCCTCAAGTTCATTTTAAAAGGCTTAAAGCCGATCATAATCCTGCTTATGTTCACGGTGGTGATGAACCTGTTTCTCACAAGAGGCGGGGAGACTTTGGTCCATTTCTGGATCTTCACAGTGACAGAGGGCGGGCTTCGCACATCCATATTCATGGCGGTACGCCTGATATATCTGGTGGCGGGCTCGTCGATCATGACATTTACGACCTCACCCAACGGTCTGACAGACGGTATGGAGAAGCTGCTCCATCCGCTGAATAAGGTGAATGTCCCGGTGCATGAGGTAGCGATGATGATGTCCATTGCCCTGCGGTTCATCCCTATCCTTCTGGAAGAGACGGATAAGATCATGAAAGCGCAGATCGCGAGAGGCGCGGATTTTGAGTCGGGAAATATCATCCAGAGGGCGAAGGCTATGATTCCCATTCTGGTACCGCTGTTCGTATCTGCGTTCCGCCGTGCCAATGATCTGGCGATGGCCATGGAAGCGCGCTGTTATCACGGCGGAGAGGGAAGGACGAAGATGAAGCCTCTCCGGTATAAAAGGCGCGATGTGACGGCATATGTTTTGACGCTGGTTTATTTTGCGGCGATATTTGTGATCGGACGTTATGTGCCGTTTAAGTTGTGGATATTCTGAAAACGGAAAGATTTTAAAATTCATTTGAGTATAGTGGATCAGAGCTGGGGACGGGGTCAAATACATTTGGCTGCGTCCCCAATTAAGGAGGAAGTATGAGAAGGATCAAACTGACCGTTGCTTATGATGGTACGGATTACTGCGGGTGGCAGATCCAGAAGAACGGGCTTACGGTGGAGGAGATGCTGAACAAGGCGCTGTCCCGACTGACAGGAGAAGAGATCACAGTGACCGGGGCGAGCCGTACAGACGCAGGTGTCCATGCGCAGGGAAATGTGGCAGTGTTTGACACAGATACACAAATTCCGCCGGAGCGTCTTATCTATGCACTGAACACTATGCTCCCGGAGGATGTGGTGGCTGTAAAATCAGAAGAGGTCCCGGCAGACTGGCATCCAAGGCGCTGTGTGTCCGTCAAGACATATGAATACCGTATCCTTAACCGGGAACTGCCGGATCCGGTCCGGCGGCGGGACACGTATTTCGTCTCTTTCCCTCTTGATCTGGAACGGATGATGGCGGCAGCAGAATACTTGAAGGGAACGCATGATTTTAAAGGGTTCTGTAGTGCGCAGACAGCGGTAAAAGATACCGTGCGCACGATCTACGATCTGGATATCCGGAAAGAGGGAGACATCATCATCCTCCGCGTACGGGGGAACGGCTTCCTCTATAACATGGTCCGAATTATCGCGGGAACGCTGGCCGGTGTGGGAAGAGGATATTTTGAACCTGAGGAAGTGAAGGAGATGCTGGAGAGCAAAGACCGTACAAGGTCAGGAGTCACTGCCCCTCCGCAGGGACTTACTCTGATCGGGATTGAATACGAAAACAGTCCATAGAGTTCGGAGGACGAAAGGAATCAGATTGAGAAGGTCAAAGGCATCCGCGGTATTCCGGGGGCTTTTGCATGCCATAAAATCAGTTGTGGGTCTTTGAAAATCCTCCGCGTTATGTTATTATAAATCTATTGATATTGCCGGGATATTACAAAAGAAAAGGATCAGATTTTCAAGTTATACGGCATACTTTGGAAATCTGGTTTTTTGTTCCGGGGGCCCGGCAGACAGCATAGAAACGAGGAGGAAATAAAAATGAAGATCTATGAGGCAAAAGACTATCAGGAGATGAGCAGAAAAGCGGCAAATATCCTGTCGGCGCAGGTGCTCCTGAAACCGGACAGTGTGCTGGGACTGGCGACAGGTTCCACGCCGATCGGTACATATGACCAGCTTGTAGAGTGGTATGAGAAGGGCGACCTTGATTTCTCAAAGGTCAAGACTGTCAATCTTGATGAGTACAAAGGACTCACACGCGATAATGACCAGAGCTACTATTATTTTATGCATGAGCATCTTTTTGACCGTGTGAATATCGACCCGGCGAATACAAATGTTCCGGACGGCACAGAGCCGGATTCGGCCAAAGAGTGCACAAGATATGAAGAGCTGATCGAATCCATGGGCGGCGTTGATATTCAGCTTCTCGGACTGGGGCACAACGGCCATATCGGATTTAACGAGCCCGACAGCGCTTTTGCGAAATCAACACACTGCGTAGATCTGACAGAGAGTACCATTGAGGCAAACAAGAGATTCTTTGCTTCCGCGGACGATGTGCCGAGACAGGCGTATACAATGGGAATCGGAACGATCATGAAAGCAAAGAAGATCCTCCTTATCGTAAATGGAGAGGGAAAAGCAGACATTGTGGCAAAGGCTTTCTTTGGACCGGTCACACCGGAGGTTCCAGCCTCCATTCTTCAGTTCCACAACGATGTAGTCATCATTGGCGACAGCGCGGCGCTGTCAAAAATTCCGAGATAAGAGATTGTGCGAATCGCGTAGATTTATCGGTAAAAAGGAGCCAGACACTCATTAGGAGGGGCTGGCTCCTTTTAAAAATATGACTTTGAAAGGAGGATGACATGTCATATATTCTTGAGGTATGCGCAGACAGTGTTCAGTCTGCGGTCGCGGCACAGGAAGGCGGCGCGGACCGGGTGGAACTTTGTTCCGCTCTGGTGATCGGCGGCCTCTCCCCATCAGCGGCGATGTTCCGCCAGGTGAGGGAAAATACAGATTTAAAAATCCGGGTTTTGCTCCGCCCGCGATTTGGGGACTTCTGCTATGATGAGTATGAGTTTCGGACACTGAAAGAAGAGGTGGAACAGTTCCGCGGGCTTGGAGCGGACGGGGTGGTCATCGGTATCTTAAAGCCGGACGGAACCCTTAACATGGAACAGATGGAAGAACTCGTGAAAGCGGCAAAGGGGATCGGGATCACGATGCACCGTGCGTTTGATGTGTGCAGGGATCCTTACGAGGCTCTGGAGCAGTGCGTATCTCTTGGTATCGATACTATCCTGACCAGCGGACAGAAGAGTTCTGCGTGGGAGGGCAGGGAACGGCTCTCGGAACTTGTACGCCAGGCAGACGGGCGGATCGATATCCTCGCGGGCGCAGGGATCGGTCCGGAGTCGATCAGAGAGCTGGCAGATTATACGGGCGTCTGTTCTTTTCATATGTCCGGGAAAAAGGTGCTGGACAGCCAGATGGAATTCCGCAGAGTAGGCGTGCCAATGGGTATTCCGGGATTCAGCGAGTTTGAGATCTGGCAGACAGATGCAGAGCAGGTGAAAAGAGCGGCAGAGATACTGAGGAAGGAACAAGAATAGTAAAACAGGGAATCCCAGTACTTGCATCTCCGGGGGTTCCCTGTTTCGTTCGGGCAAGGCGCGGGGTGCTCCCGTTATTGGGGAACAACGTGCTCCGGCTTAACGAGGTCTGCCAGCAGATCTTTCGCCCGTCCCACATCCTCTGGTTTCACAGAAATGTAATAAGTCAGCCGGTCGATCTTTCCGTTGGGACCGAAGTTCCGGTGGTCCAGTTTAGCGCCGCAGCCGCATAGCGGCGCTTCCGTTTCGTAGTAGCCGGTCTCCATGATTTTTATGCCGGCCTCTTTCAGACGCGCCTTAGCCTCTTTTAACCGGGGCCTGTCTCCCCACACCTCAAAAGCTTTTTCCTGTTTTCCAAATAATGCCATACCTCTGCCCTCCAGTGTGTCCAAAGTGATCCGCTTTCGTATTCTTTATTTAGTATATTGCAATTTCTCTTCCAGCGCAAGGACAGATACACGTCCGGCAGCCTACAGAATACGCGGCGGTGAACCAGAATCCAGACTTGACTTTGCCAGGTGTATATGTTATATTGTGCGCAGACAAAATTACAGAGATCCATACAGGACAACAAAATGATACAGGCTGTGAAAAGAAGAAGTAGCAGACGACCGTGAAAACAGAAAGCTGCCGGGTGATGAGAGGCGCATGATGCGGTGTTTGTGAATACATCTTGGAGCCTCACACTGAAAGCCCCCGCTTCAGACTCTTCGCAAGGTTCGTGTTACCTGAGCCGGGGATGGGTGAGTAGACTGTGACGGAGTGGCACACGTTATCGTGCCGTATGAGGCCGGATATATTTGCGTCCGGTGAATTAAGGTGGTACCACGGTTGAACTCAAGCCGTCCTTATTGCGTGAGCAGTAAGGGCGGCTTTTTACATCTGGAAATATAGAAAACATTAAATTGAGAAGAGGAGAGAAAAATATGGGAATCTATGAAGAACTTCAGGCAAGAGGGCTGATCGCCCAGGTGACAGACGAGGAAGGTATCCGCGAACTGGTGAATAACGGGAATGCTGTATTTTACATTGGATTTGATCCTACGGCGGACAGCCTTCATGTAGGACACTTTATGGCGCTCTGTCTTATGAAACGACTTCAGGAAGCGGGCAACAAGCCGATTGCCCTGATCGGCGGCGGCACAGGTTATATTGGAGACCCGTCGGGGCGCAGCGATATGCGCAGCATGATGACGCCGGAGCAGATTCAGCATAACTGTGACTGCTTCAAGAAGCAGATGAGTAAGTTTATCGACTTTTCCGAGGGAAAGGCGCTCATGGTAAACAACGCGGACTGGCTGCTTGGCCTTAACTATGTGGAGGTGCTCCGCGAAGTGGGTCCACATTTTTCTGTGAACAGGATGCTGGCGGCAGAATGTTATAAGCAGAGGATGGAGAAGGGCTTAAGCTTCCTTGAGTTCAACTACATGATCATGCAGGCATATGATTTTTACGCACTGTTCCAGAAATACGGCTGCAATCTGCAGTTCGGCGGAGACGACCAGTGGAGCAATATGCTGGCAGGCACGGAGCTGATTCGCCGCAAGCTGGGAAAAGACGCGGGGGCAATGACCATCACGCTTCTCCTCAACTCAGAGGGCAAGAAGATGGGCAAGACTCAGTCCGGCGCTGTATGGCTGGATGAGAATAAGACGACCCCGTTCGAGTTCTACCAGTACTGGAGAAATGTTGCCGACGCCGATGTGCTCAAGTGTATCCGTATGCTGACATTCCTTCCGCTTGAGGAGATCGACAAGATGGATTCCTGGGAAGGCGCGCAGCTTAACACGGCGAAGGAGATCCTTGCGTATGAGCTGACAAAACTGGTACATGGTGAGGAAGAGGCGAAGAAAGCGCAGGAGAGCGCGCGGGCGTTGTTTACACAGGGAAATGCGTCAGAGATGCCGACCACAGAGCTTGAGGAGGCTGATTTTGAAGACGGCGGCATCGATATCCTGACTATGCTTGTGAAGGCAGATCTTGTTCCGTCCAAGTCAGAGGCAAGACGTGCTGTGCAGCAGGGCGGAGTCTCTGTCGACGGAGAAAAGGTAAACGACATCAAAGCAGTTTATACAAAAGACGTGCTTGCAGACGAGGGTGTTATCTTGAAGAAAGGCAAGAAGAACTTCCGCAGGATCATTGTCAAATAAGAAAAATGTAATGAGACGGCGCAGCTTTCCCTGGGAGGCTGCGCCGTGATATAATACAGAGAAACGGAACATTTCATATAAGGCAGGATATATTAGGAGGGATCATATGAGTATGAACCAGACGCCCGCATCCGAGCGGGTACATATCGGTTTTTTCGGAAAGCGTAACGCGGGGAAATCAAGCGTGATGAACGCGGTAACAGGACAGGATATCGCGGTTGTATCCGACGTGAGAGGAACCACCACGGACCCGGTCTACAAGTCGATGGAGCTTCTTCCCCTTGGCCCGGTGGTGATGATGGATACACCGGGCATCGATGATGAAGGAGAACTGGGAGCGCTCCGTGTAAAGAAGAGCTATCAGGTGCTTAACAAAACGGATGTTGCAGTACTTGTCATCGACGGCAGCGCAGGTGCTTCTTACGAGGACGCGGCGCTTATGGAGAGGATACAGGCAAAGAACATTCCGTATGTAGTCGTAATAAATAAGAAAGAGCTGACCCCGCCTGGAACGGCAGAAAGGATACCGGAGATGCTGGGACTGACAGGGGCGGAAGGGGCGTTACATTTACATGAGGGAGGCGCGGTCAGGATGATACAGGTCAGCGCGCTTACAGGCGAAGGGATCAGGGAGTTAAAAGAGCAGATCGCCGAGGCTGCGAACACCGAAGCGCCTGAGAGATATCTTGTCCGCGACCTGCTTAAGCCATCTGATATCACAGTGCTCGTCGTACCTATTGACAAGGCGGCGCCAAAGGGGAGGCTTATCCTTCCCCAGCAACAGACGATCCGCGATATCCTGGAAGCTGAGGCTGTTTCCGTAGTGGCGAAGGAAAACGAGTTGAAGAACCTTCTCCCACAATTAAATAAAAAGCCAAAGCTGGTCGTTACAGACAGCCAGGTATTTGGAAGGGTGGCGGAAGATACGCCGGACGACATTATGCTGACTTCTTTTTCTATTTTATTTGCAAGATATAAGGGAGATCTGGAATCTGTCGTCCGCGGCGTGACCGCCCTGGACAGTCTGGAGGACGGCGACACAGTGCTCATCAGTGAAGGATGTACTCATCACAGGCAGTGCGGAGATATCGGCACAGTAAAACTTCCCGCGTGGATACGCGCCCACACAGGCAGAGAGATCAAGATCAGGACGACGTCAGGCACCGAATTTCCGGACGATCTGACCGGATATAAGCTGATTCTGCACTGCGGCGGATGTATGCTCAATGAGAGGGAGATGAAGTACCGTTTGAAATGCGCTGAAGATCAAGGCGTGCCCATGACTAATTACGGCATCGCCATCGCGTATATGAAAGGGATACTCAAGCGGAGTGTAGAGCCGTTCCCCGAAATATATAAGCTGCTCTAAAAGAACTGGAACAAAAAGGCGAACATAAAACCATATGACTGTAGCGCCACCAAATAGCATGGTTATGGTGCCAAACAGCATCTGCCTGTTACAGAGGGTCTCAAAAAATGATACAATAAAGGCGATTAAAGTCTCAAAAACCAGGGAAGGGATATATGCCATGAAAGAACTGACTATTGCCGTCTGTGACGACGAAGAATTTTACCGGGATGAGATAAAGACTCTGCTTGCCGCGTACGAGAACGAAACAGGATATCAATTCACTGTCAGGGAATGGGAATCTGCTTTATCTATGGTCGATGAAATGTCCTCTAACAGTAAAAAGTATGACCTGGCTTTCCTCGACATTGAGATGCCCGGTCTGTCCGGGATCGATGCGGCCGCCAGACTGCGCAGTATCGGAAGTGATACTGTGATCTGCTTTGTGACAGCGCACAAAGGTTATGCATATGACGCTTATGGAGTAGATGCTGTCGGATATATAGCGAAACCGATTAAATATACAGATATGAAAAAAATCATGGAAACAGCTGAAATGTATATCGCCTACAAATGTGATCGTGCTGCTGCCGAAAAGAGATACCTCGATATTGTTTCAAGCCGGTCAAATATCATCATTGACCTGAACAAAGTGGTCTATATTGAAAAACGCCGCAACCAGTGTGTATTCCACTGCACAGACAGCGAACAGATATGCTATGATTCGCTCCGCAATATCTACAGCCGTCTGGATCATGAGCAATTTCTGTATACTCATCAGGGATATATCGCCAATTTTCCATACATTAAGGAAGTGCTGCGCGATCACGTCTGTTTCGGTTCAGGCATGGAAGCCCCTCTGAGTCGGCGGCATTATGAATCTATTAAGCGGCGCCACATGGATAAATTAAACCGGATTATTATGGAAGCAAGAAAAAAGAATGAAATGCAATAGAAGCGCTTTCTTTAAAAAACTTATAGAACTTATGTCTTTTTTAATTGCCGGGAGCAGGCTAATATGATATGGAGATATTTCTTGGGGAGGTCTTTTTATATGTAATTAGGCAGAGTTATTTCAACATGGAATGTGTCCTGAGTGTGAGATATCTCGATCTGTCCGTTTAGGTTCTTTACCGCTTTTTGGACATTCTTGATGCCGATTCCATGCAGATGGCGCTGTTCTGTTTTTGTACTGCGAAAAATGCCGTCTTTTTCATGAATACTTTCCTCATGGCTGTTGTCAACGGTAATTAGAAGAAGCATGTCAGCCTGACGAAGGCTGACGTGAATCCATCCGTCAGAGCACTTGGCGGCGGCTGTCAGTGCATTATCGAGCAAATTTCCAAGGATCGTGGTCATGGCGAAATCATCTGCTCTAAGATATGTGAAATTACATGTGATTTCACAGGCAATGCCTTTCTGGCGGGCGAGCATTGATTTTTCATTCAGTATTGCGGAAACAAGTACTGAAGGGGATTCAATTAGTGGAATATCCGTAAAACGTCTGCTTGTCCTACTAATGTATTCACGTATTTTTGCAAAATTATTCTGGGCCGCATATCCGTCAATAACAATAAGATGATTTTTGATGTCATGCCGGATGGAATGGAGTTCTTTTAATGCCTCTTCCGTCTGGCGGGCATAGCTCTCCTGCATACGGTTGATTTCTGCCTGAATTTTATAGCGGGCAGACTCTTCTGTAACAAGAAGAAATTGATCATAGAGGCTAATGCATAGAATGGTAAGCAGAATAATTGTTGAGAACAGAACCGGCAAGGTAAACGAATCAGGTTCCTTTTGGCATATATATAATGTGGAATAGCTTAAAAGCAAACAGATCGTGTAAATAATCACATCGAAATAAATATGGTAACGAGGGTTAAGATGGCGGCTTATTTTATGATTTGTATATAAAATATAAGACACATATGACAGGAAAAGTATAATTATTTTTTTGTATTCTTCGTAAATGCTTGAGAAAGAAAACATACCATAGTCATTAAAAACAAGTGAATGCAGTACAAGACAGAGAATCATACTGGCATATGAATAAATTTCATATTTGATGAAAATAACAAATCCGTTTTTAATTAATGGTTTTGTTACAAAAAGTAAAAACAAAAGATCCAGAAAGGTACTGGTAAAGATGGGGAAAGAAATATTAACAGGAATATGAGTTATAAAATAAATGCATAAAAAAATAATCTTATGCTTATTTTCTATTCTCTTTTTCAAACAAGTTTGCGCTATGCGAAAAAGAAGGGCGATATCTAAAATATTTCCCCCTAAATTCATATAAAATTCAAACAAATTACTCATAGCTGGTCTCCTAATATATGGATCTCATTAAGAATTAATTATAAACAAAAAATAGTAAAAAAGAAATAGCTTTTATGATATTTGCCAAATATCACTAGAAGTATGCCAAATAGCACAGGTGTATTGCGGTTGGATGAAAAAACTGTTAAATTATGTAAAACATACGAAGCGAATAGGTTCTTTTATAAAAGATTTATTAAAAGATGTAATGTAAAATTTAAAAAATATAAAGGAGGAGAAAATATGTGGACGAAATTAGCGACAGAAGAACTGTATAGTTGTGACGGGGGACGAGCTAACAGAGATAGACTAAGAATTTTAGACTGGCTGTTAGACTGGCTACAATAGGAGGAAATCCATGAGGTACTATTGTGTTAAACAGCATGATATAACCGATTGTGGTGCGGCGTGCCTTGCTACGATAGCCAAGCAGAACGGCTACCGGATATCTATTTCCAAGATCAGGGAGATCGCGGGAACGGATAAGCAGGGCACAAATGCATTTGGGGTCATTAAAGCGGCAGAGCAGCTTGGATTCTCTGCAAATGGAGTGAAAGGAAATAAGGAAGCTTTCTTTTCCGAGTTCCCGCTGCCGTGTATCGCACATATGGTCGTAAAAGGCAATCTGATGCATTATGTAGTCGTGCATAAGATTACGAAGAAACAGGTGATAATCGCCGATCCGGGAAGAGGGATCGTGAAGCTTACACCAAAAGAGTTTTTCGGAGAGACGGCAAGAGGGGGAAAGCCGCCGGAATATCAATGGACAGGGATACTAATCCTTCTTGTGAAGTCAGAGAGCTTTGTCAAGGGAAAAGAGACAAAAGGGCTGTTCCAGCGCTTTTGGCGTCTTCTGCTTCCCCAGAAAAAACTGCTGGCGCATATTTTTCTAGCTTCGCTCGTATACACGGCTTTAGGAATTGCGGGGGCATTTTATTATAAGGCGCTGATGGATGATATTCTTCCAGACGGGCTGATACGGACTCTTACAACGCTGTCAGTAGGCGTTATTTTTTTAAATATTTTTAAAGTGATACTGGACGCTGTACGGTCCCACCTTCTGCTTTATTTGAGCCAAAAACTGGATATTTCACTGTTACTCGGGTATTACAGACATGTTCTTGAGCTGCCGATGAATTTTTTTGGAAGCCGTAAGATAGGGGAGATTGTCTCCAGATTTAACGATGCGTCAAATGTCAGGGATGCGATATCAGGAGCTGCGCTCACGATTATGATAGATACGTTTATGGCGGCGGCAGGAGCGGTCATACTGTATATGCAAAATGCAAAAATGTTTGGCATAGCAGTTATTATGGTCTTTCTTTATGCGGTGATTGTAGTAAGTTTCCGTAAAGGATACGATAAGTGGAACCGCAGCCAGATGGAGGATAATGCACAGCTGACATCCTACCTCGTAGAATCTTTGAACGGAATGCAGACGGTAAAATCGTTTAATGCAGAAAGAAGAGCAAACCGGGAGACAGAAAGCCGTTTTGTAAAACTTCTTAAAAGTGTATTCAGACTCAGTTTTATCAGCAATATGCAGAATGCGTTGAAGATTTTTGTTGAATCGGTGGGTGGTGTCATGATTCTCTGGGTGGGAGGCGTGGATGTAATACATGGCGCTCTGACGATGGGGCAGTTGATTACGTTCCAGTCTCTTCTTGTTTATTTTCTGGATCCGGTGAAGAATCTGATCAATCTGCAGCCACAAATGCAGACGGCAGTCGTGGCCGCAGACAGGCTGGGAGAGATTCTCGATCTGGAAGCAGAAAAAGGGAAAGACGAAAGGCGCAAACTTCATCCGCAGAGCATTGCGGGTGATATAGAGTATTGATTTTCGTTATGGAACAAGGAAGCTTATACTAGAAGATGTGAGTCTGAAAATAAGAAAGGGAGAAAAAGTAGCATTTGTCGGCGAGAGCGGATCAGGGAAAACGACACTGGCAAAACTCCTTTTATACCTCTATAAGGCAGAAAAAGGCGAGATTCTAATTAATGGAAATAATAAAGATATACGAATAGAGACATTACGGGAACGTATTGCATACATCCCGCAGGAGACATTCTTGTTTAGCGGTAGTATTTACGACAATCTGACACTGGGAATCGACTTCCCTGTAATGGAGGATATTGTTGATGCAGCGAAAAAGGCACAGGCGCATGAGTTTATCAATGATCTGCCGTTACGTTATGAAACACGTCTGGAGGAGAATGGAGCCAATCTTTCCGGCGGACAGAGACAGAGGCTTGCGATAGCAAGGGCAATGTTGAAGAACCCGGATATTTTGATTCTTGATGAAGCCACAAGTAATCTTGACGCAGTGACAGAACGTGCTTTGGATAGTACAATAAGTGAATTTTCAAAGGATATGACGACGATTTTCATTGCACACCGCCTGAGTACGATAAAAAATTGTGACCGGATATTTGTGATGGATAAAGGCAGGATCATTGAGGCAGGTACACATGAAGAGTTGAAAAGACTTGGCGGAAAGTACGCAGGTCTTGTGCAGCACCAGTCGCTTGGAGGTGAAAAGTAATGAATCCGATCATTTTAAATATGGAGGAAATGTCTGACAGTACAGAAGTGTATTCTACCCGTCCCAGTCCTATTTTTGCGATATTGATCTATTTTCTGGCAGGGGCGCTTGTGCTGACGCTTATCTGGGCAGGACTGTTCCGTATTGATATTGTGACCCGTGCGGACGGTATGATCCGGCACGGGGAAGCAACGGCTACGATTACAAACCTTATGGAAGGAAGGGTTATTTCATGGAGTGTGCAAGACGGGGAATATGTACAAGAGGGGGACGTGCTGTTGTCTATCGATCCGTCAGAATTGAAACAGCAGGAGGAGAGATGTCTGGAAGAACTGGAAAATATCGAAGAGAGGCTGGCGATTATGGATGCATACTACAGGGAATTAGACGGCGAGACAGGCGCTTTGGGCAATTGTAGCGCGAACCGTTATTATGAGGAGTTTAGCGCCAGATTCGAGGCGGTACAGATAGGACGCGACGTTATATATAATGATACGGCTGTGCAGCAGTCGCAATATGAAAATAGTATCTCGGCCATTAATAAATCTATTGACAGTCTCACGGCACAGCAGGCAAAGCTGGAGCAGATGATCCATGATGTGAGGAACAGGACTAACAGTTTTGCACAGAATGAAGTTTACTATTATGCGGCGGTCGAAGGCTATATCAACAGCCACAATTATACAGCCAATCAGTATGATATCCAGATTAGGGAACTGGAAGTGCTGGACGAGTCAGAACAGTTGACAGAAGGTGAGGAAGAGGAAATTGCTGCGGACAACAGCACGGCAATCGAAGAACTTAATAATCAGAAGGCTCTGGCTTTAAACCGGATCGAGACAGAAATGATCGCCTCTATACAACAATCACTTGCCTCAGTGCAGGGGAATATCGAGGCAATGGAGGCAAGCCGAAACGAGGCCGAGGGAAACATTAACAGTCTTGGCAGCGGTGCCCGGGAGATGGACACAGATCAGTTAATAGTAAATGAGAAAAACACTGTGTATACTGAGATTAATACATACAAGGGACGGAAGACAGAGTATGAAGACACCCTGAACTCAGTGCGCACAAGGATTGAGGAGTGCAATGTGAAGGCGCAGTCAGACGGCTACCTGAATCTAAGTGTGGAGAAAACGGACGGAGACTACATATCTGCGGGGGAACATATTGGAACTATTATCCCGGAGAGTGAGGGAACATTTAAGGTAGTTATTTATGTGGAGAATCAGGATATTGGATCTGTGCATGAGGGACAGAAGATCAGATATGATGTGGCCTCATATCCTCAAACAGAGAATTATGGTATATTTGAAGGCAAGGTGACATCTGTCTCTAAGGACATCAGGGTTGATAATGAAACGGGAACAGGCTATTATGAGGTGGAAGCTACTATTGCAGTGCGGGACGGATCGAAAGGAAAGCCCGGAGTTTATACAGGGGATGGCAGTGAGAGCAAAACTTGTGACAGGGCAGGAGAGCGTGCTGCAATACTTGCTTGAGAAGATCGATCTTGTGGATAAGTAAGAGCTAAAATATTCCCAAATATCATGGTTGGCGTACTAAATATCACAGGTCTGTTGACTAAGTATTTTTAAAATGATATAGTCACAACTATAAAGAACATATGTTAAACCGGTTAAACTGAATAAGAAGTTGTTTATTATTTTCTTGTTCGAAAAATCATGTGCATGATTTGTAATTATCTACCAACATTTTTTATGTGAGAAAGGAGAAAGGATGACCTTGACAGAAATAAAATTTAGTGAAATGACAGATTTTGAACTGAATCAGGTATCTGGAGGCGGGGTTTTTGATTTTGTCGGTGACATATATGATGGATGGTGCGAGATGTGGCACGACTTTGGAACTAACCTCTATTATATGACTCATTAAAATTCCAACAAGGAGGATGCTATATGGATAATGCGAAATTTAAGAATCTTAGGGATGATGAATTATTTGAAACGGATGGCGGCGGTATACCGGTCGTAGGCGCCATAGGAATTGGTGTAGGAGTCGTAATGGGGATTTCTGCCATTGTATCAGCGTATAATGGTTATCAGGAGGCAGCGCGGGGGGTCAGATAACAAAATGAGGAATGTTGTTTGTTTCATAAAGGAATATAAAAAAATGATTTTTGGAATAATAGCGGCGATTTGTTTGTTAGGCATCTTCGGCGTGTGCTATGGCACATGGAATGACATGTGGTATGATTTTGGAAAAAATTTATATTACTTTTTCCATTAAATTATTATAAAAAGACCGCAGGGGATTTGAACCGACCCCCAAAAGTTAAACCAAAATTCTAAAGATTGGGAGGTCGGTTTTTCATGGAAAAATATTCATTTGAATTTAAAAATCAAATAGTTCTTGCTACTATTGCAGTACGGGACGGATCGAAAGGAAAGCCCGGAGTTTATACAGGGGATGCCATAACATTCCGGGCTCTTGTGCTGCTGGGCATCCCAGCAATTCTCGTCTTACTTTTGATTTTTGAGGTGTAGGAACATGGAACATACTATGAAGTTTATGGAACAAAGGAAGAAAATCATTATCCTGTCTGTGATGCTGGTGACGGATCAATTTATCAAATGTATTATGAATACTTTTTTCCGTGATTTTGATTACAGTTTCCATGACCTGATTGGGCTCAGAGTGTATTTGAATCAGGATGAGTTAAGCATATTCAACAGGGAACTTGGGCTTCAGGTTAGCATGAATGTTTTGGTTTTTATAAATATAGCGGCCTTCGTCATTTTTGAATATGCTATATGGTTGTTGAAAAAAGACGGATCATATAATAAGGTTATAAAAATTGGGTTTCTTTTACTGGAGGGTGGAATGGTCTGTTCTCTGATAGATAAGATATTCTGGAAAGGAAGTCTGGATTATATGATTGTCTTTCATAGCATTGTGGACTTAAAGGATATTTATCTTTTCGCAGGGGCAGCGCTGTGCATTATTGGACTGGTGCCGGTTGCGGCGAGCCAGAAAAAGAGAAGTTCCCATAAAGAGGGAGAGAAAATATGGAGAAATATAAAAAAATAATTTTTGAAGTTTTAGCGACAATCTGTTTGTTAGGCGTCTTCGGCGCGTGCTATGGCGCATGGAATGACATGTGGTATGATTTTGGGAAAAATTTGTATTACTTTCTCCATTAATTATTATAAAAAGACCGCTGGGTATTGGTTCTTTTTCATTCCCGGCGGTCTTTTTATAATTTCCGAATAGCATCATTAAAGAGTCAGATAGCACAGGTGGCTTGCAGATTTAAGTTAAGAAAGGAATATGATATGACAAAAGCAACACTTGTCTTTTATTTCAAAAATAGCAGGAGGGATATTAAGATGAAAGGGTTCAAAGAATTTTTTTAATGAAAAGGATTTAATATACAGGTGCTAACGCATTATCCAAATGCTTAAAAGAGCCTTAAATTTACTCCTTGTACACCGACGATACTAGATTAGAGGGAATAAAAATGTGCGGAAAAACATACAAAAAAGTATTTGATCAGAGTGCAGATATATTATGGGCAAAGGTTTTTCTGGACACATTTATAGTAGTTGCATATATGGTATTTGGGGGAAAGCCTGAAGAGGGTAATCTACTGATATGCACCGTGATTTCGTGGTGTATACTCTATGCGGTTCTCTTTGCCAACAAAAAAAGCCGGAAACAAAATGTACGTATACAGGAACACTGCCGGGAAATGCCATTATCAGTATTTTTCGCAGGCATGGGACTTATAGTGGCAGCGCAGTTTGTTGGGGGATGGTTAGCGGAAGGGCTGACTGTTCTTAAGAACAGCTTGGGAACTAGGGTATATGAAGACAGTGGTTCAATACCTGAGATTTCTTTTTTAGGCGTACTGATAATGTGTGTTGTCATACCAGTATTTGAGGAAATTTTGTTCCGGGGAATCATCATGAAGAAACTTGGCGGGGAAATTGGGATGTGCGGAGGCGTCTTTATGTCTGCTCTTTTATTTGGTCTATGCCATTTGAATATAGAGCAGACGTTAACCGCATTTATGGGCGGGCTTGTTTTGGGAGCAGTCGGATGGACATATTCTGTATATCCTGCGATTCTGCTGCATATATTTAATAATTGTTATGCGGTACTATCTAAGGTTGAGAAAGTAAATCAAAGTTTTTTGGAAGTTATTTTTGCAGGCATTGCTGTTTTAGGAATCTTTATATCAGGAATTATCTTTATGCGGCGTAAAGCAGAAGGTGTCTTTCAGGAAGAGGGAGAATCTTTAAAATGGAGGGAATGCTTTACTTCTAAACGATTTGTATTCCTGCTTATATTTCTCTCGGCGCTGACACTGGGGAATTTCCTCTTTCCCTAATACTAAAAGGTTTTAGTAAAATAAATATGGAGGGGATACTGAAGAGGAGCGTGGAAGCATTCCCGGAAATTTATAAAATACTGAGAAAGGACTGCCCCCGGTCGTGAGGGCAGTTCATTTTTGATGGATAGTACTAAAAGATAAGAAAACGGATTGTGCTTAAAAAAATACAATTTTTCTTATTTTATCCTTGCAATAACTTCCAATATCAGATATACTAATGGGGCTGTGACATGATAGCGATGAAGCGCGAGGTTGCTGTCTGGCGAATAAATAAGCTAAAGACAGGTTTTCCGTGGAGCGAATGTCAAGTTATGAAACTGGCGACAAGTCACTGTAC
>ERZ1643249.895-NODE-895-length-31579-cov-5.771603_pt1 | contig 31579 bp, 31 predicted proteins | sample MGYA00579263_ERZ1643249 | MGnify/ENA primary metagenome ERZ1643249 (study PRJEB29033, sample SAMEA4952264) | chicken gut metagenome | biome: Broiler Chicken; feature: Gastrointestinal Tract; material: Caecum | place: Ireland | collected 2018 | study: Broiler...
TCCATTGATAAATTAATCAAAGGATATATTGAAATTATGAAAGAAAAAATTAATGAACAAGAAATTAAGAAACTCAATCACTATGGTAACATTTTTGGCGTGCATTTTGCAATTACGATTTTATCGGCAGTCCCATTGTTCTTTTGGTTGGAACAGCTTGCATTTATTCCGTTTGGAATTCTTTTTGTAATTACGATGTACTGGGCTTTGAAAGTGGAAAAGGTGAAAAAGGACAACGATATTCAGACATACAAAGAGATTGTAGCCTTTTCAGAAGGTAAAAGATTGGACGAAATACAGAAGCAACGAGAAATCGGAAAACGACCATATCAAAATGTACTGAAAGGGATTGTAGCTGGAATTGTTACAATAGTGGTATGTTTCTTGATTGGACTACTGTTTCATTTGCTTGGGAATTAAGCAATCGTTATTAGGATAATAGGTATGAGAAATGACTGTGAAATTTCAGTCTTACGGAGAGGCTGAAAAGCAACAGAAGATTTGAAGTCGGAGGTGTCAATGGTGAGGAAGAGAATTATTGCAATACTTATAATTGCGCTGTTTATAATTGCTTCGTTTTTAGTATCGACAGGATTTAGTGAAAGAACCGATGTTTATCTTGGAGACTTTTCAATTTCAGAAGATGGGAAGGAACTAACATTTACGGCAGGGGTTCCTTCGTCTATGGGATACATTAGAGGATACAAAGATGAAGGTGGTGGCGTTAAGCCACATTACTTGAAATTCTACTCAACTTTTGGTGGATTGAATAGTAGTTTGGGTGCAAAAAGTGAGTTTGTTTTAGAATTGGACGAAGATGACAATGAAATATTCTTCTCTCGTCCGGATGGTGGATATGAACTTGTTTTGCAAAAGGATAAAGGAACAGGTGAATGGGTGCGACCTACCAAATAAATAAGATTTGTAAGGTCGGAAAATTTCAGTTTGTAGAGATGACATGAAAAATGAAGCTTAAGGAACAGAGCTTTACCCTGTTTGCCTATACAAATTATAGGGCAATTCAAGGTTATCACAGGCTCGAAACCCTAGATTTTAAGGGAAAAGGTGCGTTCCACCATTCCCTTGTACAGTAGGGGTTGAATAGGTTTTTTATTGAACAACCGAGCCATGTTGAGACGGTAGTCTTGATGTCAGAAGTCAAAGAATAGCAAGCGAAAAAGTGTAGGAAACAAGGGATTTCCGGGAATTGGGGCTTGTCTGAGGACAGGTTTGGATTCCCGAATTTTTTTGTTTTAAGGGTAAGTGGAAACTGGTCTACTGTGAAAAATGGTTGAGAGGACAGATTGGATATGAGGTAGGTTGTAGAGAAGGGATTGTTAAGAGCCAAGTCGAATGTCAAGATGGTTGGTTAATCGGAAAAAAGAAAACATATTTATTCCTTACTGCGGGAGCGGATGTGCTTTTACATCGTATTCATAAGGTCAAAAAGGAGTTTTTTCTGTTCTTCTGGGAGAGAACTCCATTTTGAAAAAAGTAGTTGCTGTTCTTCGGTCAGTGAATTCGGTTCATCACCTTTTGAGAAGAACTGTGCCAAGGTTATACCAAAACTCTGTAAACTGCTTCTGAGGTTGGTAGCGTTGACGCAAAAAAAACCATACTATCTGTGGAAGAGATGTCAACAAAAGGATTGTAGCTGGGTTGAATGATGCTAGTCTAGAGTGCCAAGCATAATGGGAAAAGATACCTCATATCGAGGTAATACCAACACCAGAGGAGATTTGGAATACTCGTTGAGACGGCTCTATGAGGAAGGTCGTGAGAACTTACTGCAGTTATATCTTGTGGATTAAATAAGTTTTTTCTTAAAATAGCATAATTATCGGAAATTTAGAATCAGATACATTTGGGGTATCTGATTTTGTTGTGTAGTCATTTTTTGATATGCTTTTTGGGCATTACAAAGTATTCATTATAAATATAAAAAACATATTGATACAATGTCAGAATAGGAGTATTATGCAGATAATGACACCATGTCAGAATAGAAAAATCACAAGGAAACGACTATGAAGAAAAATGTAGGTTCATTTTCAGCTCTTTATCCTACCCCCAGTGACGGTAATCGGCGCTATGAATGAGGAGAAATCGATATGGATGTTGGTGGCTCATGTAGGGATCATCGGCCGTGACTGGGTACTGGTGTCTTGCTAAGCCGTATTTCATCAGTGGCATAATCAAGGAGCAGGAGAAACTGTCCATCAATCTGGTGGGTGAAGAAATGTTGATGGAAGTGGATGTTTCCGGTTTGGTCAAAGGAAGATAAGTCCGTCTTGTTTGATTGTTTGATGAATGAAGGGGGAATGTCGATTGTAGATAAGACCCCGCTGACAAATGGAGTGTACGGTAATTGATGTATATGAGATAGAAGGTTTTGAGAGCTTCATCTGCACCATTGATAACACTTATGTAGAAGAACATCTGAATGAGTTTGGTAAGGTCAATTACAACACATTGAAGTCCGTTTTATTTTAGTTTTCCCATTTACCAGAATATTTGATCTAGAGATATGATTGTGAAATACCTGTCTTTTCAGAACAAATAAGGAGGTGCATTATGCCAAAAGGTTCAGAAGAATTGACAGCTGCCAGAAAGGAAGAAATTATTTCCGCCTGTGCTGAGCTTTACCAGACTATGAGTTTCAAAGATATTACGATTAAGGAGATTGGTGCGCTCACCTCTTTTACCCGCACTTCTATTTACAACTATTTCCAAACAAAGGAAGAAATCTTTCTGGCGCTTTTACAGAGAGAGTATAAACTGTGGAACGAAAAACTGCAGCAGATTCGGGCTGCGCATGAAGTGATGACTGCTTTGGAATTTGCTGATGCTTTGGCGCATTCTCTGGAAGAACGAGCAACGTTGCTTAAAATTATGGCAATGAATCACTATGACATGGAAGAGAATAGTCGAATGGAATGTCTGGTGGAATTTAAAGAGGCTTATGGACAGTCTCTGACCGAGGTGAGGAACTGTCTGGATAAGTTTTTTACAAAGATGACCATGCAAGATAAACAAGACTTTATTTTTTCCTTCTTTCCTTTTATGTTTGGAATTTATCCCTACACAGTGGTATCAGAAAAACAGAGAGAAGCGATGGTGCAGGCCAATGTAAATTATGTATATATGAGTATCTATGAGATTACTTTTTCTGAGGTAAAGAGATTATTGGGAGCGTAAACCCGAAGAAAGGACAGTATTTAATATAAAAAATTCATCAAAAATTGTACTTGGAACATGGTCATGGGGTGTCGGTACTGCTGGTGGCGATCAGGTATTTGGAAATCATCTGGGGAGAAGGAGTTGGAGCTGGTATTTAAAGAAGCGATGGAAGATGGTCTCAACTTATGGGATTTCGCAGTTGTCTATGGTATGGGCGCTTCTGAGAATGTTCTTGCAGCCTTTTACAAAGAAATATCCTTGTGAGGATGTGATGATCTTTACCAAATTTACACCTCAGATAGCCAGGAGTGATGCTAATCCTGTCAAAGAGATGTGTCATGGTCTGACAGTTTTGGTATCGACTATATTGATGTTTCTACTGGACTCACAATCCGGCTGATGTGGAAAGATGGACGCTATTCCTTGTTTCTCTTGTGAAAAGTGGTAAGGTCAAAAAATCGGTTTGTCTAACCACAATTTAGCACAGATCAAGCGAGCGGAAGAAATTCTGTCTAAAGAAGACGTACATATTTCTGCAATCCAAAACCATTACAGCTTGCTGTATCGTTTCTCTGAGGATGGTGGCATCTTGGATTATTGCAAAGAAAATGGTATTGAATTTTGGGTTTATATGGTACTTGAGCAGGGCGCACTCAGCGGGAAGTACAACATGAAAAATTCTCTACCTGAGGGTAGCCAACGCAAGGGACGCATAAAACCCGATGTTGCCGCAGGTTGAAAAGCTGACGGCTGTTCTGGGAGAGATTGGTGCAAAGCACAATATTTCCGTGGCACAGGTGGCTATTGCTTGGGCAATCGCAAAGGGAACAATACCAATCATTGGTGTGACAAAAGTCGATCAGGTTCAGGACGTCGTGCAAGTCGCCGAAGTGAATCTTACAGAAGATGAAATGAATCGGCTCGAAACGGCTGCAAAGCAGACCGGAGTTGATACAAGAGGCTCTTGGGAAAATCCGATGGCTTGATATAAGAACATACTGTTATCACATTTGAGATTATACTGGTAAATCCGTATTCCAGTGATTATAACACGGTATTGGATGAGGCACAGCGTGATCAAAACGAGAAAGCCAGATCAGAACTGGCTTCCCATGTAGAAGATATGGCTCCATATGATACTACTCTGCTGGGCTATCCGAACTGGTGGACTTCTATTCCTATGCCGATTGTTTTGTTCCCTGAAGAATCCGATTTTACAGGAAAGATGATTATTTCATCTTGCAGTCATGGTAGAGTCGGTTCAGGCAGAGTCTGACCGCAATCGCAAAACTGGATCCTGATACGATAATGGATGGGGGACTTTTCAATACATTACTCAGGTAGTAGTACATTGGGCGATGATGTTGGTGCATGGCTTGAAACAAATGGAGTTACTATAAATTAAAAAAAATGGAGGTATTCATATGAAAATCAATGATAAGACGGAATTTGATAAAGCGAATCTGTTTGGACTTGGAAATGAGAATAGTGCCTTTGCACAGTATTTTATTGGTAATTCCTATCTGAATCCTTTAACAGTTCCGGGGCAGTGTCCGGTGTTTCTGGCAAATGTGACTTTTGAGCCAGGATGCCGCAATAACTGGCATATCCACCATGCAAAGAGTGGCGGAGGGCAGATTCTTATCTGTACTGCTGGAGAGGGTTGGTATCAGGAGGAAGGTAAGGAGGCTGTCAGTCTGACTCCAGGTATGGTCATTATGATACCAGCAGAGGTAAAGCACTGGCATGGTGCAAAAGCTGATAGCTGGTTTTCACATATTGCTGTTGAAGTTCCTGGAGAAGAAACCAGTAATGAGTGGTGCGAGCCAGTAGACGATGCTGTATATGGCAGTTTGAAATAGGAAAGGGCAGCTATGAAGATTTTAGTAATAAAGCATCTCGTATAAAAAGGTTCTTCTAACTGTATTGGCGGACAATTTTATCCGTGGTGCCAAGGAAAGCAGGTATCAGGTGAGTATATTTGATGCCAGTCACGCAGATTTACCTCCCTGTCTTTGTGAATCCTGCGGTATGTTTGGTTCCTGTTGTTGTAAAGATGATATGGCAGGATTGCGGGAACAGATTCTTATTTCCGATATGGTAGTGTTTGTTACGCAGCTCTATTATTTCGGGATGTCTGTACAGCTTAAAACTGTGATTGACCGCTTTTACTGTTTTAATGGTAAACTGACGACCAAAGGACTAAGTTCGACCCTTATTGCAGTCGCATGAGACAGTAACGATTGGACAATGAAAGATATTTCTACTCACTCTGAAATGCTGTGCCATTTTTGAGCTTCAAGGATCAGAGACAGATTTTGGGAACAGGCTGTGGCAGTGTTTCTATGACAAGAAATATGGTGTTCCCAAAGCTGGCGTATGAATTTGGAAAATCATTATAAGGAGATCGTTATGCAGTATACAAAATTGGGTAATTCAGAATTGAATGTTTCCCGTATCTGTATGGGCTGTATGGGATTTGGCAATGCAAACAACGGTCAACATTCATGGACATTGGACGAAGCACATTCCTGTGAGATTATCAAACGAGGACTGGAGCTGGGGGTCAACTTCTTTGATACGGCTATCGGCTACCAAAGCGGTACCAGTGAGCAGTATGTCGGGCGTGCGTTGCGGGATTTTGCAAGGCGTGATGAAGTGGTGCTTGCTACAAAATTTATGCCCCGTACCAATGCTGATATTGAAGCCGGCATTACCGGACAGCAGCATATTGAGCATATGGTTAATAAGAGCTTGGAAAATCTTGGTATGGATTACATTGATCTGTATATTTACCATATGTGGGATTACCGTACACCTATCTATGATATTCTGGAAGGTCTGAACAATGCAGTAAAAGCTGGAAAGGTGCGCTATATCGGTATATCCAATTGTTTTGCATGGCAGCTTGCAAAAGCAAATGCACTAGCTGAGAAAGAGGGCTTTGCAAAGTTTGTTTCTGTTCAAGGACACTATAATCTCCTTTTCCGTGAGGAGGAAAGGGAAATGGCTCAACTTTGTGCCGAAGATAATATTGCTATGACACCATATAGCGCACTGGCAAGCGGCAGACTCTCCAGACGCCCTGGTGAGACCTCCAAGCGACTTGCAAAGGACAGCTATGCAAAGTTCAAATACGATGCTACTGCTGAGCAGGATAGCATTATCATTCATCGTGTTGCAGAGCTGGCAGAAAAGTATGGTGTGACGATGACAGAAATTTCTCTGGCGTGGCTTTTGACAAAAGTTACTTCCCCTGTTGTGGGAGCAACTAAACTGCATCACATTGAAGATGCGGCAAAGGCGGTTGACTTTGTGCTGGCAGAGGCCGAGATAGCTTATCTTGAGGAAGCCTATGTGCCACATAAGCTGGTAGGTGTCATGGCACAGAATACTGTGGCAGCTTCTGCATCTGCTCATGTTGGGTCTACCAGCAGTCAGAAAATCCAAAAGAAGGAATTGGAATGAATTATTATGAAACAGACTCGGAGTTTATGGAACGGTTTGAACACTTTCCCTCTGAAATGAAGTGGTAAACGAGGATGGTCAAGTTAAAACCTAAAACACGCTATCTGACAATCTTAAAACGTTGACTGGCAGTCAGTATGTGGATGTCTACAAGGAAATCTGCTGAAGGAATTGGATGCTGATCTTTCACCGGTTGCAATCAAGAAAACGGTCTATCAGATGGTGAACCATCTTGGCATGGGATGAATGTGGCAATTTTTAAAGGTTACAAATGAAACCTTTTCCGAAAAAGGAATTACAATTCCTCTTCCTGCTCAGGCCACGATCATAATTGAGGAGCGTCTTGAAAAAGGTATACAGGCACAAGCGGATATTTTTGGCGAACATATGAAAGAAGTATAGAAAGCTGGTCATATCAACCGTTGGCTGGCTGCATTTATGATGAGTTCAATTCTGCTTAATCCCTAGCTTATTATTTACAGCGCAGTTTTTGGTTAAACAGCATTGATCGTAATGATAGTGACTTGTTTTCTCTGCGATATTCTTGCCGGTCTTTTGATATGGATATTTTATCGAAAGAAAGAGCTTTTTGATTTTACTGGTTTTGATGAGTCGAAAAACAGAGATACTGATCCAAATATCTTATTTGCACTTTTTGAAAAATTTGTGGCGCAATGTGAAAGCTACCAGGCTATACTTCCTGTTTGGAATTATATTTTTGGCATTGTTTCAGAGGGATGTGCCTTCAGATATTATAATTAATCTGTTTGGTGTACTTATAGCAGCAACGATTGGCGTTTGTCTCTATGCTGGTGGAGGTACGATTCCATTATTGCAGGCATGGCTGTGGGATGGTATGAGTATAGGCAGTGCATCTGCTTTTATGATTACCAGTCTGGCAACTAAGATTATGAATCTTAGTGTGGTAAAAATTATCCCTGGTATGAAGTGGTTTATCATCTATCTTGCGTATGTGATGGTATTTTCGCTGGTATCTGGGTTGATTGTTAATTCGATTATTTGATGAATATAGAATAAAGGAGATTGAACATTATGAAGAAATCATTGGTGGCATATTTTTCTGCCAGTGGAACAACTGCTAAAGTAGCCAAAACACTTGCAAAAGCAGCACAGGCAGATTTATACGAGATTCGCCCTGCTATTCCTTATACACAGGCAGATTTGAATTGGATGGATAGAAAGAGCCGTAGCTCTGTGGAAATGCAGGACAAGGCTTTCCGCCCTGCATTGGCTGATACTGATGCTGGGATTGCAGACTACGACGTCATTTTTCTCGGGTTCCCGATTTGGTGGTATGTTGCGCCTACCATTATTCATACCTTTTTGGAAAGCTATGATTTCTCAGGGAAAACGATTGTGCTGTTTGCAACTTCTGGTGGAAGTGACTTTGGGCAGACAGTGAAAAGCCTAAAAGAAAGCGTTTCTTCAGAAACAAAAATATTGGAAGGTAGGTTATGTAACAGCAGTTATGATGTAAAAGATCTTAGACAATGGCTACAAGCTTTGAAGTTTTAAAAGTTTAATAAATAATATTGATATACGCAGTGTGGTGAGATGTTTCTATCCTGCGCTTTGCCATTAATAGGTCAATCTGCTTTGTGTGGGCTGGCCTATTTTGTTTTAAGGAGGTTCTTCTGTTATGAAAATTTCTAAAACTGCGCGTGCAAATTGTAAGCTCAAAAATGGAAACCCTGCAAGAACTTATACACAGACTGCCTGGAAACTGGTGCGAAAGCTGCTGGATTTGGCTATCTACATCTGTTTTGAAAAGGCAAACTTAAACACCGGTTCCATGGAGAGTGAGCGGATGGTTTCCATTTTGAGCAGTCTGATCAAGAACGAGTTGGCATCCATTTCCGAAAATGAGAAGTGGAGCATTAAGAAGCGGTTCCAGAACAGAACTTTCATCATTTCCTACCCCTCATACGGCTATGCCAATGTGGACGGTGAGATGATTATCATACCAGGGTAGAGGGAAATCATAAAGCAAATTTTTGCGGATACGCTGGCAGAAAAAAGTACGCACATCATTGTAGGTGATCTGAATGAACGAGGGATTGCTACTAAGAAAGGTGGAAGCTGGACATCGGAAATGGTCAACAGAATCATCGGGAATTTCTGGACAATCAGCTTATGGAGATCACTAAGTACGATGAGCTGTTTTTGCGACGGTGGATTGAAAAGTCACAATCCACAATTTCTATTGAGGGAAAAATCCATTGCCGTTCACTGTAAAATAGGCAATTGAAGCAAACCAGCTATTGCTGTTTGTCTCATAGGTCACCTGCATAAAGTTTATTTCCTGCATGGCACCCAGGACAAGGGAATTCAAAAGTGCCAAGTCCTGATTCATCTGTTGGAAAAGACGGATGTCGTATTCTTCTGTTAATTCATTTTGCAGCCACAAAGAGCTGTGGTGGAAACAGAGAGGATCCTTGTAAATGTTCACAGTCGTAATCCTTTGATATCCTTAATTCTGGAAAATATCATATTGCAGGAACACTCCAATACTCCTGGCAGTTTATCTATGGTCTCACAGATCAGTCTTTCCATTTCCTCATTGGATGAGGCAACTGCATGTACATGAAGTTTGCTTTTCCCTGTAACACGATAAATCTGAGTGATAATGTCATTTTTTTGCAGGAGATTCAAAACATCCATTAAGGAATTTGGAACCGTCTCTATTTCAAAATAACAGGAAACTGCTCCGCTAATCTTCTGTGGGTTAATTATCGTTGTGTATTCCTCGATAATTCCTTTTTGTTCAAGAGCTTGTATGCGTGATTTAACTGCTACCCGTGAGATCCCTATTTCCTGTCCAATATCTGAATAAGACATTCTTGCGTTCCGTATCAATAACTCAACGATTTTCTGATCCAATTGATCTAGACCATCTAAAAACATAAGGCAGTATCTCCTTGTATTTCAAATATTCGATAAGGTTAGTATACAACGATACCAGACAAGAAGTCAATCGTATTGTAAGTATATTATTGACATTATATTCTATTATAGTTATAATGAGTTACATATAGTAATATGCAGATTACGAAACGGAGAGAATTATAATGGCCAATGAATTAACTCAGGGGTCTGTCGTTAAAACAATGTTGCGTTTTGCAGTCCCTATGGTTCTTGGGGGTTTATTGCAACAGTGTTATAACGTTGCCGATACACTGATTGTAGGACAATTTCTTGGAGCTGATGCGCTGGCTGCTGTAGGTTCTGCTTTTTCTCTCATGAATTTTTTGACCTCAATTTTGCTTGGATTGGCAATGGGAAGCGGGACAGTATTCTCTATCCGTTTTGGGCAAAAAGATCAACTGGGGCTGAAAGAAGGAATTCTGGCTTCTTTTGCGCTCCTTAGCGTTGTTACGATTGGAATTAATATTTTAGTTTTTATCGGAATTGATTGGATTATATGGATTCTTTGCACTCCAGCCAATTTAGTAATAATGATGCGGGAATATCTAATCGTAATATTTGCAGGATTAATCGGCATTTTCCTTTACAATTTTTTCGCATCTTTATTGCGATCTTTGGGGAATTCATTGGTTCCGCTCCTTTTTCTGGCAATTTCAGCTATAATGAACATAATACTGGATTTGTGGTTTGTAGCAGGGCTAAACCGTGGAGTAGCAGGAGCGGCAGAAGCAACGGTTATATCTCAATATGTTTCAGGAATTGGAATTGCTATATATACGCGAATAAAGTTTCCTGAACTTGTAAAAAGAGATAAGGCAGTTCGTTTTCGACTGAAGCGCATGAAAGAAATTACGAGTTTTTCCGCATTAACTTGTCTGCAACAGTCTATTATGAATCTTGGAATTTTAGCTGTCCAAGGATTGGTTAACAGTTTCGGGACGACTGTCATGGCAGCCTTTGCCGCTGCTGTGAAAATTGATGCTTTCGCATATCTGCCTGTTCAGGATTTTGGGAACGCATTCTCAATTTTTACAGCGCAAAATTTTGGTGCAGGAAAAACAGAACGTATAAAAAAAGGAATCCGTATTGCAATTTTTATCTCCATGGCTTATAGTCTTTTCGTTTCTTTGTGCGTTTTTGTTTTCGCAAAACCTTTGATGACCCTCTTCATTGATGCACAAGAGACAGCCGTCATTGCCGAAGGTGTACGTTATCTTCGTATTGAAGGCTCGTTTTACTTTTTAATTGGTATTTTATTCTTGCTATATGGGTTATATCGCGCTCTTGGAAAACCTGCAATGTCTGTTGTCCTGACCATTGTATCGCTGGGGATTCGGGTAGCACTCGCTTATGCATTCGCTGCGATCTCAGCATTTGGCGTTGTAGGAATATGGTGGTCTGTGCCCATCGGCTGGCTCTTAGCAGACGTATTCGGTACAGTCTATTATTTTGCGAAGAGGAAAAGTCTAATTGTTTAATCTTCTTGCTCTTTATCAACAGTTCGCAGGTAGATCAGTGTGGTTTCTACAATTCTACATTGAGAAACAATCCATATTCGCTATAAAACAGCTATAATTGAGCAAGAAAAAATGGATCATTTTTAATACTAAGAAAACCTGCCAAAGAAAGAACGATGCTTTGGCGGGATACCTGTGCGCCTATTTAGAAGATCGAGGGAACCCTCAAATCGTGTTTTTGAGGATTGGAGGGTTCTTATAATGTGTTGGAGGATGAAAACACCGCTGCTGATCCGTAGTAGCGACATTTTATTGAAGCTCACTTAAGCTGGCTGAACGATGAACAGCCAAAAAATTGCAGCTTCTACCGCAGATCTTTGCAGCTATGGAAGTGAACCAGTAGAACATGTAAAATTAGAAAAGAACGACCATGCAGATGACAGCATCTGTGCAGCCGTTCTTTTTTGTTGTCTAAAGTGGGCTCTGCGGTGCCACATTCCGCCGTTTGTCCTCCTTCATTTTCAAGCGAAAATAAAGGAGGACAAACTATGGCGAAGCTATACAGACTTCCGGACTTTAAGAAGATGTATCCAAAGGTCAGCGAGGAAGTCATCGCTGTACTGAAAACCATAGAAAGAAAAATGCAGTATCAGAAGTATGACCTGAAAGTTGAGAAAACGGTTATAGATGAAGAAACCCAGACTGTAACCATTATTCCAAGCTGCGAGGATTCCTACGAGCGGCTGGCTAGAAGCATCTGTTCAATTTATGGAATAGGCATCAGGGACGAAAGAACAGGTCATGCACCGTCTGGAAATAGAACTGCTACATAGGGCGATTTCTCTTTATATCTGACGATGATCAGCATCTGATCTGGCAGCTTATTTTGAGGAATGAACCGAATGAGATCTTGTGAAAGAACTGCATCTGTCAAAGAGGGGAATCAATAAATGCAGAGGTTGGCAGCGTTGGTGTATTGTTTCTGTTGAACATATTTGTGACTGTGGAGTAAGAGAGTCTTGGTTTTTTTGCCAGCCTGTAGTCCGTCCGGCTATGCGCCTTCATTAGTTGTTTAATCCGTTTTTGTGCCTCCATTTTTTCACCTGCCCATCTGTATCGATATCTACTTCTCAAATAAGGTGTTACAATAGACGGAATAAAAAGATAGAATATCAGCAGCCAAAAAGGTCATACGGTGATGGTATAGGAGATGTTGGGAATGATATTCATAAATGATTTGTAAATGCTAAATTGGTGGAAAAGCAAAGAACTTTATTCGAAAAATGAGTTTGTGAGAGAAATGTTATGGTGAATGAAATAAAGGCAATGATATCTGTATGGATTCCAGAAGGATTCAATAGCTCTGATTCGTTGATATGGGAACAATGGAAACATTATCCCATGTGTTGGTAAAGTTCCAACATCAGAAGGACGGTTGCATTATGCTGTTAAGAAGTTGGAAAAAATAAGAAATATGGGTTTGTTAAGAAGATATCTTATTGATGAATTTGATTCAAAATTTTTGTTTCTTTAATTCTGAAGTGTCTGCTACCTATAGGATTTTCTACCGAGCAGCCTGGTAGTGGCTTTTACTGCTGGCTCATAGTAGATTTCAAAGACGATCTTTTCATCCACATGCATGTTGAAATGTAAGTCAGCCCTTTCCACCTTTTTGAGCATATCTGGTAGTTTGCTTGATGTCTGATACCTCCTTACTTCCTTATTGTTTCCTAATAAGGTAAACCGCAACCGCATCCTTTTGTTTTGTTGTGATTTTTCCTGTTTTCATTGTATTTTCTATCTTTTGTATTTTGTACTTAGCTTATATCTTGTGAGTTATAGCCTACGCACCACGAGTGAAAAAACAAGTGCTGTTTCAAAAATTTTCAGGCAAACTTTCTTTTGTTTGCTTTTCTGTATATAATCGGCTTATTAGATATTATATAGGAAACTCGATCTGCTAGATTATATATTTGTAAAGAAAGTAGCATAAATATAGAATATATCCTAAGTATCACATACACAAATTATGTGAGGAAAAGCAAATTGAAGAAGTAATATGTTTTGGTCGTTTCTGGATAATTTCAAAGAAACCAGTAGATAAACGAAAAAGTTATCTTGTCAATATGAAATTGATTCCAATGAAAGTAGGTGATTATCATATACAACCCACAACTTGATACATTTATTACGGTGGCTGATGCGGGCAGCTTTACAAAAGCAGCTGAAGTCTTGTATATTTCTACAACAGCAGTGATCAAGCAAATAAACTTATTAGAAGAAAATCTGGAAGTAAAGTTATTTGAACGTAGTCACCGAGGGCTGGTTTTAACCAAAGCAGGAAAATCTATGTATTCTGACGCAAAATATCTGATTCAATATGCAAAGGATTCCTGTGCTCGTGCCCAGAATGCTATGAAAAAAGAAGAAATGATAATTCGGATTGGAACTTCTCCTATGACTCCAGCGCAAATTTTACTGGAACTATGGCCGAAAATCCATGACTTTTGCCCCAGTATCAAATTTAAACTTGTTCCTTTTGAAAATACCCCAGAAAATGCTAGAGAAATTCTCAAAAATCTTGGACAGAACATTGATATGGTAGCTGGTATTTTTGATGAAACCCTTTTGAAATTCCGCCAATGTGATGGTTTGGAGCTTTTCAAAGAGCCAATCTGCTGCGCTGTGTCTTTGGCACACCCGTTGGTAGAGAAGGACAGATTAAAAATTGAAGATTTATATGGTCAAAAATTGATGCTTATTCAGCGCGGTCAGATGAAACAAGTGGATATTTTGCGGGATGATCTCTGGCAGAATTATCCAGAGATTCATATTGTAGATTTTGATTTCTTTAATACTGAGGTTTTTAATCAATGTGAAAATGGTAATCATGTTCTTATGGCAGTGCCAAGCTGGCAGAATGTTCACCCGCTTTTGAAAATTATTCCTGTAGAATGGGAACATACAATCCCTTTCGGTCTGCTTCATTCACACACGCCTTCTCCTGTCGTTCAATCTTGTATTGATGCGATTATAAATATTTATAATACACAATAAAAAAGATTTTTATTAAAGCGGCTGCTCTTAACCTTCGGGTTTATACTTTATAACAAATCGAGACTTCTTTGGGAGCCTCGATTTTTTTATAATGGGGATAGCAGGAAATGAAAGGCTGAGGAAATTGGTTGTGTAATTGCTCCTGGTGGTGTTGGTGTAACAATTTCCAGTCAGTCGGGACACAGAATGAAGCAGATATCAAGAAGTTGTGTCTTGGAGCAAAAATAGAAAAAGGTCTTGCTATTTATGGAAGTTCTGTGGATCAGTCCCGGTTTATTGTTGAAGCATGGGCATAATGGTGTTCGCTGAGAGGAAATTACTGAAGACTTGTTGCGAAAATTTCTATTCACATAGGATTTTGTATTGATTCATATAACTGAAATATAATAATCAAGAAATAAATTTCTTCATAGTCTTCAAGATGGAATGATTCAATAACTTTTCAGCGAAAGCAGAATCTATCCTTTTATCAAAAATAAAATCTGATCATGCCACATTGGTTGGACAAGGTAAAGTTCTTGCAGCGGTTTTTGATGAAGGAAAGTACCATTGGAGATCGCCAACTTATATTATGGTTTTGCTAGAAAAATAAAACATGGTGAGTTATGGAAGCACTTGCTTCTACTGATTCATCAATTATAATTTCAATTAAGTTTAATAGGAGGATGTCAACATGGAATTTGTAACTTTGAACAATGGAATTAAAATGCCAAAACTTGGTTACGGTGTATATCAGGTAGATGCAAAGGAAACAAAACGTTGTGTATTAGATGCAATTAGTGTGGGGTATCGTCATATTGATACTGCACAGGCGTATGGTAATGAGGAAGGTGTTGGAGATGCCATTGAAAAATGTGGTGTTTTGCGCAGCGATCTTTTTATTACAACCAAGGTTTGGATTTCCAATGCTGGATACGAGAAGGCAAAGAGATCTATTGAGGACTCTTTGAAAAAACTAAAGACGGAATACATTGACCTGCTTCTGATTCATCAGCCTTTCAATGATTACTATGGAACTTACCGCGCTATGGAGGAAGCATACAAAGCAGGTTATGTTCGAGCCATCGGTGTTTCCAACTTTTATCCTGATCGTCTGATTGACTTGTGCCAGTTTGTAGAGATCACGCCCGCTATTAATCAGGTAGAGACTCATGTATTTCAGCAGCAAACCAAAGCTCATGAGATTATGAAAAAATACGGGGTACAGCATGAATCTTGGGGACCGTTTGCTGAAGGACGTAAAGATTTCTTCAATACCCCCATTTTAAATGAGATTGGAAAGAAATATAATAAGAGTGCTGCACAGGTAGCTTTGCGTTTCTTGCTCCAGAATGATGTGGTTGTTATTCCAAAATCTACTCATAAAGATCGCATGATTCAGAATTTTGAAGTATTCGATTTTATACTGTCTGAGGAGGATATGGCAGCAATTAAGATGCTGGATACAGGGGAAAGTTTGTTTTTTTCTCATTATGACCCAAAAACAGTCGAGTTTTTGACCGGACTTGGCAAATAATGGCAGAAACAAACCATCAATAAACAACATTAAATATTGATATCAATGCAGTAAAGTAAGGATAATGATCTTTTTACTTGCCAAAATGAACCAGTCTGTTTTGTACAGATTGGTTCATTTTTGATGAAGAAGGGATTTTTTATGTACCTACTATATAGATCTATTCAAAAAATAAAAAATTTTAAAATAAATTTCTGTTTTGCATCCCCAAAAATTGTTTTGGTTATGTTGAGGTAGGAAGGATTGAAACAACGGATTGAGGAAATAAGGGAACTTTTGAACAAAAGATTGCAAAGTACGATGAGCAGCTTGTACGGTGGCTAATTAAGAAAATTATGATGTATAAGAAAGATACGATGGGGATGACAGTGGACATGAGAAGGTAGTAAACAGAAAACTTATAGGCTGGCAAGCAAGATGCTTTTTATATTTTTGTGGCTTCCTCGAATTGTGTGATCATGTATCTGTCTAAATAAAGGAAATAGATATGTTTTCCGCTTACGACTGAGAGAATAAAACAGCAGTGGATTCAGTTGGTTGGCGTCTGAGAGATTTGACGTATTTTCTGTCCTCTTGTATCCATGTTGATTGTGTCGTATAGATGTTACGGATTGAAAAATACCTATATAGAAAATTTCTAATATCAGATGTTTTAGAGTGACGACAGCTTGAGATAAGACTGCATCTGACCAAAAATTTCTATGATTTACTATACAAAGAAATATCGAGATACAAAATAAATGCGTAAAAACGTTGATATGTTGAAGAAAAAAATAAGAGTTGTGTGATTTAGGATTACATCCTGTCTTTAGAGGAGAATGTTTTTATGCATTATTTTTTCACATCAATCTTTTTTGGAAGCGTTTTATCCTAGCTTTCTGTGTGCGTTGAGGTAAATGTTTCGAATCTCCTCTGGTAGTTTATTTGGAATCATATGTTTCATATGGTTTTCGCTTTCATCTTTAATTGCTTCATCGTAATACCAGCATTTAAATTGAATCATATTTAAAACTTAATTCAATTTTTCTATCTCTTCTTCTACACATTGTTTCTGCTTAGAAATAGTTCTTTTCTAAAAAGAAATGTAGCAGAGCCCATAGAGCACCATTTCATAAATTTTTTAATGTCTTTTATTCCCATTCCGCTCTTTTTTAAAGCATATATCACATGTAGTGTTTCGATCGTAGATGCATTGAATTTACAGATTCCAGATGATTGCGATTAATATCTGGAAAAAGTCCTTTTTTGTCATAATATCGTAAGGTGGATATGGGTAAGTTGAACATTTTTGATATTTCACCAATGCCGTAGGTTTTTGCTTCGCCCCCATGTAAATGAAATATAAACGAAAAACATAATAAAATACTTGATCTAAAGTTAGGTTTAGCTATTCTACTCATAGTAGCATAAAGCGAATGCAATGGTAAAAGTTATTCAAAGATAACTTATGGTACAATTTAGGCAGAATATTATGCGCTTGAAATAGATTTCTTTGGACAGTTTTACCAGCATATATTAAGATGAAGGTATACAGAGTAATGGAGGTCATATTTTGCATGGATAAAAAATCAGGCGTTATTTCTGAAATTCTGAATGAACCCAATCAGATTGATCATTTGATGGAGAAAATGGAACCATTTCGCCGTTTAATGATGCAGTATCAATGTGCAATTCTTGAAGTGAAAACAAAGTTAGAGGTATTGAATGAAGAATTGACATTACAAAATAATATAAATCCGTTTGAATCCATTAAAACACGACTCAAAAAACCAGAAAGTATTTTAAAAAAAATGAAAAAGCAAAGATTGTCTGTGACAGTTGACAATATTGAAAAAAACTTGCATGATATTGCTGGAATTCGAGTCATTTGTTCATTTCCGGATGATATATATACGCTGGTAGACTGTATTTCAAAACAGGATGATATTATCGTATGTGAAAAAAAGGACTATATTGCCAATCCAAAACCGAATGGATATCGCAGCTTGCATTTGATTTTGGAGGTTCCCATTTTTTTAACTGCTGAAAAGAAATATATGAAGGTTGAGGTACAGTTTCGAACCATTGCAATGGATTTTTGGGCGAGTCTAGAGCATAAAGTGAAATATAAAAAAGACATAAAAAATTCAGATGAAATATCCAAAGAATTAAAGCAATGCGCAGATATTATTAGTTTAATTGATCAACGCATGCAGCAAATCAAGTACGAAATTACAGAGAATAACGATGTCAAGAGCTAAAAAGTTCGATTTTAAAGTACTGTAGGCTTGATAGCATCTTCATTTATTTTTAAAATGAGTAGGAATTTTTTCATAACCCAATACAAATGGAGGTAGAAAATGGGTTATACCATAAACAAGAGGAGCTCCGCTGATATTTTTAACTGATGGGTGTCAAATTCATTATGATAGTCCGTCCATTTGAAAAGATTCTGTGATGTAGATGAAAAAAGTGAAATGGAGTGACATGACCGATTTATGAAGGTAAAATGTGCAATACAATATAATTTAAGAGGATACAGTGCTAAAAAATTTTTTGTTTCTTGCTCAAAAATTGGGCAGGAAATTTGCATCAATGGTCGGAAGTTTTGAATGTATCCATTATTAAAGATGATGTAAAGATATAGGACTTGAGATATGCAGATTTGAAAATACAGTGAATTCGTCCTTTTTATTTTATCAACTGGCTCCAAAGGATGTTGTACAGATAAAATTTTTTGGATGCTCAAAAAGCCGTCAAAGGTTGGAATGAATATTTCGTGTCTTTGACGGTCTTTTTCTGTTTTTTTGGTGATCATAAAGAGAGCACCAAAAAAACGACTTGTGTTCTCTATGTTATTATAAGAGAGTTGTTTTTATTGAGGTATGAAAAAAGTAGAGTGCTTTTTTCATGTTTTTTCTTTCTAAAACGCATATATGAATTTTCAGATTGGATTATATGGAATTCAGTATATCGTTCTTTTTGGTTTTCAATCCTTATGGTTGTTGCTTTTTGATGAATTGTTCAAAGTTTTGTATTTTATCTAGCTTTCTCTATGGATAATATAGTCCAGCAGGTGGTTCATAAATAAAGTTTTCCATTTTCTTTTTTGGAGTGCTTTTCGTGCAAGACAATAGTGTGTCCACATTTGTTTTTTTGCACCTTTTATACCAAGCAAAGAAACAAAGGTTGTGCGGTTATTTTCTTTGTCTTTTCCGATTGTTTTTCCAAGGTTTTCACTGCTGCCTTCCACATCGAGCAGATCATCCTTGATTTGAAAAGCAATACCAGCATGATAGGCAAATTGTTTTAAAATTTTAATATCTGTTTGTATACCAAGTAAAATGGCAGGTGCAACTAGTGCAACTTCAAAGGCGATACCTGTTTTATAAAAGCACATCTCATTGAGCTCATCAATGGTTAGAACTTGACTTTTAGAACGAAGATCAATGGATTGTCCACCACACATTTTTGCAGCGCTTTTTGCAGTATATTGTATGAGCTGTAAGACATTTTCCGCTTTGAAGTCCGCCAGTTTTGTTTCTTCCTCAACAGCCTTTTGCATCAGATAAATGCCTGCCAATTCGGCAGTTGCAACATCGAAGCTTTTATGTAAGGTTGGTTGTCCCCGCCGAATATCAGCTTGATCTTGTGAAGGCAAATCGTCAAAAATAAGAGAACTTGTATGCATATACTCAATGGCTTTTAAAATCGGTATAATAGATGATTCTTCCAAGCCATATTCTTCTATAGCCATCATCCATGTCAAAATAGATCGTAAACGTTTGCCTCCGCTGTGTAAGCTGTAGTTGACAGCATCAATCATTATGTCTGAACCATGTACTGTTCTTTCTTCTGGAGTAAAAAGGATCCAGTTATTGATTTGATGTTGAAGAGTTTGTAGTTGCCCAATAAATTGTTTTTCACTATTCCGCTGTTTTTTTAAAGCTTCCAGTAAAGTATCTCTAAGCAATTTATCCAAAAACTCAGTGTTTTGTGCATGGGAAACGGATAGTTGAATCATTTTATTTAACGGGGTATTTTGAATTTGGAAAATTTGCATCAATTGATGATAGGCATTGTCTCCAATTCGTTTTTTCAACCGTTGTAGACTATTTATGATTCGGCAGAAAATCATGTCGGTCACTTGGGAATCAGATTGATAGACTTTTTCTGTTAAAAAATAAATGACTGTCCAGTATAGGACAAAAGGATTCAAGAGATCCGTACGTGCTTTTTTGTACCGTTGATAATAAGTATAAGGTGTGACAGATTGGTTTTTATCGTCTTCAAATAAATCTGTAAAATCATCCGCCAGTTGATTGTAAATGCCATAATAAAAAATACGTTGTTCCGTTTCTTGTTCTTCAGGTGCTTGTGTAATGGTTCGGACAATAAGTCTGGAATAGGCAGCTTTTAAAATAATTGGGACATAAATTTCTTCAAGGCTATAGTTCGGATTCTCCAATGATTTGTTTCGGTCTTCTTCTTGTGCCCGAAAGAAAATATAAGCATAGAGCAAAAATTTCTTTTTGTTTTCTGCTGCCTGTTGTGTATGAATATATTCAAAGGCTTCTTTCAGTTCACAATAGATGTATTGCATGGTTTCATTCAAGGGTTCATCCCATTTTTCTGGTTGTGGTACATTCCCAGTTAATAAAGTTTGTCGAATAAAGTTGCTGTATCGTTTTTCGTCTTTTTCAGATAAAATTTTGGCATCAAGAAAATCATCAATAAACGGGTAGGTTAAACCGTATGCATAGCCAATGCGAATGGCACGGTCTATTTGTTTTGCCTGCATCTTTTGATCTGTTTGTTTTTGAATTGTATGCCATTCATGCATCACAACCCCTGCAATTAATTTCATTAACTTACGTTTGGATTGCTCTATATTCATTTTTTGTGGCATATTTTTATCGACCTGTCTCAGTTTTTCCCAAAGCCAAATGAAAGTTTCTTCTACACCATAAAATTCAGCCTTTTGGTAAAGCCAATGTAAATCTATCCATTTCGTAGTATTTTGTTTGTTTTTTGGATGAAAATATTCTTCTAAATGCTGAACCATGCTCTGAATTTGCTCTTTCGTTTGCGGATCGGTTGGATTGACACCTAAATCTCTCATATAAATATATAGCAGACTTCGATTTAAATAGCTGTTTAATTGTCCATTTGTATACAGTTGACTGAGAATTTTATAATCGTTTTTTGTATCTGCTGGATTTTTTTTCATATGGAATAAAGAAAACAGAGCACTTTTTTTATGTTTGGTCAACCATTTTCCCAATTTCTGTTCTAATTTTTGAAAGGCATGTTCTTCTTGAGATTTGTGATATAAAATCTGAAAATATCGAGCAGCCTGTTTTTGTACTTCTTGGTAATGTTCTTCGGCTGTTTGTACCGACAAAGCATTGTCACACATGTAATTTCCTCCGTTGGTGTAAACCAGTTCTTATTGAGTATTGTATCGATTTTCTGATCTGGATTCAATGAAAGTTCATGAATAGGAAGCAAAATTTTTATTTGAAGTTTTAAATACGTGATTATTGGTTCTGCTAAATCATAATATGTATTTTAAGGATACTTTTCGCGTTTGATTTAGACAAGTAAAATTTGTAGGTTATTGGATCATTTGGCTGATGAAACAAGGGAGCTTGAGAAAATAGATGTTCTTTATAAAAAATTTAAATTCCAGAATAAGATATCCAACTTATAAATAAATTGTTAAGATAGTAGTGTATTTCTAGGCTTTCTCTTCAATCTATCAGAAATATGCATAAAATATAACAATATAAATCGTTGAAATGATATGGGTATCTACCATCTTTTTAAAAAGTGATTTACAAAATAGGGATTTTTAGAAGGAAATGTTGCCATTATATCTAACTTTTGGATGGATAAAGGATTTCTTTTGTTCATTTATAGTTCGTGTTATATATTTTTCTAAATATATTTTCATTCATTTTATTTTTCTATATTTTTATCTACAATGTTTCACTTGATGGGTTTAAAACGCGTATGAAGAGGATTTGAATATGTTTTTAAATTGATTTCTGTTTTCTTCTTGTTTAAGAAGAAATTTGTTGCTTTTCATCTTGTAAATCATTCTTTGTATAATCTGATTGTAAAGAAATGATTCTATGTTGACAATGAATCATTTAATGGTACATGATCTGTTTGCAAAGATCATTGTGATAAGGCAGCAACTTCATGATTGTGATGGTTATGATGATATGTAACCTAGAAAAATTTCATTGTTTTAAACGAATGGAAGAATAAACATTGGGGAAAGATGAAAAAGTGTTTCCGATTTGAAGAGTTAAGGAAGGATTTTTTATTATATGAGACAGTTTCTAATAACAGAGCATCAAAAGGGAAAATTTATTTTGGGATGTATTGCACTGCTTCTAATTACAGGAAGTATTGGGCTTGCCAAAAGCATAGGATTGACACCAACTTTTTTACATATTATCGGAGCATATTTATCAATTGTCTTTATTTTTATCGTTGCTTATAAGGCCTCACTGCTTTTTGGTTTTTTCAGTCTTTTATTTGGCGTTTTGTCCACGGGGGGTGGTACGATTTTGAATTTATACCGTACCATTGACAGTTATGATAAATGGATTCATTTTTTTAGTGGAATTTTATTGGCAGAAGTTGGTCGATTGTTTGTCGTATATTTGTTTAAAAAATATCAGTTGAAGTTACAACAGACTATGATCGCTTTATTTGCATTTTTATTTTCAGTATCAGCAGCCGCTGTTTGGGAAATCTATGAATTTGTTGTCGATTTAATCCTCAGTACCCATATGCAAGGGAATAATTTCAATACAATGGGTGATGTAATTTCTGGTACATTGGGTGGATTGTGTTATATTGGTGGATATATTTTGCCTTTTTGTAAGAGAAAAAATGACAAAAAATAATATTATTGACTTGAGCAGTTACCAAAGTAAAAAAGAATTGCCGATATCATAACTATAGATTGAAAGAGACCTAATAAAATGAGGGATGAGAACAAGAGTATAGTTCAAATCCATTTTTGCAGATTTTGTATAAATGGGATATTTATGAAAAATAAACCAAGTGAGCCTAGTGTCTTGTTGTAGACTTGTGGTTTGCGTTCAAAGCAATTTTGACGTAAATCAGTCATTTTTGCGCTTTATTTCAACTTGGATATATTTCTACATATGCACCAAATAACTAGAGAGATGGTATACAGGTCATTGATGTAAAAATGTAAAATGTGCGAGAAATATATATGTGTATTTACTGAATGGGTTTATATCTATGGATTTTTATGGTAGCTTTATAAATAGTAGTAATGTGATCATAAAAGATAAATAGATTTGGGTGAATAAAATGAAAAGAGAGCAAAAAATGAATTCAATACGATCCACGATTTATGTTGGATTATTTTTTGTAATTTTCATTATTGGAGAAATTGCTTTTATCCGTTTTTTTTCAAATATGTTTGAGCAGGAAGTTGAGGACAAATTAAATGAGGTTGCAACCCAAATGCAAGTTTCCTTTTTTGAGGAAATGGAGGGAAAGTTTGCTATTTTGAACTTTTTTGCTTCAAGTATTGAAAAAACAGAAGATTACCATGAGATCTTGGCACAAGCACAAAATAGAGAGGTATCACATACGGGAGCAATTGGTGCAGTTCGGAAAAACGGAGAAATTTTAAGTGGGATGCCGCTGGAAGCTGAACATTTGGAAATTTTAAAGCCAAGTTTCAATGGAAAAGAAATGACGCAGTTTTTGACGAAGTCTGCTTTTTCGGACGAACCTTGTATTTTGCTTGCTGTACCGATCTATTCTGGTACGAAAATTGATGGTGCAGCGTATAAGATCATTTCTGGAAAAGAGTTGGAACAATTATTTTATGCACCAATTTTTAATCAAGGCGGATTTACTTTCGGATTTTATGTACCAGATCAGACGGTTATTTTACCAGAACAGATGGACGGAAAAAAAGCTGATTATCCAATTTTGACAATGATTTACGAATTTCCTTTAGAAGAGAACCATATGGATCAAATTCCAGATACTTTAAAGCAAGACTTAGAACATCTGACGATTGGTGTAAGTAGTTTTCATTACCAAGGCGATCCATATTATATTTCGGCGACTCGGATCAAAGAAATTACAAATTGTTATCAAATCAGTATTGTTCCAGCTGGATTGATCAATAAAAAATTACAGCAGGTTAGTGTTGGGATATGGATTGGTTTAATTATTTTAGCTATTATTTTTTGTTGTATTTACTTTTTTTCCAAAGAAAGGGCACGTAAAAACAGAGAGATTTTGCAAAAGCTGGCTTATTATGATGCACTGACAGACATATGGAATTTTGAAGGATTTAAACAAGAGATCCAGTCTATGTCCGGTCGAAATAGACAGCTAGTCGTTTTTGATATTGATGAGTTCCATTATATGAATCTTTTAATGGGTGAAGCGTATGCAGATCAGTTGTTAAAGGATATTTCTCAAGTAATTCAAAACCATACAATTGAAGGTGAAGGCTACTGTCGTGTAAAAGATGACGTTTTTGCGTTGTGTTTATATGATTCTTCTATATGTACTAGACGCATTGAGGAATTGATTGAGCAATGTGTGAATGCTTCGGAGAAAATGCCAATTTCGATTTCATGTGGGGTTGTTCATATCCTTTCTGAACAAAATTTTACGATGGCAGACTATGATTGTTGTCTTATTGCAAAGGAATCTGTAAAAAAGGTATCTTCTTCTTGTAAGGTTGTATATTATGATGAGATATTGGAAAAGGAACAGATAGAAAATAAAATTTTACAAAATGAATTGAACAGTGCGTTAGAAGAAGAACAAATTCTCATTTATTTGCAGCCAAAAGTCAATATTCAAACTGGTAAATGGGTTGGTGCGGAAGCGTTGGCACGGTGGATGCACTCAGAAAGAGGGATGATTTCTCCAGGGAAGTTTATTCCGATTTTTGAAAAAACCGGACAGATTGAGTTGCTTGATTTATATATTTTTGAGCAGGTGTGTAAACAGATTCGAATCTGGTTGGATAAAAAGCAAAAGGTTTTGCCGATTGCTGTTAATTTATCAAGAAAGCATTTGAGCAGTGATATGTTGGTGGATAATTTGATGACCATTTTAGAAAAATATCAGGTACCAGTTGAATTGGTGGAAATTGAACTGACCGAAAGTGCTTTTTTTAAGGATACACAGCATTTGACGAGTGTTATGAAGCAATTAAAGGGGAGAGGGTTTGTTTTGTCCATTGATGACTTTGGTACAGGATATTCGACACTATCGACGTTGCTTGAAATGCCAGTTGATTTATTGAAGTTTGATAAAAGTTTCTTGAATTCTTGGGAAGCTGAACGAAATGCGACCGTTATTACAGGTATGATTCAAGTTGCGAAAAAGCTTGGAATCAAAACATTAATGGAGGGGATTGAAACTAAAGAACAAGTTGAATTGTTAAAAGAGGTTCATTGTGACTTGGGTCAAGGTTATTTTTATGCCAAACCATTGCCCATTCAAATATTTGAGGAACAATGGGTTCGTCAGTAAAGTCATGTGATGGTTATTAAAAAGTCGTCATATAAAAATGCCATTGAAAAAATAAAAATTCATTTTTCAATGGCATTTTTTCATTTATAATATTTGTAAAACCTTTAGTGGTTAGAACAAATGATGAGTTGCAATTTTTCCAGTATTAAGTGTGAAAGAATTTTGTTATACTATTTAAAGCTTGGATTATTGATGTATTATAAATTATGCGATTCTGTTTCATGTTATTTTAGGAGGAGTCAATATGAGAGAAATATGGCGTGTATGGAATAAGATTAGCCTGATTCAACAAATTGTTTTAGGCTTGGTTATCGGGATTGTTTTGGGCGTTTTCTTTCCGAAACAATTATCTGGAATTTCGCTTTTGGGAGAATTATTTGTTGGAGCTTTAAAAGCAGTTGCACCAGTTTTGGTTTTGTTTCTTGTAATGGCGGCAATTGTTCAACATAAGAGTGGACAAAAAACGAATATGAAATCGATTATTGTGCTTTATTTGATTGGCACATTTTTGGCATCATTAACTGCGGTTATTGCCAGCTTTATTTTCAAGGTGAAATTGATTTTAACAGCTGGAGCAACAGATATGAGTCCGCCGGAAGGATTAATTGAAGTGTTAAAAACTTTACTACTCAAGGTGATTGATAATCCGTTAAATGCAATTATAACAGCGAATTATATTGGAATTTTGGCATGGGGTGTTTTGCTTGGAATTGCATTTAAGCATACTTCGGATCAAACAAAATCTATCATTTCCGATATAGCAGCGGCAATTTCACAGGTTGTAAAATGGGTTATTCATTTTGCACCGTTTGGGGTAATGGGGTTGGTATTTGCTTCAGTGGCAACAACTGGTCTGTCGGCGTTAAAGGATTATTTTAAGATTATTGCTTTGCTTGTCGGTGTGATGGTCTTTGTAGCATTGGTTGTAAATCCGTTGATTGTATATGTGAAAACAAGAAAAAATCCGTATCCACTTGTTTTTCGATGTTTAAAAGACAGCGGTATTACGGCATTTTTCACACGAAGTTCAGCGGCGAATATACCGGTTAATATGAATTTGTGTGAGAAATTAAAGTTGGATAAAGATACATACTCCATTTCAATTCCACTTGGTGCAACCATTAATATGGGTGGAGCTGCAGTAACGATTGCTGTGTTAAGTTTGGCAGCGGCATATACATTGGGAATTTCTGTTGATTTTCCTACAGCAGTAATCTTAAGCTTGTTGGCAACTTTAAGTGCATGTGGCGCTTCTGGTGTTGCAGGAGGTTCTTTATTGTTGATTCCGTTGGCATGTAGTTTATTTGGTATTCCAAATGATATTGCGATGCAGGTGGTTGGTATTGGTTTTATCGTTGGTGTGATTCAGGACTCATGCGAGACAGCCTTAAATTCTTCAACGGATGTTTTGTTCACGGCTGCAGCGGAGATTGCAGCAAAAAATAAGTAAGTTTTTTAAAGTGTAAAGCGCTTTTAAAGATCAATATCGGAGTGAATGGTTATATGTCCCATTTATTAACTGTTTCTGGGAAAATATTTACCCCTGTAAATCCGGATGTAAATCAAATGGATATTACAGATATTGCACATGCATTGGCGATGCTTTGCCGTGCAAACGGTCATTTTCAAATTTTTTATTCAGTGGCACAGCATTCTGTCAATTGTGCAAAAGAAGCCAAGTGCCGTGGCTATTCATCACGCATTCAGTTTGCGTGTTTGTTGCATGATGCGAGTGAAGCGTATTTGTCGGATGTAACACGACCAGTTAAGCAATTTTTGCCGCAATATCGGGAAATCGAAAATCGTTTGCAGGCGGTGGTCTGGGAAAAATGGCTTGGTGGCCCATTAACATTAGAGGAGAGCCAGCAGGTGAAAAAAATCGATGATGCTCTTTTGTATCAGGAATTTTTCTTTTTTATGAATGAATCGGTTTTTGATACACCAAGAGAAGTGGTCTCCAAGCCGGATTTTTCCGAACATAGAATTTCGGAGATAAAAGCGCAGTTTTTGGAACTTTTTTATAAATTATTATATCAAAGTCGTTTAAAATAAGTATTCAATTGGTCAATTTTACTTTGCTGATGAACATATTTCTCTATAGATATGAGTAATTTTCTTGTTTTTTGGTAAATGAACAGGTAAAATATGAGTTATCCATAACAAACTCGAAAATTATGAAAGCGTTTAAATGGATAATATAGAGGAATGAACATGCAAGGAGAATTCATCAATGGAAGCGATATTGCCGATTGTAGATATGATTGCAGCTAAGCTGGCGACAATTGCCGTGATTTTGGTTGTTTTAAAATTTGTGTTGATTCGTACAAAAATGACTCGTATCACTGCTTTTTTTCAAAGAATCCATCGCCCGGTTAGTTATTTTATTTTATTTTTTGCATTGTTACATGGGGTTTCTTCCTTGCATGCATTTCAAGAAGTGGATTTATTTGTTTATTTTCTGGGATTGCTCAGTTTTATTTCAGTGCTGGCAACGATTGGCACACATGTAATAAAGGAAAAGTTAGATCAAGCTTGGCTGAAATGGCATCGGATTTTTACAGTGATTACATTAATCATTCTAGCTGTTCATTTGATTTTCGGTTTTATAGCTTATTTTTCATTGAAATAGGGGGCATCCTGCGTTGAAGGAAAGAAAATATCAAATTCATGAGTTTGAACCAGTGTTTGACGCAGAATCTCGCATTTTAATTTTAGGTACATTTCCGTCTGTAAAGTCAAGAGAAACGGCTTTTTACTATGGGCATCCGCAAAATCGCTTTTGGAAAGTTTTAGCGTATTTAACTACTGAGCCTATGCCACAAACTGTAGCAGAAAAGAAAGCGTTGCTGTTTCGGCATCATATTGCACTTTGGGATGTCATTGCTAGCTGTGAGATTTTTGGTTCTAGTGACAATAGCATTCAAAATGTTGTTCCAGTGAATTTGGATAAAGTTTTAAACCAATGTTCCATAAAAAAAATTTTTGCCAATGGAAAGCTGGCAGGCAAATTGTATCGCCAATATCTTGAACCAATGACTCAGATGGAGATTCATGTGTTGCCATCAACAAGTCCAGCGAATGCGATGTATGATTTTGAGCGCTTATTGACACAATGGCAGATTATGAAAGTTTTTTTAGATTAGACAGTTGATTTCTTTTATTACTTCGAATATAGTAGAAAATAGATACCTTCTAGGGTTCCACAAACAGTTGTTTGGTTCGGTCCGAGAGAAGGTTCACAGCAAGAAAAGCTGTGACACGGAGGGAGAAAAGCCCGGGAGATGTTTGAGACACGGTAGTGTCTAATTACATCTCCCGTTTTTTATTGGAAAAAAGGAGGAAAGAAAATGAATGGTGAATGGTTGAAAATTGTTTTTGCATCTATTTTTGAGGTGTTATGGGTTATTGGCTTAAAATATGCAGAAGGCTTTTGGGAATGGAGCGGAACCATTTTTACAATTGGAATCAGTTTTTATTTTTTGATTATGGCAGGAGAAAAATTACCTCCAGGGACTGTATATGCTGTATTTACTGGTTTAGGAACATTAGGGACAGTTGGTGTAGGATATTTTTTCTTTCATGAATCCATAAGCGGTGTGCAAGTCTTTTTCTTATTGCTTTTATGCATTGGTATTATCGGCTTAAAGCAAAGTATGAATCAAACAAAAGAACAGGAGGAATCCACATGGCATGGGGAATCTTAATTCTTGCTGGATTGCTAGAGATGGTGGGAGTGTTGATGATTCATCAGTTCCACCAAAGAAGAAATATTTTTTCAGTGATTTGTCTCATATTGGCATTTGGTGGCAGCTTTATTTTGTTATCTGTTGCCTTGCAGACTTTTCCAATGGGGACAGCCTATGCTGTATGGACAGGGATTGGTGCATCCGGAGCAGCAGTGTTGGGTATGCTTTTTTATAATGAGGCACGAAATATGAAACGTATCTTTTTTCTTTTTTTGATTATTTTTGCAATTGTTGGTCTGAAGCTGAGCGCTTAGGCATTTGAAAAAGCACAGATGAATCGGGACACAGTTGTTTATACGATTTGAATGAAGTGACTTCCATATTTTGTTCTTATATTTTCAAAAAAATTGTATGTTTTTTAAGAGAATAGGATAAAATAAGAATCTTTATTCACATAAATAAATATTTTTAAATCATTGATTCATCCAGCTAAAAAAGATGAACAGGTGTAAAACTTTATATATAAAATTTTTCATCAACGTTCATTTTTGTTTCGAGTTAAATCTTCTGTTCTAGCTTCATATTACTAAGCTTGTCCATTTGAAAAGTTTTTTCTTAAATTAAGAGATTGTGCAAATCAAAAGTGAGTTATAGTGTATCAATCAGAGGAGCGTACAAAATATGTTTGCTTTTGCACGCTTCTTCTTGTATAGAATTTTTTATCTCACTTAAAATTCTTTGTTCTGATAAATGTTTACAGAGCAAAGATAGGAAATATATAAAGCAATGATATCAATCAATGCAACAGCTAGACAAAACATTTGAATTTGTATTGGATCAAGTATCAATGGTTTAACAGATCCAAGAAATCCAGCAATTCCGATGGGAACCCATGCAACAAGGATTAAAATAAACCGAGATTTTTGTGAGCCAAATTTAAATAGAAATGGAAGAAATATAGAAATCATAATTAAGAAAATACCGATACCGCCGCTTAAAACAAGTAAAAGATTTTTCAAGTCGGAAATCGGTCTAATCTGATTGTAAATTATAAGAAAAATAAAGGCAGCCAAAGTGGTAATACAGCTACTCATCAGCATAAAAATATATTTTGAAGCAACAATTTGTTTTTTTGTAATTGCCAAAGTATTAACAAATTTACTCCAGTTAGCCTGCTCATCATAGGAAAAGCTGGAGATGGAGAAAACAAACATAAAAATAATCAAAATGGATACAAGCATTTGTGGTTCAATAAATGAAATGATCAAAAAAACCCAACCAAATTTCATATATTGTTTTAAAATATAAAAGTCCTTTAACAATAATCCTTGCATAGTCAGATTCTCCTTTTTGTTTGAATTGAAGTATAGAATGGTATTTGATTTGTAAAATAAAAGATTTATCTTATATCTATTCCTTTATCAAGGGCAACTGGTAGTAAATGAGAAAAGCAAGCTACAAATCTCAGCAATCAAGAGTAAAATTGGAAAAAGAAAGAGACGAGTATGAGATCAATATTTGAAAGGATATCTAGCTTTCTTTTGAAAAAAGTTCTCGAATCAATGTGCATTCAAAAACGATGTAAGTATCAATAAAATCATTAAAATGTCCGTATTTCGTGTGATGGATCAAAAAAGATCGGCTAAATTTCTAAAAAATGTTGCCAATGAAAAAATGTACCCTGTTGGATAAACATCGTTCTTGAATGATCTGTTCCATTTCAAATCTTTTTCTGTGTGATAAAAAATGATGATACATATACAGATGAAATGTACACCAAAAATGTTATATTTTGCATGGATGGTGAATTTCAAAATGCCTGTTCCTTTTTTGGGGCATACTGGTCAAAATTGAATGAAATACAATGGGTTGGTACAAGGTGAATCCTACAGATACAATAATTAGAAACATTTATCTATATATTAAATAGAATTTTTCTTGGCCATTAAATTTTTAAAAAACGAGTTAAATATTTTTCTGTGCTTTTTTTGTGTAATCAACCATAATTTCTTCCAATGTTGGCTTTTCATAGATAAGGTCTGGGTAATGTCGTTTCCAATTCTCTATATCTTTTACCATACCTGTAAAATGAAAGGCGTTTTTTTCAACATAAATAAACGAATTCATTTCCAGTTCATCAAGCATGTATGCGGGACCTTTTACTTTTATACAGCGCTCAAGCAATTGATCCTTTTCATCAGTAAATAATACTTGACCGCGGTGTATACAACAAATATAGTCGGCAATTTTATCCAAATCACTTGTGATATGTGTAGAGAGCATAATGCTATTGTCCTCTTGTTGAATAAATTCCAGAAACAAATCCAAAATTTCATTTCGAGTGACTGGATCAAGTCCACTGGTCGGCTCATCTAAAATCAATAGTTTCGCATGGTGGGAAAGTGCACAAGCTAAGGACAGCTTCATTTGCATGCCGCGTGAATAGGTTTGGATCTTTTTATGTTCAGGTAATTGGAATTGCCAGCAAAGTTTGAAAAATCTTTTTTCATCCCATTTTGTATAGCTGTATTTCATAATCTGGTTGATTTGTTTCAGATTTAGTATTCCATGAAAATGGCATTCATCAAATACGACCCCAATTTGATCTTTTATTTTCTTTGGATTTTGTTCTAATGTTTGATCGAAAATGGTAATTTCACCATTGTCTCTGTGAATTAAATTTAATAAGCATTTAAAAAAACGTATTAATGCTATGGAAGTTCTTATTC
>ERZ1643249.897-NODE-897-length-31517-cov-18.056195_pt1 | contig 31517 bp, 23 predicted proteins | sample MGYA00579263_ERZ1643249 | MGnify/ENA primary metagenome ERZ1643249 (study PRJEB29033, sample SAMEA4952264) | chicken gut metagenome | biome: Broiler Chicken; feature: Gastrointestinal Tract; material: Caecum | place: Ireland | collected 2018 | study: Broiler...
CAGTTTTTTTGTCCGATACTAAACAAGCTGTCAGAACAAGTCTTGACTATTACAGGTAAGACAACGTTGCTCAAGCATTGCCCTTTCTTCCTGCTCAGCTTCTTGGAACACACATTTTTCGTACCATACTGCTGCGATGATGCCTACGACTAGGACTGTAAGCAGTATATAGCCGACAAGTATCTTTACATGTAACGGCTGTTTTTTGGGGATACGATTCTTATGCATGTATGTTCGTAACTTGTTAATGGGGCGCAAGCTACGAAACTGTCACTATATGCTTGTTCCAAATTCTGATAAAAATGAATGCATGAAAAAATCATTGTTACTCCAATACTCCATTCGCCGCTCAATCCACTTCTTGTAGCCTTTCTCTTTTAAACTACCAGGGGATTCTCCAGATTGTTGTCGGCAAAAATCACAGAAATTGCTTGGCGAAGAAAATGAATGACGTTCTGCCACCTCTTTCAGTGACAGCTCTACCCTGAATTCGAAATCTTCATAAATTCGTTTCATTCGCTCATTCCGTAACCACTCCGAAGCTGGGATGCCTAAGTATTTGAGAAATTTCTTTCGAAAGAGGGAATAGTGTATTCCACATAGTTGGGCTAGTTCTTCCGCAATGAATGTTCTATGACAATAATGCTTTACTTTCATGGAAAACACCGCCTTGTCAAGTTCTGGCAATCTGTATTCAGCATGTGCCATGTCGGCTTCTGGTATAGCTGGTGCCATACCATATAATTGCTTACATCTTTCTCTGAAAAAATAATCGCATACCTTATTGGTTATCTCATGTGTACGAGTATGTCCTTTCAATGCATGCAAAACATCACATAAGACTAGCATTTCCTTTGTTCTATAATGGCGTTCGTAGGACGCAATCAGCACATTACACACATAATGCAGAGTGTTGTGCTCCCTGGAACTGCACAGTATAATCAGCCACGCTTCAAAGTCCTTTTGCTTTATCGAAGGTTGTTCTTTTACTTTCTGCAATATGTCCACCATTGTCAGCACCAGTTCAGAATCTTTGGCGAAATCACACAAAAGCATCCGCATCTTGCATAAAGAGTACCGCCCGTTTATGGCATTCTGTATCAGATGTGCAAGCTCATCTATCCGTTTTTTGCATGTGTCTTGCCCGTTTATGGCTGCAAGTAATAAATTCGTGATTCTTGGCTTCATATTTTCATTATCGCATCCACAACCAAGACATTTCCGGATATGCTGGATAATTCTTTCAATGCAGTCACTGCTTCCGGCGCGATTGTGTTTCCATGCCGGGAAACAATCCACTCCTTTATTTTCGGAAACACCGTGTCTTCCGTGAGGTCCCATTCGGGGACGAGACACCGTGTGAGGGTATCGAACACGAAATCACGGATACCGTTTTTAACCAGCTTTTCGCAAAACCGCTTCATATTTACCTTTTCATAGCCGAGAAGCACGCATCCGGAATATACGGACAGCAGATCTGAAAACCTGACGGAACCGTATTCGCTGCACTTTTCCGCTGCCTCTGTCAGAAGCGGGAGCAGGTTGGTTTTCAGATAACGCACGCTTCTGCCCATAGAATAACCGGCATGGAGGGCATTGACTGAATGGGTAAGGAATGATTCGCAGGATTGAGCCAGTGAAGTGGCATTATCCGGTTGGTCGTCCGAGGGCTTGCCCGCAGGATGGTTTCTTGCCATCAGCCTTACACGGTCTCTTTCCACGAGTGCGGCCTGCATATTTTCAACCATAGCAACACGGTAGTGCTGCCATGTGTCTCTCTTGTCACGGCTACCTGCTAACGTGATTTCCATATAGCAGCCGGATGCAGATGACGCTATTTCCAATTCTCCGCTGCATACAGTCATGTCGGATGCCCTGTCCCACTTGATGCCATCCACTATGAATTCACCGCCGTATATTCCGGTTGGTGCGGGAATGGCTGATACCGGCTCCTTGTTTTCTTTTACCTGTAAATAAATGGCCGAAATATTATAGGCATTCTCTTCGTTCCGGACAGCAGTCACTCCGGCATCGTCCCACACGAGGAAACTCCGTCTGTCGTATTGTATGGTCCTGCCTCTGTCATCCTGCATAGTCTTATGGGTGATCACAATTCTCTCCTTGCCAAAAATCTGCACCATAACCGTGTAGGATAAAGGCATGGACATCTGCCGGCCGTTTATTTTCAACCGTCCCTCTGCAATTTCTACTCCGTCTGTGGCTTGTGTCTCGGAGGCTTCTGCAGGTCCTGTTTTGACGCTTCTTGTCAGTTGCGGCTTTGCAACAGGAGAAATGGTTGGCTGAGATTCAACGAACGGAGGTGCAAACATCAGGGTCACGTCTTCCGACAAGGGAGGCAGCTCGTATTCCCTGTCCGGGTAAGGCTTCGGATAGTTGAGCCAGTATCCCAGTTTCTTCGCTCGGCTTGACGTGCGCAGGAAATTCCAGAAATCTTCCGCCCGGTACAATGCATCTCCTTTATTAAGGGTATTCACGATGACAGTTCCGTCAGGCATCGCATGGATGGATTTGAAGGATTCGTTGCCCAACACGCCGGGACGGAGACGCAGCACTTCGTCCGTCTTCCGGTTCCAGAGACGGGCATAGTCGGTTCGGTTGCCGTTCGATCGGCTCTCCACCAGCACCCACTCCTTGTAGAACTCACGCAGGCGGAAAGAACCGTCTCCCATGCGGAGCGGGGCGATGCGGCATTCCTGTGTCGCCATGTTCAGGTCGAGCAGACCGGGCTCCGTCCATATCCCGCTGTTGCTCCTTGCCATGTATTCTCCCAGCAGAAGGAGCCGGGAGGTTTCCGGCACCGGAATACAGCCGCTACTGAACCTGTCATATCCGGACATGTGGAACGGCATCCTGTAATATTTTCCGTTGCCTTCATAACGGTAAACCGATGAACGGCTGAACTCTCCCGGTATTATATATGGCATTCCTTTGCCATCTATGCCGAAAGAGGGAGGATAATTCATCCGGTCAATGAAAATGAAACGGCTTTCATATTTCATTCCCCGTGATGACATGGTGAATATGGTGGCACTATGGATGTCACCCATGCATAAATAACGTCCGCACCAGCGGAACTCGTGCGGGCTCTCGAGGGACAGGCCGCTCAAGCGGGGCCATTCATCGGCTTCCAGGGGATTTCTGCCTCCAACGGCGAATGTAGACCACTTACTATAACTGCTTAATGCGGCATAAAAATCCAATTCTTCCGAATATAAAAGAGCCTTTATCTTTGTCTTGCGCTGTTTCACCGGCTGAAGCGGTGTGACACGCAGATCCGCAACGAATGTACCCTGCCATTTCTCAACATCCGCCTGTCGCCATTCCCCATAAACGAAATAACCGGCAAAACCTCTTGTGATATATCTGTTCCCGTCATCAGGCCATGCCATCCTTTCACGGGGCATCTGCCTGCGCAATTTTATGGTTCTTGCCTTCATACCGAAGGCATAGCGGGATTGTTTCAGCAGTTTGCAATACTGCCCGTACTTGCGGCATTTCTCCTCAAAGGCCTGCATTTCCGCCTGCGGTACCAATGTCAGCAGATAAATGTCATCCCCGTCCAAGTCATAGAGTGCATACCCGTATGAGGTAAGCTCCTGCCCCAGGGCTGTAATGCCCATCTCGTGCGAAAAGCAGGAATACTGCATCACGACTTCGTCGAAACGGCTGTCTTTCAATACCGGTATCTTTTCTCCCCATTTTTCCCTTATCTCGTAGAGCGTGTCTCCCACATCGCCTTCAGCCCTGTGTACGTCGAGAGCCTGGTCACGCAACTCCTCCAGGCTGTCATGCTCGTATGCTTCCATCGCCTCCCTTATCCATTCTTTCACGGCTTTGCCGGATATTCCCCTGGAAGCATACACGTCGGCAGGGACCTTTGAAAAACGGATGCCGAAACCCGACAGCTTGTGCATCAGAATGATAAGTTGTTTCGGTGTATAGCGTTCATCTTTTATCAGGTATTCGTTATCACGCAGGAGATAGCCGTCCTTTTCATTCCAATGCCCGTGAACGGAGTTGTCCCTGTTGCGTACATGGATGTGGTAGCTCGTGAACCTCGTGTAGTCGCCGTATAAAGCCTGAGGGCCGAACAGTTCGACACTCAGCGTGAACCACGCTTTCCTTTCCGTTTCGTTCCCCGACAGGAGGACCGTTTCCCCGTTGGAAGTGAAACGGAACGATACGGACCACTCGAAAGTGTCTGGGTACGGGATGCCTGCCTCTGCAAGCCATTTCGCCGCTTCAAGGTCTGGGATGATTTTCCGGTAGTAGTTAGCAAGCTCGTCTGTCAGCCCGTGCAGGTGTTCCTGCTCCGGCAGCAGAAGCAGGATGCGGTACAGTATGCCGAGTTCTCCCGGTCCCTGCTCCATGAGGGTACGGGCAAGTTCCGACAGGCAGTCCCTCGCGTGTCCTTCAGGAGATTGGGCAAGCAGGGCCACGCAGTACCAGAACCGGATGACATCATAGCGGTAGATTCCGGTTATGCGGTAATCCTCCTTTTCCTGCGGGGTGGAGGGTATGCAGGAATGTCCCTGTATGACATCAGCCACGATACGGACAAGAGCGCTGTCCTCCGCATAAGGTTTCATCCGCTCCGTTTCTTTCCTGTCCGTGGGGACATGGATGTATGAATCGAGGGCGGAGTTCAGCCGCTCTATCTTTCCGGACAATGCCGGGTCGCACCCGGGCGGCACAGGTATGTGGAGTGTGTTACGGTCGTTGACCGCATGGAAGGGTATGACCTCCTGCTGCGGGTTTTCATACATGGCGAGAATCATGTCCAGGTACCAGTTCCAGTACTCCCTACGTTTTTCCACGTCACCTTTCCAGTTATCGGAAAAGGGACTTCCGCCGGAGCAGACCAGCGACACGATAAAATCTGGGTTTACGCTCTCAGGGTCGAAACGGTCATCATCATCTTCTCCCTCATAATCTTCTATTTCCAATATGGGTGCCGCATCGTAGCAGACAGTATAGCCGAGCCTGACGATGGCCCAGCTCACGGTCATGGTCGCCTCGTCAGGATTGTTTTGCACGTGGAGCCACAGTTCTTCCGCCTCATTCTCGATGTCTTCTACTGAGTCCCTCTTTCTGTAGAGATGTTCGTTTATGCGGGAAAGCAGGTGCACGTTGTCCATGATCTGCCGCCCCGTGACAGAACAGGCTTTCTTGCAGCATTCGCACATGATTTTCTGCACGGTGAGTACATCGCCGACCTGTTTCATCAGTTCGATACGGAAGGACAACGGCAGGTGTCCCGTGTCGCTTTGGGCGATAATGCCTTTCAGTTTCTCTATGGTTTCTTTTATCATTTTCTCTGTATTCTCTCTTTTTTTATGTTAATGAAAACTTGTCGATACATCTCTTTCAGTTCCTCCGGAGCTGCGTCCACCACTTTCTGACCACCCTTGGCGCTGTTTTTGCCCCATATTACATAGCAAACTGTTTCCCATGCGTATTGCAGCACTTCTTCCGGGCTGGCTTCTGTTTCCTGATTGGGGGTATCATCCTCGTCATCATCCTCGTCGGAGGAAAAACCGCTTGGGACGATTTCAGACAGACGGGATTTTGTCTCCAGCAGAGCACCCAGGCTTTCGGCGTTTGCCATCCATGCGGCATAGTCCTTGGAATATTTCATGTCCTGCATGGACAGCACCCCCCGGACAAAAACGGGGACTGTATCGGCGGTAAAGCCGAACTGTTTCACATACTCCCGGAGGAATTTTTCCTGTAAGTGGGAGTGCTCATCATCACAGAGATCGAGATAATCCCATACCAGCTGCCGCCACTCTTGCCCCAGCATTCCCAGGGCGAACACGGCAAAACTTCCGGGGAGCGCGCACTGCTCATCGCTGAGATTGGTGTACTGCTCATATTGCCGCATGGCAAGCCGGGCGTACCGTTCCATCAGGGGGTGGAGGCCGGGGTACTGCACGGCACAGGCAAAGAGCTGGTTTACTCCCTTTTTGGGCAGTCCTGTGATGGGAAGATACCTCTTTTCCGGCCCTTTGAACTCCACCGCATAGCTGCGGGGAAAATCCTCCTGCTCCAGAAGCTCACACAGGTAGTTCAGCACTTCACGGCAGCATTCCTCCGTGTTGTCCCTGGCAGTAATACGGATCACAGCAAAGGCATCGTTGGCCGATGCGGTGAAGTGCTCTGTTTTCCGCTTTTGCAGGTTGAGCGGCAACCTGCCGGTCCCATGTTCTTTCAGCTTTTTCACCATATCCGGACGGACTTTCTCCACCAATCCAAAGAGGTAATTGGCGTCCAGATACTGAAAGTCCATACCATATACCTTATAGCTCACCGCCACATAGCAGGCGAAACGCAGCAGCGGCTCCGGGACCTGCTCTGCACGGATGCCTGGTTTCAAGGAATACTCCCGATCCCAGTAGTGGTCATCTTCATTGCCTGTCACGACAAAATACTTCTCCTGCAGCTCCCGTTTCAGCATATTAAGTAGATAGTGGTCAATTTCCCCCCATCGGCTCTGGCGGCGCAGGTTTTCGCAGAAGGCAATGGCCTGTTCTGCATCCAAGGTCTCGGCTCGCTGCGCTTCGGCCCAATCCATCACCAGATAGTGCACCCCAAATGGTGCGCCTTCGCTGCTGACCACTACCGGAGGATAGAGAGAATCCAAACGGATGATTTTGCCGTCAATCGCATCCTGAATACATTGGTCAAAAAAAGGGCTCAGTTTCTCGCTCATATCGGGAGTCATCAGATAATAACGCCCGTCCTGACTATTAAACTTGGGTAAATTCGTTGTTTTTTTCATTGCTATATAAAATCAACTTGTATGTTAATGATTTCACAAAAACCAGCAGGCCTTTATCCCGCATTTCCGGATATTCATTTGCCGTGCAATGCTTCCAGTCCGCAGGGTATTGGCAAACAGAGCCTGTTTCCTTGGGAATATATGCCCTTGTTGGGGCGTGCAATGCCGGCAGGAACAGGATAGCCGACAGGTACAGGATAATTTTTTGAATGTTGCCTTCATAGATGCAATTATGTATGTTTCCAAAAATATATCGTACTTCATTCCCGTTAGAAACAGAATCTCAAAAAGTTATACCAGCATACCGATAGATAAAACAGATCTCCGGCAATCAAGACAGTAAGCCGCTGTTTGAATTTCAGGTCACACTTTTCCTCCTTCAGCCTTCGCAGTTCCCTGAACATATAACTGAAGTCAACGGGAGTCCGGCTTAGCAGGTGGACAGGCAGCAAAATGATAGAGCCTACAAAAGACCTCATTTCTCCGAACATGTAAAATGGGGCGAACAGGAACATCGGTATCAGTTCCCACCACCGGTAACTCACGTTCCTGTTCTTCTCTCTCTCCTTGTCAAGGCGTTCCTGCTCAGCACGGGCTGCGGCATCCAGTCTTCTCATGAAGGTTTCCTCCTTTTCTTCCATGATGTCGGCTATCAACTTGTAGTTTACACCGCGTCTGTACAGTTCCAGCTTGGCCTGTCTCACTTCCTTGTCCGTATATTCTCCGGTTACATTGTTGGCCATCATCAAAAGCTCATCGGTAGCGTATTCTTTTATTTTCATTGTGAGTTGGATGGTAATATTCTGACAGAACCGATTATATCATGGGCTTCGGATTCATGGGTCTCGGTCGCTGTCATTGAAACGATAATGAAACCGTCCAACGCCTTTTTATTCAGATAAAAAATTATACTCTGATTAAAGTTCATGCTGCCACCTCTTTCCAATGGATATTCCCTTCTGCCCGAAATCCGTTCAAACGGTATTCCGTTGATATTTACACTTTCGGGAGCGGTCCCGCTCATAGACTTCAACAACAGATTGCGTGCATTGTCGATTTCCTCGGTCGAAGAGAACTTTTTGTAGTTGAAGACAATGGTATTACCGGCATTGCCCATAAGCTGTAAAACACAGTTGTCATCTGATTTTACTACAGCATTCCATCCTGTGGGATATGTACACCTCAGTCCGCATGCTTTATTCACATACTCTCTCCTGCCGTCTCCTATGCTTTCATCGCTGCCGCTAAATGTTGCAGGATTATCCCCTTGGTTGGGTATATAATTGGTATGATCTGTTTCACTTTCCTGTATTCTGCCTTCAGATTCACTTTCCTGTGCGTATTTCTCTAATGTACCGTATTCCCACATGTTCCTTATTTCCCTAAAATCCGAAGGTACGGATTTTGTCTGTCCCGTAAAAAGGAATGCGAACATTATCAGAAATGTCATTTCAGCAATATATGCGATATATCGTGAGGCCCTTTTAGAGCTATACTTGTCTGCCAAAAGATAAGTTATACCCAATATGACTCCTGAGACAAGGCCTCCTATATGTGCCGCATTATCTATTCCTTCTTCCTTAGTTCCAAGCAAAAGATTGTAGATTACAAAGAAACCTATGCTAAACAAAAGAGATTTTCGCTGGTGTTTTTCTATCTTGTGATTGAAGATCAGGTAAGAAAGGAAGATGCCGTAAAGTCCGAAAATAGAACCGGAAGCCCCTGCGCTTATCGTTTCGGGATGAGCAGTAAGGCTTGCCAATGCCGAGAATAATCCGGTCAGGAGATAGGCGGTCATCAACTTTCTGCTTCCGATAATCTGTTCCAAGAATATCCCGATGTATAATAGAGCATACATATTCATCAGCAAATGGATTATCCCGATATGGATAAAATTGCAGGTCACGGTTCTCCACCAATCACCGGTAAGTGTGAGCGGGCCAAAATCTGCACCCCATTTCATCAAAGAAATGCCTGTCGGTTCTATAAGGCTTACCCCACATATAGACATCACTATAAACAATGCCACATTTATACAAATAAGTAAGGGGGTTGCGATATTTCCTTTTCTTGGAGTTATTAGTGACCAGAATGACAGATCTTTGTTATCCTTTCCATTTGTCTCCTTATCGACAGGAAAGTTATATTCCTCAGAGCCTGCAGGGTTATTCTTTCTCTCTGTATCATCTGTATCAACAGTATGGACAGTTGATATGGTTTTTTCCTGATTATACCTGACCTTACCCCAATTAGCAGATTGCCCGGATGTGCATTCACCCCCGGCAAAAAGATGCCCTTCTTGCCCGGCAGCACCGGCAAGTGCCTCCCTTATTCTTCGAATATTCCGTTTGTTATGTCCGAAAGAACATATCGAGGTACGCTTGTTCAGGTCGTTTACGCTATTGACCCATACCTGACCTTTGTCGAACACGACAAAAATCTGTTCTCCCCATGTCATACCCCAAAGGGAAGGATTGGTATGAGCCACGATGCAGTCCTCGCCGTAATGGTCTACGTCCCAGTCATAAGTTACCGACAACTTGTATATCTGGTCATAAATCGCCTGTTTGTCCAATGAGGTCGGTATGCTCTGGAAATCCAGCTTGCGCCGTTGGTGCCGGTAAAGTATAAAGGCAAGCAGTCCGGGAATGATACCGAGCCATAAAAGACCCTCTATATCAATATTGCTCGAATAATGCATCACTCCGCTTATGGAAATAAACATTGCGGCATAAAGCATCAACATATGCGATGCGCCGTAGTGGGTGTACGCCCAGCTGATAATCAGGGGAAGCGTCTTCTTTTCCAATACAAAGGCGGCAAGGGGAGCATTCTTTTCCTCACGGTAGCGAATCCGGTAGGCAAGCCACCATATCAGTTCGAACAATGCACCTATAATCAGGATTGCAACAATATAATCCGCTTCGTCCAGCTTGCTCTCCCTGGGTTTGATGGAATAAGGAACCCCGCCAAAGGTCAGTTCCTTGCAGGACACATCATAACCCTCGCTGGTAAAGTAATAAGTGTAAGTGTATTCCTCCTTGTTCTTGGAACTCGAATATGAGTTGCTGTTTGGCGGTACCGTTTTCCCGTTAATAGTCAACAAGGGGGGATTTTGGTCGGGACGGGCGTTGCAGGTCAGGATTGCACGGTACTTGACGTAATCGCTCTTCAGTTGCTCCACCTCCAGATGACATTCCAACTTGCTCATGTCCACTTCGGTAGGATGTACGGACACCCCGTATTCCGGCGTGGTATATGTCTTGCCATCGGCCGTCACGGATGCGACAGGGATTCTGGCTTCCCCACTGTTTTTGAACTGTACAAGATAATAGAAACCTGTTTCATAGCTATTGCTTTTCACACCGTTTATAATGGAACAGCTCTCTCTCTTATGCGGCTTCGGACCGTTCAACACTTTAATGCTGTCATTGAACACTGGGTAGGAAGCCGTGTCGAATCGGGAATTAACCAGTGCATACGTCAGCCGCAGTACCCGCCCGACACGGAGACCGCCAACCGTATCAAGCTCCGCATGAAAATATACGGAGTCTGCAGTCTCCGAAGCATGCGTATGGGCTACCGGCAAAAATGCAGATAGCAATAACAGGCAGACGAACATTCGACTTCTGATGAAGCAGTATTTTGTTTTACTTGTTCTTTTTGTCATATATCGTTGTTGAATACCATATTAGCACTCCATTTTATAATATATTCCAGGTTATGTTTGGTGGATATGAGTTTGTACTGAACAGGTTGGGACACAGTGAATCCGTTTCCTGTGTCCCAACATCAAAGATTATCGGTCCTTGAACCTTGCCGGTTGTCAGTCGGCGTCGTTATCGCACATGTGCCGGATAAATGCCTCGTTCTTCTCGTATTCCACCCCGGTGAGGATGACAGGGTCTGCAAGCCCTACAATCTTGTACCCCTTGGTATATGTAACCAGGATGCAATAAAGCTCACGCCCTTTTTCATCCTTTTCCACTTGCAACTGCACCGGTTGGTCGTTGCCGCTGGGTAAATCGCACAGGTACTCGAAATCATGGCGGTTGAAGGCTGCTACTATGTCGTCCTTGTCTGTCATGCTGCTGATGAACTTCTTGGTCTTGTAACGCTTCACCTCGCCGCCACTTGTACGGTTATAGATTTTAAGGCCTGCGGCCAACGCGGTAAGGACACAGAAAACTGCCCCGATAACACCGGCTGTCCGTACCAGCCATGATGGGATGAACGGCAGCCATCCGGGGAAAATGACAAGCAACACACATACGGCTGTCAGTCCCCAGTAGATCATAGGTTTGACTTTGTCTTTCCGTTTCTCGAATTTCTCCGGCATGGCATCATAGACCTCTCCGAAATGGCTGGGGAAATGTTTTCCCTCATCCACAATTTTTTCTTCTTCTGGTTTCATTTCTGTTTGTTTTTTTATCCTATATTGAAATTTGATTCTTTCCATGGCGATTCGTCATCCTCCAGCAGCAGGCTAACAATCTCGTATGCCGTTTCACTGTCATCCGGATCGCCGTGCCATACGCCTCTGCCCATGACAAAACTTGCCCCGTATTCTTCCCATGAAGAAAAGTGTTCAAGCGCCGTATCTGCGGCAACCTGCATGATTTGCCACATCTCATCCTCGTTCACATAGCCGCAAAGGTATGCCCAGCGTCCGAGGTTCACCACCCGTACCAGATCCCAGGCGATGACGCTGTTCGGCATCTGCCCTCCGGGACACCAGCCGTTTTCTTCTATGCTCTCCGCTATCAAGCAGACATCTCCCATCTTGCTTTCCTCGTCGTCCCGCTCTTCTTGTGATATGTTCCCAAGCCCCTGTTTCCGGACTTTTTCCAAGGCTTTGTCGGCATCGGCATGGTGTCCTTCTTCAAGCAGCCACTTCACAATCTCCAGTGTACTCTCGCGGTCAGTCACATTCCACCAGCTCTCAATCGTGCTCCTGATGCTTTCGACATCTTCCTCAGGGCAGTCTATCGAATCCACATTCTCGTCATTGTACACCAGCATGGGCGCACCGAAAGCCAGCAGCCGGAGTTGTGCCGCATCCAGTTTCCCGTCGCCGGTTTTGTTAATGGTCCACCCATCACTACCGAAGGCGTCCATCATCTGTGCCATTGCATCGGACGAGGACAGTTCCTCTCCGAGCGCCCCGCCCATCATTTCCTGCATCATCTGCTGAGCGTATGCCATGTTCTGGCGGCCTGCTTGTGCGACCGTTGCCGGGTCCACACCGGCGGCTTTCAGCATGGCTTCATGCTGTGCCTGCGCTGCCGCCATGTCAGGCATTCCGGCACCCATCTGCTCCATCAGATGTTCCTGCATGCCTTCGGGCATCTGGAATCCCGGGACGCTTCCGAACATGGCCTGCGCCTGTTCCATTGCTGCCTTTATTGCGGCTTCCTGTGCCGCTTTTGCCATTTCCTCCGGACTTTGAGGATTTACTTTTTCTTTTGTCATATCGTCTTGATTATTAAAAATGTGATTACTCTATCCTTCGGCTCCTGCAGTCAGCAGTATTTCCGTTATTTCATTGTAGCCGCGTTCTCCGGCATAATACAGCGCCGTGTGCTGGAGATTGTCCGCAAGGTTCACGTTCGCCCCATGCTCCACAAGGAGTGAGACAAACTCGTTGTTCCCTTCTCTGGCGGCAAGGATCAGAGGCGTTTCCCCATTCCTGTTCTGCGCGTCTATCTGTGCGAGTGCAGCTATCAGGTCGCTGCCGATGAACTTGTTCCCGGACCATGCGGCAAAATGCAGCGGGCTGTTTCCGTCTGGCAGGGTCTTGTTTGCATCCGCCCCGGCACCGATCAGAAGCTTGGCGACAGTAAGGTTGCCTTTCATGCAGGCAATGATCAACGGGGTTTCCCCTCCGTCGTTCGCCGTATCTATCATGTCGGGGTATGCGGAAAGGAGCGAGCGGACGATTTCCGATTCGCCGTTGAAAGCCGCCTGGTGAAGCGGCGTGTTTCCGTGTGCGTCGGTCGTGCCTTCTGCGGACAGACGGTCAACCACTTCACGCAATCCGCAGGCGGTGGCGTAGTCTATCGCCTTGTGTCCTGTGTTGTCGGCGATTTCCGTGTCTGCTCCCTGTTCTATTAGAAACATGGCGGCATCGGTACGCCTGTTGTCAAGAAGACGGATCAAAGGAGTACGGCCCTCACTGTCCGTTGCATCAATGTCCGCCCCGTATTGTACCAATTTCCCGATTATCTCCTTGTTTCCGCTCCGGGATGCGGCGTGCAGAGGTGTTTCCGACAGGTTGTTGGCGATGGTCGCGTCCGCCTCGCTGTCAAGCAGCAGGTTCACGATGTCCCTGTAACTTTTCAGACAAGCGTAATGCAGCGGCGTATTACCTTCCGCATCCCGCTTGTTCACGTCGATGCCGCCTTTTTGCAGGAATATCTGCACGATGCCTTTCTGTCCGTTCCGACAGGCATTCAAAAAAGTCATGTTGTTGTCCATATCTTTTTCAGCTGTATTTCAATAAAAATTTTACAAGGGATTCGTCGTTCTTCTTCGCCGCAATGTCTAGGGCTGTCAGCCCCTCATTGTTCACGGCGTTCACGTCCGGAGTGCCGAAGTCCATCACGAGGGCGGCGGCTTCCTTCGAGCCTCTCATCGAGCTGGCTGCGATGTAATGCAGCAGGGTATTGCCCCATTTGTCCGTTGCGTTGATGTCCGCTCCAGCTTCAAGCAGTATTTCAAGTGTTTCGGCATCCTGTTCCGTGCAGGAACGCCCGTCGTATGGATATGACCTCGGCAGGGCAGCAAAACGCGGGATGTTGCCGTTCCAGTACCGTCCACCGTAAAGATTCATCGCAGGGGTCTGACCTTGCATGTTGGCGGCATTGACATCCGCCCCGTTCTCCACAAGATAACGTACAGCCCAGATACCAGTATCATATCCTGCCCCGCGGCAGGCGACGGACAAGGCGGTGTTCCCCTCCTTGTCGGCAGGGCTTTCCGGGTTCCACCCGCATTCCGTCAGGCATTGAAGGAAATGCAGACATTCTTCCTTGTCCTCGTGCTCGTGTCCTCTGTTGCCCATCCATACGGCAAAGGCCGTCCGTTCTTCCGAGTCCCTGAAATCAGGGTCGACCCCGCTCCTGAGCAGCATTTCCGCTGCGGTGAAGTTCTCCCATGTCAGGGCGCAGCCCAACGGGGATTTGCCCTTGAAGTCGGTCATGTTTTTATCCTCGCAGATGCTTTGGGTATCTCCCCCGGAACGCAACAGGGCATCCAGGGCTGTCATGTCATTGTGCCATAATGCATGGAAGATGTCCAGCCCTCCGGCGAGGGCGGCAAGTTCGTCCGTTTCGGGCTCCTGGCCCGACAGCAATGCCCCGATTTTACGTGCACCGTTTTCTACGGCCACATCAAAGGCCGTCTTCCCGATGCTGTCCTTTTCTTCCGGGTCTATCTGTCCGCTTTCCAGAATGAGTTTTGCTGTGTGGCAGCATTGTCTGTCCGATTCCCGCAGGTTTTCCAGTTCTGCATACGTTTCCTGCTTGGATTTGTCCGAGTACCACCGCCGGGAAAAATCCGCTACCCGTCCTTCCGTGCGCCTGATCTCGTCCGCAATAAGTCCGGCAGACAGGCAGATGACGTGCAGCACGTTTCTGCCGCTTCTGTCTGTAGAATCAATGCGGTTCCCTGATGTCAGAAGGACATCGGCCATCTGGAAATTGCGGTTGCGCACGGCTTCGATGAGGGCGGTCGTATCTTTGCCGGAACGGGGCACTCTCGCCCCTTTGGACAGGAGCAGGCCGGCAATGTCGGCATCGTCCGGTCGGGGACCGCGTCGTGCCATGACGCACAGCGGTGTGTCACCGTCATCGTTTTTCACATTGGCATCCGCACCTCTTTCCAGCAAAATCTCTACGGCAGTCATGTCTGCAAAATGGCAGGCCGTATGCAGCGGGGTATTGTTCTTTCGGCTTTCGTCCCGGCTGTCAAGCGGGACATCCCGGTAGGCTTCGTATAATTCGGAGGGTTCCGAATCGACGGAAGTGTGCAGCCCGTAGATTTCTTTATTGGTTATCATTGTCATTTTGAGTGTTGATTAATGTTTCAATATGCTTGTATTTCCTGCCTAGCCGGTTGGAGATGGCCTTGACTTCACTGTATAAGTGCAGTTTGAAAGCGGCTTCCGCCTTCAGACGCAGGATCTGTGTATATGCTAGCGGTTCGGGAGTGCCTTGCGATATGGGGCAGAACGGTGATTCCTCGTCATGGAGGTAACGGAGGAACGCTTCAGGAAGTCTTTCCGTGCCGTGGCCGGCATTCATGGGCACAAGGCGTTCGGCTTCACAAAGCAGCCTATGGCACTCATCGTACCATCCCACCATGAAACAGCAGAGGGCTTTGTTGTACAGTAGCCTGAAATCCTTGACCGGAAGACGGTCAAAGCACGCATAGGCGGAAGAAAAAGCCTTGTTGCTCATAAATGATATTCCGGCGGCGAAGAGCTTGTCCGCCTCTTCCTCAGGCAGGGCGTTTGGGGTATCTGCAAATAGTGTCATATCAAAAAGTTTATTGGAATTTATAGGTTATCCCAATCATTCCGATATATCGGTTTAACATTATTCATCCACTAAATCACCCAAACGATCCATTGCTGGTTGTAAGTCTTCAGGGATACCTTCTTCCCAGGAAGGTGTCTTTAATACAATTCCCGCTAAAGGAGTGAACATCTCTTGAGGAATGGGAACCTTAAATTCCGAAAGTTTCAAATTCGCTGTCCAGTCATATCCGTCTTGATACGAGTCATGGCGAGGATTGAAAGCGTAGCGTTGATTTTTGTAAAAACCTGCTGTGTAATTTCGTTCAAGTGTTTGAATGATATCGTAGTCTTCAAGATACCAACTATGGGTATTTTCACATTCTTCACGGTTTACAAACTGTTTGCTGAAACCTGGAGCCATTCGCCAATAAAGTAGCAGGCATGTGCCTTTGTCCGTGTCGGGTTGGTCAATAATCCATTTGATAACTTTCTTGGGGTTATCAAAATTCCAGCTTAAAGCCAGCATTTGGCGAAATTCCGAGTCATGTTTCCTTAAGTAGTCAATGATGAGTTCAGCACTAAGTTCATCATAAGCGTCTTCATCAATGCGTTCGTCGCCCCAATCGTAATCTTCATCTAAAAGTTTGTCTATAAAGTCCATATCTTTATAACTTATAATTATCGTTAAGTTGTTATAAAACAGTATTTAACTGTTATTTTAACCTTGTTATGAATTTATTTTGTCATAAAATATTGTGGATGCTGTTTAATGTATGTGCCTATCAGCGTGTATAATTGTTTATCGTTTTTCATTAAAGCATAATACTCATCATCGAAAATATCAAATAGCTTTTCTTTATAACCATAAGAGAATCCCTCCATAGTTCCATTCCAAATCGAATGTAGTTTATCACGATTGACGGCATATTGCTTGTTGGCTCGTCTTACGACATCCGCAACTTGCATTGCTCCGAGTTTAACAAAGGTGTTTTCTGCACGTACCGCACGTTCACCATCGGAATTGTAATAATACTGGTTGAATCCCCCATTGATTACTTCTGCATGAAGCTCCACTGTACACATTATATTGTCAAATTCTTTGGTTTCTATATCAGCATCCAATTCTCCGTCTATATATTTCCGACAAAGTTTGTGTGCTGGCAATCGCTCAATCACTTCCATTGTAATCCTTTCTGAATGAGCAAATCCTAATATTTTTCTTACCCAATTCATATTGCTATTGTTCATATTCCACTTGAGAGCATGGAACAAAAGTTGCCTTTATAATTCGATTACTACAGTTAAATGGTATATAATCTACCTTGCTATCAACACTTAACGTATCACTTGGCTGCTCCAAATGGGAGTTCTCATTTCGCAACAAGACTTCAGCTTTTGAAAAGTCCACAGAGCTGTATATTGGATAGAAACCAGAAAAACAAGTAGGCGTTATGTAAGCAATTTGACTTTCATAATCAAAGAATAAGAAACGATTCCCGTCTGCTACATTATTATACACAGCAAAACAATCAAACTTTCTTAATCCATTGATAGTATAGCGTTGCATGAAGTCAAGACTACTATCATCTACCGCTTTCAACTCAAAAACAACATTCTTTTCACCTTGCTGATAAAGGCATAGCCTATATAGAATTTCAAATTTTGTTTTCTCTGTTTCTATATAAAGGGTATCTTGTTCAGCCAAAGAATGATACTTGGCAGAATTTTGTTCCACATAGCCATTTTTCGCTATAACACAGCATAGTGGAAAAAGGAGCAAACAATACAATACAAATATTCTCATGTCTTTATATCTAATGGTTGGCAGCTTGCCGCTGTTAGACGGAACATGTGCTTGTTTGCTGCTTGTTATACTATACTTCCTCTTTTATAATCAGTCATAGAATGCCCTAATTGGTTTATTAATTCTTGAATGCTTAATCGTTTCTTCATTATTTGTTGAAGCTCATTATTAGTTACACCAACCAACTGTACAAATTGGAGCTTCCCATTTGGGGTTATAATTTCTCCAGCTTCATCGAGAATAGTGACAAAACCTGTGATATTAGAAACTCCTTCTGAATCAATACCACTCGTTTGTCCAGTATAAATATATTCATACGGTTTGAAGATAGAACCATTAGAGAATGTTTCTCCTGCCAATGACTGCAAAATGCCACAAACACATTCTAACTCATTTTGGACATTGTTCAAAGACAATTTTTTCAGTTTCAGAGTAAATTCAAAACCGTAACCGCTATATTCCTTATTTTCAGATTCTTTTTCATAAAGTTCAGACAATCCGTAAGATACAAAATGAAAGAAATCGTCACTTTCATACACACTTATGTTATCCAACGGATCTCCTCCAAGTCGGTATGAAAACAATGGTGCGAAATGCCGAGGTTCAGTTTGCTCTGGATATAATTTTAGGAATGTATCTGTTATAGCATTCCAGCCAGTTATGTTTTTTTCTTCTTCCATATTATTCTTATTTTTTTGTTTTGTAGCTAATGTTCAACGGATAATCAACCGTTTAGGGGAGATTAATCTGCCTTCCGGCAGCGTGTATTCCCTCTTGGGTTTGGGATGCCGCACATATACCCGGCTGTAACCAATGTAGGCATGGGAAGAATAGCGGTCGTAGAAATCCGATAGTTTGAAAACAGCAGCCACCATGCAAGCGGAATCTTTGCCGGTCATTTCCACACCTGTATCCTGGGCGAACAGCAGGGGGATTGCCCCGTTTCCTGCATACTCTATCAGTATGTAGTCCACGCCAACCTTTTCTACTTCGCGAAGAATGATGCTTCCTCTTTGTTTCTGAACTTTATCCATGTTGCCGAATGCGAAATCATAAGCGCAAATATAGCAAATGGATTGCAAAAACAGACCAATGAGTCTGTTCTTATTGTGTTAAAACTCCTTATGTGGATAATATGCAGGTGTGATTTGTGCCAGAAACCCGGTTTCAAGCTTTCAGCAACGAGTAAATAAAATGAAGTCTGTGTGACAGTTGCTTGATATTCAATCCTTGAAAGAAAGATTGTTCAAAGGAGATACCGAAAAAGACTTGCCAGAACATTGAGGCGGTTTCTTCCACGTCCAGATCCTGACGTATTTCTCCATTTTCTTTTGCATTTTGGAGGGCAGTCTTCCACAACTGGAGGTTCTGATCGAATATGGCGGCCAACTTCTTCTCTACATTCGGATAATATAAGCGTACTTGCATCAGCAGATGGTAGTAGTAGAAATTGAAGCAGCAACCGTTGGGATTGTTGCCGTCATCGAGCATTTGCACGAGGTGGTTCATGGTATTTTCCACCCCATCTACATATTGGTCGATAAACTCTGAAAATGAACCTGCCGTGAACTGAAATTTGTTCTCCAACTGTTGGGTGCGAAATACATATTTGTCCACCACTGCCACGAACAGGTCCTGCTTGAGAGGGAAATAATAAATCAGTCCGGTTTTTGACAGCCCACAAGCTTTTGCTATTTCCATTTGGGTGGCTTTTTCATAGTTCATTTTGGCGAATACCCGTAATGCCTTTTCCAATACTTCTTCCCTGTTGGTAAACATATTTTTTCTGTTATTTTACTTTGATGGACGAAGATACGGAATTTTCTATTTTTAGACATTTACATGCCTGCGATTTTTTTGCGCAGGATACCAAATTAATATATTACCTGTTTTTCTAAAAAGAAGAGAATATGCGAAAGTGTATTTTCCCGCATATTCCCTTTGTAGAGAACAATGTCTCTCGTGTTGATAAAACGATGAATTACATATTTTTGAGTGGTTCAGAATTTTACGCCTTTGACTCCGCTTTGAGGTGGCATCTCTGGGCGGACATTAATAATATGGTTATGTACACAGTCTCCCTGTATTTTATCCAGAGGCGGGGAATTGGTCTGTTCTTTGGACTGTATCAATAAAGAATTGGTCAGTCCCGCCACCTCCGAGTGAGGATGAGCAAGTTCCAGCTGTATCTTGCGGTCGAGGGCGGCGAGTTCGGTCTTCAGCTGTTTCAGTTCATCCTCCTTGCGCCAGGTCTTTCCTGCCACCTCCTGCAATGTCGGCAGGTCCTTCTCCAGAGTTTCATTTTTTGTCTTGTACTGGCTTACGATATTGGGTATGCGTTCCAGTGCGTTCAGGAAGTTCATTGCGGCAGCCTTCGTGTCGGACATGGCGATCTGACCGTTGTTGTAGCGGTATTTGTAATGCCCCTCCACGACAAAACGGTTCTGGATTGCAGCCATACCCTCTTTCAGCACAGTTTCGCTGATGACATATATAGGAAAACCGTACACTTCTCCGACTCGGATATACTGACCTCCGGTAGTGGCGTTCTTTGCTATCTGCTGGAGCCTTGTCCCGATGCTCTTTTCATCTGTTGCTGCAAGTCCGTCAAGTTTTATGCGGTTGATCCTATTGCCGTCCATGTCGGTCTCGGCACGGGACAGGAGGGCATTGTAGTCTTCCGTCATTTTTTCGATTATCACCCTGTTGTTGGCTATTTCAGTCATGACACCGTTCAATCTGCTTTCCGCCTCGTTCCTTGCCTTTGCAAATGACTTCCGTTCGCTTTCCAGCGCCGTAATCCGTTTCTCCAATTTGGCCTTGTCAAGAAGGTCCGTATTGCCAGACAGGATAGCCATGTATTCGGAGAAGTTCATTCCCGATTTCTCGTCCATCGCTCCCTCGTCGATAGTACGGGCCCCCATCGCTCCGCTCTTGAGCTGGGTGATGAAGGTCTGCTTGCAGTGCAGTAGATTGAACTTGTATGAGTCCAGAGATTTCTCCACCGCATAGATTATCACATCTACCTTGTTGTCCGCATAGAGTTTGGCTATCTCGTTGCCCTTTCTCACGGCACGCCCGTCCCTCTGCTGAAGGTCCGAAGGTCGCCAGGGGGTATCAAGATGATGTACTGCCACGGCCCTGCGTTGGGCATTGACGCCGGTTCCGAGCATTGAGGTGGAACCGAAAAGCACACGCACATAGCCGTCGTTCATTGCCTCTATGACCGACTTGCGTGACTTTTCGGTCTTGCACTCCTGGATAAAGCGTATCTCATGTGCCGGTATGCCGTAGTCCTCAATCAATTTGCGTTTTATCTCGCTGTACACGCTCCACTGTCCCGGCTGGAATGTCCCCAAATCGGAGAACACGAACTGCGTGCCCTTCTGTTCATCGAACTTATGATAATACTCCGCAATCATCTTTGCGCAGTGGCTCGCCTTGTTGTCCGGGTGGTCTTCATAGTCCGGGTCTATCATCCGCATATCAAGAGCCATTTTCCTTGCGTAGTCAGTGGCAATGAGCATCTTCGCCTTCTCCTCCGTCTCAGACAACGGCGCCCTGCCGAGTATCGTAGCGTCGCCGCTCTTGGCGAACTCCATAAGTTTTCCGATGAACTCCTCCTGCTGCGGAGTAGGCGGTATGTTGTGCAGTATCTCGTTCTTCTGCGGTCTGTCCACTCCCACATCCTCCGCCGTGCGGTAGTCTGTGATCTCGTTGTAGAACATCGCCAGCTCCGGCACTTTGATGAAGTAGCGGAAACGCTCCTTCTGCACTATATTGTTTGTCACATTGAACTCGAAGTCGGTGGTCTTCTTGGCGAAAATCGCCGCCCATGCGTCGAAGCAGCGGATGTCCTGCCGCTCCAATTCCTTGGGACGGAGATACTTGAACAGCAGATACAGTTCAGTCAGGGAGTTGCTGATGGTCGTGCCTGACAGGAAAGTCGCACCCAGATCCTTGCCTGTGCGCTCCTGAATGGTACGCACCGCATAGAGCATGTTCAGAGCCTTCTGGCTTCCCTCCTGATTGCCGAGTCCCGCCACACGGCTGTGGCGTGTGTTGAACATGAGGTTCTTGAACTGATGCGATTCGTCCACAAAGATATGGTCGATGCCCATCTGCCCGAAGTCCACCACATCGTCCGTGCGGTGTTCTATGGCGTAGGCCACGCTCTGCAACTTGGCGGCAAGGTTATGCTTGCGCACCTCCAACCCTTTCAGCATCGCCCTTGAAATATCCTTGCCCTGCTGTTTCAGCACTTCGAGGTTCTCTTCCACAGTATCAAGCTCCGCCTGGAGGATTTTCTGTTGCATCTCCGGCGACTGTGGTATCTTGCCGAACTGGTCGTGCGACATGATCACGCAGTCGTAGTCGTTGTTCTTGATATTGTTGAAAAACCTCACACGGTTGGCCGCCGCAAAATCCTTTTCGGAGGCATAGAGTATCCGGGCATTGGGATAGGCTGTACGGTAACACTCGGCGATTTCCGCGACATTCGCTTTCAGCCCGATTATCATCGGCTTGTGCACCAGCCCCAGCCGCTTCATCTCGTGCGCGGCCATGCACATGATGAGAGTCTTGCCCGTGCCTACCTCGTGGTCGCAGATGCCTCCGCCGTTCTGCTTCAGCATCCAGACGCAATCCTTCTGGCTCGGATAGATCCCGTCTATCCCGTACCGTCTGCCGAGGGCTTTGAGGTCCAGGTCAGGGAATGTCTGATGACTCCCGTCATACTTGGGGCGCACATAACAGTTGAACTTGCGGTTGTACATATCCGCAAGCCGTTTCTTGAACTCCGGCGACTGCGCCTCAAGCCATTCCGTGAAGCCTGTACGGATTTCGTCTATCTTGGCGTTGGCAAGCTGTATGGCCTCGCTGTCACGCACCTTGATGTCGTTGCCGTTGTCGTCCTTGCCGATGCTCTTGTAGATGTCCGGCACAGTGTTGTGCAGGGCGTGTTTCAGAAGGTTCATCCCGTCGTAACGCTTGTAATAGCCCTTGACGGCAAACTGTTCGTAGATCTTCATGTTCTTGTGGTCGCACGACACGGTAAACTCGTCCACGCTGTCCACATACGCGATTTTGACATCGGTATTATAAAGGTATGTCATATACGAGGCGTATATCCCCGTGGGAATCCACCGTTCCCCGAAGTTGAAGTCCAGCTCGTCGAACAGGATAGGGGTTGGCATTGCGTCCCGCAATGCAGCAAGGGACTCATTTGCGGCATCCGTCATGTGGTGTCTGATTCCATTTCTTTCATTGTCAAGTCCCCATTTGAAAATGTCTTCCATTTTCTGCACGACATTCCCTGCTATGAAACGGTCCTTGATTTCGTAGCAGTCCTCCATCGGGTTGTAATAGATGCGTCCTTTGAGCGCCTCCGTCAGTTCGGCTTCGCTGTTTCCGCAAAGACTGCTCATATATTCCATATTCACGCCGCCGTACTTGTTGAGCGAGGCGGTAAGCGCATCTTCCGGTGTCTCCACGCTGACATTCTCCTCCTGCGAAAATGACACGGGATGGTCGAAGATGTCCGCCTTGACGAAAAGACCGTTTTCTCCACGCTCCAGCGAGAGGACATCCCTGCCTGCGGCATCCATCAGGATCATTTTCGCATTCTGCCTGGCATTGAGGTTGCCGTATCGCATGACGAACTCGTCATAATGGGTGTTCAGGTTCTCCCTGTGCTGCCTGTGCTCTTCCCGGTTTTCCGCCTCGTAGGCGTACAGCCTCTCGTAAGAGTCCCGCACTTGTATATAGAGTGCGGCTTTCTCTTTCTGGTAGCCTTGCAGGTCAAGGGGCTGGAAGGTCGCACCGTAACGGGTGACATCTTTCAGTACGCCTACCTGATAGCGCACCCCTGCTGTGTCCACTCTGACGAGCGCCCCTTCCTTGAGATGCGGCTCCATGACGCCCGTGAACGGACGGGGCTGCATCTCCTCCCTGCGTCTGCGCTCCAGTTCCTCCGGAGGGAGTGACGCCTCTTCCTCCTGCATCTGTCTTTCAACTTCATCTATGCGTTTTCTTGCCTCAGCCTCAAAACCGTTCTCCACAGGATATGCCGGACGCACGCCCGTGTCATGCTGCGGTCGCCGCTCCTGTGCCTGTGTTTTCGGGGTGTCCTCTTGTGTATAGAAGAGTTCCGGCTGCGTTGCTTTCTGCTCCCTGATGCGCTGACGGAGCCTTGCCCGTCCCTCCACGCCGAGGGCCATCATCGACTCGTAGAAACCGTTGATCGGAGGATTGGTGTCCCAGTCAAGCGAGGCATATACGGCTTCCTGACGGGCTTCCTCCTCGGTCATTTTCTCATTCTGTGTCGATGGGACTGTCTCGGACGGATTTACATCATTTTGGCTGAACAGGTCCAATGTCGGGGCGGCTGCGGCCTTCTTCGGCTTTGGGGATGTGTTCTTCCCGTTGCCCTTGGATTGTTTCGTCCGGGACGGCTTGGGCTGTGCCTGCCGCTGCTCCTCTGCGGTAATCCCGAAAAGGTCGAACAGGCTCATCACGGGAGCCTCTATCTCAGGCTTTTCATCCGTGGGTGCGGAAGGTTCCGGGGTTTCCCGCATCCCGATTTCTTCAGTCTGCGGCTCTTGCCTTGCCGTTTCCTCCATCTCCTGCAGGCGTGCGTCGCGGACGCTGCCCGAATACAGCCGCATGGCCAGATTGGCGTGCAGGTTGCGGTCAAGCAGCTTGCGCAGATGCTCCGCTATGCCCTGTACGCCGCCCTCGTGTATGTAAACCATCGCGGGTTTGCCGTAGGGGTCTGTGCCCAGTTCGGTGCCGGTGCGGACTATCTGCCCCTCATGCCGGATGAAATAGCTGTTGGTGGCCACGCCGTGTAGCTCGCCTGTCTCGGTAAACAGCCGCTCGTCTTCCGTCAGTCCCTCCTTGCGTGTGTCTTTCTGCAGGATGATGAGGTCGCTGCCCACTTCCGTATTGGCGTTCTCCGTAAAGAGGTTGTTGGGCAGGCGGATGGCGGAGACGAGACGCGCCTCCCTCAGCATTTCAAGGCGTATCGCCTCGTTGCGCTGTGAGTTCATCACTCCCTGTGAAGTGATGAACGCCACGATGCCGCCGTCCCTTACCGTGTCGAGGCCTTTCAGAAAGAAATAGTTGTGTACGGTCCTCTGTGCTGACCTGTACACCTGATTCCCCCTTGTCTCAAAGGAGGGGTCGAAGACAGCCACCTCCCCGAAAGGGACATTGGATATGGCGAGGTCGAAAGTGCCGTTGAACGGCTTTTCTATCTTCTCGAATCCCTCCACCCGTATCTTCTCGTCCGGATAGAGGTACGAGAGCAGCTTGCCCGTGAGGAGGTCTTTCTCAAACGCCATCACATCGGCCTGCGGCGTCTGCTCCTTGACGGACGAGATGAACGCGCCCATCCCGGCCGACGGTTCAAGCACCCTCGACGGGGTCACATTGTATTCTTTCAATGCGCAGGCTATTGCGTCCGTCACCTCCTTCGGTGTATAGAAGGCCGTCAGCACGGAGGACTTCAGGGAGTCCACATAGCGTTTGTATTCCATGTCGTCCCTGCTGTTCTCACGAATAAGGCGATGCAGCTCCACCGTCAGAGGGAACAGTTCGAGGTCGGATTTCGCCCAATCCACGGCATCGGTCAGCGAGGAGGCGGGATTGAGTATGCACTTCAGCCCGCCGAAGCCGCAGTAGCGGCTGATGACCGCTCTTTCTTCCTCAGTTGCGGCTCTGCGCTCCCTGTCCAGTGCAAACGCCGTCCGTATGGCCTCGATGTTTCCCCTCAGTTTCTCCTTCCGGTTAAACGCCATATTCCTCGATATATATGGCTGCCGCTCCGGTCAGCTCGGTATATAGACGGCCGTATTCGGGCGACCGGGCGAAGTCGTCCGAAAGGGGATAACCGGAAAAGATCTCCTTGAACTTCGGAAGCAGTTTCAACGCAAGGGACTGCACCTTTCCTGACGGCACCGTGCCGGCAAATTCGCTCTCAAGCACATCCACAAGGGTACGGTACTCGGAGAAATGCAGCCCTTGCAGGAGGGTCTGCATCGCCAGTTCCTGCGCCCCCTCCACCGGATAACCCGCACGGCGGGCCTGCTCGAAAGTGTCGGCGGCAAGTCCGTCCCGCACGGAGATGAAATCCGGATCGGCAGGCTTGTCCGGATGGTTCTCTTTGAGGTATTGTAGCAGGTACAGCCCGTAATAGGACAATACCGCAGGTTGATTGTTCTGTTTCATTCTACTCGGATTTAGTGGAATTATTGCTAATTTTGCTAAGGATATTATTTAATACAGTGTCATATGCCAACACCAACTCATCTCACTCATAAACCTATTACATCTGTTGATGATTATTCGCAACATGATGGCAAATATGCCAATAAGACAGATGTACAATCATTGACTATCGGAAAAGCACAATACGATGGCAATGAGATTTCAGCCAAAGTTTTTCGCCAAGTAAATGGTAAGTGGAGTCGTCAAAGTGAAGAACTTCCATTGCACAGAATATTTGATTTGGGAACAACAACCTTAAAATCAATTCTTATGAGCGCTGATGTTCCCCAGCCTCTCACTGCCCTTAATGTTAGTGCTATCCAACCTAATGAATTGCATAGTATTCTTTCTTACTATAAAGCAAATAGAAACATTCTACTGCCTAAATTACAAGAATTACAAATACTATTGAATTACTTTATGAACGAAGAGCCAAAGTTGTAGTAAGAAAAAGGCACCCGGTATCCCTCCGAGTGCCACCACTAAATCCGCAGTAAAATAAGCGTATCGACCGTTTGAAGGAGGAACAGTTTATCATTCCTGCGAACCAGTGGCGAAATTACACAATTATTTCAGATTTTCTGCAATAAACGCTGCGCCTCGGCATAATCAAAGTGAACTTTGCTTCTGCACTCGGCTTGCAGTTTATTTCCTTTTTCTGCCTGTTTTGTCTGACTTGTTCTTTTTCTCAGGGAACTCGAACACCGTGTTGAAATCCCCGTCAAAGGCGACGACTGCGCTGAACGGCTTGCCCTGCTTGTTCCGGAAGCCGTTTAGCAGTCCGGTCTGTCCGTTCTTCAGCAGGTCTGCCATCTCCGTGTCGGATAGCGTCTTTCCTGCTATCTGGCGGAACACGGGCAGCCCGCAGTTCGTATTGTCGCAACGCACGACCCTGCCGAAGAACTGCATGCGGCCGTCGCCGCATTTCGGGCAGCTGATGCCGGAATCCTTATGTCCGAAAATTTTGTCGCACGCCAGCAGCTCGGTCGTGATCTTGCGGGTGTAGGCTTCAATGTCCCTCATGAATGCCTCCGCAGGGAGTTCGCCGTGCTCGATCTTTGCGAGTGCCGCTTCCCACTGTCCCGTCATCTCCACATTGGCGATATCCATACCCCTGACAATGGAATAGAGGGCGAGCCCCTTCTCGGTAGGCACGAGGCTTTTCTTGGAGCGCACGATATACTCCCGTTTGAGCAGGGTCTCGATGATGGCCGCACGGGTGGCCGGAGTGCCGATGCCGCAGTCCTTCATCGCCTGCCGCATCACCTCGTCCTCCACTTCCTTGCCTGCGGTCTCCATTGCGGCAAGCAGGGTGGCCTCCGTGTGGAACGGCTTGGGCTTTGTCTTGCCTTCGGTAAGGGAACAGCCCATAATCGGGAGGATGTCACCCTCTTTCCATTCCGGCAGGACAACATTGTCCTCGCCTTCTTCCTTCTCGTTTCTTACTGAACGCCAGCCGTACTGTTTGACCACATTCCCCTTCGCCACGAACTCCACGCCGCCGCATCCGGCTTTCACGGTGGTCACATCCTTGACGCACTTCCCGGAGAACGCCTCCAGCATACGGGCGACAATCATGTCATAGATGGCCGTATCCTCTTTGGAGAACAGCAGCGGCTTTACGCCCGTAGGAAGCAAGGCATGGTGGTCGGTGACTTTGGTGTCGTCCACACTGCGGCGGTTAAGTTCCCTCAGCTGTCCGGCCACGGCATCCCATTTCGGATTTCCTTTCAGCCCTTTCAGCAGGGAGGGAATGCCGGCAAACACATCCTCCGGTATGTAGCGGCTTCCCGTTCTCGGATAGGTGATGAGTTTCGACTCGTACAGTTTCTGTGCGATGGCGAGGGTTTTCTCCGCCGTGAAGCCGTGCCTTGCGTTGGCGTCCTTCTGCAAGGCGGTCAGGTCGTACAGGAGCGGGGCTTCCTGCACGGTCTCCTTGCGTTCCACGGAGAGGACGGCTACCGTTCCTGCCTCTTTCAATATACCGTACACTTCGGCGGCTTCGCCTTTCACATTCCATTTCTTGACGGACGAGAATTTGGCCACGCTGTCCGCGTCCTTGCCACAGGTGGAGAAATGGGTCTGGAACACATCCTGCGGGACGAACCGCTTGTTCTCCCAGAACCGGGCGCACACCATCGCAAGGGTCGGGGTCTGCACTCGCCCCACGGAATAAGTGCCGCGCCCTGCGGCTATCGTGAGGGCCTGCGTGCCGTTGATGCCAACGAGCCAGTCGGCTTCGCTGCGGGACTTTGCGGCAAGGTACAGGTTGTCGTATTTCGTGCCGTCCTCCAGATTCGCCAGCCCTTCACGGATGGCCTTGTCAGTAAGCGAGCTGATCCAGAGTCGGTCGAAAGGGACGGTGCAGCCCGTGTAGTGGTACAGGTAACGGAAAATCAGCTCTCCCTCACGCCCCGCGTCGGTGGCCACGATGATGCGGTCGCTGTCATTGAACAGTCTCGTGATGGTTCTGATCTGCTTCATCACGCCGCTGTCGGCCTTGTAGCCTTTCTCGGTGCGCACCTGACGGGGCACAAGCTGGAACTCGTCGGGAATGACGGGAAGGTTGTCCCTCTGAAAGCCCTTGATGCCGTAGCCTTCGGGCAGGGCTGGCTGCACCAGATGCCCGAAAGCCCATGTCACATAATAGCCGTTGCCGTGCATATACCCTTCCTCCGGTTTGGTTGCGCCCACAAGCCGGGCGATTTCACGAGCCACGCTCGGTTTCTCTGCAATGATTGTCTTCATGTTCGTTCTTGTTTTATTGTGGATTTAGTGGTGGTTTGTCATAACTTCGGACTGGCGGATCTGCTCTGTCTCCGTCCCTGTTGCTGCTGTTCCTGCTGCCTTGCATCGGCCGGGGCCGTCTGCCCCTGCTTCAGCGGTTCTTTGACATGCTTGGTCGCCTCGTTGGTCTTTCCCTCGTTGTTCACGGCCACTTGGGTGCGGCTTTCGTTGGACAGGGCTATTGCCTGCCCTTTGTCCGGGTCGGTGTCGTAGCGGAAAGGGCGCCCTTTTTCCTTGTTGAACTTGATGTATATCGTCGCAGGGTTGCCCTGCTTGTCGGGGACGTTCTCCAGACGGACGGTCTTGCCGGATATGTAGTCGGCTTTCTGCTGTTCCGTCAGCTCGACACCTTTCCATTTGCCGATGGGCTTGATGTTGCCGTTCTCGTCCGTCCATTGGCGGTTGTTCTTCTTTTCATCCTGACCGTTTGATTGCACCCTGTTCTCTCCCTGGATCCGTTTTTGTCCGCGCTGCTCTTCCTGCCAGATACGGGCGGTTCTCGGAACGAACTCCACGCCTTTGTCAATGGCATTGACCTGCAGGATGGTCGTGAATTTCCGTCCGTTGTTCAGCTCTATTTCCTTACGGACAAACCCTCCGGCTTTGAGCAGGTTTTTCTCGTTCTCGTTGATTTCGGTCTTGCCGATCTTGTCCGTGATGCGCACTTTGCTTGCGGGCACATCCTCAATCTTGTTGGTGAAGCGGTCTATGCTGATAAAGGACGGCGTGAGGTCTCCGGTCTCCTTGTCCACCAGGTTCACGACCCTGCCGAGGTTGCCGGTCTGACGGAGCGCCTTTTTGTCATCCTCCGTGAATGTGTATCCCTTGTGCGGCTCGTCCAGACGCGGTTCCTTGCGCACGAAATCGGGAACGAAGTCCACGCTGCCGTCCGGCATCCTTTTCAGTTCAAGCCTTGCGCCGAGTTCCTGACGCTCTCCCAGTACCTCCACACGGACCGTCAGAGGCTCGGACTTCCTGTAGTTGAGCAGTTTGTCAAGGCTCTTGGATTTTTCAAGGTCGTCACGGGTCAGTCCGTACTGTGCCTCGAACTTGTGCCAGTCGATCCTGCTTTCGTCAATGGGCTGGTAGCCTTTCTTCTCCGATGTGGTTTCTTGTCCGTTTCCGGGGCTTCTGTTTTCCTGTTCCATTTCTCTTTTTGTCTGGTTTTCCTGTTGTTCTTTTTTCTGATCTTCCGCCACCGCTTTTTCATAGCCGGAAGTGTCCACCTTGTGAGGGGCAAGCAGCTCCGCATTGGCGGCAGGGTCTTTCAGCAGTTCCTTCATTACCTCCAGAAGTTTCTCCGCCTGGTCAGCCGCTATGCGGTAGAAGCCGAACCGTGACGGATCTTTGAACTGCCGGAAGAAATTTTTGAAGAAGTTGTCGATGGCATCGCCATGCCGGTCGAATACCATGAAGTCTTTTGAGTGCTCCGGCTTTGCCGGAACGGTTTTCGGCGACCCGTCGGCGTTGAGTTCTCCGACGCCGCCGAGCTGACCTGTCTTCTCGTCCCGGACGAGAAGGATGTCCTTTTCTTCGGTTTTCTTTGCCATGTGAATTTATTTATTGAATGAAACATTGATACGGGCTTTGAACTGCCCGATGTTTTCTTTCTTGAAGTGCCGCATGTGGTTTTCTATGAATGCCAGCACATCCGATTCCTTGTAGTAGGTCTTGTGCCAGAGCAGGTGGTAGGCGAGCACACCGTTGCTGCGGTACCGCTGGAGGCTGCGCTTGCTCACTTGCAGCAGGAGGCACAGGTCCTGGTTGTCAAAGAGCCGTTCCCCGTCAAGGAGTTTCACTTCTTTCAGGTCGGACGGCTTCCAGTATCCGCTGAGTGCGGCTATCATCCGTTCCTGACGGTCAAGGCGATCGAATACCTGCCGCACGAACTCCTTGAATGTGTCCTTGTCGAGCGTGTCCATAGGCGTCAGCCTTTCGTTTCACGGATGTGGGAATTGCCTCCGCCCATGCGGGCTTTGTAGTTGTGCTTGAACTCCTCCAGCTTTTCGGGATTGCCGATGATGAGCCTTTCCCGGATAAACCGCTCCACTTCCTTGATATGGTAGCGGCAGTTGTGTCCGGCAAAGGAGTAGGCTATACGGCCGGAGTCGCGCATCCGTTGCAGCGTGCGCTGGCTGATGTTCAGCATCGCCATCACCTGACGGGTCGTGAGCCATACTTCCGTGTCGTTTGCCTGCTGCTCACGCCGCTTTTCTTGTTTCTCTATGTAGGCGGATATCATGTCTATCCTCCCGACAAGTTCCTTGTAGGCGGAACTCTCAAATGTTATGATTTCCATACGCTTTGTTTTTTGATTACGCTGCAAAATTCAGAATAAGCCGGAAGGTGGTTGTCTCACCCACGCGTGACTCACGGTAGATTTTATTTCCGGCTGTCTCCGCTGGCGTGCGGCGGCTGCGCCAAAGACGGTCGGAGATGGACGGCCGGAAAGGATCGGGGTGTTCCCCTTTTACTTTTGCCACAAACTCAAAATCTGAAAATATGGAAGTAGTGATTATCGAGAAAAAGGCTTTCGAAGCGTTGCTCACGGACATGGCCACGCTGCTGGAGAAAGTGGATGTGCTCGCACGGAAATGCAGCGGGCGCAGACTGTCGAACTGGCTGGACGGGGAAGATGTGTGCCGTATGCTGCGCATCAGCCCCCGTACCTTGCAGACCTTGCGGGACAACCGTCTGATTGCCTGTTCGCAAATCAACCGCAAGTTCTTTTACAGGCCGGAGGAGGTGGAGCGGCTTCTCCCGCTTATGGATTGTTACCGCACCAGACATGACCAACCAATAAAATCAGATGAAAGATGAATGACAGGGTATTGACAGCAGAGGACGAGCCTTTGGCCACCCTTCTGCAAAACATCCGCAGGACAACGAAAAAGGCGGTCAGGCTGACAGCGGACTACCGACCTCCATTGAACGGTGAACGCTACCTGACCGACAGGGAGGTGGCGGAAAGGCTCAAGGTGAGCCGCAGGACTTTGCAGGAATACCGTAATGCCCGGCAGATCCCTTTTGTCGTGTTCGGAGGGAAAGTTCTTTACAAGGAACACGACATTGAGATTATGCTGGAGGAGAACTACCGCAAGGCGATATTGTAAAAGTAAAACAGACTAGCTTATAAAAGCCAGTCTGTTTTACTTTATGTACATGAAACTAATCGAATTCTTTCCATTCTAGTGTAGTTAAATGTGTGGCATCTCTTGTATATGCATCAGTATCATATCCTAAACCAAATTTCAATAAAGATATCCCTAAAGAATTCAGCCTGTATTTGTAATAGTCAAGACTTGTTCTGACAGCTTGTTTAGTATCGGACAAAAAAA
>ERZ1643249.900-NODE-900-length-31494-cov-4.996247_pt1 | contig 31494 bp, 24 predicted proteins | sample MGYA00579263_ERZ1643249 | MGnify/ENA primary metagenome ERZ1643249 (study PRJEB29033, sample SAMEA4952264) | chicken gut metagenome | biome: Broiler Chicken; feature: Gastrointestinal Tract; material: Caecum | place: Ireland | collected 2018 | study: Broiler...
GAGCTGGAATACCCCGGCCAGATCAAGGTCAACATGATCCGGGAAAGCCGGGCCATCGACTACGCAAAATAAGAGAAAACCCGCCCTTCCAAAAGGAAAGGCGGGTATTTTTATTCTGTCCAGGGAAAGTCGCCGCATTGGAAGCGGAACATCCCGTTGGGAAATTCCGCGCTATAAAAGGGTGTTTCCGGCGGCAGATAGGAAACTTTGATCTCACCGTCCGCCCACTGCCAAATGGCGCTGTACTGACCGCTTTCGTCCAACAGGGAAATCTCCGCTTCTTCCGCTTCCCCGTAAAGGCCGTCCAGATAAGCCCGGTATTCCTCCGTTTCCTCCGGGGAGCCGAACAGCAGCCGCACCTCCGAAAGCTGGAAGCTGCCGTCCAGGTTCCAGTAAAGGAAGGAAGCGTTCTCCGCTTCCGCCCCGCTGACGGGCAGGGTAATGGGGCTGTTATACAGGCAGTTCAGCAGTTCCCCCTCCGGAACCTCCTCCCGTGGCGGCGATTCCTTGGAAAAATCCTGGCCCAGGGCCTTTTCCGTTTCCTCCGGGGACTGTTTCCAAGCCGTATTTTCAAAGACCGCCGGGTCCGCCTCCGCCGGTTCGGCCTGGCCGCAGGCAGTCAATATGGACGCAGCCAGCAACACCGCCAATATTTCGATATGAGCCATTCAAAACGCCCCCTTTCTTGCCTTCATTATAGCAAATTCTTTGCATGAAATCAACAGGCTTTACCAAAAAAAGTTGTGAGAATCGTACGAATTTTATGGTTTAATTTTGTGCGTTACTTTTTCCTTGCAAACCTGCCGGGAATGAGGTACAATAAAAGCAGAAATCTTACCCATGTGAAAAGGAGTGTTTCCATGAAAACCGCGTCCGATTTTGGATTTGTTAAGATTGCCGCCTGTTCTCCCAAAACGGCGGTGGCCAACCCTGAAAAAAACGCCGCCTACCTGCTGGAAGCTATTGCCGAAGCCTGGGAAACCGGCGCCCAGGTGATTGTCCTGCCGGAACTGGCTTTATCGTCCTATACCGCCGCCGACCTGTTCCATCAGGACCGGCTGATCCGGGGCTGTGAAGAGGCCCTTGGCCGGATTTTGGCCGAAACCGCCGGGAATCCCGCAGTGATTGCCCTGGGAATGCCGGTGCGTGTGGGCGACGCCTTGTATAACTGCGCTGTTATTATCCAAAGCGGAAAAATTCTGGGGGCTGTCCCCAAGGAATACCTGCCCAATTATCAGGAATTTTACGAAAAACGGTGGTTCGCGCCGGGTTCCTCCGCTCTGGAGGAGGAAATTGCCCTCTGCGGCCAAAACGTCCCCTTTGGGGAGCTGTTGTTCCGCTTCGGAGAACTGGCTATGGGCGTGGAGGTCTGCGAGGATCTGTGGGTCCCCATTCCCCCCAGTTCCCGGCTGGCTGTCAGCGGCGCGAATTTGATTTTGAACCTTTCCGCCAGTAACGAGCTGGTGGCCAAGGACGCCTACCGGAAAGAACTGATTTCCGGCCAGAGCGCCCGGTGCATCTGCGCCTACGTCTACGCATCCTCCGGCCTTGGGGAGTCCACCACCGACCTGGTATTCGGCGGGGCCTGCACCATTTCGGAAAACGGCGCAATTCTAGCGGAAGGGGAGCGTTTCTGCCCTGAGGGAACCATGGCCGTGGCCTGCATTGACCTGGACCGGCTTATGGCGGAACGCCGCAAAAACGGCAGCTTCCACGACTGCGCGGCGGTGTACGGCGGCAGGCTGCGGGTGGTTTCCGGGGAACTGCCAAAGCTTTCTTTGGAGCAGATGGACCGGCCCTGCGACCCGGCCCCCTTTATTCCCCGGGACGGCAAAACCCGAGCGGAACGCTGCCGGGAAATCTTTGCCATCCAGTCCGCCGGGCTGGCCCGCCGCATGTCCCACACCGGCGCAAAACGGGCTGTTATCGGCATTTCCGGTGGCTTGGACTCCACCCTGGCCCTGCTGGTGTCCCACGAGGCCATGAAACGCCTGGGCCTGCCGGAGAAAAACATCCTCTGCGTCACCATGCCCGGCTTCGGCACCACTGACCGCACCTACCAGAACGCCCTGGAACTGATCCGTTCCCTGGGGGCCGAACTTCGGGAGGTGGACATTAAGCCTTCCTGCCTCCAGCACATGCAGGACATCGGCCACGACCCGTCTGTCCACGACGTCACCTATGAAAACACCCAGGCCCGGGAGCGCACCCAGATTCTCATGGATTTGGCCAACAAGGAGAGGGGCATCCTGGTGGGCACCGGCGACCTTTCGGAGCTGGCCATGGGCTGGTGCACCTACAACGGCGACCACATGAGCATGTACGGCGTCAACGCTTCGGTGCCCAAAACCCTGGTGCGGCACCTGGTGGCCTTTGTGGCCGAGGAATCGGACCCCCGCACCGCCGCCGTTCTGGGTGAGGTGCTGGACACCCCGGTGAGTCCCGAATTGCTGCCGCCGGATGAAAACGGCGAAATCCAGCAGAAAACCGAGGACAACATCGGGCCGTATGAGCTTCACGATTTCTTCCTTTACCACTTCCTGCGCTTCGGCTGCCAGCGGGACAAGCTGGCCTTCCTGGCCGGCCGGGCCTTTGGGGAGAAATATTCCAAGGAAGAAATCGATAAATGGCTGTCTTTGTTCTTAAAACGGTTCTTTATCAGCCAGTTCAAGCGTTCCTGCCTGCCGGACGGCCCCAAGGTCGGTTCTGTCAGCCTTTCTCCCCGGGGCGACTGGCGGATGCCTTCCGACGCGGACATGGGCGCGTTTTTGGCGGAGTAAATTACGAAGAGTATTTTATAACTCAATACAACAGGAGGGATTTTCGTGAAAAGGCATTTTGACTGGGGAAACGCCTATATCCGGGAGTGCGACTGGAAAGATCTGGCCTTAGTTAAATTCTGCCTCTGCGCTATGGGGGTGCTCATCGGCCTTTGCGTGCCGGAGAAGAAACGGAAAATCCCCCTGATTTTGGCTGGGATTGTTTTCCTGGCAACCTATATCCCCCTGATGGTGAAATTCGGCCGGGTGGTCTGCCGGTCTCTTGGTTCCGGTGAGGAATAAGGAGGACGCTGCGATGGAATAAAAACAGGCGAAAAGGTCCGGGATGGGCTTCATCGGCACTCTGACCTTGATCCTCATTGTGCTGAAGGACTTTGGACTCATAGACGTTTCCTGGCTGTGGGTGTTGAGTCCCCTTTGGATTTCCGCCCTGCTGGTACTTCTGATTTTTGGAACCATTTTAGTTGCGGGGCGGCTGAAAAAGGGCAGATGGTAAAACGGAAAAGACAGGCTTTCGGGCCTGTCTTTTTTGCTCCACAATTCTTCGGTTAAGAGGTTGCAGCCATGAAGAAAAATCCGCACAAAAAACATCCTCCGTCTTGCGTGAAAAGAACGAAAAGAAGGGGAATGAAAAGAATCTGTTGAAAATTTGTAAAGGATTTGTTATAATAAACATAATTATGCGGCTTTTTGTAAGCGGATCGGGCAGCAGCAGCCCGAAGAAGGAGGAAGTATGAAAAAGACAAAAACTGCCGCCATTGGGGCGGAGGGCTTATTTGACGCCCGCCAGCTGGGGATCCCCCGGATGATCCTGCTGGGAATCCAGCACACCTTCGCCATGTTCGGGGCAACGGTCCTGGTGCCCATTATCACCGGCCTGGACGTCTCCACCACCCTGCTGATGGCGGGCTTGGGAACCCTGCTGTTCCATTTGATCACCAAAGGAAAGGTACCGGCGTTTTTAGGCTCCTCTTTCGCGTTTTTAGGGGGATTTGCGGCGGTGGCTCCCAGGCTTGAGGACGGCAGCTCCAACCTGGAAATGCTTCCCTATGCCTGCGGCGGCGTTGTGGCGGCGGGCCTTGTGTATGTGGTGCTGTCCGCCCTGATTGCCGCTTTCGGTATTAAGCGGGTCATGCGGTTTTTCCCGCCGGTGGTCACCGGCCCCATTATCATCTCCATCGGCCTGATTTTGTCTCCCAACGCCGTGTCCAACGCCAGCACCAACTGGCTGTTGGCTGTTGTCGCCCTGGCGGTCATCATCATCTGCAACATCTGGGGCCGGGGCATGGTGAAGATCATCCCCATTATCTTGGGAATTGTGATTTCCTATGCTGTGGCTTTGTGCATGAGCCAGGTGGACTTCACCGCCATCCGGGAAGCCCAGTGGATCGGCCTGCCGGTTCACCGTTCCGCCATGGCGAAATTTGACTTAAACGCTATCCTCATGATTATGCCCATCGCCCTGGCCACCATTATGGAGCATATCGGCGACATGGCGGCCATCAGCGCCACCACCGGCAAAAACTACATCGCCGACCCCGGCCTGTCCCGGACCCTGCTGGGCGACGGCCTGGCCACCTCCATGGCTGGCTTCCTGGGCGGCCCTGCCAACACCACTTACGGCGAGAACACCGGCGTTCTGGCCATGACCCGGATCTATGACCCCAGAGTTATGCGGATTGCCGCCTGCTTCGCCATCCTTCTGAGCTTCAGCCCCAAAATCGGCGCGGTTATTGAAACCATCCCCACCGCCATTATCGGCGGCATCTCCATTATCCTGTACGGAATGATCTCCGCCGTAGGCGTGCGGAACATTGTGGAAAACCGGGTGGACTTCACCAAAACCCGGAACCTGGTCATTGCGGCGGTGATTTTGGTCAGCGCATTGGGGATCAACTTCGCCTTTGAAAACAACGGCATCTCCTTTGCCGCCGGCGATTACACCATCACCCTGTCCGGCCTGGCTGTGGCGGCTATCCTGGGAATTGTTCTGAACGCCATTATTCCCGGCAACGATTACGAGTTCGGCAAGGAGGAAGAGGGCGAACAGTCGGTTTCCTTTAAAGTGTGAGAAAGAAAAATTCCGGCCCCGGGTTTTCCCGGCAGCCGGAAAATTTTTTTCCAACATGCAACATCAGCGGGCGGTTTGGGTACTTGATAAATGAAAGCCCCTGTACGGGAAATGAGTTTACCAAAAGAGGTGGAAGCATCATGAAAAAGAAATTATTGGCCATGGCTTTGTGCGGTATGCTGGCAGTATCCTTCGCCGTTCCGGTTTCTGCGGCGGCAGTGTCCGGCGGGACGGAACAAACCGCCACGGAACAGGAACAGGCATTGCCGGACAGCGTTTTATATTACGGCGAAGTCAAAGAGGCCGTGAAGGATGAGGACGGCAATATCATCCAGCTGCGGATGGATTCGGAACAGTACGGCGAGTATGTGTTCAACATTGCGGAAGATACCGTCTGGGTTGACAGCGGCAGCAAAAAGGCCTTAGACCCTGCGGACGTGAAGGCAGGCGACCGGCTGTATGTGTTCCACAGCCTTGTGGAAACCCGTTCCATCCCGCCCCAGTCCCCAGCCTTTGCCGTAGTGGGCAACGTCCCCATGGACGTGGGCTGCGCCCAGTATTATGAGGTGGAAGGAGTTTCCCAGCAAAATGGAAAAACCTGGATTCAGACCAGCAACGGCGGGCTTTATATCGTGGCGAATGAAAAGACGGAATTTTCTTACTATGGCTCCGACAAAGAGGTTTCGGCGGATGATTTGCAGGTTGGCGGACATATTGTCGCCTGGACCGGCGTCAACGCCACCTCCTATCCGGCTCAGACCAACGGCTTTCACATTATGATCCTGCCCAGCGCTTCCTGGGAACCCCTTACCCAAGGGGCGCTGAACCAGATGCTGGGCAAGAAGTCAAACGCAGCCAGCGCGGCGTCTTCTGAGAACGGCGGGGCTATGACACGGGAACAGCTGGTGACGGCCCTTTGGAAATCCCAGGGAAGCCCCAGAGTGACGGATGATGTCCTGGACAAGGCGGAGGACGCGGATGAAATTTCCTCCGGCGCCCGCCGGGCAATGGCATGGGCCTGCCGGGAAGGGCTGGTTTCCGATACCTATTTGGGGCCTAAGGACCCGGTAACGGTGGGAGAAGCCAAAGAGATGCTGCGCCTGCTGGAAGAAAAATAGGAGGAAGCCTCCGGAAATAGAAAATTGCAGTGTAAAAACTCCCTGCCGGTTGGCGGGGAGTTTTCCTTGCAAAATAAAAGCTCCGCCCAGGCGGAAGCTGGGCAGAGTGGGAAAAAGGTTGAGGCGTTGCCTCTGTGGGATTGCTCCCACAACTATACTATATCACAGCTTTGGGAAAAATTTTGTCGAATTTTGTCGAATAAAATAAATTGTGCCTCCGAAAAAGAAAAAGCCCGCCGGATAGGAGAAATCCCTCCAGCGGGCTTTGCATGGCGGTTATTTCTTTAACGCGTCCTCCAACGCGTCAACGAGGATGTTCAGCACTTTTAACCGGGCGTATTTTTTGTCCGTGGACTCAATAATGTGCCAGGGCGCATATTCAGTGGAGGTTTTTTGCAGCATTTCATCCACCGCCACCTCGTATTGGTCCCATTTTTCCCGGTTGCGCCAGTCCTCGTCGGTGATCTTCCATTGTTTTTCCGGGGTGTTCTGCCGGTCGTTGAACCGGGCAAGCTGGGTGTCCTTGTCAATGTGGATCCAGAATTTTAAAATCACCGCGCCCCAGTCGCTTAGTTCCTTTTCAAATTCGTTCATTTCCCGGTAAGCGCGTTTCCAGTCGTCCTCGGAGCAGAACCCCTCGATCCGCTCCACCATGACCCGGCCGTACCAGCTGCGGTCAAAAATGGTGATGTGACCGGTTTTGGGAATATGATTCCAGAACCGCCAAAGGTACTGGCGGGAAATCTCATGCTTATCCGGGGCGGCAATGGGCACCACTTCATAGCCCCGGGGATCTAAAGCAGCGGCCACCCGTTTGATGTTGCCGCCTTTTCCTGCGGCGTCCCACCCCTCATAGACTAAGATCACCGGGATTTTTTTCCGGTAAATCCGGTTGTGCAGATCTTTTAAGCGGTTTTGCGCTTCTTTCAGCTGCACCCGGTATTCGGTTTCCTCAACCTTCTGGTCTAAGGGGACCTGGGCAAGCTTGGGCATGGATAACAGGGGGAATTCCGCGTGGGGCGCGTCATAAACGGGCCGGTTTCCTTCCAGAGCCGCCGCAATGGCGTCGGTCAGTACCCGGTAAACCTGGAGCCGCTTGGTGCGCTCGCTGCCGTCAATAATGTGCCAAGGCGCCGCAGGGGTGTCCGTTTTGTCCAGCAGCTGGTCCCAGGCTGCGGCATATTCCTTATAATGCTTGTTTTCCCGCTTGTCCGCCTTGGAAATGCGCCATTCGGTGTTTTCCGACTCTAAAAGCTTTTCAAACCGCTCATCCTGAATCTTTTTGGGAATGTGCAGGAAAAATTTCACCACCAGGTAGCCGCCGTCTGTCAGCTGGCGTTCAAAGGCGTTGATGCTTTCAATCCGGCGGCGGTAGTCCTTGCCGTCTAGGCCGTCGACCATAACGTTTTGGATGGTTTCCCCATACCAGCCGGAGTCAAAAAAGACAAACTGCCCCGCTTCCGGTATCTTTTGAAAATACCGCCACAAAAAGGGCCGCCGCGCTTCGTCGTCCGTAGGCGGGTTGATGGAAAAAACCGTGAAGGAACGGGGGTCCATATTTAAGATCAAGTCTCCGATGAGGCTGCCCTTTCCGGAGGCGCCCCATCCTTCAATCAGCACCACCACCGGCAGTTTGGCCTGCTTGACTTGCTGCTGCTGGGAGGAAAGCCGGGCTTTCAGGGCGGAAATTTCTGCTTTCACCAAGGATTTTTCACTTTCCGCTAAGGGGGTCAGTTTTTCAAACATACGCTCACTCCTTTGATCGCTAAGCGGCAGAGTTGTCCCGCCGCCTAATCCAATGTTCCGGTTTTGCACCAAAACAGCCTGGGGATTGATTTGATATGCCTATATTATTTTTTAAAAAATATATATTTTTATATATTATATCACATTATTTTCCTTAACACAAGCGGCGGATGCACAAATTTAAGGATAAATATTTTTATCCAATCTGGACAAAAAGAAAAATAAAGTTTGGATGGTTCGCATTAAATAATATATACAATTAATTGAATGAAATATTGTTTAAAAGTACTCATATTCACCAAAAGTTTACAAAATGTTTTGGACAACAATGGATTTTTATGCTACAATAATAAATATCGATATAAGATGCTGTAAGAACCCTTTTTACAGACAGAAAAACGAGACAGAATATTGGATTGAAAGGATCGAGTTTACTATGAAAATGCAGGTACTGTACTTCTCCAAGGATGGCAAAGGAAATGCGGAGGCTCTGGCGACAGCAGTCGGCAGAACCTTTAAATGCAAATGCGACCAGATTCCGCCTGCGTATCCCTGCGAGGGGCAGAAGCTGGTAATCATTGTATACGACAACTATGCAAAGCCAGCCAAACAGCTGATTGATTTCTGCAAGGATTTGAAGCCGGAGCGCGCGTCTAACGTGGCGGTTATCACCATGTCCAAAACCGGCAGCCAGGGCGTGGCGGAGCTGGAAGAAATCTTTAAGGCAAACAAAGTGGAAGTTTCCGGCAAACTGGAACTGAAGGTATCCAAGGGCTTGTTTGGGTATGGGAAACTTACCGACGAGGATATCAAAAAAGCCAACGACTTTTCTACCAATATCGTTAAGGGTCTCTTTGAGCATCTGGACTAATATTGGAACGCAAAGCAGCGCATGGATTTATTCCATGCGCTGCTTTGCTCTGTTTAGCCTTTAATGGACCCGATCAGTACGCCTTTTACAAAATATTTCTGCAAAAAGGGATATACCAGCAAGATCGGGACGGTGGAAACAATAATCGTCGTATATTTGATAGCCGTCCGGTAAAGGTCTGTGTCAAAAGAAATGGCGGAGGATTTAGCCGCTTCCTGGACCTGGGAGGCAATCAGGATTTCCCTTAAGAACAGCTGTAAGGGGAAGTCGTTGCGGTCTTTCAGGTAAATGGACGCCGCGAACCAGTCGTTCCAATAGCCGACGGCATAGAATAGGGAGATAGCGGCAATTGTTGCCATGGACAGTGGGACCACAATGCGGAACAGGGTGACAAAATCATTGGCGCCGTCAATTTTCGCGCTTTCAATGAGTCCTTCCGGCAGCCCCTGGAAAGAGGTCCGCATGACGATCAGGTTCCATGTGCTGACAAGGTAAGGAAGAATGACCGCCCAGCGGCTTCCGATAAGATTCAGCGATTTGACCTGCAAATACAGAGGAATCAAGCCGCCGCTGAAAAACATGGTGAACACCACAATAAAAGTAAGCAGTCCGTTGAGCATCAAATGCTTTCGGGAAAGGACATAAGCCCCCATAATTGTAAGCAGCATGCTGAGGCTGGTGCCGACAGCGGTATACCACAATGAATTAAGGAATCCATTTAAAATACTGGGAGTGGTCAGCACGATTTTGTAAGCCTGCAAGTCGAAGCCCATGGGCTTCAATATCAGGCCGGAATGCTGGAGCAGCTGTTTGGGGTCGCTGATGGAGCCAAACAGGATGTGGAGCATGGGGTAAACGGTCACAATCAGCAGCAGGACCATGAAACAGATATTGAAAACGTTGAACACTTTTTCACTGCGGGAATAGGCAATCATATCCATCCACCTCCTACCATAAGCTGTTTTCGGTAACGGCTTTGCTGATGCGGTTAGTAATCATGATCAGCAAAAAGTTTACCAAGGAATTGAAAAGGCCCACGGCAGTGGAAAAGGAAAAGTCATTTTCGATAAGGCCCCGGCGGTATACAAAGGAGGAGATAACGTCCGCTGTTTCGTAGGTAGTGGGGGAGTAAAGGAGTACGATTTTTTCCCAGCCTACGTTCATCAGGCCGCCGATAGCCAGGATGAGCATAATGACAATGGTGGGGAGAATAGAGGGAATGGAAACGTGAAGAGTCTGCTTCCACCGTCCCGCCCCGTCAATGACGGTCGCCTCATAAAGGGAGCTGTCCACCCCGGAAAGGGCGGCCAGATAAATGATGGAGTCCCATCCGAAATTCTGCCACACGCCGGAAATGATGTAAATGGGGCGGAACAGGGACTTTTCCGCCAATAGGTTCCGCACCGGCGTGTCAGGGGAAAATATTTGGATAATTTGGTTGATGGCCCCATGGGTAGAGCAAAATTCAATAATTAAGCCGCATACAATGACGGTAGACAGGAAATGTGGAAAATAAGTTACGGACTGTACGAATTTTTTGAACCGTTTCAGCCGGATCTCGTTTAAGAGCAGGGCAAAAATAATGGGTGCAGGGAAGTTTACCAGCAGGGAAAGTCCGCTGATAATCAGCGTATTGCGCAGGATGCGCCCAAAATAATAGCTGGAAAAGAAATTTTCAAAATGCTGAAAACCGACCCATTCGCTTCCCAGGATACCCAAACCGGGATTAAAATCTTTAAATGCGATAATGACGCCGTACATGGGAATGTACATAAATAAGATATAAATAACCAGCACCGGCACAAACATGAGATATAAGTATCTGTTTTGCACCAAATCCTTGCCCAGCCGCCCAAGCCAAGTTCGTTTTTTAGGCGCGTTGATTCCAGCTGCCGCCTGATTCTGTGTCATGTGAGTCCCTCCGTTTCTTGAAAAAGTGCCATGCCGTATTTCAGGCATGACACTTTTGGGGTTTTCCGTTATCTGGCCAGATAACGGTCATAGGTAGCCTGCGTAATGGCGATTGCCCGGTCGATATTCATATCTTTAATCGTTTGAACATAGCTGTCCCAGTCGCTTAAGGGAATATCCCCCATGATAAAGCCGAAGGTCATTTCGGAAACATAGGTGTTGATGTCGCCCATCAGCTGGGAGTATTCCAGAGATTCTTCGGAAGTCTTCACAAGGCCGTTGGGAGGAAGCTTGCAGATGGCGTCCTGGTCGCCGTTGTCCCACAAAGCCCAGGCGTCAGTCTGCTCTTTAATCAGGTAGGACTCATACTGCACGCCCACGTCTACCAGCCCGCGGAAGGTATCCGTTGTATACATCCAGCGGTAGCTTTCATCGGAGTTGAATTCATCTGTAAAGTGATACGCCCCGGTGTCGTCGATTTCGTAGGATTTTCCCTCAATGCCCCAGTTTGCGATAATGGAGGCGTCTACCGTATACTGGTAGTCGATGAATTTGACCGCTTCCACCGGGCTTTCGCAAGCGGTTGTAATCATCATGGGCGATTCGCAGAAGTTCCGGGCGGCATCCTGGAAGTGGAAAATATCGCCTTCGTTCAGGACAGGGTAACGAACGGGGATCAGGGCCTTGGAGGGGTCGTCTGCGGCTACCGCGTCGTGGTAAATTTTGTAGTCGTAAATATGATAACCGGTGGCGCCGCCTTTTCCGGCCATCATGTCGGTTTGTACGTTGTCAAAATACTTATAAGTGGTAAAGTTCGGGTCAATCAGCCCGTTTTGGTACCATCTGGCAAAGGTTTCCAGCCATTGGCGGTAACCGTCTTCAATCGGCCCGAATTTTACCGTGTCTCCATCCAGGTAAAAATCAGTCCCTACGCCGTAAGCGCCTAAGAACCAGGGCTTGATAATGTCCCAGTCGCTGGCCGCCCACATCAGCGGCACAACTCCCTGTTCCTTAAAGCTGGTGAGCATTTTTTCCCAGTTATCTACTGTTATTAAGGTGTCGACGGTGTATCCGGCGTTCTGCATCAAATCGCTGCGGACCATTAAGCCGGTGTAGCACAGGTTAGACGGTTCCCCGGTTTCCAGGTCCATGGTCGGCGTATGGATGCCGAAGCTCAGAAGGCGGCCGTCGTCGCTGAAAACGGCGCGCTTAGTGTCCGGATCAGAGTAGAAATATTTTTGAAAATTGGGGGCGTACTCTTCCACCAGGTCCGTAACGTCCAGCAGGATGCCATCGTCCATGGCTTTGACGGCGCCGCCTTTATAGGAGCTGAAGTCATTGATGATAATATCGGGCAGGTCCCCGGAAGTCACCATTAAGTTAAAGTTTTCCTGCTCCATGCCCACAGGGGGATGAATCCATTCAATATTAACTTCCTTGTCATAGCCTTCCAAGAATTTCTGAACCGCTTCATTTTCCGATTTGTCTTTGACGACTTTGGCTTCCAACGCGTGCAGCCCTGTCCAGATGGACAAATTCACCGGGCCGTCAGATTCCGTTTCTTCCGTATTTTCGCCAGCGCTTTCGGCGGCTGACGCTTCCGCGGAAGATTCCGCCGAAGACTCCGCAGGCGTGTCCCCGCAGGATGACAGGACGGTGGACGAGATAAGCATAGCCGCTAAAAGCAGGGTGACAGTTTTTTTCATAATCAGGTCCCTCCATAATAATTTAGGTAGATTTATTTGAGCCGTTCCATCCCGCGGTGATGGAAGTCCGGCTGAAATACTATGGCATAGGTTCGGCGTCGCTCTGGATGAGGGGCATTTTGATCCGCACACAGGTGCCGATTTCTGGAAAACTGGTAATTTCAAATTCATGATTCCCCGGGAACAGCCTCTGGAGCCGTTCCTGGATATTAACGAGGCCGATGCCAAACCCGGAGCTGATTTCCTTTATATCCTTGGAGGTATCAAAGCCCATGCCGTTGTCCTCAACGGTCAGGGTCAGGTAGCGGTCGTCGGCGTAGATTTCAATGGTCAGTTCGCATCCGGTATCTTTTTTTGCAAAGCCGTGCCGGATGGAGTTTTCTACCAACGGCTGCAAAATAAAGTTCAGCATGGAGTAGCTCCCTGCGTTGCCGTTTATTTTCCCGCTGGTTTTCAGGCAGTACCCAATGGGCGTCTGCCGTATCAGGTTATGCATTTCAATAAAGCAGGAGATATTTTTCAGCTCTTCGCTGACGGTGCAGATTTTCCCTGTGTTCCGCAGGGTGAATTTTAGGTACTGCATGATGATATTGACTGCTTTTTCGATTTGGCCCTGTTTTTGCTCCCTGGCGGTCATGCGCACCATATCCAGCGCGTTAAAGAGGAAATGCGCCCGCAGCTGGTGTTCCAAATTTTGAAAGATGGCTTTGTTCTCCTGTTCATACGCAGTCTTAATGTCGTCCATCAGGGACCGGATTTTTTCTAACATTGCGTTATATCCGGCAACAAGGGTGCCCACTTCGCTTTTGCTGTCCGTGTGAATGGGGGCCGGGAGCTTTTGCTCCACTAAGTCGGAGTGGATGGTCCGCATGGAGCGGTCCAGCCGCAGGATGTCCCGCACCACATGGTTGGAATACAGGAATATTGCGGCGGTAAAGATAATCAACACCCCTAAAATAACAGCCAGCATGACGCGTTCCGACGCCATTTTGCCGCTGGGAAGCTTGGTAGGCGTAAGACAGGCGATCCAAACGTTCATAAGTTCTATTTTTTGCGTTAAAACAGAATAGCGTTCTGAGCCGACCCGGGTTTTTGACTCTTGGAAAGCGGAAGGGGAAAGCTGTTCCCAAAAGTCTCCGCCGTTGTGGTAAAAGCAGTTTTGAAAATCCTCGCTGAAAATCCCCCAGTAGATTTCTTCCGTAAGGGCCATGGCTTTCAAAGGCTCCAGCAGCTGGGATATGTCCATATTGATTTCCAGAACCGCCAGGTAGTTTTCATAATCTTCGTCATAAATGGGGAAATAGAGGGTATTGACCCGGCCGTTTTTTTGGTATGCCGCTAAATTGCAGTCGATATTCCGGGGCAGATAAGTATTAGCCGGCTGGAAAATCCCCAAATAGCTGGAGGAATCCAATTTTTGCAGGCTTCCGCCCTGCTCCTGGGCTTTACTGGCAAGAAATCCGCTTTGATCCCCCCCGGGGCGGTTTATCCTGCCGTCGTAAATCAGCAGGTCCGCAATGTCCACCATGGATTTGTTTCCATGGATTAAAACTGCGCGGGTTACAAAGCTGTACTGGGTTTTGATGTTTTCCAGCCGTTCTTTCAGCTGGAGCTTTTTTTGGTAGATGTTATATTTATCGGAAGAATCCATCTGCAGGGTATTGGCTATTTCCGGATCATTTACAAAGATTTTTGCGCTGCGGATGACCATATCCAAATCCGCGCTGACATTTTGAGCGGTTTGGGACAGGCTGGAATTCAGCATGCTGCGGTATTTTTCCCCGGAGGAATCCTGGACTTCTTTAATAAAGATTACGAGAAACAGGATAATCGGCACGGCTACAAAACAAATAAACAAGCAGCTAAGCTTAAATCGGAGGCTATGATAAAACGGCAGCTTTTCTGACATATGCTCCCCCATATCAATGCAGGTTCCGGTATTCCGCCGGAGATACCTGGTAGTATTTTTTAAACATTTTGCAGAAGTACGCGGGGTTGGAAAAACCGGTTTGGGCGGATACATCCGTAATTTTGATGTTGGTGTCCCGCAGGATTTCCTTGGCGTGCTCCAGCTTGACCTGCATCAAATAGTCGGTAAAGGACTGCCCGACCTGCTTGCTGAACAGGCTGCTTAAGTAGGTGTAGCTGAGATGGTACTGCTCTGACAAAAGGGAGAGGGAAGGGTTTTCCGCATAATGGGTCTGAAGGTAAGCCAAGACTTTTTGAATCAGGTGGGAGGTATCCTCTCCGGCCAGCAAGCAGTTTTCTCTCCATTGCTCATACAGCGTGGCGTAGAATTTTTTCATTTGCAGTTTGATTTCCATTAGGTTATTCCGAATTTCAATGCAGTCTTTCAAGTCTTTATCGGAAAAGCTGGTCTGGTACCGCTCCTGTAAGTTCATATTGACATAATTGACAAAGCTTTGCAGGGCCAGCTTGATGTGCTCAATTTTCATGCCGGAGGAAAACAGCCGGGAAAACAGATTATCAAAATAGGCCATAGTGTGCGAACGGTCTTCGGTGTGGAAAATCTTTAAGAAACTGTCGCAGTCTTTGCAGCTGATTAGGATCGCCACCTGCCGTTTGGCTTCCTGATAAAAATAAACGACGCAGTCTTTTTCCATGGCGGCCGCCAGGGAAATTTTCGCTTGGAAATAAGCGTCGGAAAATTTTGCAAATTGATTGGGGGAAAAGCTGACCCCGCATTTTTGCTGGATGCCGCTGGATTGGAGAAGAACGGCTAAATCCTCCGAAATTTTTTCCTGCTGGCTGCCGGAGAGGCCGGCCAGCAAAAGCAGCTCGCTGCCGGGGCTTTCGAACATTTTCCAGTTGGGGCCGAAAAGCTCCCGGAAAATCCGGCTGTACAAGGGGTGGCAGGCCGCGTTTTCCAAGCTGGATGTCACCATAAAAAGCATCCGGTCGCCCTGCAGCTCCGCTATCCCGGTTTCCCGGCAAAGGCTTTCCCCATCGCTTAGGACGTTGTTGCCCCGAAGAAACTCCAGCAGCCTGTAATCATATACGCGCTTGCGGTATAGCTCAAAATGCTCCTTGGTTTCTTCCTCCCGTTCGATTTTGGTGAAAATATCAATTAAGATTTGTTCCAGCTCCTCCTGCTGGATGGGCTTTGTCAGGTAGGCGTCTACATGGAACCGCACCGCTTTCTGGGCGTAAGAAAAATTGCTGTGGGATGTGATAATGACGACATAAGGGTGAATGGACAATTCCTGTAATTTTTCCAGCAGGTGGAACCCGTCCTGTACAGGCATCATAATGTCCAGCAATATCACAGCGGGGTTTTGCGCCTGAATTACATCCAGGGCTTCCGCGCCGTTTGCAGCCTCATAAATTTCATCTATTCCTAAATCCAGGTCCTCCAGCATTTTGGCAATGCCGCAGCGCACAATATTTTGATCATCAACTATTAAAATTTTACTCATATTTAATCACCTATTTCGTGTTTTTATTATAACAGTTTTTTAAAAAACAAACAATATAACGATTTTTTGAAATATATTATAAATTTATGGAGTTTTTTAAAACGATGTTTGTTTTTGATGTATTTTCTTATTTTTAGCTTGTGCGATTCCCGGCAAAGTTCTATAATGTAAACGGAATCAGCTGAATATTCCAACAATATATTGTAAAGGCGGGATACGGATGTCAAGTAAGCGGAAAATCTTTGTGTTGTCCAACACCCATTGGGACAGGGAATGGTATATGCCCTTGGAAAAATATCGGGTGCGTCTGGTGCGGATGATGGACCGTCTGGTTCAAATTATGGAGGCGGACCCTAATTATGTATTTATTACGGACGGCCAGTATATGATGGTGCAGGATTACCTGGATGTGCGGCCGGAAATGAAGCCGCGCATCCAGAAGCTGGCCAGGGAGGGCCGGCTTAAAATCGGCCCCTGGTATGCGCAGCCGCTGGAAACGCTGATTTCCGGGGAGGCCATGTGCCGTAACCTGCTTTACGGGCTGAAAAAATCCCAGGAATTAGGCGGGGCTATGTATTTTTCTTATATGGTGGATGAGTTTGGCCATGCGGCCCAGACGCCTATGGTGCTGCGGGAATTTGGCGTTCAGGATGCTCTGGCATGGCGCGGAATGGAGCCTGGATCCCCGGCGGCTTTTGAATGGAAGTCTCCTTCCGGGCAAAGCGTCACCATGCATTATTCCTATCATGGATACGGGGAAGCTACGTCCCTGCCCCTCCAGTGGGAGGATTACACGGAAACAGTGGACGGCCAGTCCTTTGCCCGCAAGGGGCTGAAAAACAGAATCGAGGATATCCGTGCTTTGAAGGAACACAATGCGCCGGTCCCGGTGCATTTCTGGCTAAACGGCATCGACCATTCCTGGGCCCAGCCGGATATTGGGGCGGTTCTTGAACAGATCCGGGAGGCCTATCCCCAGTGGGAGATCAAACAGTCCAGCCCGGAGGAATATGCCGCGGCGTTTCAGGAGGAATGCCGCGCGGAAGGGAAAACGCTGCGCGTTTATGAAGGGGAGCTGATGAACCCCTATGAGGATGTGCTGCAATCTACCCATTCCTGCCGGGCGGATCATAAGCTTACGCACTACCGGGCGGAACGGCTGGCGGAGAAGTGGGCGGAACCCTTCCACAGCGCCGCTGTCCGCCTCGGCATGGAATCCCGGAAATGGGCGGTGGAAAAAAGCTGGGAGCTGATTTTGGAAAACCACGCCCACGATACCTTGGGATGCTGTTCGGTGGACGAGGTCTTCGAACAGGCTATGGCCCGGTACGGAAGCTCCATCTCCTTAAGCCAGCAGGTAACGGAGGATTCTTTCCGGTATCTTATGAGCTGCATGGAGGACAGCGGGCCTTTTGCCGCCGTCTTTTATGCAGCCGCCGCAAAACCTGGCTGCGCGGAGTTTTCCTTAGACATCCCGGACGCGCTGGAAATGCCCCAGTTTTCCCTGCGCCTGCCTGACGGCGGCCCGGCGCCCTGCGCGCTGTTGAAAAAAGAAAAGATCCTGGATACCCGGTACAACCCGGAACGGGGGCATCCCAGCCGTTATGCAGGCGCCCGGTACCATCTGCTGGCGGAACTGCCCGGGTCCAAGGGGCTTGGCGTCCAGCGGATCGACCTGATCCGGGAACCCCAGCAGCCCCAGGCCGCGGTCCCCTCCCTGCCGGACGGAGTTCTGGAAAACGAGTTTTTGAAAATCCAAATCCAGCCCAACGGCGCTTTATCCGTTTTTGACAAGGAAACCCAAACCCAGTACGACGGCCTGCTCCGCTTGGAGGAAAGCGGCGACTGCGGCAACTTTTACCTGCGGCGGGAGCCGGTGCAGAATACGGTGGTTTCCAATCCCGGCAGCGCCGCAGTAACCAGGATTTTCCATAATTTTTTAGGCGCCGAATATCAGGTGGAGTATGCCGTTCCGGTTCCCTGCGGGCTGACGCCGGACTTAAATGGGCGCACTGCCGAGACGACCCCTCTGCGGGTTTCCTACACTGTGCGCCTGCTGAAGGGCTGGCGGCGGGCTGACATCCGGTTTACCATGGACTGCCGGGCCGACGACCATCAGGTGCGGCTCCTTTTCCCCACAGGGTTCCGGGGAGTATCCGTATCCCAAAGCGGCCAGCCGTACTGCGTCCAATCCCACAGCCTCGGCTTGCCGAAAGGGCATCAGGGAGAAGTAACCCCGGATTTATTCTGCCATCCCATGCAGGATTTCTGCTCGGTTTCGGAAAACGGCAGGGGGCTGATGATCGCTGCCAAAGGCGTTTACGAGTATGAAGCGGTGGATTCGCCGGAGTGCGCGCTGGCGTTGACCCTGGTGCGCAATGCTGCCTGCATCGACCGGTACCCTTGGGATGTAAATCCAGACTTTGATACCCGGCAGGCCAAACTGCGCAAGCCCATTACCTGGGAGCTGTCCATCCTGCCCCACGGCGGCAGCGTATTGGAAACTTGGACGGAACTTCAGGCCTTTTTGGAGCCGCCAAAAGTGTCTTTCCGCAAAAGCCCGGATGAAGCGTTCCTGCGGGATTACCGGAAACCGGACCTTTGCCTGGGGAACAGTGCGGAACTGGTTGCGGTTTCCGGACAGAACGTTGTGCTGAGCGCGGTAAAACTCACTGAGGAACGGGATACCCTTCTGGTGCGCCTGCTGAATCTCGGCGGGAAAGAAGAATCCGCCAGCCTCTCCGTTTCCGGCCTGTTTGCAGGGCTGCGGGAGTACCGGGCGGTTAATATGCAGGAAAAGCCTTTGGAGGACAGCAAACCCCTTCCGGAAAACCGGGTTCTGTCCTGTACGGTACCGGCTTATGCAGCGGTTTCTATTGAGTTTTTAGAATAAGGAATGTTTCTGTAATACCGTAAGAGCCAGTTTTGCCCATTGGGTCAAAACTGGCTCCTTTGTAATTTTTATCAAGGCGGGCGTTTGCCGTTCTGTTTCCGGAACTGGCTGGGGGATACCCCGAACCATTCCCGGAACGCCCGGATAAAGTTGTTGACATCCCCAAACCCGCACTGGAACGCCACTTGGGAAACCTGAAACTGGGTGGTTTCCAACAGTTCCTGGGCATAGGAAAGCCGGTTTAGGAGGATATACTGTTTGGGGCTGTAGCCCACCTGCTTTTTAAAAAGGTGTGTCAGGTAGCAGTGGTTCATGTAAAATTTCCGGGCCAGGCCGGAAACCTGCAAATCCTCGGCAAAATGGGCTTCAATATACTGCTGAATCTCCCGAACCCGGCTGCCGGAGCCTGCTTCCAGACTGGAGAAATTTTCCGGGCAGGTCCGGTATACCAAAATAAGCAGCTCCTCCAGAAGATTTTTGACCATCTGCTCCCCGTAAGGCGCGGCTTGGGAGGTTTCCTCCAAAAGCCGGGCAAACAGCCGTTCCGATTCCGCGCCGAAGGCCTTTAACGATACGCAGTGGGAGAACCCCGCCGGGCGGTTTTTAAAAATCCCCGGCAGGGAGGAGGCGGGGAAGGCCCGTTCCAGCTCCTGAGCCTGCACCATGGCAAAATACCGGCGGTAGGGGGCTTTCAGGATGCGGATTTCGTGCTGTTCGTAGCTGCTGATAAAAACCGCCGACTGTTCCTCGGCCAGGTATTTCCGGCCGTCAATGGTAAACTCCGCCGCGCCGGAACAGACAAAGACCAGTTCGCAGGACAGGTGGTAATGGCTGTGGGGGGACCGTCCGTCCTCCCTGTACTGCATTTGGGTAATTAAGGAAGGAATCATAATGTTACGCCATAGTTTCCAGCATATCCAAGGTGACCTGGTACCGGCAGGGACGCCCCCCAGAAAAGGCCTCGTATTCCTCCGCCATATACGCCCCCATGCGGGCCACCTCGTTATTGATGCTCCCGGCAATGTGGGGAGAGAGGATGCAGTTAGGCAGGGCCAGAAGGGGGCTGTCCCCTTCCGGAGGCTCCGGCCAGGTGACGTCCAAAAGGGCGGTCCGGTCCGGTTCCTCCCGCAAAGCTTGCGCCAGATCCTCCTCCGCCACCTGAGCGCCCCGGCCGGTGTTGATAAATACCGCGTTTTTCTTCATTTTGGAAAAATGCTCATACCGGAGCATTTTTTGAGTTGCGGGAAGGTTCGCGATGTGGTTGGAAATTACCTGGCACTGGGAGAAAATCTCCTCTAGGGAAGCCCGTTTGGCCCCAAGGGCGGCCAGCTTTTCATCGCTGGCAAAGGGGTCGTAAGCCAGCGTTTCAAAATCATATCCCTGAAGCATTTTCAGCACCCGGGAGCCGATCATGCCCGCCCCCAGGACGCCGATTTTTACCTGGTAGTTGCAGGGGAGGGAGTGGGCGTAGGCGTTAAAGGCTTCCCGCCCGCCTTTTTCCATGCGGCGCATTCCCTGGAAGTAGCCTTTCCCGGAAAGGACGATCTGGGCCACGGTAAATTCCGCCACAGGGACGGCGTTGGCGGCCCAGGCGCTGAACACCTTGATCCCACGGTTTAAAAAGGGGCGGGCAAAGCCCTGCACCGTGCCGGCGGCGTAAAATACAGCTTTCAGATTGGGCAGGTATTCCTCGATTTGCTCCTCAGTCAAAGCGGGCATGCCCCAGGTGGAAAACAAATAAGACGCCTTGGACAGGCGTTCCCGGTGCCCCTCCAAGTTTTCCGCCAGGATCACTTCCCGGGGCAGGTCCAGGGTTTGGCGGAGTCGTTCATAAACGGCGCTGTCATAGACGCGGAGCAGCTCGTTCTGAGCGCTCACATTGATAAAAGCGGCGGTTTCCTTCATAATCCTCCTCCTTTTAAAGCCCTAGGCGGGCGGCCCATTCCTTTAAGCTTTTTGCGTCTGCCCGGAATTGTTCCGGGCTGTCGTCTTTTACAAATTCCAGGATTAAGGCCCGGTTTTTGCCGCCTTCCCGGATGCGGTTCAGGTAAGAAAGCCAGCAGTCCTTCCCAGCGGCCAGGGGGAGCCGGAGGCTTTCTTTGGTCCAGGAAAATACATGAATGTTGGATAAAAACGGAAGCAGGGCGTCGATTTCCGCCAAATGTTCTTCCTTTGTCAGTTCCGGGTTTGGCTGCCAGTAGCAGGACACATTGCAGGCGCGGATTTCCTTTAACAGTTCCAAGGCTCCGGAGACGGTTTGAGTGGCGGTGCCCCGGTGATACTCAAGGGCCAGGTCCATCCCTTCCTCCTGGGCCATTTCCGCCGCTTCCCGGATCCGCCCGGCCAGGGCCTTTACTTCCTCCGGGGAGCTTTCTTCTAAGGGTTTCCGGCCGGCCCAGATGCGGATTACAGGCGCGCCCAGGGCCTTGGCGCTGGCCAGTACCGGAGCGAAATCCTCCCCTTCGTCCCCCCGGTAATAGGAGCCGTAGGAGAGGACGGCAAGGCCGGCTTCCCGGGTTTTGCGGCCAATTTCGGAGGCGGTTTTTGTATCCCCGGCGGGGACATGGATATCTCCGCCCCACTCAATGCCGGTAAGCCCCGCCTCTTTGGCCAGGGCAATGATTTCCTCCGGGCTTTTCTGCCGGAAGGTGACGGAGGTGAGGCCGGTTTTCATGTGCAGCATATCGATCACCCTTTCTTTGACGGATGGATTCTGTTATCAGCATAAACCATTGGAAAAAGGTTTTGTCGCCGTTTTTTGCGGGAATCTATGTAAAATTTGCCTTTCTTCAAATCGGCATATTCGAAAAAGACAAATTCTGCATAAAACATCCAAAGCAAAGCCTAGATTTTCTCACCGCTTTATTTTATCATAAAATGGTAAGAAAAGAAAGCAAATGGGCAAATTTTTAGCAAAAAAGATGCGGCGAAGGCTTTTTCGCCAGAAAGGTTGGTATGATGTTTCATTATCAGAACATAGGAGAAATCCAGGAGGAAGCAAAAAAAGAAGGCGTTTATTTGCCTTTTTCCATGGATACCGCCCCATTGAAAGGCAGTATCCGGCTGGAAGGGAAGGAACTCCCCAACCGGATTGCCATCCAGCCCATGGAGGGCTGCGACGGGACGGCGGACGGAAAGCCGGACGAACTGACCCTGCGGCGGTACGACAAATTTGCGAAAAGCGGTGCGGGGCTCATCTGGGAGGAGGCCACCGCCGTTTGGGAGGAAGGCCGGGCAAATCCCCGCCAGCTGTGGATCAAAGAGGAAAACCTGGACGCTTTCCGGGCCATGAACCACCGGATCCGGGAAATTTCCATGAAGGAGAACGGTTACGCGCCCCTGATACTCATGCAGGCCACCCATTCCGGCCGGTACAGCAAGCCCCACGGCGTCCCGGAGCCGCTGATTGCCTGCAATAACCCGATTTTTGAAAAGGACGCTCCCATATCCCCGGAACGGATTGTCAGCGACGACTACTTAAAGCGGCTCATTGAGCGCATGGGGGAGGCGGCGTATCTGGCCCAGAAGGCCGGGTTCGACGGGGTGGACGTCAAATCCTGCCACCGGTATCTGGGCAGCGAGCTTTTGTCCGCCTTTACCCGCCCCGGACTGTTCGGCGGCAGCTTTGAAAACCGCACCCGGTTTCTGCGGGAAAGCGTTATGGCGGCCAGAGCCAGGGTTTCCGGGGATTTCCTGGTCACTTCCCGGCTGAACGTTTACGACGGGTTCCCGTATCCTTACGGCTTCGGCGTCAACGAGAAGGACGGCTTGACGCCGGATATGACGGAGCCCAAAAAGCTTGTGGGAATCCTCCATAAAGAATTGGGCGTCAATCTGCTGGACATTACCATCGGCAACCCTTATGTAAACCCCCATGTAAACCGACCCGCCGATTTCCAGCCCTATGACCTGCCGGAATCCCCCTTAGCCGGCGTGGCCCGGATGTTAAGCTGCACCAAGTCCATTCAGGAGGCGTATCCGGATTTGGCCATCATCGGTTCCGGGTTAAGCTACCTGCGGCAGTTTGCGCCCCAGATGGCGGCGGGGGCAGTCCGGGAGGGGTATTTCCAAATTGCCGGGTTCGGCCGCATGGCTTTTGCCTACCCGGATTTTGCCAAAGACATCCTTTCCGGAAAGGATTTAGATTCCAGGAAATGCTGCATTGCCTGCGGCAAATGCAGCCAGCTCATGCGCTTCGGCTCCAAAGCCGGGTGCGTGGTGCGGGACTCCGTCTATACGAAGCTGTATCAAGAAGCTGTCCAAGGACAGAAACCCCGGCTGTAATCTCAGAAAAAGGAGTGTTTGTGATGAAAAAAATCGCCATTGTCACCGGCGCCCGCCGGGGAATCGGCCTGGCCATTGCCAAAAAGCTCCTGTCCGACGGTTACACTGCCCTTTTATGTGCCACAGCCGCCCCGGAGGAGGTTAAGGAGCTTTTAGCGGAATTAAACCGGCAGGGGGAGGCTTATTATGTCCGGGCGGATATTTCCGTGCCGGAGGACCGGGAGACCCTGCTGGATTACGCTTTAGAAAAATTCGGCCGCATTGATGTGCTGGTGAACAACGCCGGGGTGGCCTGCAAGGTGCGCCTGAACATTCTGGAAACCACGCCGGAGAGCTTTGAACGGCTGCTGCGGATTAACTGCGAGGGAACCTTCTTTATGTGCCAGGGGGCTGCCAATCGGATGATTGCCTGCAAAAAACAGAATCTTCCACATTATACACCCCGGATTGTGAATATCTCCTCTATTTCGGCCTACACTTCTTCCACATCCCGTGGGGAATACTGCATTTCCAAGGCGGGAATTTCCATGGTTACCAAGCTGTTCGCCGATGAGTTGGCGGAGTACGGCATCCCAGTTTTTGAGGTGCGCCCCGGCATTATCGACACGGATATGACCGCCGGGGTCCATGAAAAATACGAAAAGATGATTGCGGAAGGGGTTACGCCTATCCGGCGGTTCGGCCAGCCGGAGGATGTGGCCAACTGTGTTTCCGCCGCCTGTTCGGGGCTTTTGGATTTCGGCACCGGCACGGTTTTGAACGCCGACGGCGGGTTCCACATCCGGCGCCTGTAACCGGCAGAAAGGACGCATCCCATGAAATTTGCGGAAATTAGCGGGCAGAAAATCGCCGTAATCGCCCTGGACACCCTGGTCATCGGTTCCGGGTGCGCCGGGTTTAACGCCGCCGACACCCTCTGGGACCTGGGCCGGAAAGAGATCGCCCTCCTTACCGAGGGTATCAAGATGGGGACCTCCCGGAACACCGGCAGCGATAAACAGACCTATTACAAGCTGTCCCTGTGCTCTGACAGCGCCGACAGCATTTATGAACTGGCGGACAACCTGTTCCAGGGGGGCAGCGTCAACGGGGATACGGCCCTGGCAGAAGCCGCAGGCTCCCTGCGTTCCTTTATGAAGCTGGTGAACCTGGGGGTGCCCTTCCCCACCAATGTTTACGGGGAATACGTGGGCTACAAAACCGACCATGATCCCTACCGGCGGGCCACCTCCTGCGGGCCGTTGACCTCCAAGATCATGACGGAAAAGCTGGAAAAATCCGTCTTAAGCAAGGGCGTCCCCATTTATGACAGGATGCAGGCGGTGCGCCTGCTGGTGGAGGACAACGCCGTCCGGGGCGTCCTTGCCCTGGATTTAAACCGCCTGTCCGGTTCCGACCTGGGACTGACGGTGTTTTTATGCAATCAGGTGATTTTGGCCACCGGCGGCCCGGCTATTGTGTACCAAGCGTCGGTTTACCCGGAAAGCCAGACGGGCATGACGGGGATGGCCCTGGAAGCGGGGGCCTTCGCCTGCAATTTGCAGGAATGGCAGTACGGCCTGGCTTCCACAAAATTCCGCTGGAACCTTTCGGGGACCTACCAGCAGGCGCTGCCCCGGTATATTGTCCTGGACAGGGAGGGGAAGGAACGGGAATTCCTTCCGGAATACTTTGAAACCCCGGAGCAGGCCCTGGACCTGGTGTTCTTAAAAGGGTATCAATGGCCTTTTGACACCCAGAAAGTCGCCGGTTCCTCCCTCATTGACCTGATTGTCTACCACGAAACTTTCCACAAAGGCAACCGGGTGTTTTTGGATTTCCGCCAGAATCCCAAGGGGCTGGAAAAGGGCTTTTCCGGCCTTTCGGAGGAAACCAGGCAGTATTTGGAACGCTCCGGGGCGTTTCAGGAAACCCCCGTTGCCCGGCTTTCCCACATGAATCCCAAAGCCATTGAGCTGTACGCCTCCCATGGCATCGACCTTTGGCGGGAACCTCTGGAAGCGGCGGTGTGCGCCCAGCACAACAACGGCGGCCTGGCCGTGGATTTAAACTGGCAGACCACTGTCAGCGGGCTGTATGCGGCGGGAGAGGCGGCGGGAACCTTCGGGATCGCCCGTCCCGGCGGCAGCGCCTTGAATTCCACCCAGGTGGGTTCCCAGCGGGCGGCGGAGCACATCGCCGATACCTGCCGCAAGCCGGTCCCGGAGGAGCAGCTGCCGGAATTTGCCAAAAAAGCGGCGGAAGAGCTTTTAACCCAGTGCGGCAGGCTCCTTTCCGGCGGGGAAACCGGCGTCCGGGAACAGCGGGCCTATTTCCAGAAGCAAATGAGCCTTTTTGCGGCCCAGATCCGCTCCCTGCCGGAGATGGAACGTTTGGCCGGGGAGGTTTTGGAAACGCTGGCGGGATTTTTTGAGCAGACGGCGGTGAAGGACCCCCTGGAACTGCCCCACGCTTATAAAAACCGGGATATGCTGCTGGTGCAGTGCGCTATGCTGTCGGCTATGGGCTTTGCCGGAACCGCCTGCGGCAGCCGGGGTTCCGCACTGATTGCCGATAAAAGCGGCGAGCCCCTTTCCATGCCGGGCTTTTTGGGGGAGAAAGAGCTGGCCGCCTGCCGGTATCGCCCCGGGAACGGCTCCCACCGGGAGGACTGGGTGGAAACTTCCCTGGAAGGGGAGGGCTTTCATTCCCGGTTTGTGCCGGTACGGCCCCTGCCCAGAACCGACGATTGGTTTGAAACTATTTGGGCGGAATATACAGCCCGCAAAGAGCGGTAAAGAAAAAGCGTTTCCCCGGAAAGAGAAACGCTTTTTCCATCAATTCAGGAGCCAGACGGCGCAGTTTAAATACCCGGCGAAGGCCACCCAAAGGAGATAGGGGATCTGCAAAAGGCCGGCCGGGCGGTCCAGCTTCCAAAAGGCATAGGCCATCATGGCAATCAGCGCCCAAAGGACAATGAGCCACAAAAAGGCCGCCAGATACATCCGGGCGTTAAAAAAGATCAGGCTCCAGCAAAAGTTAAAAAACAGCTGGGCGCCGTATAAGGCCAGGGCGAAACGCCTTCCGTTTTTTCCGGTTAAGAATACCCGGGCGGCGCCAATGCCCATGAGCAGGTACAGAAGGCCCCAAACTATGGGGAACACCTTCCCGGGGGGCGATAAGGGCGGCTGATTTAGGGAAGCGTAGGTTTCCATACTGTCCCGGATGAGAAATCCGGCCAGCGCCCCCACCAACAGGGCGCCAATGATAAACCCTGCGTAAACCCCCGCTTTTTTCCAAAAATTTCGGTTTTCCATGCAGAATCCTCCTTTGAGGCGCGCGCAGTTTATTAATAGGGTATCCGCCCTTTGGCTCCAATATACCCATGGATGGAAGGAAATAGACCTTTTGAAGAAAAATCCGAGAAAAGTACTAAAAATTAAAAAAAACTCCTTTTTTTCTCGTTAGAAAAGCCGTATAATGAAAGAAATATGTGGGTGTAAAGGAGAATTATATGTATAAAAAAATTTTATTCATGACTGTGGTTTCCCTTTTTACAGCAACAATCATGGCTTCATGTACGGCGGAGCCTTCAACATCAAGCAATGAAACTGTTGATTCCCAAGTTACTTCTTCTGAGGAAAATACAGCTGCCGTTGATGAGGAATCGTCTGAAATTGCTTTGGAAAGTTCTGAAACGAAAGTAGAAAATGATACAACCGATGGTTCAACAGATCCTTGTACGCTTCATGCCTGGAATTATCATTCTATAACGGGAGAACTGATTAACTATGTAGGCAGCGAGGCCTTTGAAAATTGGCTGGACACTGTTTCCGGAGAAGAAATGAATATCGTCCGTTTTGTAAATGACTTTCAAATCGATCCTGCCACTTTTGAAGAGATTGTATGTTTTGATGTTTCAGAAGAAGATCTGGATGGTATGACTTTGGATGAGCACTATACAAAATGGGGATATAATCAGAAAATGCGCGAAGCAATTTTCTCCAATGACGACTATGAAATCAGTAAGGCGTTTGCCAGCGAGTATGCTGTTGTTGCTCCGGATGGACAAATTTATTCCTTGGAATGGTTGGCAGAACATGATGCACAAGATTATCAAGCCTATGGTTTGTCAGCTGATGAGATTCAAAATGCCGTGGATCGTGCCCTGGAAAGAGGTATTACGCCATACACAACATTAGCAGAACAGATAGAGCCTGAATTGGAACAGGCATACGCCTTAGAAGAAGCCGCACTATCTGAACAGGAAAACTCTGCCGCAGAGTAGCCTGCTTGAAAAAACGAGATTTAGTCCCATATGACAAATGAGAGGAGAATAACGATGACTTCCCGTGAAAAGGTTTTGGAAATTTTTAACCGCAAGAGCACAAACGGCGGCGCAATGTGGACCGGCCATCCTAACGATGCTACCGTCCCGATTTACGCGGAAAAGTGGGGGATCGAACCCACCAGGGAGGCAATTTTTCAGTTTTTAAACGACGACTGCCGGTGGTTTACCGCCGACAGCGGCTATCATCATCCCTCCGGCCGCCCGGCCATCGACCCTTCCTACGGCACAGAACGCCACACCTTAAGCGCCGAGGGCTGCTTCGCCAATGCGGAAACCATTGCGGATATTGAGAAATATCCCTGGCCCGACCCGGACTACTGCGATTTTACCGAAATTTACAAGCAGGTGGAGCAGTTCCCGGATAAAATGGTCTTTACCGGCATGTGGTGCCCCTTTTTCCACAACATCGCCGACTTTTTCGGCATGGAAAACTACTTTATTAAAATGTATGAATGCCCGGAAGTGGTAGAGGCTGCCACAGAGCGCATCGTAGATTATTATGTGGCCGCCAACGAGAAATATTTTGCCGGTTTGGGGGACAAAGCCGACGTCATGTTCTTCGGCAACGACTTCGGCACCCAGCGGGATTTGTTTGTTTCTCCGGAACTGTTCCGGAAATTCGTCCTGCCTTCCTTTAAACGGCTTATCGCAGTGGGCAAAAAGTACAACAAAAAGATTATGCTCCACTCCTGCGGCTCCATTTACCGCATTATCCCCGACTTAATCGACGCGGGCGTGGACATTCTGCACCCCATCCAGGCCCAGGCGGCGGGCATGAGCGCCAGCGACCTGGCCCAGTATAAAAACGACTTGGCCTTTGTAGGCGGCATCGACGCCCAGACCTTCTTTGTCAACGCCACCCCTCAGCAGATCAAGGACGAGGTGCACCGCGTCCGGGATATTTTAGGCCCCAATATCGTCATTTCACCCAGCCACGAGGAAGTGCTGCCCAATGTGCCGGCGGAAAATATCCTGGCAATGGCGGAAGCCGCCCGTGACTAAGGGTTACAGGAGGGATACTTATGATTCAGATTGTCCATGACTTTGACCGGTTCGACCATCTGCCCCAGGCAACTCCCTGGCAGAAGCGCATCCGGGGGGAGCTGCGCTTTGTGCAGACCCTTTCGGAAGCGGCGGACGGGAAGTACGAACCCTTCATGCAGGCTGGCCTGGAGAAAGAAGGCGTCGTTTCCAACCAAGTAGCGGAGGCTGCGGAAAAGGAACTGCTTCCTGCGGCGGAGGAAGCCAAAAGCTATGAGTTCCTCTGCGCCGCCCACGCCCACATTGACATGAACTGGATGTGGGGCTTTGACGAAACGGTCAACACCACCATCGACACCTTCCGCACCATGCTCCAGATTATGAAGGAGTACCCGGACTTCAAATTCTCCCAGTCCCAGGCTTCCGTTTACCGGATTTTGGAACGGTTTGCCCCGGAGATGCTGGAAGAAGTCAAAAAACGGGTGGCGGAAGGCCGCTGGGAACTGACTGCGTCCGCCTGGGTGGAAACGGATAAGAATATGGCCAACGGCGAAAGCCTGTCCCGGCATATTTTGTACGCGAAAAATTACTTATCTAAACTCTTTTCCATTGACCCCGACAGCCTGGAAGTGGATTTCGACCCGGATACCTTCGGCCACAGCCGGAACGTGCCGGAAATTTCCTCCGAAGGCGGCGTGAAATACTACTACCACTGCCGCGGCCGCGTTGGGGAGCAGATTTTAAACCGCTGGCGGGCCCCTTCCGGCGCGGAGCTGATCCTGTACACGGAACCGTTCTGGTACAACGGGGAAATCGACTCCACCGTGGCGGAATATGCCGCAAAGCTGGCGGAGCTGACCGGCTCCAAAACCCTTTTAAAGGTTTACGGCGTAGGCGACCACGGCGGCGGCCCCACCCGCCGGGATTTGGACTGCCTTATTGAGATGAACAGCTGGCCCGTTTACCCCAAATTCACCTTCTCCACCTTCCACGAGTATTTCCACACCGTGGAAACCCGCCGGGAGACTTTGCCGGTAGTGGAAGGGGAGATTAACTTCCTCTGCGACGGCTGCTACACCACCCAGAGCCGCATCAAGGCCGGCAACCGCCGTTCGGAACGGGCTTTGCAGGACGCGGAGCTGTTTGACGCGGCATCCGTCCTCCGGACAGGGGCAAAACCTCATCCGGAAATTTTCGCAGAAGCCTGGGAAAAGGTGCTCTTTAACCACTTCCATGACATTATCCCCGGTTCCGGCGTAACGGAAACCCGGGAATACGCCTCCGGGCTGCACCAGGAGGTATTGGGGGCTGCCGCTGCCCGCCGGAAAGCCGCGTTTTACCGGCTGGCGGAGCAGATGGACACCCAGTCCCTGATGAACCCTACCGACGCTGCTTTCTCCCGGGGAGAAGGCGGCGGCGCGGGCTTCGGCGGCATTATGGGCGGCTGCGGCCACACTGCCGGCAAGACCCGGATTTTCCACCTGTTTAACCCCTCCCCCTGGGAACGGGATGAGGTGACGGAATTTGTAGTCTGGGACTATGAGGGCGACGAAAAACGCCTGGCGGTCCGCCTGCCGGAAGGCGCTTGGATTGCCACCCAGATTTTGGAACAGGGCGGCTACTGGGGCCATAAATACGCCCGGATCCTGGCAAAAGTCAAGGTCCCTGCCTCCGGCTGGACTGCCGTGCTGGTTGGGGAAAAACCGGTGGAATCCGGCTGCACCTTTGTAAACGATATGCGCACCCAGCATCCGGAAACCTTTGTGCTGGAAAACAGCAAAGTAAAGGCCGTCTTCAACCCGGCAACCGCCTCCCTCTGCTCCCTGTACAACAAGGAAACCGGCCGGGAGCTGATCCCGGAAGGGAAGGAAGCCCGGTTTGAACTGGCAACGGAGGCAGTCTGGAAAGAAGTTACCGGCTGGGAGGGCGGCATGTCCGCCTGGTTTACCGGCCGTCAGAAGGAGGTTACCCCTCTGACCAAAGCGGAGATGCGCCCCCTGCCGTCCGGAAAAACAAGGCAGCGGCTGGAAATCTCCATGCCCTTCAGCGCGTCCACCCTCCGTGTAGAGGTATCCTTGGATGAGGACAGTTCCGTCCTCCGGTACCATGCAACCTGCGACTGGCGGGAGTTTGGCGGCGATGACAAGGGCGTTCCCTGCCTGCAATTCACCCTGCCCGCTTCCTGCGCCGGTGAAAAATTCCTCTATGACGTGCCCTTCAGCTTTCTGCGCCGGGAAGGCAGGGAAATGGATCTGCCCGCCAACCGCTTTGTCATGGCGGAGGATGAAAAGGACGCCCTTCTACTGACTGCCCAGACCAAATACGGCTACCGCACCGCCAACGGCCGCATGAGCGTGACCTTGATCCGCGGCGCATACGCCCCTGACCCTACGCCGGAAACCGGCCTCCACGACATGGAGTTTGCCCTGATCCCGGCGGCGCCCGGCAAATCCAATGCGGAATACGCCAAGCTGGTGCAGGATTACGAGCACCCCATCTTTACAGTGGCTGGCCAGCCCCATCCCGGCAAGCTGCCGGTTTCGGATTCCTTAGTCCGCCTGATGTCCGGCAATGTGCTGCTTTCCTCTGTGAAGATGTCCGAGGACGGCAAGGCCGTTATCCTGAAGCTCTATGAAACCGAAGGCAAAAACGGGGAATTTGCCGTAGACTGCGGCTTTACGCCCGCGTCCGTTTCCCTGGCCGACCAGCTGGAGCGCCCTGTTTCCGGGAAAGTGCGGCTGGACGGCAGCGTTGTGACCGGAACAGCGGCCCCCTTCCAGCTGCGTATCCTGCGCTTGGAACTCATATAACCGTCAAACTTGACAGCAAATCAATAATCCCGGCTCTAAGATTCATCTCAGGGCCGGGATGTTTGTATGCCTTCAGATTTGGCGGTTACGCATATATGATAACGGCTGGCTGCAGCTTATCTATTCCACCTTTGAGCGTTGATGCATATTGCCTGTGAACCCAAATTATCCTAAAGGACCTTAACGCTTCTGCAATCGCCGATTCCTTTTCCGGCGGGCACTGCGGCACTTTGGCATCTTCCTTCTTTGACAGATTATGATTCTGCCCAACATCCAGCCCGCACTTCCGCTTGATTTGGGAGATATCAAGGCTGGATACCATACGCCTTGATTTCGTTATAGGTGGCCTTGCTCCCTGCTGCGGTTAAATCCAGTTCGTCCATCTTTACGTCAATGTACTATTTGGTGTTAATTTTGGACAATAAACATACCGTCTCGACTGTTGTTTCAGTTTCCAAGGGAAGTTCTTTCACTTCCTCGCCATCAACAGGCACAGGGAAGTTGAATACAATCTTCTTTATCCAGCTTCCGTCTTTTCTCTTTTCCGGGAACATCT
>ERZ1643249.902-NODE-902-length-31478-cov-20.622951_pt1 | contig 31478 bp, 36 predicted proteins | sample MGYA00579263_ERZ1643249 | MGnify/ENA primary metagenome ERZ1643249 (study PRJEB29033, sample SAMEA4952264) | chicken gut metagenome | biome: Broiler Chicken; feature: Gastrointestinal Tract; material: Caecum | place: Ireland | collected 2018 | study: Broiler...
CTTTTGGTGTGCCCGGAGAGGCTCGGTCGGTTTGGGGCGTAGCTTCGCTGCCCGTTTCGCTGCGCCCTCGTCAATGCCATTTAATTATTTTTTCTCCCTCACACAAAAGTGACCCACCTGCTATGAGGTGGGTCACTTTTGGTGTGCCCGGAGAGGCTCGAACTCTCAACGAGGGCGTCGGAGGCCCTTGTTTTATCCAATTAGACTACGGACACATATTAAATTACCCCCGATATATGCCGCAACTAAAATAATTGCCCCGCATATATGGGCGAAATAACGCACGGCAGGCGCAAAATGGCAGAGCAATTTAAATTGACCGCCATATATGGCCGATTTAACGCGCACTGTCAGCAGAATCTGTTCTTCTCTTCATCGTACAGGCAGCCTATGGAGGCCAGGCGGCGGTAGAGCTCGGCACAGTCCCAGCCGCACTCCTCGCACAGCTCTTCGGGCGAGGGAGCGCCGTCGCGCAACTTCATATTCACTAAAGAGAGCAGCATTGCGCTGTCTTTGGGCATTTCCATAAAAATATCCTTCTTGCGGCTCCGGCCGCAACTAAAGGCGAAAGCCTTTATCATCACGTTGCCCGCAAGGGCAACTCATAACTCATCACGCGCGCAACGCGCGCTCATCACTACGCGGGCTTGCGCCCGCACGGCCGAGCAACTAAAAATATTATAACATATCCGCAATGCGTTTGCAATCACTTTTATTTGTGTTATAATTGAGAAAACTGTTAAAATTGCCGCGGCAAGCGCAGATTTTGGCGCAAAGGCGCGGACAATTACAAAATTTTAGGTATAATATGAAAAAAAAGACTGCCGTAGTGGGTTTAAGCGGCGGGGTAGACAGCTCCGTCGCCGCCATCCTTTTAAAGGAACAGGGCTACAACGTAATCGGGCTGTTTATGCTCAACTGGGAAGAAGAGGGCGAGAACGGCGCCTGCACCGCCGAAGAGGATTTTGCCGACGTAAAGCGAGTGTGCGCGGCGCTCGACGTGCCATACTACAGCGTCAATTTCGCCAAAGAGTATTACGGACGCGTATTTGAATATTTCTTGCGCGAATACAAGTCGGGGCGCACGCCCAATCCCGACGTACTGTGCAACCGCGAAATAAAGTTCGGCCCCTTCCGCGAATACGCCGAACACCTCGGCGCTGACATAATCGCCACGGGGCACTACTGCGGGATCGCGCACGAGGGCGGCAGAAACTACCTTTTAAAGGCAAAAGATACGGGCAAGGACCAAACCTACTTTTTGAACCAGGTGCGCGAGGAGCAGTTGAACAAGGTGGAATTTCCGCTTGCAAACCTCACCAAGGCCGAAGTGCGCGAGATAGCGCAAAAAAACGGGCTCGCCAACGCAAAAAAGAAGGACAGCACGGGCATATGCTTTATCGGCGAGCGCAACTTCAGAGCGTTTTTAAAAAATTACCTGCCCGCGCAGCCCGGCGAGATACGCACGCTTGAGGGCGAGCACGTGGGCGAGCACGAAGGGCTGATGTACTACACCCTCGGCCAGCGCAAGGGTCTGGGCCTGGGCGGCATGCACGGCGAGGACGGCAGGTGGTTCGTCGTGAAGAAGGATCTGGAGCACAACGTGCTCTATGTTTCGCACGGGGACGAAAGCCCGCTGTATTCCGCGGCGTGCACCGCGGAGGATTGCAACTTTATCGGATTCGAGCCGCCCGCGGGCGAGTTTGAGTGCACGGCCAAGTTCCGCTACCGCCAGCCCGAACAGAGGGTGCGCGTGAAATTTGAGGATGGCAGAATGCACATAGAGTTTGCCGAAAAACAGCGCGCCGTCACCGAGGGACAGTATGCCGTGCTATACGACGAGAGGCGCTGCCTGGGCGGCGGCGTGATAACAAAAGTGCGATATTGAAGGGCATAATTAAAACGCAAAACTGCGCATACACAATTAGAAATGCATTATTTGCGGCATATTGCCGCACCAATTTTATATAACTAAATGCGTGCGGGCGCAAAATTTGCGCCCGCACGTTTTTCTGTTTCATCCCGCACGTCTTAACACAGCACAACCGCGCCGCATCTGCTTCCTGAAATGGCCGTCGGACCGCATATATGTGCGGCCCGACGGCCGTCTTTGTCTCAAAGTCAGTCCTCCATTTCGGTAAGCGACATGGGCGTGCCGTCCGCCACCTTGTAGCCGAGTTTTGAATAGAACCCCTCTTTTCCGGACGAGGCGATGAGAACTATCTTTAAATAGTCCCTGTAATGCTCATGCAATCTCTCGGCAAGCGCCCTGCCTATGCCCCTGCCGCGGTATTCGGGCAGCACCAGCAAATAGTGCACATAGGCCGTCATAACGCCGTCATCCATGGCGCCCGCAAGCCCCGCCAGCCTTCCGTTATCGCGCGCGGCGAGCACATAGCCGTAACCGCGCAATGCAGCGGCCAGCTTTTGCGGGTATTTGCCCGACGCCCAGCCCGCCGAAAGGAACAGTTCCTCCAGCTCTTCTTCTTTGAAATCCTTTTCCTCAATATAAATTAACCCCATAATATGCCTCATTTATTTAAATTCAGTCTGCACTTACTTCCGGTCTATACTTCCTGCCGTTTTTCAATTGGACGGCACATATGCCGCAATTAATGCCGTTCATTCGGCATTTTCGGCAATTTGCCTTTCTACTCCGCCACAGCGACCTCTGCCGGGACCCTTTTACCCTTACGGGGACGCTTCTTCAGCTCCTCCTCGATATCTTCGCAGGTCTCCTTGAGCTCCTCGTCGGTACCGGCGATCTCCACGCCGTCCAGAATATTTTGCAACCGGTATTCCTTATTCAGATATCTTATCGTCTGAAAGCCGATCACCGCCGTAAGCGTGCCGTTTGTGAGACCCTGCACCGAGCTGTCCACAAGCGCCGAGATAGCCGAGCCCAAAAACGGTATGCCCTTGGCGGCGTCGCCCATCGTCTTTACTATGCCGTTGCCTATCTTCACAGAGCCCAGGCCGTAAGATATGAGTGAATTGCGCACTACGGCGGCAAAAATCTTTACAAGCCGCGTATCCGAAGGGCGGAAACCGTATAGAAACACGATATCCTTTATAAGCTGCAGGTTTACGACGGCAACGAGCGCCGCGTCGGTGCGCGACTGCTGGGATAATGCAGAGTATGCCGCAGATTTGAGCGCATAGCGGAATATGTAGTCCTTGGCAGTCTTTTTTACCCTGCCCGAATAGAGCGCCGTGAGCGAGCGCTTTATCCCTTCGTCATCATTATTAGCGAGATATGCCGCAAGCTCGGCGAGTACGGCATCGTCGTACCAGCCTGCGTTTTCGACGCGCGCGCCGAAATCTACCATACGCTCGGCTATTGAGCGGCGCAGCCGCCTGTTATGCCTCTTTGCCGAAGCCGCGTGTGCGGCGTTTACGTTTGTATGAAAGTAATCGAGTCTGAAAATTTTGACGAGCGGCACGACAAACAGCAGCACAAACAGTATTACCGAGACGCCCGCGGCGGCATAGCCCGCATATTGGCTGAGTTCCCATATCTGAAGGGTAATTGAAAGCAGGCACCATGCCAAAAACACGCCCACCACGCCCGCTATTATCCATATCAGCACGCGCGCGCCGCGCGCATTGCGGTTTTTTACGTATTTTTCTTCATACTCGTAAATGGTCATTTTACGAGGTTCCTTCTGTTCGTTTTTCATATTTTTATACCTGCTTTTAAAATTGACCCGCATATATGCCGCAAATAACGGGGTATGATGCAGCATAATCAGAGATCTATGCCGAATTTGTATAGTTCGCTTTTTGAAACGCCCCTGTCCTTTGCGGCGCGCTTTACAGCCTCCTTTTTATCCAGCCCCTGCGCCATATAGTGCTTTATGTGCTCCGTCTCCGAAAGGCTGTTGAGAGCGCACTCCCCTTCGGGCGCGCCCCCGATGATCAGCACATACTCTCCCCTCTTTTCGCCGGGAAGCCCATCTTTCAGGGTAAACGGGCGCGCCTCTTCGTGTATCTTGGTTATCTCGCGCACGGCGCAGGCGGGGCGGTCGCCGAACACGGCGAACATGTCCGCGACATACCTGTCGACATCCTGCGGGGCGGCGTGGAAGATAAGAGTTACGTCAAGATCTGCGTACTTTTCCAGCAAACGCTTCCTTTCTCCCTGCCTGTCGGGCAGAAAGCCGATAAAAGCAAAGCGGTCGGCGGGCATAGCCGCAAGTATCAGCGCCGAAAGCGCGGCGTTTGCGCCCGGAATAACGGTATATTCCACGCCCGCCCGGCGCAAAAGCGCGCACACCTCGCCGCCCGGGTCGGAGATTACCGGCATGCCGGCGTCGGAGATTACGGCGACCTCTTTGCCCGCCTGCGCTTCGGCAATTATCTTTTCCGAAGCCGCGCGCTCGTTGAACTTGTGGCAGGCCACGAGCGGCTTTTTTATCTCGTAAGCGTTTAAAAGCCTGAGCGAATGGCGGGTGTCCTCGCAGAATATTACGTCGGCGGCGCGCAGCACTTCCAGCGCGCGCAGGGATATATCCTTCAAATTGCCTATGGGAGTGGCAACGAAATAGACCATCAAAAATCTCCTTGATTCACAAAAATTTAGTTTTGGCCGCGCGAGTAGGTGTAGCCTACGACACTCTGCCGAGGCTCCCGAAGGGAAACGGCAGAAAACTAAATTTTTCGTGAGTTTGAGAAACTATGTTTCTCTTCGCGCGACATTTAAGGGCCCGCGAAACATATAGTCGCGCGAATTCACTTCCGGTGAGCCAGCTTGCGCGGCATATTGGGACGAGCGGCACTCTTCATAGCACAACAGAAATCTGTTGTGCGTGTGCCGCGGAGAGACCGCAACATGCCGAGCGTCAGCGTGAGGCGTTGCGGAGCCGGCCAACGAGGTCACGAGGCGACCGCGCGTAAGCGGCGAACTAAATTCGCCTTGCGCAGAGTGATTATTTATACACACCACGAAAAATCTTTTGCCATATTATGGCCTCCACTTTTTAAGGGGAGGTGCTGAACGGGAGCGTTAGCGGGAGTGAGGCGGAAGGGTTTATGCTCTTTCACCGCATTATAAAACTAATCCACCATACAGTACTTTGTGCGGCAGCACAAATCATAACTTGTGCCGCAAGGCACAATCATCGCTTATCACTTGCCGCAAATACGCAGTATTTGCGGCATAGTACGGGGGCAATTTGATTTTTAAATATAACTTCAGTTCTCGCACACGGGGAGCACGTCCACGCCCTCGCGCCCGCCCTTGCACGCCTCTACCATTACAAGGTAGGGTTTTTTTGCGCCCGCGCCGCACACAAACTGCATGCGCTTGGGCTCGAGAGAGCGCGACTTTAAACCATAGATGAGCTCCGCCGCGCGGTCGGCGCGGTTTATTATGCCTATCCTGCCGCCGAACTTTAACAGGCGCGCGGCGGCGTCTAAAATTTCGGCGAGAGTGATCGTTATCTCCTTGCGGCATACGGCCTTTTCGTACGAGATGTTTTCAAAGCCTCCGCGCTCGTATGGCGGGTTGCACAGCACGAGCGAGAATCTTCCGTTCCGCTCCTTGCCGATATCCTGCACGCGCATACACTCGGCGACGGCCTTCGAGAAACCGTTACAGGCTATCGTGCGGGCGCTCATATCGGAGAGTGCGGGCTGCATTTCATACAAAACGACGGATGATATGTGCGGATTAAGGCACAGAAAATGCAGCCCCACTATGCCGCTGCCCGCGCAGAAATCGGCCACGACGTCCCCCTTTTTGCCCTTTACGAAGCGCGACAGCAGTATGCTGTCGGAGGTAAAGCGGTATAAATCTACGTTCTGTATTATTTTTTTATCTTCGAAGAGCTCCTCCAGCACTTCGCCGTCCTTAAGCGCTGTTTCCATAAGAGTATTATACAGCAAAAAGCGCCGTTTGGCAACGTAAATGGCGCATCCGGTGCAAAGGAGGCTTAAAAGCGGCGCGGCGGCGGGCGCATGTCGCGGCGCGCAGCAAAATTCAGGGCAAAAAACAAATTCCCTGATTTTTTATAGGAATTTTTTTGGCCGACGGCAGAGCGCAAAGGTAGAATTTTACACAAAAAACGGGCGCGCGAGGGCAAAAAATTTACATTTTCCCCTTTACTTTAGCAAAACCGTGTGATATAATTGAATCACAAAAAGCTGAATTACTTAAAAGCGTATTATTTAACATGGAGGTATGATATGGCACATGTAATATCTGACGAGTGCGTAATGTGCGGCGCCTGCGCGGCTGTTTGCCCCGTAACCGCTATTTCCGAGGGCGATACAAAGTATGTCGTTGATCCCGACGTTTGCATCGACTGCGGCGCATGCGAAGATGGTTGCCCTACCGGCGCGATCACTCCCGCTGAATAATTTGACAAAAACAGAATAAAGGCGGAACAATCGGTTCCGCCTTTATTTTTTGCCGCTTCGCCGCTCGACGCGGCCGATCCACACTATTTTTCCAATTTTAAACTCACCGCGCCGCGGCATGCAAGCCGCGGCGCGGTTTTCCGTCTCAATCGAGCAGTTTTTTGATCTCCTCATCGATAGGCTCGTCAGGCTCCTTGCCTTTGTCGTTGCGGCGCTTGAATCTGAGCTCGTCCACTTTGAAATCCTTGTAAGCCGAGCCTTCATTTTTATCTATGCGCACCTTCGCCTCCATCTTGAGCATATTCACGTTTACAACTGTGCCGGTGCCGTCGGGCGTGCCTACCTCGCTGCCCACTTTGGGCATCTTTTTGTAGGCGTCGGCATAATAATCGTTCTCGTAAGCAAGGCAACACATCAATCTGCCGCACAGCCCGGAAATTTTGCCGGGATTGAGCGAAAGGCCCTGGTTTTTAGCCATTTTGATGGATACCTTTTTGAATTCCGGCATGCAACTGGCACAGCAGCATTCCCTTCCGCACGGACCGAGCCCGCCGATCATCTTCGTTTCGTCGCGCACGCCTATCTGGCGAAGCTCTATCCTTATTCTGAACACCGCCGAGAGGTCCTTTACCAGCTCGCGAAAGTCCACCCTGCCGTCGGCGGTAAAATAGAATATCACCTTTGACCCGTCGAAAGTGAACTCACAGTCCACGAGTTTCATATCAAGGCCGCGCGCAGCTATCTTTTCCTCCGCCGTCTTCATGGCAGGAACGCGCTTTTCCTCGTTGCGGCGCACCGTCTCCTCGTCCTTTTCGGTTGCGGCGCGGAGCACCGGCTTCAACGGAGCTACGAGCTCGCTTTCGGGCACGTCGTGCACGGGAAGATATACCTTGGCATACTCCACACCGCGCGCCGTTTCCACGATCACCCCGCGGCCCTTTTCAAAAGTTTTGTCGCCGGGGTCGAAATAATAGAGCTTTCCGCCTTCTTTGAATTTTACTCCGATAATTTTTGCCATTTATTTTTCTCCTCTATGAGCTTGAACATGGCGCCGCATAAAAGCGCCGAAAAGTAAGCGTTGAATTTTAAATCGCGCATAGATTCGCCGAAGATCTCGGCCCCTCTTATGAGTGCGGGCACGCCCCACCTTGAGACGAGAGCGCCCTCTGCGCCGTTTGTTTTACCCGAAACGCCCGCGCTCGCCGCCGAAAGACAGAGCCGCTGCACCTCGGAGAGTATCTCTTTTTTATATTTGCTGTCGCCGTATTTCAGCGAAAGAAGGCCGGCCTCACCCTCGTCGGTCGCGGAGAGCAGCTCGAGCGCGGCCGAATGTATCTCCGTGAACCGCCCGCCTGCAAGCGCCTCGGCGGCGCTTAAAACTCCACCGCACCCCTCGGCTGCCTCGCGGTTGAGCGCGCCGTGCGGAAACCTGCGTTCGAGCGCGGAAAAGATCTGTCTGGCAGAGAAGAGCGGTATTTCCAACAGCCGCACGCGCGAAAGTATGGTTGGCAGCACGGGCGGGAGCGCAGCCGCGCCGAGCAAAAACGAAACGCCCGCGGGCGGCTCCTCTATCACCTTTAAAAGCTTGTTCTGCACTATGGCCGAACACTCGTCGAAAGAGCTGATGACATACAGCTTTTTATCACCCGCGGAAGGCTTCATGGCGCAGTCCTCAATGAGCGCCACGGCCGCCTCGGCATTGAATTTTTTGCCCTGTTCGGGATAAATTCTGCAGTCGGGAAAGGTTTCGCGCAATATCTGACCGCCGGGCCGTTCGCCATCTTCCGCGCCGAAAAAGCGCAGGGCAAAGATTTTGAGCGCGTCGCGCAGGTACGCCGCATCCTCAAAGGAGAGCATATATGCGTGCGCCAGCCTGCCCGCTTCGGCTTCGCGGCAGAAAATTTTGTATGCAGTTGTGCCTTTTATAAGCTGTTCCACTTTGCCTTCTCTTATAATATCCGCATTAAATGCGGCATATGCCCGTCCCAGACCCCGTTAAACGGGGCATATATGGGGGTCAGTCAAAAATTTTACGCTCTTTGAGTATCCCGTATATCCGTTCTGCGGTGTCCCATTTGCTGCCGCCGCACTCTACCTTTACTATCCTTTCGGGGTACATTTCCGAAAGTTTTAAATAGCCCTCGTACACCTTCCGGTGGAAGGCAAGGCCGAGCTGCTCCATTCTGTCGCCCTCGTCGGCGCCGTGCTTGCGCTCGAACGCGGCCTTGGGAGAGATATTTAAAAACAGCGTGAGCTGCGGCCTGAAGTCTTTGAGCGCGAAGGAGTTTATCTCTTTTATAAAATCGAAGCCCAGCCCCCTGGCGTAGCCCTGGTAGGCGAGCGAGGAATCGACGAACCTGTCGCACAGCACGAGCGCGCCCTTTTCAAGCTCCGGCTTTACCTTTTCGTTTAAATGCTGGGCGCGCGCGGCGGCATATAAAAGCGCCTCGCACTCGTCGCACATGGCGGTATTTTTGCCGTTCAGGATTATCGCGCGGATCTGCTCGGCGATGTCGCTCCCGCCCGGTTCGCGCGTGACTATGTGGCAGATACCCTCTTTTTTGAGCCGCTCGGAGAGCAGCCTTATCTGCGTGGACTTACCCGAGCCTTCACAGCCCTCGAACGTTATAAATTTACCCCTCATACTCTCTTTACCACCTTTATATTGCCGCCGTCAAGCCCGAATGTATGGGGCGCCGACTGCAAGAGGCGGGCGGCGTCTTCGGTGATTATCTCGCCCGCGGCGACGACGGGTATGCACGGGGGCATCAATCCCGCGTTGCATGCGCTCATGCGGCCGACCGAGGCGGATACGGGCACATATTCGCAAGGCTGGGCGAGCGCGTACAGATAGCTGTATGTGCGCGCGGGCGCGGGATAGGCGGCGCGCTTTACATATGTCGAACGCAGTTTTTTGGAGCGCACCGCCGAAGCGAGGGCGGAGCGCAGCGCGTTCAGATCGGAAGGCTGCGTGCACGGCGAGAGATAGAACACGGCGTATCTGCCGTCGGCGAATTCGGGATATATGCGCCTCTTTTCCAGCCTTTGAGCGAGCAGGCGGGAATCTATAGAAAGGGGCGCACAGTCGAGGCAGAGCTTTGTCCAGTCGCCGGAGGGATAGAACTTCAGCGCGGGCAGACTCTTTTTTAATGTCTGCACGGCCGCCTTTACCTTTTGGATATAGCCGAGGTTGTTTGCCGTATATTTATAGCCGTATTCCACGGACGCCATTACGGGAAAGGAGGGCGAAGTCGTGCGGAAAAGCGACATTCCCTCGCTCAGATACCCCTCGAACATCAGATTGTTGGAGAACACCGCCGAACCCTGCGTGAGCGCGGGCAGCGATTTGTGCGCGCCGTCCACCCACATGTCGGCGTAATTGCCCGCATACAGCGCCCTGTCCTCGCCGAATGCGAGATGAGCGCCGTGCGCGCCGTCCACAAGCAGCAGTCTGCCGTATGCGCGCACGATTTCGGCATACTTTTCGAGCGGGGCAACGACGCCGTAATAGTCGGGAGAGGCGGCAATTATGCCGCATATATCCTCGTCGGCGGCAAAAAGCGCGGCCAGCTTTTCAGGTTCGGGGGGAGTTAAGATGCCTTCCGCCTCCCCGCCCTGCACGATGACCGGCTCAAGCCCGAACAGCCTGCAGGCGTTCCAGACGCTCTTATGGCTGTTGCGCGGCACTATTATTTTTCCGCCCGCACGCCTTGCGGCATACAGCATGGCATATATGCCGCTGGTTGAGCCGTCGGTGGTGATATATGCGCGCTTTGCGCCGACAAGTTCGGCTATGTCGCGCTGGGCGGCGGCGACGGGGCCCGTCGGGCTGCCCAGATCGTCTGTGGAAGAGAGCTCGGTAAGGTCGTATGCGCTGCCTGCAAACAGGCGCTTTAACCCCTCGCCCTTATGGCCGGGAGTATGGAAACTTATATGATTTTTAGCTCTTTTAAGGCTTTCGTATATGTGGTATGTCATGGCAGTATTCCGTTGAACATTTTCCTGCGTATGTCACGCCTGCGTGTCCCCTGATTTTTTTTGGGGCGCTTTTTTATATTATAGCACAAAAAGCGGGCCGGCACTACTGCCAGCCCGTATTTTTTGAAATTTTTTTAAATTTTAAAGCATATATGCGGCCTTTGTGCTTAGAAATAGGCTAAAGGTAATCATATATATACCTCAGTCTTGTTTCGTTCGCACCGCTCACTCAACAATCCGGCTCCCAAAATTGCGGCTTTCAGCACAGCTGAACCTTCCGCAAAGTGCCGCTTCGCCCGCGGGCAAGGGAGCCTTATTCACCCCGCACAGGATAACCCTTGGAGAAACGAGCAAGACAAGGCGTGCGAGGAAAACTTGAGGGAGTTTACAAAGACGTAAATGACCGAAAGTCGCCGCAGCACAACACAGTATTGCGAAGTTTATACAAGGGAAAGCGGCGCAATTAGAATGTTGTCACTTGCGTGGTTTCATGGTCGGGAACAGTATCACATCCCTTATCGTCGCGCTGTCGGTGAGCAGCATGACGAGCCTGTCCACGCCCATGCCCAGGCCGCCCGTGGGAGGAAGGCCGTATTCGAGCGCGGTGATGAAATCCTCGTCGACCTGCGCATTGCAGCCGGGCTCCTGCGCCCTCTTCTGCTTTACCTGCTTAACGAAGCGCTCCTTCTGATCGATGGGGTCGTTGAGCTCGGAGAAGGCGTTGCCGAATTCGTGCCCGCATATGAAATATTCAAACCTCTCGGTAAAGGCGGGATCGGAAGGCTTGCGCTTTGCAAGCGGCGAATTTTCGACGGGGTAGTCATAGATTATGGTGGGCTGAACGAGGTTGTCCTCTACAAACGTTTCGAAAAGCGCAATCAGAACGTGGCCCTTGGTGGCGCTTTCGCCCTCTTCGACCTCCACGCCGAGCTTCTTTGCGCACTCGCGCGCGGCACTATCGTCCGCCCACTCGTCGTAGTCGGCGCCGCAGTACTTCTTTACGGCCTCCTTCATGGTGTGGCGCGCCCAGGGTGCGCCCATATCTATCTCTGTGCCCTGGTAGGTTATCTTCGTCGTGCCGCACACGTTTTGCGTTATGGTGCGGTACATATTTTCGATGAGGTCCATCATGCCCTTGTAGTCGGTGTAGGCCTGATACATCTCCACCGTGGTGAATTCGGGGTTGTGGAAGGCGTCCATGCCCTCGTTGCGGAAGATACGGCCGACCTCGTACACGCGCTCCAGCCCGCCGACTATCAGCCTCTTCAAATAGAGCTCGGTCTCTATGCGAAGGTACATGTCGATATCCAGCGTGTTGTGATGCGTCTTGAAGGGGCGCGCCGCCGCGCCTATCTCGAGCGTGGTGAGTATGGGCGTATCAACCTCCAGATAGCCGAGGTTATCGAGATACTTCCTTATCTCGCTTATTATCTGCGAACGCTTGATAAATGTCGTGCGCACCTCGGGGTTTACTATGAGGTCGAGGTCGCGCTGGCGGTATTTGAGGTCGATATTCGTAAGGCCGTGCTGCTTTTCGGGCAGGGGACGGAGGGACTTGGAGAGCATCTCTATATGCGTGCAGTGCACGGAGATCTCGCCCGTCTGCGTCTTGAACACAAAGCCCCTTATGCCGACAATATCACCTATGTCGTAGTCCTTTTTATACGACATATAGTCCTCTTCGCCGACGTCGTCGCGCTTTACGTATATCTGAATGAGCCCGTCGCGGTCGGAGATATGAGAAAAGGAAGCCTTGCCCATGATGCGGCGCGACATCAGTCTTCCCGCAATGGAGACCTCTTTGCCCTCGAGCGACTCGAAATTGTTCTTTATCGACGAGGAATTTGCGGTGAACTCGTACTTCACCTTTTCATAGGGGTTTTTGCCCTCGGAAACGAGCTTAGACAGCTTTTCCCTTCTTATTTTCGCCTGTTCGGCAAGGCGTTCCTCTTCCTCCTCTTCGGTGAGGGGTGCGTTGTTCTTTTCGTCCATATGTCCTCTGATTTATCGGCGCTTTTGCCGCGTTTTAAAATGTTGTGGGCTGTGTATAAATGTTCACCGCATAACCCGCCCGGATAACCCTTGGAGAAACGAGCAAGACGCGGAGCCGGCGGAAGTCGTGAAGGAGCTTACAAAGACGTAAGTGACTGAACGAAGCCGTAACGGCGACAAAGTATTGCGAAGTTTATGCAAGGGAAAGCGGCGCAATTATATTTCTTTTATGCGATTGCTACAATTTTGAGCTTATACGACGACCCGTCGGGGCAGCTTACCGTAACCACGTCGCCCGTCTTATGGCGCATGAGCGCCGCGCCTACGGGCGATTCGCTCGATATGCGGTTTGCCATTACGTCGACGTCGGTAACGGACGTTATCGTGTAAGTCTCCTTGTCGCCGAATTCCTCGTCCTCGACGGTTACTTTGCTGTCGAGATGAACGTAAGAATTGTCGGTAACTTCGGCGATGATGACGGCGTTCTTGATCTGATACTCGAGTTCGGCGATCTTGCCCTCGTTGGAGCGCTGCTCCTCCCTCGCCGCGTCATACTCGGCGTTCTCCGAGAGGTCGCCGTGGCTGCGCGCCTCGGCAATGCGCTCGATTATTTCGGGCCTCTTCTCCTTTACGAGGTAGTCGAGCTCCTTCTTTAAATCGTCATAATTCTTTTGGGTCATTTCAAAAACCTGATCGGCCATAAAAATACCTCCTAACTGTTCACGAATTTTTCGCGCGGGCCGCGCACGAAAAATTCCGTGATTTTTAGCGGCTCTGCCGCTCTTGCCGCGATTTTCAGGCGCCCTCAATTATATAATCGCGGCAATTCACACCGGTGAGCCGCAGGTATGCGCAAATTGAGGCCTGCTGCGGCGGGAAACCCGCCTTGCGACATTATTTTATTTTTTAATCATTCTCTATAAATCTGCCGCTTATAAGGCATATAATACAAAAGTGATTCCGAAAACTATGCACGGAACCACGATTTGCGTTTACTATTATATAGTTATGCGAAGAATTTGTCAACAAATTCTTCGCGCACTGAAATCTTTTAAATATTTATGCGGGCATTAAAATTTATTTATACTGCGGCGGCCGCGCGAAAATTGCGCGCGGCCGCCGCTTAAGCTCACAGTCCGCGCACAAAGTCGCCTATGCGCTCTATCGCCTCGGCCAGCTGCGACATGGAAGTTGCGTACGAGCATCTGACGTGATACTTGCCAGCTTCGCCGAAGGCGTCGCCGGGGACGACGGCCACCTTTTTGGCCTCGAGCAACCTGTTTGCAAACTGTTCCCCGTCCAACCCCGTTGCCGCCACCGAGGGGAATACATAGAACGCCCCCTTGGGCGAAAAGCACTTCAAATTCATGGAGTTGAAGGCGTTCACCAAAAAACCGCCGCGCTTTTTATACTCCTCGCGCATCTCCTCCACCGTGGCGAAGCCGTCGGAAAAACCTTCCGCAAGGGCGGTGTTTGCGGCGTGCTGGCTCATGCGGGGCGCGCACATTATCGCATACTGGTGAATTTTGAACATGGCGTCGTCAATTGCGGGAGGGGCGCACACAAAGCCCACACGCCAGCCCGTCATGGCGAACGCCTTGGAAAAACCGTTTATGAGCACCGTTCGTTCGGCCATATCCACGAGCGATGCGATAGACGTATGTCTGCCCGTGTAAGTCAGTTCGGCGTAGATTTCGTCGGAAATTACAAGCAGATCACGCTTTTTAATTTCGGGCGCTATGGCCTCGAGCTGTTCCCTCGTCATAATGGCGCCCGTGGGGTTGTTGGGGTATGCCAGAATTATAGCCTTAGTCTTGGGCGTACACGCCCCCGCTATCAGCTCGGGAGTGACGATAAATTCATTCTCCGCCACGCAGTTCAGGGGCACGGGAACGCCGCCCGCCATGAACACGAGGGGAGCATATGAAACGTAGCAGGGCGAGGGGACGAGTATCTCGTCGCCGGGGTCGCATACGGCGCGGAGCACGAGGTCTATGGCCTCGCTCGCGCCCACGGTGACTATGGTGTGTTCGGGCGAATAATTTACGTCGAACCGCTCCTTCAAATACCTGCATATATTTTCGCGCAATTCGGGAAGGCCGCGGTTGCCCGTGTATTGGGTGAGGCCGCGCTTTATCGAGCGCACGGCCGAATCGCGTATGTTCCAGGGCGTGACGAAGTCGGGCTCGCCCACGCCGAGGGATATCGCGCCCTTCATCTCCGAAACTATATCAAAAAATTTGCGTATGCCGCTCGGCTTGAGCTCGGCGGCCCGCCTGTTCACAAAATCTCTCATAGGGCACCATGCGCGTTACGGCTGAATGCTCAGCCTGCCGCCCTCCTCGTCCTCCATGAGCGCGCCCTCCACCTTGTATTTCTTTAAAATGAAGTGCGTGGCGGTGGATATTACGCTGTCGTACGTGGATATGCACTCCGAAACGAAGCGGGAGACAGCCTTTAAAGAGGCGCTCTCCACAATGACCGCGAGGTCGTACGCGCCGCTCATGAGGTACAGATTTTTCACCTCGGGGTGGGCGGCTATCTCGGCGGCGATGGAGTCGAAGCCGTGGCCGCGCTGAGGGGTGACCTTCACCTCGATGAGGGCCTCCACCTTCTCCTCGTCGGAGATGTTTTCGTTGACTATCGCCGTGTATTTTACGATTATGCCGTCGGCCTCGAGCTCGGATACGGCTTTTTTGGCATCGTCCTCGGAGACGCCGAGCATGGCGGCAAGGCTGGCCGCCGAGAGGCGGGAATCTTCAGTCAAAAGCGTGAGTATGTCTTTTTTTATCTTTTCCATAGAATTACCCCCGCGGCCGCGCCTGTGTTTTTGCCGCATGTACCCCGAAAAGGCTGCGCATTTTGGCATGCCGCGCGTGCAGTTTATGCGGCAGGCCCTGCTGCAGTCTGCACGTTGTGAGCCACTCTGCATAAAAAGCCGCTTTTGCGCGTGTCCGCTCCGCGCGCGCCCGCGCGCGGTATTTATAATATATTAAAACTTTACGTCCGTTTTGTCAACAACATTGGAGGGAAAGCCGCCCTTGCCGCCATTTTGGGGGCCATAAGGCGCCGCCTTTGAGCTACAAGCCGCCGCCCGCGCGCAAAATGCGCGCGGGCGGCTCTCTCCTCACAATCAATATTATAATTTACTAAAAATATTATCTTAAATATCTAAAATATCTTAAGAAAACTATTGACATATCTAAAATTATATGTATAATATCTTATAGAGGTGAACCTATGGAAATATCTGATATAACTATCGAACTGATGTTTGACCGAATCAAATCATTGGAAAAACAGGTAAGCCTGTTACAAAATGAAATAGGTGAACTGAAAGATAAAATTTCGGCAATTGAAAACGCGGACAATGCCCGTGCAGAAACCAACGCAAACGCGCCCGCTACGCCAACCAACAAACGCGATACAACAAAATATATGCTGGGGGGCAACGTTTACCTAAAAAACAGACTCGTCCTTGCGGTGGTGCGCGATTATGCGGCAAAACACCCATACATTACACGGCAGGAACTTAAAACCGTATTCGACAAAACTCTTCAGGGCTCTATCGGCGTTGTGGAAAATGAAGAAATTGCAAAGCTCCGCAGCGACTATGAGGTAAGATTTTTTACAAAGCCCGAAGAAACGCTCACTCTTGCCGACGGCAGAATGTATGTATGCACTCAATGGGGCATACTCAATATTCCAAAATTTGTGGCACGGGCAAAAAAGCTCGGCTATGAAATAACCGAAATCAAATCATAATAAGGGGTATATTTTATGGAAAACAGCACTAAAGAATTGATAAATGATATCAGCAGAAACTACAGCAATGCAAAAAAGTGCCTCAACAGCGGCAGACCTTACGAAGGCGTTCAATTTATAAGAGCCGCGCTGGAGTGTGCAGTAACCCTGTATTGGCAACAAAAGCAACTCGGCAATATCCCTATGAAAAATGGTGAAATCGATTTGAGCGCAGCCATAGCCGACTATAAATTTGCCAAAAATTTCAGCTATCTTATAAAAGGGGACATGCAGGGAATCAGGTTGGTTGCAGCCAACGCCAAAGCTGAAATTTCAGAAGTTTCGGCAGATGAGGCGGCAGATATGCTCTCAAGACTTGAAAATTGCCTTAAAATCATGGGTGATCAGCTTGGCATATCTTTGCTTGAAGATAATAACAACAATACAACTGCCGCCGCCCCCGCTGTAACCTCTGACAAAAACATTGAGCATAAAAAAGCAACGCAACCCGCGCCGATAGAGGAGGAAAAAATCATGACTGAAACAGAGAAGTTCTGGGAAGCATTTAAAGAGCTACTAATTGAAAATGGCGAGCCATATACACTCACTATTGACGGCAACTGTGCAATTATAAGAAAAAACAAATATGCGGAGCTTAAAATAACGTTTGACCCCACGCAAAAATATTTTGTATTTGGCCTCTGCACAGCAAATAAAGCGTTGTGGGATATACTCAATTCTCATAAAGCCGAGATCAGTTCACAGCTATCACAAAAGCCTGTTTGGGGTTCCACCGCCACTACCTTTTATGTTCAAAACAAATCAGACTCCGCTTTCTATAAAAATTTACCATATACACAACTCATTGAAGATATGCTCCCTGACACAGAAGTATATCTCGATATTTTAAATAAATATTCTACTACGGAGGATAAAGCTATGTTGCCGCCAATTGTTTCTAATCAACCTGCATTTCCTAAACCTCTTATCGCTAATTTAGGCCATGGTCTAAATAGTAGAGCACAGACGATTTATGATGCCGGTTGTAATACTTTCGGATGGGATAGCCGTAAGAGGGGTAATTTTTCAATGATGAAATTACTCTATACTACCGACGCTACTCCCGAAGGTTATAGCGTTTGGTGCCTTTGCAATATTGCCCAAAAAGCAATCAGCAATGACCGCATAAGCTGGATAAATGTAAATTCTATTTTTAATAAGGGTAAAAATTGGGCAAATATACTCCTTGCCGACGGTTCGCTAATATATGAAATCTGGAAAGATATAGGGCCGGCTTTTCCAGGATATCGTGACGATATGACTAAGCGTGTTACATTTTTAAAATATAAAGACACAAATGGCGACTATGTGTTTGCAGGTATTTACGAGCCTATAAGAATAGAAGATAAAATTATAAACGGCAAAGTTTATCACCTAAAAGTTTATGAGCGCGTAGCGGATACCTATGGTGAATAAAGTTAACGATAAAATTATACAACAAAAATTTGAAACTTCCCCTCATGAGGGTGTGTTTTGGGTGATCAACCAAAATGGCACGGTAGGAAAAAGCAGCAATATTAAATTGCTATACGATTTTTGCGGACATGAGGGACACAGTTCGGTTTGGCAGAAATTACAGCAAAAACATAAGGAGCTTGCATACTTCGACTACGAGCACTTTCCCCGCGGCCGCGTGTGGAAAAACGCCGATAAAAGCGTTATATTTATTCCCGAATGTCTTAACACACTTTTAATAATAAATAAAATCAATGCTATGTTTGAGCTGCAGAATAATTTTACTGTGGAAATTTATTGATAATAATATTTTAAGGAGGCAAGTATGGCACGGCACCCTTTTAATTTTGAAGGCGGCGAATATTTAACCACAATGGGGGCTGTTTGGTTTGTTTCATATTGTTACTACAACAAGATTGATAAGATACATTTGAATTGGCAAAATATATCAACCGTATCGAACAGAATGAGCGTTTACCGCAGAACTGCCGATTTTCACAAATTTTGGTTACATAGGGTGCTTGAAATGAATGACCGCAATTTAAATAAAAACACTTTAGGTCTTTCAGGCGACGAAGTTAAAAATATGGCTAAAAAACTTTTAACAATAGTTTAATCGGGAATATCAATTATGATAGGTGCAATTATAGGAGATATGGCGGGCAGCAGATTTGAGTTCCGCAACTACAGGAAAAAAGATTTTGAACTGTTTACTCCCGAGTGTTCGCCCACTGACGACAGCATAATGACAGTCGCACTTGGCAAAGCTATTTTAGAATGCGACGGCGATTATACAGATTTATGTCAAAGGGCTATAAAATGTATGCAGGAATTTGGCAGACGCTACCCATACTGCGGCTTTGGAGGCATGTTCAGCAAGTGGATCCGCGCAGAAAACCCACGCCCCTATGGCAGCTTTGGCAACGGTGCCGCCATGCGGGTGAGCGGCGCAGGCTTTGCGGCACGTAGTCTTGAAGAGGCCAAAGAACTCTCTTACAAAGTGACGTGCATAAGCCACGATCACCCCGAAGGCATAAAGGGCGCAGAAGCCGTCGCCGTTGCAATTTTTTTGGCAAGACAAGAGAAAACTAAACGGGAAATAAGACAATACATTGAGGAAAATTACTATAAAATAGACTTCACCCTCGATGAAATTCGCTTCACATATATGTTCAACGAAACGTGCCAGGAAACGGTGCCGCAGGCATTTGAGGCATTTTTTGAAGCCGATAGTTTTGAGGACTCCATTCGAAACGCCGTATCTATAGGCGGCGATTCTGACACATTGGCTGCCATTACGGGCAGTATTGCCGAGGCCTATTACGGCGTACCGTTACATATACGCTTTCAGGCGGAGGATATTTTGAGCTGTAAAGAGCTGCTTCCCGTATTTTATTGGCTGGATAAATTTGAAGAAAGATATCCATAGAAACAAATTGAGGCGGCGAGGCGGGCAAGGTTTGCCCGTCTCGCCGCTTTCAGCTGCCGAAAGCGCCAGAAAGCAGGGCTATATAAACCTTTAAAAATATAGTGAGATTTTACGGCCGATAATTCTTGCGATTTTTTTTGGCTTATAGTATAATTTAGCCATAGCAGAGGAAAATGCGGCTGAATAAAGACGCAGTTTTGCCGGCAAAATCAAACAATCATACCCCGCCCGCAGGCGGCGGGCACGGCGGCCGGGCGGCACATGAATGTGCCCGCGCCATATACATAACGGAGGTTCTATGAAGAAAACTTTAACCGCAATAATACTTTCACTTGCCGCGGCGGCGACGCTTTCGCTCGGCATGGCGGCGTGCGGAAATCCCGACGACGGCACCCCTGCGGGCGCCACGAACGGCCTGGAATACACACTCTCGGACGACGGAACATATTACACGCTTGCCGGCATAGGCACGGCGACCGAAACAGAGATAATAATACCCGAAACCTACCGCGACCTGCCCGTGACGGAAATTGAGGCGGACGCTTTTCGAAGCAACAAAGACATAACTGCCGTAACCATCCCCGCGAGCATAACCACCATAGGCCCCGCAGTGTTTAACGATTGCTCTTCGCTTGAAAGCGTGACATTTGAAGGCGACGAGCTTGACAGCCTGGGTAACTTTGCTTTTATAAACTGCACCTCCCTCACCGAAATAGCGCTTCCCGAGGGCATTCCAACGATAGGCACTTACACTTTTTCCGGTTGCAGCAACCTTACTGCCATAACAATTCCCGCAAGCGTGACCAGCATAGAAGAGAGTGCGTTCACGCTCTGCAACAGGCTGGCGACGATAAACTACCGCGGCAGCCGCACTCAGTGGGCGGGCATAGATATCGCAGACCAAAACGAAGCGCTCTACGAAGCCAACATAAATTACAACTCTTAAATAGCGCCGCGCAACAGAAAAACAAACACCCTTTGGAGAAAAAATGTTCAGGATCTGGGGCCGAATTGAAAGGGAACACAAAATAATAAGGCAAGTCACCTACGAGAGCGACAAAAAGTTTGAATGGAGCGATTTTTTTAAGTACCTCGCCGACATCTGCGAGGAGCTCGACATAGGCACGCCCATACTTTTAAAGACGCACATATTCAACTATGCAAAATTCAACCGCGTCACATTTATCCCGCGCGACTTTGCAGAACCCGTGAAATTCGACAAGCTTGTTTTGGAAAATATTTTGCGCTGAAGACATACAGGCGTGCGGCGGCTAACGTCCGCACGGCGACGCATAAGCGGAGCGGAGGGCAATTATTTGCCCTCCGCTCCGCTTTTACACAAAAAAATCGCCCGCGCGCAGTTGACTGCGCGCGGGCATGCCCATATATTCTATACTTTTATATTAATTATATTTTTTTCACTTTATTTTCCGCCGCCGCGCCCTGCGGCAATAGCGGGCATTCTCGCAAGGTTACTGGGGATTTTTGCGGGGGCGGCCCCTGCCGCGCTTTACTACGGGAACATCCGGCTGGGGTTTTTTACCCGAACCGGGCTTCCTGCCGCGCTTTTTACCCGTATATGCGGGCTTTACGCCTTCGGCGGGCGCTTCTGCAGCCGCAGCCTCTTTGGGCATTGCAGCCTCTGCAACAGCCTTAGCCCCGGCGCAGTTTTCTTTTAATGTGTTGAGGCAGTCCCAAAGTTCTCTGGGGATCCTGTCGCCGATCGAGTTGGTGTAATAACCCTCGAGTTCGTCGGCCTCATAGCCCCAGCGTGCCTCGTCCACCCTGAGTATCTCCTTTAAATCGTCGATGCCGAACTTGTGTCTGGGTGCGATCTCGTAGTCGAGGTCACTTATATCGATATCCTCGGCATTGGGAACGTAGCCTATCGCCGTCTCCTGTGCGCCGACGGAGTCTTCACAGCGCTTTAATATCCATTCGAGCACGCGCATATTGTCGCCGAAGCCCGGCCAGATGAAGTTGCCGTCCTTATCCTGGCGGAACCAGTTTACGTTGAAGATCTTGGGCGGGTTTTTAACTATCTTGCCCATATCTATCCAGTGCTGCCAGTAATCGCCCATGTGATAGCCTGCAAAGGGCTTCATGGCCATGGGATCGTGCCTTAAAACGCCCGTTGCGCCCGTGGCGGCCGCAGTCGTCTCGGACGACATGGCCGAGCCCACGAACACGCCGTGGTTCCAGTCTCTCGACTGATACACAAGCGGGGTAGTGGTCTCCCTTCTGCCGCCGAAGATTATCGCCGAAAGGGGCACGCCCTTGGGGCTTTCAAACTCGGGAGAGATGCAGGGGCAGTTCTGTGCGGGCGCCGTGAACCTGCTGTTGGGGTGCGCCGCGCAGGTAGATTTATCCTTTTTATCGAACTTCTTGGGATCCCAGGGCTTGCCCGTCCAGTCGATGACGTGCTCGGGCAGCTCCTTGGAAAGGCCCTCCCACCACACCGTCATGTCGTCGGTGTTCAGAGCGACGTTTGTAAAGATAGTGCCGCGTTTGGTGGTTGCCAGGGCGTTGGGATTGGAGTGGTCGTTGGTGCCGGGGGCCACGCCGAAGAAGCCGTTTTCGGGGTTCACGGCCCACAGCCTTCCGTCTTCGCCCACGCGTATCCAGGCGATATCGTCGCCCACGCACTCCACTTTATAACCCTTATCGAGGTAGTGTTTTGGGGGGATGAGCATGGCAAGGTTGGTCTTGCCGCATGCCGAGGGGAACGCCGCCGCAACGTACTTCTTTTCGCCGTCGGGGTAGGTCACGCCGAGGATCAGCATGTGCTCTGCCATCCAGCCCTCGTTTTTGCCGAGGTATGAGGCTATGCGCAGCGCGAAGCACTTTTTGCCGAGCAGCACGTTTCCGCCGTATGCCGAATTTACCGAAATTATCGAATTTTCTTCGGGGAAATGCAGGATATACCTGTTCTCCGCCTCTACGTTGCACTTTGCGTGGAAGCCCTTTACAAAGTCGCCGTGGGGGCCTATCGCGTCGAGCACCTTCCTGCCCACGCGGGTCATGATGCTCATATTCAGAACAACATAGATAGAGTCGGTCACTTCAATGCCGTAGCGCGCGAAGGGCGAGCCTACGACGCCCATGGAATAGGGAATGACGTACATCGTCCTGCCGTGCATGGAGCCGCGGGCGATCTCGTTTGCAAGTTCGTGCGCCTGCCTGGGATCCATCCAGTAGTTGTTGGGACCCGCGTCGTCGCGGTTTTTAGTGCAAATAAAGGTCCTGTCCTCCACCCTTGCAACGTCGTTCACCTTAGTGCGGTGAAGGTAGCAATCGGGCAGAAGGCTGTCGTTCAGCTTGATAAGCTCGCCGGAATATACGGCCTCTTTTCTCAGCTCGTCGATCTGCTTCTGACTGCCGTCTATCCACACGATATAATCGGGCTGGGCAAGATCGGCGCTCTCTTCGACGAAGGAGAGAATTTTTTTATTTCTCGTAAGTGCCATTTTTTACTCCTTTATTTTTTACACAAAAATAAAATTTCTGTTCGGTTTAATTATACTTCAAAAAAAATTTGAAAGCAATTATTTTAAACATAAAATATCTTATCCAAATAAATTAATTGCAATTTTTTAATGATTTTTTTGCCGTATTTTATCCCGGGCATAATATATTATTTTATTTTCGCGCAGTTGCGGCAAAATCGCATTAAAACAGGCAAAATACGCGCGGTCCGGCAATATATTATTTTAAATAAGATTTATATGAGACGTTAAATTGCAATTTAACTTTTTCTGCAGGGTGAAATATGTCCGGTTACACAAAAAATATAGCTGTCATAAAGGGCGTGAGGAGCGGTTTTTCAGCAGACGGCGGCGCGCTTTCGGGGCTCGTCAAAACCGAAAAATACGGCCCTTTTTTCCGCGCCGAAGTATCGTACATAAATTTTGCGCCGCTTTCGGGCGGCAGATATGTGACCGCCGTGAGCGACGGCGAACACACCGTTATCCTGGACGGGCCTGTGTTTGAAGGCGAAAGCCAAATAGACACCTCCTGCGGCTTTGCCGCGCTGGTATGCTTTGTGGGGACGGACGTGCTTCCCATAGCCGCGGCGGTGTGCGGCGACTACGGCTGGGCGGCCGCTGCCTGCGCCGGAGAAATTGAAAGAGCGGAAAAAATAAAAAATACCCCGCCCCAAACAAAATACGAGGACGAGGCGATTGCGGAGGAAAATTACTATGAATACAGCGCCGAACATAGCGCCGATCTTAAAGGGCAGGGCGCTTTACGCCAGGATAAAGAGCAAAAAAACGGGCGCGGCCCTGGCAAAGATGAAGATGCTGGCGGCCTATTCAAAGAGTCTGAAGCGGGAAAAATGCCCGCCCCGGAATGCTTAGACGAAAATTCGCCCGACCGTTCTTCGGGCGAAAGCGCAGCCTCCGGCGGCTTTACGTCATACCCTGAAACCGGGAATGTCCCCAAGGAAAATTCCCGCAAAAAAGGAACGGACGGCGGGAAGGCGAAAAGAGACGCTCCTTCCGGAACAAGCGACGCGGCAAAGCAGCGCTCAAAGACAAAAGACGGGCAGACAGACTTTGACGGCGAACTTTCCCGCACAGATCCGGGACGCGGAGATCTGCAGCCCGACGGCGCAAAGGACGGCGCCGAACCAATACCGCTTGCCGCCGACCTGAAGTTTTACGAGCGGATGAGCGGCGAGATCGAAAAACTGCTCTCCTCCTGCCCGCGCGAGGAGACGCTCGAGCGCACGGTGGAAAACTCGCGCTGGGTGAGGGTGAGCTACGGCAAAGATATTCACTACGTTTTCGGAGTTATAAACGAAGGGGCCTCCCCCTCCTACATATGCTACGGCGTGCCGGGCACGGCCACGGAATGTCCCGCGAGCCTTGCGGGAATGGCGGGCTTCATCCCCTCGGGGGGCGGCGGGGGGTATTGGGTGATGTATCAGGACGCCCGCACCGGAGCCTCTATAAAATTAAATACTACCTAAAACTTCATATAAGCATCGTACTGCTTTGGCGCGCTTACGGCTCCGCAGTGCAAAATTACCGATAATTTACGCATATGTGCCCATAATGATTGTATGAGACTTTCTGCCACTATCTGCCTTCTGAACCTCGTGCTGCTCGGCATTTGCGGGGGGATATACGCCTTTTCGGGATTCAACCTTTTATACTTTATATGCTTTGAAAACATGACCGCCGTGCGCATAGTTCTGGGCATATGTTTTGTGTCCGCCCTCTTTTCGCTCTATGCGCTCATTGCCTTCAAACCGTTCCGAGGGCTGAAATAAGGGTTTTTATCGTAAATTAAACCCGCGGCGGGGGGCGCAATGTTGCGCCCCCCGCCGCGGATCAATTTATATACATTAAATACACATTATTAGTTTACCGTGAAACACTCAAAAATCGGCAGAATTGGGCGGCATATATGCCCCGGCCAACATAATTCGGCAGGGGGCGCTGTAAAAAAGCATTTATTGCAGAAAATTGCCTGCGCCAACGTTATAACTATTTAATCTTCGAGCCCGAGAATGTAATTTGCAGAAACGTCTATGGCTTTGCACAGCTTGGCAAAGGTATCTAACTTCGGCAGCTTTTTGGTAGTTACATACTGCGTTATCATTTCCGACGATACCCCCACCCGCTTTGCTATTTCTGCCTTAGTGAGCCCGCAATTATCTATCTCATATTTAAGTCTTTGCCTGATAAGCTCCGCATTATTATCCATTTTTAAAGGCATACATTAATCAGTAAGGTTTTCTTTTGAAAAGTACGGCGAACTGAAAAATTCCTCGAGCGACATGCCCAACCCGTCGCATATGGCATAAATAAACTTCAGTTGGGCTGAACTGCAGCGCATTTTTATTATATTATCTATTGTGGAACTCGCCACCCCGCTCTTTATCGAAAGCCCGTGCGGCGTGAGGTGATATTGATCGCAAAGTTCCTTTATGCGCGCGGAGAGTGCTTCAATAAGTTTCATTTCACTATACTCGTTTACTAATATCTGTAAACTTAGTATAGAAAAATTTTAAATTTTATGTTTCCCAATAATGGGAAACGCTTTGATTATATCAATTTTAATGTTATACTTACAGTATAACATTATATTTTGTTCGGGCAATCACCGTTGCGCACCGCATTATAGAGGCATATTCAATCGTGCAGGGTGCGCCTGTCGAAGAGAGGAGAGGAAAAAAATTCCTGTAGGCTTATGCCGAACCCCTCGCAGATGGCATACAAGGTCTTGATTTTGACCGAACGGCTGCGCTTCTTTTTTATCGACGTAAGCGTAGACTGCGGCACTCCGCTCTTTTCAAACAGCGCGTATTTGGTCATGTTGCGCTCTATGCAGAGCTGTTCTATCCTCAAAGCGATCGCATCTTCCAACAACATACTGCTAACTCCAAAATAATTTTTATTGTCAGTAGTATAAATTTTGGAAAATTTTATTTACTGCTATACATAGCATATTTGCAATATAAGCAAAAATATGCTGTAGTATATAGGGGATAAAAATGATAATAACCTTTTTCGGACATTCGCGCATCGCTGGCGACAGCATGGCGATACATGATAAGACGACGGAAATAATGCAAAAACTGCTCTGCAGCGAACCCGAGAGCGAGTTCTACTGCGGGCACAGGGGACAGTTCGACATACTGTGCGAAAGTTGCCTGGACATGCTAAGGCCCTCGTTCAACAAATTTAAAAAGATATATATAACCCCGTATTACGATTTGCAATGGCAAAAGAATCAGCTGAATCATATATCCAAAGACTTTGACGAAATAATCTTTCCTCCGCCGTGCGAGAGCTGTCCGCCGAAATACGCATGGTCGCGCCGCAACAGGTGGATGGTCGACAATGCAGACCTCATTATAAGCTGCGTAAAATACAGCTGGGGCGGGGCGGCGGCTACGATCGGCTATGCCAGACGGCGCGGCAAAAACATCATCAGCTTATAGCTATACAACGGATACATACTAAAGCGGCGGGGCGCAGATAAATCTGCGCCCCGCCGCTGACATTATTTTTGCCGAATACGGACGCCAATATGCCCGAACTATTTGCGGGCCGCGCCTCACTTCTTCTCTTTTTTGGTTTCGGACTTGTCGGCTTCGGGCTTTGAGGGCTCCGCCTTTACAGGTTCAGCCTTTTCAGGTCCGCCGTCGGCCTTTTCTGCGGGCTTGTTCTCAGTGGCGGCGGTAGTTATTTTTATCGACTTCAGATCGGCAAGCGATTCGTTGACAAACAGGCCGATGACCATGAGCGCAATGCCTGATATGAGAAACAGTATGCCGAAAATAAGTCCCGCAACATAGCTGCCGTAAGGACCTGCAATACAACAGAAAACCGCGATGAGTATGAGGCCGAGGCCGCAGAGCATGATTTTAAGTCCCTTCATAAAATTCCTCCTGAAATTTGGGGTTGCCGGGGCGCATATGCGGGTAAAAACCGGCTGCCACCCGACAGATATATGTAATTATATTATAATGCAAAAATCGCTCATGGCAACTGTTATTTTAAAAAAAAGCCGAATATAGGGCAAAATTTTACATTTTTTTACATTCCGGATGTAATTATGCAATAAAAAAAAGCGCCGGCACGGCGAAAATCGTACTATTTAAGAACGAAAACGGCGGCCGCGCAGGCGCTTATTGAATTTGCAATTTGAATTTTACGCTTTATCCGCTTTATCCTCTTCGGCGGCGGGGCCTTGGCCGCTTTCCGCTGCCGCGGCCGTCTTACCGGTCGAAACGGCGCGGGCGTGTACGGGGGACGTGAATACCTTTACGCCGCGCTTGCGCAGATTATTCACCGCAATAAACAGGGGTATGCCGAGCGCATACACCCAAACGGCCTCCGTAAGCGCCATTGCTCCAACTTCCACCCAGTATACCACGTCGGGCATACCGGCGAGTATCCACACCGCGGGAATTATAAAAGCGTTTAAAACGACGGGAAAAAAGCCGCCTATCGCAACCTTGAGCACATTGTTTTTGAACACTACGCCGCAGATATAGGTGAAAAAAGCCGCTATAAGCGTTGCAAGGCTGCCGAGAAATATATCGTGGACGCCGTACAGCGAGATGGCGTTTGCCAGCATACATCCGATATAGAGGGCGGGCACGCTTTCGGGAAAGAACAGCGGCAGAATGGTGAGCGCCTCCGTGGGCCTTATCTGAAAGGGACCATAGGCAAGGCCGCCATTGATTCCGAACAGCCATGTTACTACCGCATACACGGCGGCTATCACGCCCGCGCGGCAGAGCATCTTTGTGTTCCAGTGCGAAAAATCGTTCGCAATGCTTCTGAGTAAATTCTTCATTTTGTTTTACAGATCACGGCGCAGTATTTCAGGCATATTGCAGGCCGATTTGATAAATTCAAAGCTTAGCGCAAAAAAATAAGGACGGCAAAAAACCGTCCTTGATGAAATACTTGATCTGTATCTCTCCTTCGGTTTTTGATTAACCGAATCAGAAACAGCAACCTATACGCGCAGAGCGGCACCTTTTAAGCGCCTTAAAGCTCATCCTCTTTGCAATACCGCCACGGGTATTGCCGCATCGTCTTCGCCTTAATTCATCTTAAAATGCGCTCGTCTGCGTGCTACGCAATTATAAGCTCATAATCAATATAAAAGTGGCACAACGCCGCAATTATTCGCTTATAATCGTATCATTGCTGTTCTGCTTCGGTTTTCGGAAGTGTTGAGCCGAAAACCTTCCGCATCACGCCGCAAAGCGGCGGTGAAAATTAAGTTGTGGCTGTTTTTATAGTGCGGTGAAGAATATAAACCCTTCCGTCACGCCTGCGTTACACTTCGGCATGACACATCCCCTTAAAAAGTGGAGGCTTTATTGCGGAATTTTCACCGCAGCAAACACGTAAATAATAACTTCAGAGAAACGAGCAAGACAAGGCGCGCGAGCATTTACGACGGGGAGCGTACTTTGGGCGTACGTGATCCGAGGAAAGCGGAGCGCAACACAGTATTGCGAAGTTTATATGAAGTTTTTGTTACTCTTTATCTTCATCTTTGGAGCTATTGGCGCCGCTGTTGCCAAGGTAAGTCCCCAAATAGATCTGCTTCTTGCCCTTGGGCGCGGAGCTGCGTGGAGGGCGGGAAGAACGGTCGCCGTCGCGCCTCTCTCTCCTGTCGCCGTCGCGCTTGTCAAAACGGCGCTTATCGCCGAACTTTCTCTCGCCGTCGCGCTTGTCGCGGTTGAACTGCCTTCCGCCGCGGCTGTAATTCTTTTCGCGGCGCTCGTAGGGAACTTCATTCTTAGGAATGATTACCACCCTGCGCGCGGGCTCCTTTCCCTCGGATACGGTGGTGACTTCCTCGTTTGAGGCAAGTACGGAATGAACGACGCGGCGCTCGTAAGGGCTCATGGGTTCTAAAGCCACGCGCCTCCTCTTTTCAACGGCCTTTGCCGCCTTGGCAACCGCCACGCTTTTAAGCTTTTCCTCGCGCTGGGCACGGTAATTTTCGCAGTCGACGGAAACCCTGCGGTATTCGTCCCTGCCGATATTGGCAACGGCGCCAGCAAGGCACTGAATCGCGTCGAGCACCTCTCCGCGGCGGCCGATGACAGCAGACGTATTCGTAGTTTTTATCTCAATTTCAATTTTTTCGCCGTCAGCTACAACTTCGTTGAAGGCAGGGATCTTTAGAATCTTTAACAGTCCGTCGATAAATGCAGCGGCGCGCTCGCTGTCGGCAGCCTTTTTAATTATTCTCACCTTTGCCTTTACCGAACCGAAGAGCTTGCGTTTACCCTCTTCGAGTACTTCTATCTCGGCCTCTTCCATGGTTATGCCGAGAGCTCTGAGCCCCTCTTCCGTGGCCTCTTCCACCGTTTTGCCGGTAAATACGTTTTCCATGCTTTCTTCCATTTTAATACTCCTTATCACCTTGTTTCAAGCGATTACTTTTTTGCCTTTTTACTCTTTTCGCCTTTTACAGGTTTTCTTAAATACCTGTCGAGTTCCTGCCTCTCCTCCAGCTTTTTGAACTTTACGTCGAGTACTTTATTTACAATAAGCGTCGTGAGGAAACTGTAAGTAGTGTTTACTATCATGTATATAGAGAACGCCGCACTGTAGAAGAACGAGAAGAAGCCGTATATTATGGGCATGAGTATGAGCATCCACTTGTTTGTGCGCTGACCGCTGCCGTCTACCGAGCCAAGCTCGTTCATGCTCTTCTGCATGCGCATAGAGAAGAACTGCGATAAAAACATCATTCCTATCGCCAGAACTATCAGAACAAAGTAACCGTTGTAGGTATCCTTTTCATCGGTAAGGTTATAGGTGACCTCGTTATAGCTCTCCTCATAGTTGGCAAGATTTGTTGCGCGGGAGAGCGAAGATACAAAGCCGTTGAAATCGGGGACTTCGCGGTTGAGCATGGAGTCGGGATACCAGATGTTTCCGACCCAGATGAATCCCTGCTTATTCTCGCGGTAATATTCTGCCGAAGCCTGGCGGGCAAATCCCGCCATATAATTCTTTATCACGATAAACATATCGTTCTCGGTTTCGACATCTTCGGTGAGCTCGTCATACGGCGCGTCTATCTCGTCGCGCCTGTTTGCTTCGTAATAACTTTCAAACCTGTCAAAATCAACAAGATAAACGGTTTCGCCGTCGGTATCTTCTGTTTCGAGCAAAAATCCGTCGGGATTTTCGGTTTCGTCGTACACATATTCCTGAGCGACGCCGTTATATGCATCAACCATGCCGCGGTAGAGCTCGAGATTGGCATACTGGGAATATGTCGAAAACTGGCTGAAAACTACCATGAATATAACGAGGGAAACTAACGTCGGAAGGCAGATCCCCATCATGGAGTAGCCGTTCTTTTTATACAGCTCCATGACCTTCTGGTTATACATGTTTTTGTCGTTTGCGTACTGCTTCTGCAGCTTTTCCATCTGCGGACGCATGCGCTCCATGATAAGAGACTGCTTTTTGGTCTTGAACTTTGAAAACACGTCGAGCGGCATGACTATCGTCTTCAAAACGACGGTGAATATGATTACTCCGACGGCTGTTATACCGACGCCCTCGACAAGCCAGCGTATTATCTCGCCTATCCAGTTTAAAGTTATGGGGTCGAGCTGCTTTACCATGAAATCGATAAAGTTTTCAGATACACCCGAAATAGCTGCCAATAAATTCATTATAATAATTTTAGGCGGGGTTCAGAGCACCCACCTTACCTTGAAAAAATTTTCGTATGCGGGATCGTACCCGCCCCTGGTCAAAGGGTTGCAGCGCAATATGCGCCATGCGCCGAGAATTATACCCAGAATTACGCCGTTATTATTGATTGAACGCAGAGTATATTCCGAACAAGTGGGCGTAAACATGCACGTTCCGTGCGAAAGATGGCGCTGGTAAAACACGATGAGCCGCATACATGCGATCTTAAGATACGGCCTGAAAACCGTGCGCCGCAATGTTTTGCATATTCTCTTTATGCGCGCGTTCATAACATCTTTTTAAAACAGCTTAAAAGCGACTTCTCAAACGCTCTGAGCGAGTATTCGTCCGCTGTCTTCGGTATGAGAATTACCGAAACAGGCGAAGAAAGACTTCCGCATGTGTTGAAAAAAGCCTGGCGCAAGAGCCTCTTTATTCTGTTGCGCTTTACGGCCTTGCCGTGTTTTTTTGACACGATGACCGCCATTTTAAGCTCTGCCGAGGGAACATATACCGCCGAAAGGCAGTTTGAAAATACTCTCTTCCCCTTTTTGAATATCTTCTGAATGTCGGTGTTTTTTTTAAGTCTTGAATATTTCATAAAAAACACCCCTTTCAGAATGAGTTAAAAGTTACTGCAAAAGAGCAGCCGTCGTTTTCCGCTCCGCGGCTGCGGTGAATAGCATGATATGACACTGCTATGGCAATATCCCACAGCATACGCGGCAACATGCTTTTAAAATTAATAACTCTGCGCAAGGCGAATTTTCCGCAGTAAAATGCAGCGCGACGGCTCGCGCGTTAAGTATTTTACAAGGAACAAATTTTCGCCATAGCAAGTTTAAGATTAATTATGCCGAGAAAAAGAGCAGGCGAATTTAGTTCGCCGATATCTCTTTTTCCGACATATTTACCCTCACGGCAAAGATTTTTGCTTCAGCAAAAAGATTTGCGTGAACCTTTTTACGCCGACAGATGCTTCCTGCCCTTGTTTCTCCTTCTCTTCAGGACCTTCCTTCCGGCGTTGGATGCCATGCGCTTTCTGAAGCCGTGAACTTTGCTTCTCTGTCTCTTTTTGGGCTGATAGGTACGTTTCATTTTTTCTTTCTCCGTTTAATTTTTTTAATGACTACACAGCACGGACTTTAACGCCCGTGCCGCTTTTTTGCTCTATGCTATATTACGCTATTGTCAATTATACAATCAAAAAATAATTTTAGTCAAGCGTTATTCGCCCCAAAAATGTTTTTATAGGGGCG
>ERZ1643249.905-NODE-905-length-31434-cov-6.318812_pt1 | contig 31434 bp, 26 predicted proteins | sample MGYA00579263_ERZ1643249 | MGnify/ENA primary metagenome ERZ1643249 (study PRJEB29033, sample SAMEA4952264) | chicken gut metagenome | biome: Broiler Chicken; feature: Gastrointestinal Tract; material: Caecum | place: Ireland | collected 2018 | study: Broiler...
AGGAACAAAGGAAAAATAAGAATACGACAGGAATAGGAACAGGAGTAAAGCAGGAGCAGGAGTAAAGGTAAGAGTAAGGAGGACGTTTTGGAAACCATTTATCGAATTACCGGACAGCTCTGGGGGAGATTCATAAGCTGGATGAAGGAAGAGAAAAACCAGCTGCGTTTTATTCTGGTATGTTTTGTCATCAGTCTGATCCCGCTGCTGGTTTTGAGTTTTTTCAACCATCCGGCTATGGACGATTTTAACTATGGAATTCTGACACGGCACGCGCTGCTGGAGAATGAGGGACTGGCAGTGATTCCCGCCGTGCTGAAGGCTGCCGTGCAGCGGGCCGTGAATCTGTGGCACAGCTGGCAGGGAACCTATACGTTTGCCATCATCGCGGCTCTGCGTCCCTCGATTATCACAGAGCGGATTACGTTTATACAGACCTTTATTCTGCTGGGAATATTTACAGCCGGATTCTGGTATTTCTGCCAGGTGATGCTGCACCGTCTGCTGGGACTGTCCAAAGCGGTGGCAGCGGTGACAGCCTGTGTGGTTATGACGCTCTGCATCCAGTATGTGCCTTTCGGAGTAGAAGCCTTTTACTGGTGGAATGGAAGCGTGGGCTATACGGGGCTGTTCTCGGTCATGCTGATTCTGTTTGGCATGCTGGCAGATTCCCTGCGCAGGGGAAAGATTTCTGTCAGGAGAATGACAGCCCTTCTGGCGCTGGAGCTTCTGCTGGCGGGAGGCATGTATCCCACGGCGCTTCTCACGGCAGTGGTGCTGTTCCTGGTTATGGTGGACGGGCTGGCCGGAAAGAAGTACGGCAGGAATCTGAAGATCCAGCTGACGGTGCTCTTCCTGCTTTATCTGCCTGAATTCGGACTGAGTATTATCGCTCCCGGAAATGCCAGGCGCCAGGCCCTGTTCCAGCATCGGACTCCCTTTGAGGCTATCTACAAGTCTTATACGAAATCTCTGGAATATATGTTCACGGAAGCAACCAATGCGGTGATGATTCTGGTTATCATAGCTCTGTTCCTGTACATGTTCTGGAAGCTGAAGGATTCCAGGTTCCAGTTCCGCTGTCCGTTCATGTTCACCCTGGTCAGCTACAGCATGGTTGTAGTGATGTGGGTGCCGGGCATCTATGCGGTGCGCTATATTTCAGGAGGACGCTATTATAATATTCTTCTCTACGGCGTGGTTCTCTTTTACGCGGCCAACGCGGTTTACTATGCGGGCTGGCTGCGGCGCCAGTATGAAAAATGCGGCGCGGAAGCGATGGAGGTCCTTCAGAAGGCTGTTCCTGTAATTCTGGGAACGGCAGGAATTCTCTGTGCCGTGATCGGAGTCTGGAAAGTGGATATTGTGACGGATCTGGAAGAGATTACGACGGCATCGGCCCTGAAATCCCTGGTATATGGGGAGGCGCAGGTGTATGACCAGGAGATTCGTGCGAGGGAAGCCCTTTACAACGATCCGAACGTGAAGGAAGTCTATGTGGAAGAGGTGACTTACCGCCCAGAGCTTCTGTATTACGGAACGCTGACTGAGGACCCGGAGGACGGAAGAAATCTTGCCATGTGCGAATACTATGACAAGGACTTTATGGTAAAAATTGTAGAAGACACAGAAGAAAATACAGAAGAAAATACAGAGGAAGATACCGGTGAAGCCGGCGCGGAAGAGACGCCGGAGACCGGAGAAAATACCGGAGAGAATACTTCGGAGGAAATGGAAACTTCAGAGTAAAGGAGAAGAAAAATGAAAAAGATTATTGTGACAGGATGCAACGGCCAGCTGGGACGCGCGGTAAATCAGCAGTATGCGGGAAGCACAGAATATGAACTGGTAAACACAGACGTGGCAGAGCTGGATATCACGAAAGTGGACGAGGTTCTGAAGCTGGCCAGAGAGGTAAAGCCTTACGCTGTCATCAACTGTGCCGCTTATACAAATGTGGACAAATGCGAGACAGAGCCGGATCTGGCTTATAAAATCAATGCGGTCGGCGCGCGCAATCTGGCTATCGCGGCCTCTGATGTGGGAGCGAAGCTCATGCACATCTCCACGGACTATGTATTTCCGGGCGATGTGGCGGAACGGCCTCTGACAGAGTTTGATACGCCCAGTCCCAAGAGCATGTATGGAGCCACCAAGCTGGCGGGAGAGAATTTTGTGCGCGATTTCGCGGACCGTTATTTTATCATCCGCACAGCCTGGCTTTACGGAGACGGACATAATTTCGCCAAGACCATGCTGAAGCTTTCCGAGACCAACGATACCATCGGCGTGGTTATGGATCAGGTGGGAACGCCTACCAGCGCTTTGGAGCTGGCGAAGGCCATCAAATACCTGCTTCCGACGGACAATTACGGACTCTTCCACGGAACCTGCGAGGGAGATACCAACTGGGCGGAATTCGCCGCGACGGTTCTCCGCCTGGCAGGAAAGAAGACGGTAATCGAGCCCATTACCTCACAGGAGTACAAGCGGCGGTTTCCGGCTTCCGCGGATCGTCCGGCCTATTCCATTCTGGAAAATTATATGCTGAAGCTGACCACAGACTTTTCCTTTGCCTCCTGGCAGGACGCCATTGAGGTATATATGAAAGAGCTGCTGGGATAAATCCCGCAGGGATGAAGACTGCCGGGAGAAAGACTGCCGGCACGGAAAAAGGTGCCGGGAGCAGTTCCCCGCCCGTACGAAAGGAGAAGCACCTGATGACTGGAAATGATATTTTATATCTGGTAATCCCCTGCTACAATGAAGAGGCTGTTCTGCATGAGACTGCGAAGCAGCTTCTGGAGAAAATGAATTCCATGTTTGAGCGGGGCATGATATCCAGAGAGAGCAAAATCATGTTTGTCAATGACGGCTCCAAGGATAAGACCTGGGAGATCATTGAGGAGCTTCACGCTTCCAATCCCATCTACTCCGGCGTAAAGCTGTCCCGGAACAAAGGACACCAGAACGCGCTGCTGGCCGGCCTGATGACGGCGAAGGAGAAGGCGGATATGACCATTTCTCTGGACGCGGACCTGCAGGATGATGTGGACGTCATTGATCAGATGGTGGAAAAGTATTATCAGGGAAACGATGTGGTCTACGGTGTGCGCAGCGCCCGCAAGACAGATACCTTTTTCAAGAAATTTACGGCTCAGGGTTTTTATAAGCTGATGCAGGCCATGGGAGTGGAGATTGTCTACAATCACGCGGACTACCGGCTTATGAGTAAACGGGCCATGGAAGGGCTTTCGCAGTTTAAGGAAGTCAATCTGTTTCTGAGAGGAATCGTTCCGCTGATCGGCTACAAGTCAGACGTGGTGACCTATGAACGCCATGAGAGATTCGCGGGAGAATCCAAGTATCCGCTGAAGAAAATGCTGGCCTTCGCCACAGATGGAATCACTTCCTTCAGCATTAAGCCCATCCGCCTGATTACCACTTGCGGAATCCTGATCTTTGCCATCAGCCTCGTGATGCTTTTGTATTTTCTGATAGTCCATTTTATGGGACGGACTGTAGCGGGCTGGACCAGCATGATTGTCTCGATCTGGGCCATCGGCGGCCTGCAGCTTCTGGCCATCGGAATTGTGGGCGAGTATATCGGAAAGATCTATCTGGAGACGAAGGAACGGCCCAAATATATTATCGAAACTGTACTGGATGAGTAGGAGAGTTTTATGAATAAATTAACAGAAAAGCGGGGAGCCATAAAATTTGACCGGGCGGACATCCTGTATCTGGCGGTCATCACGGTCATCGGGCTGGCGATCCGCCTGATTCTGCGCGTGGTGACGACGGATGACTGGGTGATGTACTGGGACCCGTGGATTTCAGACCTGAAGGAGATGGGATTTTCCTATCTGGCCACGGACCGCTACGACTATACCCCCACCTTTGTCTATATTCTGTGGGCGATCAGCAAGCTTCCCATCAATCCCATGACAGCCTACAAGGGGCTTCACATTGCCCTTGACTTCGTGGCGGCTGTGATCATGGGTAAGATTGCGTGGAAGGTCACAGGAAGTAAGATAAAAAGCATCGCCGCTTATGGTCTGATGCTGCTGGTGCCTACGATCTGGGCCAACAGCGCTCTCTGGGCTCAGTGTGATATTATTTTCATGACCTTTCTTTTACTGTGCTTTTACTATTTCTTTGAGGACAGGCCCAACCTTGCCATGTTCTTTTACGGAATGGCCTTTGTGTTCAAGCTTCAGTCCCTGTTTATTTTCCCGTTTCTTGTGATTCTGTGGGTGAATAAAAAGGTGCAGCTTAAAGCTTTCCTGTGGATTCCGGTCCTGTATTTTCTGAGCATTGTGCCGGCCTGGATCGCGGGACGGCCGCTGATGGATCTGATCAATATCTACATGGCCCAGGGCGCTCAGGATGTGTGGTCCCTGTCCATCAAATGGCCGAATATCTATCAGATCATCGGAAACCAGTATTTCCTGCTGGAGTATGCGTCCTCGGGAACCTGGCTGATCCTTGGCATCCTGATGATCCTCATGTATGCCATGGCCCGGAAGAGATACCGGATTACCAATGAATTTATCGTGCAGATGGCGCTGTTTTTCGCGATTCTGACCCCTTATTTCCTTCCGCACATGCACGAGCGCTACGGCTGTGTGGCGGACATTCTGGCGATCATCTATGCGCTGATGAATATAAAGAAATTTTATTTCCCGCTGGCTCATATTCTGATTTCCTTTAACTGCTATATGGCCTATCTCAGCCATCTGGGCTCGGACGAGCCGGCGATTTACTATGGCGTGTGGGCCTTTGCGGAGCTGGGGCTTCTGATTCTTGTGGGTCTTGACGTCTGGAATTACCTGAAAAATCCAGACAATCAGCTTCCGGACAGCCAGCTTTCGGTCAAAGAAAAGGAGGCGGCGTAATGGACGATTTTTTAAGAGATTTTATCGTGAAAAAATGGAAAATCGGCAGCTTCACCTTTACCTTCCTGGACGCGCTTCTGGCAGTCTGCATCACGGGTACGGGAATCTTTCTGAGGCTTCCGATTATGACGGATTACTATGACGAGAAGCTGAGGGCAATTCCGCTGGAGTACGTGCTGGCGGTGGTGTGCGCGGCTATCGTGTATCGCTGCACGAAAAGCGGGAGCAGAGCCTTCCTGACCTATGCAATTCTTGTGATTTATCCCACGATTGCGGCCATTGGAGCGATCTGGAATGTCAATGCCGTTTATGATGCAATTTTTATTTTTGTGGGGTTTTATCTGTGTCTTACAGGCTCCCGGGTACTCAGAGCGATCGGGACGGTCAGCATCCTGCTTGGGGCTTTGCCGCAGCTGTTCCGCTATGGATGGACGGTGCCATATGATCCCAATCCCCGTCTGAGCTATGGCTGGCCGAATTTCTATGAAATCATCGGAAAGACAGCCTTTGTAGACCTGTTTGACAAGGTGTCTCTGCTGGTTCTGGCAGGGCTTCTTCTGACGCTTGCTTACTGTTTTGTGAAGAAAAAAGTCCGGATCACACAGGATCTGGCGTTGCAGCTGTTTCTCTTTCTGGCGGTGCTGATTCCGTATTTTGCGCCCTATATGCCCGCCTGGGCAGGATACACGGCGGACATTGCGGCCCTTCTGTATTTTATGCGCCGGAAAGACCGGTTTTATCTGCCTATGCTGCACCTGATTGTTTCCTACAGTGCCTATGCGTATATGACTAACGGAGAGACGAAGCTTCCGATGGTGGTGTTCTCTGTGATTCTGCTGGGAATTCTGGTCAATGTGGGCGTGGATCTCTACCGGGAGGCGGCCGCCCAGACTGCGCCGGCGGCAGCGGGCCTGACGGGAACGGAGCAGGCGGATGAGGCTTCTGTCCGGGAGGCAGAGGCTCAGGGAGCAAAATCATGACTTCAAATATTATGCTGACTCTGGCTTTTCTGGCCGGCGTGCTGGCAGTCTACTATCTGACGCCGAAGGCGGGCAGACAGTGGATTCTGCTGGCCGCCAGCCTGCTTTTTTATCTGAGCGCGGACCCGCGCATGCTTCTCCTTTCGGGCGGAAGCGCGCTCTGGTCCTTCGCGGCAGGCATCGGCACGGAACGGGCCGGGACAAGGGGACAGAAGAAGGCCTGGCTGCTGGCGGCAGTCCTTCCGGCGCTTCTGGTTCTGTTTGTATTTAAATATTTTAATTTCTTTGTGGGTTCCGTGTGGTCTCTTCTGGGAGCCGCAGGCCTTTCCGGGAGTGCGCCCGTGCTGTCGCTGGCGCTCCCTCTGGGTATCTCCTATTATACGTTTAAGATGATCAGCTATAATGCGGATGTCTTTCTGGGGAAGCGGGAGGCCGAAAAAGGAATCTCCGGCTGCGGCGCTTACCTGACCTATGTGCTGTTCTTTCCGCAGATTGTGTCGGGACCCATTGAGCGTTCGGAGGGTTTTCTTGCGCAGCTTCATGAGGGCCCATGCTATGACGCGGCCCTGTTTGCGGAAGGAATGCAGCGGATCGTACTGGGACTGTTCAAAAAGCTTGTGATAGCAAACCGGCTGAGCGTTTATGTGGATACGGTCTTTGGGGCTCCGGAGAGCTATCCGGGTCTGGCCTGCGTGATGGCTGCCTTTTTCTATTCCTTCCAGCTTTACTGTGATTTTTCCGGGTATTCGGATATCGCTGTGGGAATGGGGAATCTGCTGGGCATCCGCAGCAGGAAAAACTTTGACTGTCCTTATTTCTCCAGAGGGATCAAGGAGTTCTGGAGCCGCTGGCATATTTCCCTTTCCAGCTGGCTTAAAAGTTATGTCTATATTCCGCTGGGGGGAAACCGGGTATCGGCGGTCCGCCGCTGCGTCAATGTGCTGGCGGTCTTTCTGATCAGCGGCCTCTGGCATGGAGCCGGATGGACGTTTCTCATCTGGGGCGCCATCCACGGCGTCTGGAATATGTTTGCGCGGAAGAAAGAGCCTGACTGCGGTCCGGTCAGAAAGATCTGGCAGACGCTGGTGACTTTTCTGGGCGTGACGCTCGGCTGGGTCTTTTTCCGGGCAGAGAGCTTCGGAGCCGCGCTGGCGTTTCTGAGGCGCGCCGTGACAGGCTTTTCCCTGTCCTATCTGGATATCCAGAATTCCATCCTGCCCTTTACGGGAGACAATACCTGCGCGGCCTATTTCCTGACGGCCTGCGGTTTTCTCTTCCTGCTGTTCCTGTATGAGAGAGGAAGAGTCTACGGGAAGACCCGTGAAAAGGGAGAGGCTTACCTGTCTGTATTCTGGCTTGTACTTATGACCTTAAGCGTCGTGCTGTTCGGCGTGTTCGGCGTGTCGGGCTTCCTGTATGCGAATTTTTAACCGGACGGGAATGAAAGGAGTACCGAAAACCTTATGAAACGAATCCTGACTGCAGTGGGAAGCGCCCTGCTGGCGGCCCTTCTTCTGATTTTCGTGAAAAATGAATATGCGCGTCTCCTTCCGGTCTCTACTTATGGTATGCAGGCGGCTGTCGCGCAGGGGGAGACGGAAAACCTGTTTATCGGCTCCTCCATGTTCCGCCAGGGACTTTCCATCGACGTGCTGGAAGAGGAGCTTCCGGGAACCTCCTATATTCTCTCCTATAACGGCAATCAGCCGGCTCTGATGGCCATGGAGCTTGCGTATATGCTGGAGCAGGGCTTACAGGTGACCAACCTTTATATTGATCTGTACCCCTATACGGCAGCGGCGGCTCCCTGGATCAGTGACACGAAGATTCTTCTTGATACCGATCTGGATTTCAAGATCCGGGCCTGGAGGCTGATGGCAGAGAACAGCGGCGCGGATTTTTCGGATTTTTTTGAGTTTTTTGTGACGGCCAATAACGAGCAGCTTCTGACCTATCCGATCAACAACCGCCTGGTGTCCTCCCAGTTCCGAGGCGGCGGAACCCTGCTCGCCCAGGAGGGCAGTACAAGGGAGGAGCTCTATGCTCTTGGCACGCTGGGAAGCCGGGACGGGCTGCATGAGGCGCAGGTGGAGGGCTACCGCCAGCTGGCGGCTCTGGCTCAGGAATACGGCCTGAATCTGTATTTCCTGGAGACGCCCAAGTATGAACGGATGTATGCGGACGAGGATTATATGGAGCTCTATGAGCTCTGCCTGGCGGAAATCGGGGATATCGAAGAGAACTGGGAGGGGAAAGGAAGTTTTACCCTCATCTGTGCGGAGGACCTGGACTTTGACTCCTCCGACCCGGGAAATTTTCAGGATCTGATTCATCTGTCGGCGGCTGGCCGGACAGAATATACGCGGCTGCTCTGCGGCGCGGTGAAATCTGAGAGATAACGGAGGCAGAAATATGAAAAAATTAGCTTATATCGATGGTCTGAAGGGAATCGGAGCCCTGATGGTGTATTTCTGTCATTTTGTGTTCGCCTTTTATTATGCGGCCTACAGCCTGACGCCGGAGTCGTCCCATACGGCTTCCCAGATTGAAATTGCCATCGGGAAGACTCCGCTGAATCTGCTGTACAGCGGAAACGCGGCAGTCTGCCTCTTTCTCGTATTCAGCGGTTTCGTGCTCTGTCTGTCCTATTTCCGGTCAGGCAGGGATAAAAAGAGGCTTGGAACCAGCGCCTGGAAGCGGTATTTCCGGCTGATGCCCATGATTCTGGCTGCCAATCTTCTGATTTTTGTGCTGATGTCCCTGGGACTTTACCGGAATGCGGAGACGGCGGTTATCACGAAATCCGAGGCCTGGTTCGCGGGCTTTAACCAGTTTGCGCCGGATTTCCTGCAGATGCTTTACGAGAGCCTGGCAGGCTGCTTCCTTCAGGGCAGCAACGATTATAACGGCGTGCTCTGGACGATTCCCTATCTGTTTCTGGGAGCGCTGGTGGTGTACCTGGCGGCTTATCTGGTGGGGAAAAATCCTCTGCGCTATATCGCCTACGGGGTGATGATTCTGGTGTCTGCAGTGACGGATATCTACTTTACAGGTATATTTATGGGCTTTATCGTCTGTGATTTCTTCTGTACGCAGAAGAAGGGCATGGAGCTCTGGAGAAAATACTGGATTCTGCCGCTCCTGTCCTTTGCCGCCGGCGTATATCTGCTGTCCTATCCGTCCATTGGCGTGGATATGGCGGGAACGATCTATGCGCCTCTGCCGCCCGCCTATACGGTGATTTATCATATGGCGGGAGCTGTGGGGCTTCTGGCGGGCGTAGTGGGACTTTCCGGGCTTCAGAGATTTTTCGGCGCGAAAATTTTCTGTTTTCTCGGAGATATTTCCTACTCCCTGTACCTGCTGCATTTCCCGGTGATAGCCACCTTTTCCTGCTGGTTCTTTCTGGGGCTTCATGAGAGGCTTGGCTACCATCTGACGGTGGGGCTGGATTTTCTCTGTACGACAGCGCTGGTGCTGGGAACCGCGTACCTGAGCCGGAGATATGTGGAGCCGGTGAGCGGCCTTCTGGAGCGGGGAATTCAGAAAGCGGCTGCGGGGCGTAAGGCAGAAAGGAGTTAGAGATGGAAAAGAAGCGGGTGCTCTGGCTGGATATCGCCAAGGCTCTGGGAATTCTGGTGGTGCTTCTGGTGCATACGGGAAAGTCCTTCGGGCCGGTGAGCTTTTTCGGCGGCATGTTTTATATGCCCATTTTCTTCATACTGGCGGGAATGACTTTCCGCTATAAACCGGAGGAACGCTTCGGGAGCTTCGTAAAAAAGAAGGCGAAGCGGCTGCTTGTGCCCTATTTCGGGTATAATCTGTTCCTCTTTCTGTTTTTCTTCCTGAAAAACGATCTGCTGGCAGGGCAGGTGAGCGCGGAATCCTTTTTTCCGCTGCTGGGTATCCTCTATTCCAGAAACTGCCTGTTTCCGATGGATTCGCCGGCAAACGTGTATTTCATGCAGATTCTGAATGCGCCCACCTGGTTTCTGACAGGCATGTTCGTAAGCTATCTTCTTTTCTGGCTTGTGATGAAGGCGGCGGAAGGAAAGCTGAGAAGGGCGGTCTACCTGAATTTTGGAGTGCTTCTCGCAGCGGTGCTGGTCCATTATCTCTGCCCGGTGCTTCTGCCCTGGAGTCTGGACTGCGCCCTTTATGCGGTCTCCTTCCTTCTGTTCGGAAAGGCCCTGTCTGAGAAGGGAATTGTGGAAAGGCTGTACCGGAAGCCAGGGGCGGTTCTTTTGCTGGCGGCGGTCTTTGCGGTCCTGTCCTGGCTCAACGGAAGCGTGAACATGTCGGTGGCCGATTACGGACGTTCCATGATTCTGTACCTGATTGTGGGCTGCGCAGGCTCCCTGCTTGTGATGGTGCTTTCCCTGTTTCTGGAGAAGCATATGGGCCTTCTGGGGAAATCTTTTGGCTTTCTGGGACGCCATACGCTGCCGGTGCTCTGCCTGCACCTGTTTGTCTATTCGCTGATCGGGACGGCGCTGCGGCTTCTGGGTCTGTAATTTCCGGTTGAGAATTCCGGGAAGCTGCGGTATGATGAAGGGAAAGATTACGTTTGATACCGCTTGGTGATGGAGGTAACGAAGATGAAATATTATGTAGATGAACATATAAAAAATACGGTCCGCGTTTTTCCGGAACAGGGAAGATACGGATACCATCGTTATGATATGAATGAAAATCCGGAAGGCCTGCCGAAGGAATTTGTGGACGAGGTGCTCAAAGAGATCACGCCGGAATTTCTTGCCATCTATCCTGAGCCGGACCGGTTCCTTCATAAGTATGCGGATTTCATCGGGGCCGCGTACGAGAATGTGCTGACCACGAACGGTTCCGATATGGCGATCCGCTACCTGCTGGAGACCTTCGGGGAGAAGGGGAAGGAAGTGGTGACAGTCTCTCCCTCCTTTGAGATGTACTGGGTGAACTGCAGCATTCTGGGACTGAAGCATGTTCCGGTGGCCTATGAGCCGGACCTGACCATCAAAATAGAGAAGATTCTGGAGGCCATCAGCGGGGATACGAGAGTGGTGGTGCTTCTGAATCCCAATAACCCGGTGGGAAATGTGTATACGGAGGAAGAGCTGGAGCGCGTGATTGAACGGGCGAAGGAAGTGGGAGCCGTGGTCATTGTGGACGAGGCTTACCATTATTTCTACGACAGAACGTTCCTTCCCTATGCGCTGAACGGGGAAAATGTGATTGTGCTGCGAACCTTCTCCAAGCTCTTTTCCCTGGCGGCCTGCCGTCTGGGAGTGATCATCAGCAATCCGGAAATCATTCATTATGTGAAGAATGCCCGGCTGACCTTTGATGTAAATGCCATAGCTCTTCTGTTCGGAGAGCGGATTCTGGACCGGCCTGAGCTGATCAGAGAGCTGATCCGGATCGAAAAAGAAGGAAAGGCCTGGATTCTGCAGGCTCTGGAGAAGGAAGGTTATGAGTGCCGGGACTGCCGCGGAAACTTTATCTTTGTAAAGCCGAAACACTCTGCCCGTGAGGTGGCAAATCGGCTGGAGACAGAGAAAAAGGTTCTCGTCCATCCTTACGGTAATGAGCTTCTGAAGGACTGTCTGCGTGTGTCTGTGGGCTCAAAGGAAGCCATGGAGCTGTTCCTCGAGGCATTTCTGGAGGTGGACAGACAGTAAAAGCCGCAGCGGCTCCGAGGAGAGGAAAAGGCTGCGCAAACGGAAAAAGGAGAGATGCCGGATGGTAAGAGTCATCACATACGGAACCTATGATTTGCTGCATTACGGCCATATCCGGCTGCTGGAGCGGGCCAAAGCGCTGGGAGATTATCTGATCGTCGGCGTGACGGGGGATGATTACGACAAATCCCGGGGAAAGATCAACGTTCAGCAGTCCCTGATGGAACGGGTGGAAGCCGTCAGGGCCACGGGGCTGGCGGATGAGATTATCATTGAAGAGTATGAAGGACAGAAGATAGACGATATCAGACGCTATCATATCGATATTTTTACGGTGGGCTCCGACTGGAAGGGAAAGTTTGACTACCTGAACAAATACTGCAAGGTGGTCTATCTGGACCGGACAGAAGGCATCTCAAGCTCGGAGCTCCGTTCCCAGCGCCGGGAGATCCGCCTGGGTCTTGTGGGAACTTCAGCAGACCTTTTGAAATTCCAGAAGGAAAGCAGCTTTGTGAACGGGGTGGCGGTGGAGGGAATCTGTACGGATGAGCCGCAGAATGAGATAGAGGAACCCCTCAGACAGCTTCCCTGCGTCACAGCTTCCTACCAGGAGCTTCTGGAGCATACGGACGCCCTGTACATCCTTTCCCATCCCTCGCTGCATTATGAGCAGGTGAAAACCGCTCTGGAGGCAGGAAAGCACGTGCTCTGCGAGGCGCCTGCGGCCCTGTCCGCGGCACAGTGCCGGGAGCTTTTCGCCCTGGCAGAGGAAAAGGGGTGCGTGCTGATGGAAGGGATCAAGACAGCCTATTCCACAGCCTACTACCGCCTGCTGCTTCTGGCTAAAAGCGGCCGGATTGGAAAAATTGTGTCGGTGGACGCCACCTGTACCCGGCTGGCAGAGGAGAGCACAGGCCGTTCCGAGCAGTTTAACCGCAGCTGGAACAGCATCTGTGACTGGGGGCCCACAGCCATGCTCCCTGTCTTTCAGCTTTTGGGTACGAATTACAGGGAAAAGCAGATCATCAGCCACTTTTCAAAGGAAGATAAGACGTATGACGTATTCTCACGGATCAATTTCGTCTACCCGGAGGCGACTGCCTCCGTAAAGGTGGGAAAGGGCGCAAAGGCAGAAGGCGATCTGATTGTCTCCGGCACGAAGGGATACATCTATGTGCCGGCTCCCTGGTGGAAGACGGATTATTTTGAAATCCGCTATGAAAATCCGGCGGAAAACAAACGCTACTTCTATCAGCTGGACGGAGAAGGGCTCCGCTATGAGCTTGTAGCTTTTCTGAAATCCATCGAAAGGGGCGAAAGCAGCGCGTACTCCTACATTGAAGAAGAAGTATCCGGAGCCGTCGCCGGTGTGGTAGAGGATTTTTACAGACGGAAAGATACGACAGAAATATAGATATTGTGAAACCGGTCCGCGGAAAGCGGCCGGTCAAAAGAAAAGGAATGACTCGTGAGAATCATTCCTTTTCCTGCATTTTTTCCATAATGATGTCTGCCACAGCTTCAGAGGCGTGTCCGTCGTCGTAGAAGCCCAGCATATCGCAGAAATCCTTACATTTCCGCCGGTAGTCCTCTTCGTCAAAGGCTTCGATCTGTTCCATCAGTTCTTCGTTGGTCAGAGCCAGAGTGAAGGGAAGATCCTTCAGATCAAAGTAATAATCCTTTGTCCGCTTCATTTCCTCGTAATCTTCCGCGTACAGGAAACCGGGTTTCCCGATCATCGGAAAATCAAAGGCACAGCCGGAATAGTCGCTGATGATGACATCGCTGGCCACCAGAAGCTCCTGCATGTTTTCGTAGGGGCTGGCATTCAGAATCCGGTCCGTATAGGTCAGCGGGTAATCCTTGTAGCTCACATTGGGGTGCATGCGGACAAGCACAGCCCAGCTTCCGCCGAAGCGCTTTTCCAGAGCGGCAAGGAGCTGCTCATAATTCAGGTTATACATGTCTGTCTTACGGCTGTCCCGGTAGGTGGGAGCGTAGAGGGCAAGCTTTGTTCCCTCCGGCAGTCCGAAATGAGTGAGAACCTTCTGAATATAGGGGGCGGGGTCCTCAAAATAGATGTCGTTTTTCGGGATTCCCTTTTCCAGAATCGGCCCGTCGTACCAGAAAGCCTCCCGGTAAGATTCGCTTTCCCAGCGGCAGCAGGCCAGCAGAAGGTCCATATTCTGGGAATCGATTTTGGCGTATGCCACATATTCGGGAGAAAGGGCGGATTCGCAGTCCTTCTCCACCTTTTTCAGACCCAGGCCGCCGTGCCAGGTCTGAATGTAGAACTGCTCCGGCCTTTTTTTGAAATAGTAAAGCTTCCGGGTATCGTCCACCCAGGTGCCGGCCGTCGCCATATGCCAGGCAAAGGCGACGGTATTCGGACGGACGGGACGGATGCCTTCCGGCAGATCGTAGTCGTCCGCCGCCGTCCAGTACAGCTTCCAGCCGGCCTTCCGGCGCAGAAATTCCCGGGCGATAAAGCTTGGGTTGTCCCCGAAGCCGCCGCCGTTGAAATTGCTGAAGACGATCTTTTTCCGGTCAAGGGGAAAATGGATGAACAGGTTCCAGCATATTTTCATCAGAAGCCTGTGGCTCTGAAGGTAAATCGGAAGAATGAGTTTTTTTAACACGGTAAAAACCTCCGGAAAATTTTGAGTCCGGCTGCCTTTTTTCATAAAAGCAGAGATATCCAGCCGGCTCTCCTTATTTTAACATCAGTTTCAGCGGATGTGAAGCAATTTCAGTTTGCACAATACAGGAAAATGCGCTATAATGCAGACATAATCATTCAATCCGCCGAATCTGTCTGGCGGAATTCCCAAAAGAAAAAGAAACATACTGCCCTGTGGTTTTATGAACACGGCAGATATCAATATGAGAATCATGAGGAGGATATGGAATGACAAGAGAACAGTATGAGTCCCTGCCGCTGGCTGAGCTGAAAGAGATCGCGAAAGCCAGGGAGCTGAAAAAGACCTCAGGGATGAAAAAAGGGGATCTCATTGATCTGATGCTGGAAAAAGACGAGGAAATGAGAATTCAGAAAGAACGGGAAGCAGCCGGGAAGAAGGAACGGACAGAATATCGGGAAAAGAGCGAGAGAGCGGAGAGATCAGAGAGATCAGAAAAAACTGAGCGGAACGAGAGATCGGAAAGAGCAGAAAGAGCAGAAAGAGCAGAGTATTCAGAGCACCATGTGAAAACGGAGCGGGCAGACAGGCAGGAACGCAGAGAACGAGCGGAGAGGGCAGAGCGCCAGCCCCTTCCCGCCCAGGACGCGTCTAATCTGGACAGCGGGCAGGTGGTTACGGGAATCCTGGAAGTGCTGGGAGATGGCTACGGTTTTATCCGGAGCGACAATTATCTGCCGGGAGAAAATGACATTTACATCAATCCTGCCATGATCCGCAGATACAATCTGAAGACCGGAGACATTCTCTGCGGAAATGTGAAGGTAAAAGCCCAGACAGAAAAGTTTGCGGCCCTTCTCTATCTGAAATCCATCAACGGATGCCGGCCGGAAGAGGCAGCCAAGAGAAGAAACTTTGAGGACCTGACGCCCATTTTCCCCAATGAGAGAATTCATCTGGAGCGGCCGGGCGGAAGCACAGCCATGCGGATCGTGGATCTGATTTCCCCTATCGGAAAGGGACAGAGAGGTATGATCGTCTCCCCGCCGAAAGCAGGAAAGACCACTCTTCTGAAGGACGTGGCAAAATCCGTCACCCGCAACCACCCGGAGATGCAGCTTCTGATTCTTCTGATCGATGAGCGGCCCGAGGAGGTTACAGATATCAAGGAAGCCATCGAGGGACCGAATGTGGAAGTGATCCATTCCACCTTCGACGAGCTGCCGGAGCATCACAAGAGAGTGTCCGAGATGGTGATTGAGCGGGCAAAGCGTCTGGTGGAGCATAAAAAGGATGTCATTATTCTTCTGGACAGCATCACCCGTTTGGCCCGGGCCTACAACCTGACGGTTCCGCCCAGCGGCCGTACTCTGTCCGGGGGTCTTGATCCGGCGGCCCTGCATATGCCGAAGCGGTTTTTCGGAGCGGCCCGGAACATGCGGGAGGGAGGCAGCCTGACGATTCTGGCCACAGCTCTCGTGGAGACCGGAAGCAAGATGGATGATGTGATTTACGAGGAGTTCAAGGGAACCGGAAACATGGAGCTGGTATTGAACCGGAAGCTCCAGGAGAAAAGAGTATTCCCGGCCATCGATATTCCAAAGTCAGGTACGCGGCGGGAGGATCTGCTGCTTACCCAGGAAGAGATGGAGGCCATGGAGATTATCCGCAAGGGCCTGAACGGCCTGAAGCCGGAGGACGCGGTGGAGAATGTGCTGAATATGTTTGACCGCACCCGGAATAATACGGAATTTGTTCAGATGGTGAAAAAGACCAGATTTATCTAAAAACACAAGTTTGGGTTGAAATTCCGATTCTTCTGTGATATAATCTAAAAGCTGTTGTATGGGCAGCTTAACTGCAGGGACTTGCAGGGATAGTCCGGGATATCTTGCCGTGGAAACATCGGAGCGGCATTGGCCGGGAATTATAGTAACAGAAGTTCACAAAATATGAATGAAGAGGTGAAAATCATGAAGGAAGGAATCCATCCGGAGTATTATCAGGCAACCGTAACCTGCAACTGCGGCAACACATTTGTGACAGGTTCCACAAAGAAGGACATCCACGTTGAAATCTGCTCCAAATGTCACTCATTCTACACAGGACAGCAGAAGGCTGCGGCAGCTCGCGGACGTATTGATAAATTCAATCGTAAATATGGCATCACGAAATAAGAAGTGTGAGCAAGGGGTGAGGTTGGACAATCTCACCCTTTTTGTTTCACAGAAAAATCTGTGAAGGGCCGCACGGTTTTGTATCTATGCATGGAGGAAAAATATTGATGAGTACAGCGGGAAAATCTTCAGGAATCGGAGGGCAGGCCGTTCTGGAAGGCATCATGATGAAAAATCAGGATGTGTATTCCGTAGGCGTCCGCAAGCCTGACGGAGAGATAGAGGTACACTTGAGCACCTATGAGGGAATCGGAAGCAGAAAACTGAAAAAGATTCCGATTGTCCGGGGTGTGGTAAGCTTTGTGGATTCTCTGGTTCTGGGTATGAAATGCCTGACTTTTTCCGCCAGCTTCTATGACGAGGAGGAGGCGCAGCCTTCCAAGGCGGATGTGGCGGTCCAGAAGCTGTTCGGAGAGCGGGCTGAAAAGGTAGTTATGGGAATAACGGTCGCCTTTTCCATAGTGATGGCAGTGGCGATCTTTATGATACTTCCTTATTTTGCGGCGGCTCTCCTGCGCAATGTGATCGTGTCAGATACGGTGCTGGCGGTCGTTGAAGGCGAGATCCGTCTGCTCTTGTTTATTGGATATGTACTCCTGATTTCTCTGATGAAGGATATCCAGAGGGTGTTTCAGTATCATGGCGCTGAACATAAATGCATCAACTGTGTGGAGAACGGCCTGGAGCTGAATGTGGAAAATGTGCGGAAAAGCTCCAAGCACCACAAGCGCTGCGGAACCAGCTTTATGCTGATTGTCATGGTAGTCAGCATTATTTTCTTTATTTTCATCCGTGTAGATTCTCCGATTCTCCGGGTGGTATTTCGTGTGGCCCTGGTGCCGGTGATTGCGGGAGTCTCCTATGAATTTATCCGGCTGGCCGGAAATACGGACAACAAGCTTGTGGGAATCTTAAGCCGTCCCGGTATGTGGCTGCAGGCTCTGACCACCAAAGAGCCGGACGACAGTATGATAGAAGTGGCGATCGCGGCTGTGGAAGCGGTTTTTGACTGGAGAGCCTGGCAGGGAAGAGAGATAGAAGAGGCACCGGAGCAGGAAAAAGAAGCTCAGAAGACAGAAGAGGAGCCGGAGCAGGAAAAAGAAGCTCAGAAGACAGAAGAGGAGCCGGAGCAGAAAAAAGAAGTTCAGGAGACAGAAGAGGCGCCGGAGCAGGAAAAAGAAGCTCAGAAGACAGAAGAGGAGCCGGAGCAGAAAGAAGAGCCCCGGGAGATTGGGGAGATACTGGAGCAGAAAGAAGAGCCCCGGGAGATTGAAGAGGTACTGGAGGAAAAGGCTTGACTCTCCGGGAAGCCTGCAGGGAAGGAGCGGCCCGGCTCCGGAAGGCGGGCGTGCCGGAGGCAGAGCTGGATGCCTGGTATCTTCTGGAATGGGCTTCCGGTGTGAGCAGGAGCCATTATCTGGCATATCCGGAAGAAAAACTGGGGGAAGAGCAGGAGAGACGCTTTTCCGAAGGGCTTGCGAAGCGGGAGAAGAGAATTCCTCTGCAGTATATCACAGGAGAGCAGGAGTTTATGGGCCTGTCTTTCCTGGTGAATGATCAGGTGCTGATTCCGCGGCAGGATACGGAGATTCTGGTGGAGGAGGCTCTGAAATATCTGAAGCCGGGAATGCGTGTGCTGGATCTGTGTACCGGATCGGGGTGTATTCTGCTGAGCCTTCTGCATTTCTGTCCGGAAGCGGAAGGAACCGGGGCCGATCTGTCCCGGGGAGCCCTTGAGACGGCCGGACGGAACTGTGAGCGTCTGGGGATTCAGGCGGAGTTTGTGCAGGGAGACCTGTTTGAAAATATAGAGGGAACTTTTGATTTGATTGTGTCCAATCCTCCCTACATCAGACGGGCTGAGATTCAGGAACTGATGGAGGAGGTGCGCTGCCGGGAACCGTATATGGCTCTGGACGGCCATGAGGACGGCCTTTACTTTTACAGGCGGATAGCGGAAGAAGCGCCCCGGTATCTGAAACCCGGCGGCCTGCTCTGCCTGGAAATCGGTTTTGACCAGGCGGAGAGCGTATCCGGTCTTTTGCGGGACCGGGGATTTGGCGAAATTGAGACGGTCCGGGATCTGGCCGGACTGGATCGGGTAGTCCGGGGCCGCAGAGGACCCGGAGGAACAGAAGAAAAAGAAAACTGACGCGGATATTTCCGCTTTGACTGAAATATATGATGGAGGGAAAGATATGTTTGACAAGCTGGACGATCTGCTTCTGCGCTATGAGGATCTGATGAACGAGCTGAACGAGCCTTCCGTGGTGAACGATCAGGAACGGTTCCGCAAGCTGATGAAGGAGCAGAGTGATCTGCAGCCCATTGTGGATGCGTATAAGGAATATAAAAAATGTAAGGAAACGGTGGAAGAAAGCCTTCAGATGCTGGAGGAGGAGAACGACGAGGAGATGCGTGAGATGCTGAAGGAAGAGCTTTCCGGAGCAAAGGCGCGTATCGAGGAACTGGAGCATACCCTGAAGGTGCTGCTTCTGCCGAAAGACCCCAATGACGATAAGAACGTAATCGTGGAGATCCGGGCAGGAGCGGGCGGAGACGAGGCTGCGCTCTTTGCCGCGGAAATCTACCGGATGTATGTGCATTATGCGGAAAGCCGCCGCTGGAAGGTAGAAGTGATGGAAGCGGATGAGATCGGAATCGGCGGAATGAAGAGCGTGACCTTTATGATCCAGGGACAGGGCGCGTATTCCGTAATGAAATACGAATCCGGGGTACACCGGGTTCAGCGTGTGCCTGAGACAGAGTCCGGCGGAAGAATCCACACTTCCACGGTTACGGTGGCAGTGATGCCTGAAGCGGAAGAGGTGGATGTGCAGATTGATGAGAAGGATATCCGAATCGATGTCATGCGTGCTTCCGGAAACGGCGGACAGTGCGTCAACACGACAGACTCCGCCGTCCGTCTGACCCATTATCCTACGGGAATCGTGGTATACAGCCAGACGGAGAAATCTCAGCTTCAGAACAAAGCAAAAGCCTTCGCTCTTCTGCGGGCGAAGCTGTACGATATTGAGTGCCAGAAGGCCCATGACGCTGAGGCGGAGGCCAGAAGGAGCCAGATCGGAACAGGAGACCGTTCCGAGAAGATCCGTACCTATAACTTCCCCCAGGGCCGTGTGACGGATCACAGAATCGGTTTAACCCTGTATAAACTGGATAAAATTCTGAATGGGGATATTCAGGAAATTATTGATGCCTGCATAGCTGCTGATCAGGCCGCCAAGCTTGCGAAGATGAATGAGGAGTAACCTCGCACAAAAGCGGGTGAAAAGAAGCCTATGAGTGAAAAGACAGGAGCGCGCGGGAAGCCGCGCAGCCAGACCATCGACGCCATCAAGGGCGCAGCTATTCTGCTGGTCATGGCAGGACATGTTCTGGTCTGGAACCACATGGAAGATCCGTATGTATACGATGTGATTAAAGTAGTGCAGATGCCGCTGTTCATTATGGTCAGCGGCTATTTGTGCGGAATCGGGAGACATGTGGAGAGTCTCCGGGATTATGGGAACATTCTGAAGAAAAGAGCCCTGGCCTATCTGACGCCTTTTTTCTTCTGGATCATTCTGCTGCATCCGCGGCACCCTCTTTCCAGCGTCCGGGCCACGCTGTTTGACCTGGATAACGGGCTCTGGTTTCTGATGACCCTCTTTATCCTGACAGTCATGATTTACACGGCGCAGCTGGCGGAAGGGACGATCTCAAAATGGAAGGACGGGGCGTACAGAAAACACGCAAAGGCGGCCTTCTGGCTGGTTTATCTGGCCCTTGCGGCCTTTGTGGTTCTGGAGACCCTGCTTGGCTGGGAATTTTTAAGTCCCGGCCTGACAAGGCTGTATCTGCCTTTTTACCTGGCAGGCTATCTGGCGGGAGAATACAGGGAATGGATTCGGCGGATACCGGAGAGCATGAAAAAACTGGTGTGCGCGGCTTCCCTGCTGGCGCTGATTCTAATGGCGGCCGTCTGGGATCTGCAGGATGTAAGCACTCTCTTTCTGCTGGGACGCCAGATGCTGGCCTCCTTCACTGGCTGCCTGGCGGCCGGCCTTCTGATTCGGTTCCTGAAGGAGGGGCGGTTCAAGAGGTTTCTGGCTTTCCTGGGCGGATATACGCTGGAGATCTATGTGCTGCATTTCCATTTTGCCACCGTGCTGAATCAGGGCAGGACTTATTATCTTTACACCTGGGAGGGGCTGGGATTCGCCTTTGCCTCCTTTGCGGTGATGAGTCTTATTACGGCGGCGATCATTGTGGTTACCAAGAAATTCTGGCTGCTTGATTTTCTCCTTTACGGAAAACTGAGAAAAAAAGCGGACAGATAAGCGGAGAAAATTATGGGATTTACTTCACTGGCCTTTCTGGCCTTCTTTCCAATCGTATGGCTGATATATCTGGCGCTGCCGGGCAGAGCCCGGGCAGCCTGGCTTCTTGCGGCCAGCTACGTGTTCTGCTTAAGCTTTGGAATCGAATATCTGCTGGTGCTTCTGGGTTCTACGCTTGTGACCTGGCTGGGAGCGCTGGGTCTGGAGAAGCGCAGAAACATTTCGGAAGCGCAGGGGCGGCTTCTGTTTGGAGCAGTGATTGTCTTTCATGTGGCTGCCTTAAGCTTTTTCAAATACAACCGTCTGGGGCTGCTGCTTCCTGTGGGAATTTCCTTTTACACCTTTCAGGCCATCGGTTATCTGGCGGACGTATGGAAGGGCAGGGCGGAAGCAGAGAAAAATCTGCTGAGATTTGCCCTGTTTCAGGCTTTTTTCCCCAAGCTGGTGCAGGGACCTATCGAGCGGAGCGGTAATCTGCTGGCTCAGATTCGGGAGCTTCCGGGGAAGAATGTGCGTGATATCCAGCGTATCCGGAACGGCGGCCTCCTGATTCTCTGGGGACTCTGCGAGAAGCTTCTGATCGCGGACCGGATCGCGGTTCCGGTGAATGCGGTCTACAGTCAGTTCGGCGCCTTCGGCGGCGTGGAGATTGTTCTGACTACGGTATTGTATGCGTTTCAGATCTACTGCGATTTCGCGGGATATACGGACATTGCCAGAGGAACGGCTCAGATCCTGGGCTTCGATCTGCTGGCCAATTTCCAGCGCCCGTATCTGGCGGATTCTGTGCAGGATTTCTGGCGCCGGTGGCATCAGTCCTTAAGCTCCTGGCTGCGGGATTACCTCTATATCCCGCTGGGAGGAAGCAGAAAAGGGAAACTGCGCCGGGCTGTCAATATTATGATTACGTTTCTGGTAAGTGGGATCTGGCACGGGACGGGAACACACTTCCTTGTCTGGGGCGGTCTGCACGGCGTGGGCCAGATCATTGATATCAAGAACTGGAAGCTTCCCCGCCCGGTGAAGCAGGTTCTGGTATTTCTGTTTGTAGATCTGACCTGGATGGTGTTCCGGGTGAATTCCCTTGGAGATCTGCGGGGCATGCTTCAGATTCTTGTGACGGATTTCCGGCTCCGGGATTTCGCGGGGATGCAGCTGACAGGCTTTGAGTGGATTCTGATTCTTCTGGGAATTCTGGCGGTGATGATAAAGGATATCGCAAACGAGAAAGGAATCGGATTCCGCCAGTGGATTCTGGGACGGAACGCAGTTCTGCGCTGCCTGATTTATACGGGGCTTATTGCTGCTGTGGTGATTCTGGGTGTCTATGGCGCCGCCTATGATACGAGCCAGTTTCTGTATACACAGTTCTGATGGAAAAAGCAGTAAACCATGATGGAAAACGGAAATAGCAAAGGAACAGAGAACAGACATTCCGGGAAAGGAGAGGGGTGCCTTGAAAGAAAAAAGCGGGAAAAGCAGGAGAAGCAGAAAAAGCAGGCTTGCCGGTTTTCTGATTATGGGAGCGGCAGTCCTGGCGCTTACGGCTCTGCTTATGAAAGCCTGCAATTATCTGCTGGTGGACGACACTTCCAGCTATACGCGGCTTACGATGCATGAGCTGTATGAGACAGCGGACAGTGGAGAGAATATAGAGACCCTGTTTCTTGGGAGCTCTCACTGCTTCCGGGCCTATGATCCGCAGCTTTTTACAGAGCTTACGGGGAAAAACTCCTTTAATCTCGGTTCTTCTTCCCAGAACTATGATACTTCCTATTATCTCCTGCGGGAGGCTGCCCGGTACAATGACCTGAAGACGGTGTATCTGGACATGCACTACAAGTTTCTGTTTATAGACAAACAGGACCGGGATCTGGTGCAGGCAAATATCATCTCGGATTATATGCGTTTTTCTTTGAATAAACTGGAATTTCTGCTGACCACCTCAGAGACGGACGAGTACACCAACCGTTTTCTGCCCTTCCGCCGGAACTGGCAGCAGCTGGGCGACCTGTCCTATATCCGGAGCGTCTGGGAGAAAAAACAGGCGGAAAGCTACCGGAATTATGAGCCGGTGGCGCTGGAGGATGAATACTACGCGGGCCGGGGCTTTGTCTGGTCGGACGCGGAGCTGAATGCGGATGAGATTACCTGGTGGGATAATTTTACGGATGTGCCGGAGGATATGGCAAATGACAGCGGCGTAACCTATACGCTGGACTATATTGAGAGAATCGTGGAGTTCTGCCGGGAGGAAGGAATCCGTCTCGTCTTCGTGACAGCGCCCAGCTTTGACAGATATCTGGAGGAGATTGGTCCCTATGATCTGGCGCACCAGTATATTCAGGAGCTGGCAGACAGCTACGGGATTCCATATCTGGATTTCAACCTCTGCCGGGATGAATATCTGAATCTCGGACAGGAGAGCTACATTGATGTGGATCATCTGAACGGAAAAGGGGCCGCAGCGCTTACGACGCTCCTGTCGGAACTGGATGGTTCTCTTGCGGAAGAGGGCCAGGAGCTGATTGACGAATATTTCAGCGCATGTTATGATAAAGAATAATGGCCGGATTCCTGAAATTGGAACAGAAAAGGGAATCAGCGGCGCAGGAAGTGAGGATTTCACGATGAAGATTATGGCAAACCGGATGGACCGCGGTTTTTTCCGGTATCAGCAGGAGTTTGAGTCAAAAGCTCTTGAGGTGCTTCGTTCCGGCTGGTACGTGCTGGGGAATGAAGTCAAGAGCTTTGAAGAGGAATTTGCGGCTTATACAGGAGGTAATTACTGCGTGGGTCTTGCCAGCGGGCTGGACGCTCTCTGGATCGCTTTCCGGCTTCTGGGAATCGGAAAAGGGGACGAGGTTATCGTCCAGGGCAATACTTATATTGCCAGCGTAATGGGCATTACGATCAACGGCGCCACACCGGTCTTTGTGGAACCGAACGAATACTATAATATTGACGTGTCTAAGATTGAGGAAAAGATTACGGAGCGCACAAAGGCGGTTCTGGTGGTACATCTCTACGGACAGGCTTCCAATATGGCCGCTGTAAAGGCGCTGACAGATAAATACCATCTGAAGCTGGTGGAGGACTGCGCTCAGTCCCATGGCGCCTGCTTTGACGGACAGATGACAGGCACCTTCGGAGATGTGGGCTGCTTTTCTTTCTATCCGTCGAAAAATATCGGAGCCTTCGGAGACGGGGGCGGCGTAGTTGTCAGGGACGCGGGGCTGGCGGAGGATTTCCGCGTGTTCCGGAATTATGGAAGCGAGAAACGGTATTATAATAAGGTAGTAGGCGCCAATTCCAGACTGGATGAGCTGCAGGCAGGTCTTCTCCGCGTCCGTCTGCGCCATGTACAGGAGTGTGAGGAAGAGCGCTGCCGGATAGCGGACAGGTATCTGAAGGAGATTCAGAACCCGAAGCTTCTGCTGCCGGGCATTCAGGAAGGAGCCACGGCCGTGTGGCATCAGTTTGTAGTGCGCTGTGAGCAGAGAGATGAGCTGAAGGAATATCTGGAGAAAAAAGAGATAGGAACGATCATCCACTATCCGATTCCGCCGCATCTGTCGGAGGCTTATCAGTATCTGGGCTACAGGGAAGGGGCTTTTCCGATCACGGAAAGGTACGCCCGTGAGGTTCTCTCCCTGCCCATGTATAACGGCATGACAGAGGAAGAGCAGACTTATGTAATAGATGCGCTGAATGCGTTTTAAAATTAATTCTGGCCGCCGGTTTCCCGGGAAATAGGGGAAAGCCGGAGGACAATACAGATACAGGGAGAGACAGTATGAGTATCAAAGATCAGTATAAAATCCTGGAGTTTGGCGATCTGGGAGATGAACGGGGCAAGCTGGTAGTGGTGGAAGGAGCCATGGACATACCCTTTGAAATCAAGAGAGTGTTCTATATCTATGGTTCCGACAGCAGCATCATCCGCGGGCAGCATGCCAACCGCAATTCGGAATTTGTCCTTATCAATGTGAGCGGTTCCAGCAAGGTCCGCGTGGATAACGGCTTTGAAGAGGAGATTATCGAGCTGAACAGGCCGAGAATGGGACTTTATATTCCTACCATGGTATGGAAGGACATGTATGATTTCAGCGCGGACTCGGTACTGCTGGTACTGACCAATACGCATTATGACGGAGGCGAGTATATCCGCGATTATGACGAATATCTGAAGGAAGTAGGAGGAAGCCGCAGGCGATGAGCAAGCTTTCAATTATTGTTCCCGTATACTGGAACTCAGACACTCTGATGCTGCTTTACCAGGATATGAAAGAGAAGATTCTTCATAAGCTGGAGGCGTATGAAATTGTATTTGTAGACGACGGTTCAGGAGATAATTCCTGGGAGATTATGAACCAGATCCGGGATATAGATGAAAATGTCCGGCTGGTAAAGCTGTCCCGGAATTTCGGGGAACATGCCGCGATCCTGGCGGGACTTTCCGTATGTACGGGAGACTGCGCAGTGACAAAGCAGGCGGATCTCCAGGAAGATTCCGAGCTGATTCTGCAGCTTTATGATAAATGGAAGGAAGGCAACAAGGTTGTGCTGGCAGTCCGGGCAGACCGGGATGAAGGGGCGGTGCAGAAATTCTTTGCCAACCTTTACTATACGATGATGCGCAAGCTGGTCATCAAGGACATGCCAAAGGGAGGCTTCGACTGTTATCTGCTGGACCGGCAGGTGATTGAAGTGCTTCTGATGCTGGATGAAAAGAATTCCGCGCTGACGCTCCAGGTGCTCTGGGTGGGCTTCAAGAGCGACAAGGTGTATTTCCACCGGAAGGCCCGGGAAATCGGAAAATCCCGCTGGACCCTTTCCAAGAAGATAAAACTGGTTGTGGATTCCATGATGAGTTTTTCCTACTTTCCGGTGCGGTTCATGTCCTTTCTGGGTTCGGCCTATGCGGTGGTGGCAGTGATCATGGCGGTCGTTCTGGTGGCCCAGAGGGTTTCGGGCGTAGAGGACATGCCGGGCTGGACATCCCTGATGGTCGTCATGCTCTTTTCCTTCGGCGTGATTATGGTAATGCTGGGACTGCTGGGCGAATACATCTGGAGAGCGCTGGATGCTTCCAGAAACAGGCCTCCGTTCCTGATTGATGAGACAAAGGGATTTGACGAGAAGAAGAAAGCACAGTAAAGAGTAATAGGAGCTGCGTATGGACAGGATCTCAGTGATCGTTCCCTGCTATAACGAGCAGGAAGCAATTCCGATCTTTTATAATGAAATCTCAAAGACGGCGGACAGCTTACGTCAGAAGGCGGAGATTCAGATTCTCTTCGTCAATGACGGTTCCAAAGATGCCAGTCTGGCGGAAATGAAAAAGCTGGCAGAGCAGGATTCGAGAGTAAAATATGTGAGCTTTTCCCGGAATTTCGGAAAGGAAGCAGCCATGTATGCCGGTCTTTCCTATGCGGATGGGGATTATGTGGCTATTATGGATGTGGATCTTCAGGACCCGCCTTCCCTGCTGCCCGAGATGTACCGGATCATTACAGAAGAGCCCTATGACAGTGTGGCGACGCGGAGGGTGACCCGTAAAGGAGAGCCCCCGATCCGCTCCTTTTTTGCCAGGCGCTTTTATGCCATGATGCACCGGCTTTCCAAGACGGATATCGTGGATGGAGCCAGAGATTACCGCCTGATGACCCGGCAGTTTGTGAACGAGCTTCTGCGTCTGGGAGAGTACAACCGGTTCTCCAAGGGGCTTTTCGGGTGGGTAGGCTTTGAGACCAAATGGCTGGAGTATGAGAACGTGGAGCGCAGCGCGGGAGAGACCAAATGGTCCTTCTGGAAGCTGCTGTTATACAGTGTGGAAGGAATCGTGGGCTTTACCACGGCCCCTCTGGCTATGGCGGCCTTTTTGGGAATCTTTTTCTGCCTTGTGGCCTTCCTGGCGCTCTGCTTTATCATTGTACGGACACTGATGTTCGGAGATCCGGTGTCAGGCTGGCCTTCCATGACCTGTATTATCATATTTATCGGAGGAATTCAGCTGTTCTGTATCGGAATTCTGGGCGAGTATCTGGCGAAAACCTACATGGAGACCAAGCACCGTCCCATTTTTATCTGCAAGGAGACAAATGTGGAACAGGCCGGGGAGGAGAAGAAATGATAAAAAAATACAGAAAGCTTCTTCTGGCTGTGGTGGTTCTTCTCTTCGCGGGACTGCTCGGGTGGAATATCTATCTGCAGAGAGAGCTGTACAAATATAAGCCTCAGGTGGAGGCCTATCTGCCGGAGGACATCTATGTGGCGGTAGGCAGCACCATAGAGCTGTACAACGATCAGGTGGTCTGGTCTGGCCTCCGGGATGGTTATTCCTGCAACTGGGACTGCCAGATAGGCGAGAATCTGGAAGACCGTTTTTCGGTCACGGGAAAGGAAGAACAGGTGGGAGATTACCCGCTGACGCTTACGGTCTACGATTACAATGTCAATGAGACGATAACGCTTTCCAGCACGCTCCATGTGGTGGAGCAGCTGGAAGGCGAGTATTCCATTATGAATATGGGGGACAGTCTGTCCGACGGAAAAGAGTGGTACCGCACCATCTACCATCTGTCCGGCGATCAGATTACCTTTACAGGAACAAGGGGCTGGACCCGTTACAGCCACGAGGGAAGAAGCGGTTTTTCGGCGAAGGATTATCTGGAGCCGACGGAGTTTTTTTCTGACGGCGTAAGCGAGGGGATTCAGCCTTTTTATGATCCGGTTCAGGAAATGTTCGACTGGAATTACTATAAGCTGTATACCGGAAAGGACCCGGATGTGATCCAGATTTTTCTGGGTACAAACGGTCTCAGCGACGATCCTTCCGGCACGGTGGACGCCATTGCGCAGATGGTGGACAATATCCGCCGTCATGACAAAGACATCCCCATATACATTGTGAATACGATCTACTGGGGAGATCAGGAGAAAATCGGAACCATGGTGCGCCAGGACGGCACGGCCTTTCTTCAGGGAGAGTTCAAGAACCGTTCTGACAAGCGGATCATGGATCTGATGCAGGCCATGGCGAAGAAGTTCGAAGGGAAAAGAAATGTGGAGCTGATTCCCCTGGCTTTGATGCATAACAGCGCGGAGAATTTTGAGGACGGCGACGCCCTGCACCCGGGCGCGGCAGGCTATGATCAGTTTGCGGCTGTGATGTACAGCGTATACTGCGGGACTCTGCCCTCCATGATGGAAAATGGCGGCTGATTCCGGTCAGAAGCGGCGGGAAAGGAAACGTGTTCCCATAAGCTCATCTGCGGAGACAAACACCGGGAGGAAAAATAAGATGCCAAAAGCAGAAAAATTTGCGGAGGCTCCTGTACGGCTTTACAGGGGGCTTCTGCGTCTGTTTGAAAAATATTACTGGGTATTTTTTGCGGCGGCCTGTCTGACGCTGGCCTTTTTCTGTTTCCGCTGTCTGGATGTACAGTATGTGGATTCCTGGGATGAGGCGCGCCACGGGGTCAATGCCTATGAAATGATTCAGAATGGCGACTATATCCGCCATACCTATAATTATCAGACGGATGACTGGAACCTGAAACCTTCCATCAGCTACTGGGGAATCATTCTGGGCTTCCGCCTGTTTGGTTACAGCGTGCTGGGGCTCCGCTTTGCCTCCGCACTGGCCTATCTGCTCACAGGAATTGCCTGCGCCTTATTCGCGAAGCGGTACAGCAGAGAGGCCTCGATCCTGGTCCTGGGCTTTTTCTGTGCCAACGAGCGCCCGCTTTCCGCCCATCTTGCTCGGGCAGGTGACGCGGACGCCCTTTATATGCTGTTTTTCACCCTGGCAGTTCTTGCGGTGCTGCGGGTCCGGGAAAACCATAAAAGGCTGTACCTCTGCGGCCTGCTGTTCTCCCTGGCTTTTCTGACGAAAAGCTGGCACGCGGGAATGATAGCGGCTGTCTGCGGCCTGTATCTGCTGGGAACGGGAGAACTGTTCCGGCTCAAGGCAAAGGAGTGGGGGCTTTTCCTGCTTTCTGTCTTTGCGCCCCTTCTGCTGTGGTTCGGCTGGCGTTATACGAAAGACGGCTTTTCCTTTTTGAGGCAGATGGTGGAAGTGGATCTTCTGGCCCGGACCGGAAGTTCCAATTTCGAAGGTCATGAGTTTCCGTTTTCCTTTTACTATGATACCGTGTTCGGAGCGGAAGGCTTTATCTACAGATGGCTCCTTCTGATCTGCATCGCGGGTCTGGCGGCGGGAGCTTTCTGGTTCTGGAGAAAACGCGGCTGGAAGGACGCCTGGGAAAACGGAAGCCTCAAGGACGCGTTCGGATATCTGCTCTGGTTCCTGATTCCGTTCCTTGGTTTTTCCCTGATTGGAACCAAGCTCATCTGGTACTGCTATCCCTGCACGGTCCCGCTGGCCATGGGCGCGGCCATTCTGCTGGGAAAAGCGCTGAGAGCGCCTCTGGCGGCAGGCGGACAGAGCCGGGAGAGAAGTTCCAAAACCGCCGCAGGAAAAGCGGCAGCCGGACTGGGCGTCTGGATTCTGGCGGCGGCCTGCCTTGTCATGACCGGTTATTATATGTGGAACTGTTATCTCCATGTGATACGGGAAGCTCACGGAGATCCGTTTCAGCTGTTTATTCAGGAAAGCGCGGACCGGGATTCGGATTACGCAGGGGAAAAGGCTTATGTCTTTGTGCCCGGGGAAGATCCGGCGGATATCGGACAGTGGGATCAGAACATGCTGTTTCTGGCGGAAATCAGCGGGGACTTCCACTGTGAGGATGGAGGCGTAGAAACCTTTCTGAATGAAAAAGAGCCGGCAGTCCTGTATATCGACGCGGCTCATTATGAAGAATATGAGCAGGAGCTGGCGGGCGCCAGCCTGCTCTATGAAAATGGAAGCTATCTGCTGCTGGAAAACTGAAGCAGGGGTATATCCTCACGTACTGCGTCCGGAGCTGCGCTCAGCAGGAAATCTGTGTTCGTGATACGCTTCGCGGTCCCCGGAACATCTGCCGCGTGCCGACGGTGAGGGCAGCTGCGAGCAGAAGCATGCCTGCACAGAGAACTGCATACTGTTTGAGACTGAAATAGGTGGTGACCTCGTATTCGTAGACCGCGAATGCCAGGTCGCCTTTTTCTTCTTCCTGTCCGGCTGAGGTCAGGGAGCCGTCCGCGTACAGATCCCAGTTTCCTGTGTTGTAGGAGAGAAATTCCAGGCTGTTCTCGCCCTCAATGTATCCGGGAGTAATCTCCAGAGTGTAGGCCGTGGGACCGTCCGGAACGATCTCGTCCAGTACGAACTCATAGCTGTTTTCAAGCTGATCCACCAGGCCGGAGAGGAAACGGTCATTGTCATAGATGACATTGCCGTTCTCATCGGTAATGCGGACGGTAAAGGCAGACTGATTGTAGGGCCCCACAGGATTAATGACCTGGATGGAAACCCGGTTAAAGGGCTTGTCTGTGGTAAATGTCTGTACGTAAGTCTGATCGTAGGAAGTCACATAGCCGTCATACCCGCCTGCGTACTGATACTGGTTGACAGAGTAGTCCCAGGCTTCGATGGGCGTATCTACCAGTTCCTTTTTCCCCAGAAACAGAAGCGCAGCCAGAAGGGCAAAGCCTGCGGCACAGCCGATCCAGCTCTTCTTCAGCACCAGGATCATTGCCGGGCTTTCGCGCAGGGAAGAAATTCCGTCCGCCAGCAGTATCAGGCAGAGGAAAGTGAAGCTGATACTGTAGAGAGGGTTCGTCTCCCAGATAAGATGAAAGGCCATGCAGCCCAGCACTGTAAGCTGAATCAGGAACAGGGGAGGGTATTCTTTATGCCGCTTCAGGCGGACAAATGCCAGAAGGGCGCAAAGCCCCATGGCAAGCATATTCAGGGCGCGGAACGCCTGGGAATACAGAGTCAGGAAACCGCTCTTGTCCCCGATAAGATAATCGTAGACCTTGCTGTAGCGGGCATAGCTGTTTTCAGCCAGATAGCTGTCCGTACCGTCTACCCAGGTGTTCAGAAGCTTCCGGCCGGCCAGAGAAACAAGGCCCAGAGGACCTGCTTCCGCGATCCGTTCTTTCAGGACTTTCAGATCCGCGGCTGTTTTCTCTTCTTTTGTCTCAAAGCTGGAGGTATAGAGCTCGTCATTCTGATCAAAGGAGCCGTCCCAGCGGGCTCCCATCATGACCCAGTGAACTGTGGGGAAGCCGGTATTTTTATAATCAAAATCCACATACCGGTTTACGGCTGCGGAAAAGAGGCCAAGGGTCAGAGCGGCCGTCAGAAGAAAAGCAGCTCCGGGCAGAAGCCAGGTTTTTGCTTTCAGGACCAGGGCGGAGGAAAGAGAGCATCCATTCTGCTTCTTTTGTCTCCAGAAGCGGAGCAGGGCGTCCAGAGCCACAGCGATCAGAGCGATAGCTGCTGTGGCACGCAGCTTAAAGCCCAGAATCGAGACGACGCCAAGCAGGGCGCAGAGAAAGATCCGCCGTCTGCCGGCCGGCTTTTCACTGCCGGCAGATTCTTTGCTGTCTGCGCTGCTTTTGCCTGTCCGGCATTTCCCCAGACGGAGATAGAGATACAGAATCCCCATCAGGCAGGGCATGGAGCAGGTGGCCGTATAGAAATACCCGGCCCACACATAGGAAAGGGGGCAGAGTACGCAGATTACCAGATAAAAGACAGCGAAAAGCCGCCCTTTCAGTTCCTTTGCGATCAGGTATCCCAGCCAGATGGAAAGCGTAATGCAGCCCACATTCACCAAC
>ERZ1643249.906-NODE-906-length-31433-cov-4.870419_pt1 | contig 31433 bp, 29 predicted proteins | sample MGYA00579263_ERZ1643249 | MGnify/ENA primary metagenome ERZ1643249 (study PRJEB29033, sample SAMEA4952264) | chicken gut metagenome | biome: Broiler Chicken; feature: Gastrointestinal Tract; material: Caecum | place: Ireland | collected 2018 | study: Broiler...
GGCCCTCGTCGCAAAGGGCGGTGTAGCGGTGGTTGCAGACCTCGAAGCGGTCCTTCTCATAAGCCCGGGAACGGTGGGTGGGCCGTTTGACATAGCCGAACTGCATTTCGTTCACCGCTTCGGTTGCAGTTACATCCACCGGGAAGCTGACCTTCAAGAGGCGGTGCAGCTCATGCCACTGGACAGTGGTGTCAAATTCCACCCGAATGGCGCCGCTTTCCAGGGAAACAATCTGGGTGAAGGTGGAATTGCCGATTTCGCGGCTGATTTCCACAGCGCAGCGGTAGGGATTGTCCTCCACAAGGCGGATGCCGGTGCAGCGTCCGCTTTCCACAAACTGCTGCTCATAGGGACTGTCGATATCCCAGGCGTCAAAGACGCGGGGCACATCCTTGTAAAGGAGCAGGCGGTTCATGCTGCCGGCGGCAAATTCCCGGCCGCTTTCCTTGAGGACAAAGGAGGTCATCTCGCCGTTTGCATCCAAAACAGCCCGCACCTTGCTGTTTTCCAGCACAGCGCCTTCCGCCGTAACGGAAACATGGACGGCTTCTTCGGGGGCAAGACCGTTATCTTTTACAGTCGCATAGCCGCAGGCAGGGATAGTCACCCGGGCATAGCTGCCGTCTGCTTTTTTTACCACGGCGTCCCGATCCCAGGACAGGGAGTTAAAGGCCAGCTCTTCTTTGCCGCTGCCGGCGATGGAGCCTGCCGCCGCGTTGGCCAGGGCGGTCCCGGAAGCGATAACTTCGTCATGCAGCTCCTTGGCCTTTTTGTAGACCGCCGTAATGGAGGAGCCGGGCAGGATGTCGTGGAACTGGTTTAAGAGCACTTTCTTCCAGTCGGCGTCCCATTCCGCATAAGGGAAGGCAAAGCCGTCCTGCATGGCCAAAGAGCCCCACATTTCGGCTTCCCGAAGGGCCAGTTCGGATTTCCGGTTACCTTTTTTCACCGAAGCCTGGCTGGTGTAAACGCCCCGGTGGCAGGCAAAATAAAGCTCGCCTACATAGGTGTTCTCCGGGCCGCCTTCCGCTTCCAGATCCTCGAAAACCTTGCTGGGATGGGTCATTTCCAGCTTGGGGCAGCCTTCTAAGTTCTGTTCCCGCAGGGCAAACTCAATGTAATCCCGGCTGGGACCGCCGCCGCCATCACCGTAGCCGTACGGCAGCAGGAATTTGTCCAGACTGTCCTTCTGAACCCGGTTGTCCCAAACATCAATGAGCTGTTTGGGGTTGGTGGTGTAGGTGTAGCTGGTGGGCAGGTAGGAAACAATTTCGCTGCCGTCCATGCCCTGCCAGGTAAAGTAGTGGTAGGGGAACTGGTCGCCGCCGTTGTAGCTCCAGAAAATCTTCTGGGTCACCAGGTACTTAATGCCGCAGCTTTTTAAAATCTGAGGCAGGGCCGCCGTATAGCCGAAGGTATCGGGGAGCCAGAGGATCTCGCAGTCCACGCCCAGCTCGTTTTTAAAATACCGCATGCCGTGAACCAGCTGGCGCACCAGGGATTCACCGGAGGTCATATTGGTGTCCGGCTCCACCCACATGCCGCCTTCCGCAACCCAGCCGCCGGTTTTGATGGCCGCTTTGATGCGTTCAAACAGCTCCGGGTAATACTCCTGGCAGAAGGCGTAGGTCTGGGGCTGGCTCTGGAGGAATCTATACCCGGGATATTTTTCGATAAGCCGCAGCTGGGCGGCAAAGGTCCGGGCCACCTTCCGTTCCGTTTCCGCCAAAGGCCACAGCCACACCACGTCCAGATGGGCGTTGCCAATGCCGTAGAAAGTGGGGGCGGTGCTGCCGTTGACGCAGGAAAGGGCGTCTTTTAAGATTTCCCGGCCCTTCTTGTAATCGGCGATCCGGCCTTCCAGGGGCTGTTCAAAATCCACAGCCAGGGTAAAATTCTGCAAAGCCTTGGCGATTTTCCCGGCCCGCAGGCTGCTGTCCGGCAGGCACTCCATGACTTCCGCCAGGGTTTTCACGTCCATCCAAAGCTGGTAAGCGTCCTCATTCCACACGCCGTAGGTGTTTTTGCCCATAGCCGTCCGCTGCTTCCCGGCTTTGGGGTCCTGGTAGCTGCCGGGCAGCACAGGGCCGGGGCCGCAGTAGGCGATTTTCCCATTGGGGAAGAAATGCCCGGCGTAAGCCTCGGCCAGGATATCGAACCGGTCCCCTGCCTTGGCGTTTTCGGCGAGGATGTTGTCCTCCATAAAGTGGTGGGGAATGGAAACCCAGTCGGCCCGGCAGGTGCCGAAGGCCTTTCCGTTGACAAAAAGGGTGGTTTCCCCGCCGGGATTCAAATCCATAACAATCATCTTGCCTTCCGCTTCCGGAGGCAGGGTGACAGCGCCCTTCAGCCACATGTATTCCCATTCATTGCCCCAGACAGTACCTTCCGGTACCGGCGCATAGCCGGGCAGCTTTTCCGCTTCTTCCGGTTTGAAGTGCTCATAGGTGCAAAGCCCCTCAAAGGAAATCTCGCCCAAAGGCTGATAAAAATCTTTTTCCAGCGTGGCAATCCAATGCCGCAGCCGGTCGTGCCATTCCGGCGCCATTTTCATTCCCATCATCTCCTATAGTTTATGATTTTTCTGCGCCGCACCGGGCAGACGCCTTTCCGCAGCGCAGTTTTTCATGACAATCCGTTTTATTATACAACGCAGATACTGGACAGTTCCCGCAAAATCTTTCTGTTTTTTTTAATTTCTACCATTTATTTAAAAAAACACGAAAACAGAACCCTGTTTCCGTGTTTTGATCCTCCATATTACAGGCGGACGATTTCGCCGTTTACCGTGCCTTTGCAGCCGGCCGCATTGGACTCGTCGGTGTCAATGTGCATAGCCCGGGCGAATTTTTCGCTGACCCGGCAGACCACGTCGCCGAAAATCAGGCTGCGGTCCTCGGTGTTGACCTTAACCCAAACCACTTCCTTGTCGGAAACGCCCAGTTCCTCCGCGTCGGCGGGGGTCAGATGGATGTGCCGTTTGGCGACAATAACGCCTTCGGAAAGCTCCACTTCGCCGCAGGGTCCAACCAGCTTGCAGCCGGCGGAACCGGCAATGTCGCCGGATTCCCGGACAGGGGCGGTAACGCCGATGGAACGGGCGTCGGTGGCGCTCAGTTCAACCTGGCAGTCCTTGCGCTCCGGCCCCAGGATGGAAGCCTTCAGCTGACCTTTAGGGCCGACAACGGTGACCTTTTCCTCACAGGCGAACTGGCCGGGCTGGGAAAGGTCTTTTTTATTGGTCAGGGTAGCGCCGGCCCCGAACAGGATCTCCAGCGCCTCTTTGGTGACATGAACGTGTCTTGCAGATGTTTCGACAATAAAAGTACTCATTTTGATAATCCTCCCACAAAATTGACTCTATCATTCATTATAAACCCATTTTCCCGGAAGGTCAAGCGCTGGGCGGAATTATTCTTCAGTTTTGACAAGTCCAATCCCAAGTTCCTCCAGCTGCTTTTGGTCGATGGGGGAGGGGCAGCCGCTCATAAGCTCGCTGGCGTTCTGCACCTTGGGGAAAGCGGTGACGTCCCGGATGTTGTCGGCCCCGCAGAGCAGCATGGCCAGCCGGTCCAATCCCAGGCCCAGCCCGCCGTGAGGCGGCGCGCCGTATTTGTACGCCTCCACCAAGAAGCCGAATTTGGCCTCGATTTCCTCGTCTGTAAGCCCTAACAGCTCAAACATCTTCTGCTGAAGCTCGTAGTCGGTGATGCGGATGGAGCCGCTGCACAGTTCGATGCCGTTGAGGACCAGGTCGTAAGCCTTGGCCCGGACGGAGCCGGGATCGGATTCCAGATAACCCAGGCACTCGTCCATGGGCATGGTAAAGGGATGGTGCATGGCAACCCAGCTCTGAGATTCGTCGTCCCACTCGAAGAAGGGGAACTCGGTAATCCACAGGAAAGCGTAGCCCTCGGGGATGATATCCATGCGTTTGGCGCAGATCTGCCGCAGGGCGCCCAGAACCGGCAAAGTCACCCGGTCCTTGTCCGCCACAATCAGGGCTACGTCGCCCTTTTCGCAGCCCATGCGTTCCAGGATGGCGGCCAGCTCTTCCTCGCTCATGAATTTGGCAAAGGAGCAGGCGGGCTTCTCGTCCACCCAGCGGACCCATGCCAGGCCCTTGGCCCCGATGCCCTTGGCGTGCTCGGTTAATTTATCAATTTCCTTGCGGGTATAAACGGAAGCCCCGTTTTTCACCGTGATGCCCCGGACGCTGCCGCCGTTTTCCACTGCGGAAGCGAAGACGGAGAAGCCGCAGCCCTTCACCAGGTCGGACAGATTTGCAATCTCCATGCCGTAGCGGATGTCCGGCTTGTCGGAGCCGTACCGTTCCATGGCGTCTTTATAGGTCAGGCGGGGCAGGGGTTCGGTGATGTCAATATTTTTCAGACGCTTCATAATGTACCGGACAAAGCCCTCGCCCATGTCCAGCACATCCTCCATGTCCACAAAGGACATTTCCATGTCAATCTGGGTAAATTCCGGCTGGCGGTCTGCCCGCAGGTCCTCGTCCCGGAAGCACCGGGCCAGCTGGATGTACCGGTCAAAGCCGGAGATCATCAAAAGCTGCTTGTAAATCTGGGGGGACTGGGGCAGGGCGTAAAAACTGCCGTTGTGGACCCGGGAGGGCACCACATAATCCCGGGCGCCTTCCGGGGTGGATTTAATCATCATGGGCGTTTCGATTTCAATAAAGCCGTTGTCCGCGAAATAATCCCGGGCAGCCCGGGCCAGCTCCGCCCGGAACATGATGTTTTTCTGCAAAGCCGGCCGGCGCAGGTCCAGATAACGGTAGCGCAGCCGCAGTTCCTCGTTGGTGTCGCTTTCGTCGCTGATGTGGAAAGGCGGGGTCTGGGCCTTGGAGAGAATCCGCAGCTCGGTGACAAAGATCTCCACCTCGCCGGTGGGGATGTCGTGGTTGACGCTTTCCCGGCGGCGCACCAGGCCTTTGGCCATGAGCACATACTCGGAGCGGACCTCTTTTGCCTTGGCAATAACGTCCCGGTCGGATTTTTCGTCAAAAATCAGCTGGACAATACCGGTGCGGTCCCGTAAGTCAATAAAGACCAGCTCGCCCTTGTCCCGCTGTTTCTGGGTAAATCCCCCAACCACAATTTCTTTTCCAATATCCGCAGTGGAAACTTGGCCGCAGTAGCAGCTCCGTTTCAGCCCGCGCATTGTTTCTGCCATATGATTCACCATTCTTTCATTGATTCTAAATATCCAGGGAAAAAGGAATCCCGTCCAGAGCGCCGCTTAATTCCGACAGCTCGCTGTCATAGAAAAAGCGGGTCAGCCCGTCGCCCAGGGCCACAGATGCGGAGGTCCCGTCCTCCAAAGAGAGGATGGAGATTGTCCCGTCTTCCGTCCCATCCAGGGCGGAAAAGAACCGGGCTCCTTTCTGCCGGGCTTTGGCAAGCCCTTCCTCCGGGGTGCAGCCGGACCAGTCCACCTCCGCGGAAAAGCCCTCGCTCCGCAGCTCCTCCGCAGCGGAAAGGGCCGCCAGCTCCCCTTCCGGGCCAGCCGGGCAAAGAAAGAGCATCAGAGGGTCCGCCTTGGGCAGGGACGCCCCCTGCTCGTTCACCGCTTTCAAAACCATCCCCGTGTCCAGCTCCATCCAGAATCCGGCGGGTTCCAAACTGCCGCCTTTTCCCACCTGCCGTTCCCCAACGGTAAGGCGGAGGGCAAAGGCCTCCCCTTCTTCATGGGCAAAATCCAGCTGAAGGGCCGTCAAAGCCGCGCCCATCCGTTCTATTTGATCCGCCGGGCCGGAAATCACAAGGGAAACCGCCTGAAGGCCCAAAAAGCCCAGAAAATTCCCCGCCATGGCCGCCAGCTCCGCCGCCGCAGCCGGACTGCTGGCGCCAACTGCCGCCGCGCCCATTCGATGGGAGGGCAGCACGTAACTGTATTTTGCCGGCTCAAACCCTGCAAAATCCGGCTTCTCTCCGGCAGGGAAGCGGACTTCCTCATATCCGGCCAGCCGGGCCGTATCCAGAAAAAATCGCTCCGCAGACTGCCATCCGGCGCTTTCCGGAGGGCGGATGACAGAGCCGCCGGTGCGTTCCATATTCATGACATTCCCACTTTCTAATTTTATACAAACAAAGAAAGGGATACCTCCCGCCCGTTTTCAGACAAGCGGCACCCCTTATCTGCCTATGGAAAGACAGCGTCAGCGCTGGCTGACAATAATTCTCCAATCCAAATCGCCCCGTTCCAAACCGTGGATCAGCACTTCCGCCGTAGCGATATTGGTGGCTACCGGGATATTATGAACATCGCAGAGCCGGAGCAGGTTCATTTCATTGCTCTCATGGGTCTTGGTGGTCAGCGGGTCCCGGAAAAAGAGCAGAAGATCGATTTCATTGCAGGCGATCAGAGACGCGATCTGCTGGTCGCCGCCCTGGGAGCTGCTTAAAAAACGCTTGATGTCCAAACCCGTGGCCTCGGAAATCAGCTTCCCGGTGGTGCCGGTGGAGCACAAGCGGTGGCGGCTCATAATCCCGCAGTAAGCAATGCAGAACTGCACCATCAGTTCCTTTTTTGTATCATGCGCAATCAGTGCGATATTCATTTTACAGTTCCTCCTTATGACAGGTTGATTTGGGTAGCTGTTGGATTGAAATGCTGCGTTTTATTCCGGGAAAAGATAGCTTTGGTTGCCGGTTCAAGGAAAAACAAGGGGAACATATTCCCCGTCTAAGCGTCTGGAAACCGCCTGCGCAATGCGGAGCACGGGATGGTTTCCTTTCAGCTGAAGTCCTCTGGAGAGCCGCAGGGGGATTTCCTCCGCATAGGGAAACACACCCAAAAGCTGGGACCCGACGCCGTCGATTACCGCGTCCAAATCCGTCAAAACCGCGCGCCGGAGCATTTTCTCTTCCACCCGGTTAATCAGAAGCCGGTGCCTGCAAAGCCCCTGCTTTTCCAGCGTCTGCGCCATTTTCGCGCCGTCCCGGACACACACCGGATCCGGCGTTACGGCAATCAGGGCAATATCGGCAGTACAGCCGGCAATCTTCGAGGAAAAGCCTAAGCCCGCCGGCATGTCTAAAATCAGCCGGTCAAAATGCCCCCGCAGCCCGTCAATCAACAGCTGTACATCGGAAAGATCCATGGGGGCTTCCAGGCTGACCGGGGCCACAATGGCGTTTAAGTTCTCATGCAGAGGGGATTCCATTACAGCCTTGCTGATAGTGCACCGGCCTTCCAAAAGATCGCCCAGGTCGTACACAACCTGATCCGCGATTCCCAGCATGAGATCCAGTCCCCGCAGCCCTGCGTCGAACTCGATAAGCAGGACGCGCTTTCCCCGCAAAGCATCCCCGAGGCCCAAAAGCACGCAAAGGGTCGATTTCCCCACGCCGCCTTTCCCGGAGGTCATGGCGATTACCTGATTTTGCTCCGGTTCCCCGGGACGATTTGACGAATCCCAAGCCATAACTGTGTCTTCTCCATATGAACGAAATCAAGTGAACACATCGGCATACATATCCAGATTACACTTTTTAAAAATTATATCACATTTCCCTTATTTTTTCCATAGCTTTCCGAAATTTTCTGTCATTTTCATAAAAATTTATCCGATTTTCTATGCATTCTCAACCTTCCGCAGCCGGTTCCGCAGCCGGCTGGCCGTACAGTTCCGAATAGGCGTCCAATATGGGCCGCACCAGGTTTTTGGCGTCGGCGCCCCGTTCCAGGATAATGCCGATGGCGATGTCCGCATCGTCCGCCGGGGCAAAAGCGATGGCCGAGGAGCTGAAAGTGGTGGACGTCACCTGGGGGGTGCCGGTTTTCATTGCCACGTCGTATCCCAGGTCCGTCAGGCTGGTATTCCAGCCCAGGACATTGTACCGTTCCGCCACGCTTTCCGAAACGCCGATCATACCGGCCTTTATGGCCGCAAAGTCCTCGTCGGACATGGCAAATTCAGACATAATTTCCGGCTCCGTGCTGGACAGCACCTCTGTATCATCATAACTGCGGACCTCTTTAATAATATGGGCCCGGTAACGGCGGCCCTGGTTGGCCAGGGTCATGGCCTGGACTGCCAGCTGGAGGGGGGTAACCGCCGTGTCCATCTGTCCGATAGAGGTCTGGCAGACGTTGCCCGGCTGCCAGGTGGTTCCCAAAAGCTCAGAGCGGTCCGGGCCGGAAATGCCGCCCACAGCGTTGGAAAGCTCCAGCCCTGTATCCGTACCAAGGCCCAGCAGATGGGCGTATTCCTGGATCTTGTCAATACCCAGCCGCCGGCCCACGTCGTAAAAGAAGATATTGCAGGAAACCGTCAAAGCCTCCATTACATTGGTGGATCCGTGGTAGCCCAGGCAGGTGGGGCGGAATTTATTCCCCGGAATATAATCATAGTAGGTGTAGACCCGATGGCAGTCCACCGTGTCGTAAGGCGTAATTAAGTCCTCCGTTAAGGCTCCGGAGGCCACCACGGTTTTAAAGGTGGAGCCGGGCCGGTAAAGGCCGTCGAAGGCCCGGTTCAGCATGGGCAGGTCCTCTCTAGAGGACAGCTGGCTGTAATCGGAGAAATACTGGTTCAAATCGTAGGTTGGGGCGGTCACCGCCGCCAGCACCCCGCCGGTTTTGGCGTCCAGCACGACAACTGCCCCGCCCACCACCTGGTTTCCGTTGTCATCCCCATCCGGATCGTCCGGCAGGGAGCGGAGGTACTCGATGTACTGGTTCAGCACCTCCTGGATGCGGCTTTGCAGGCGGGAGTCAAGAGTCAGGGCCACATTATTGCCGGATTCCGGCTCCTGGGTGACGGTTTCGCTGAGAATGGCCCCGTCCTTGCTCTGTTCCACGGTTTTAACGCCGTCCACGCCGTGCAGTTCCGATTCCATCAGGCTTTCCACCCCGAACCGGCCGATGAGGGCGTTCATGGGGTACCCCTTATCCCGATACCCTGCAACCCCGTTGTCCGGATCGCCGTAATACTGTTCCGCGTACATCTGCCCCACTACGCCCACAATGTGGGGGGCCAGGTCGCCGTCCGGGTAAACCCGGATATCCTCGTCCACAATGTCCACCCCGGAAAACTGGTAGGAAAGCTCCTTAATCTGGGTAACTGTTCCCGTGGAAACGTCCTCTGCAAAGGTGTACTGGTTGTTGTTGACAGAAAAATCCGCCAGCACCATGCCGTACCGCACCCCGGCAATCTTCCGGGCCGTCAAGTCGTCGTAGGACTCGTCAATATCAAACAGCTCCCGCAGCTGGTACATGCAGTCGTCCGCTGTGGCGTAAACGTTGACCTGCAATTTTTCCTTTAAGGTTTCAATATCCGATTCCCGGTTTTCCAAAAACTCCGGCTGCCCGCTGACCGTCATGGGCAGGGGGTCGTGCCACTCCTCCCCGTTGGCCTCCATCATCTGGATCAGTCTTGCAATAATCTCGTTGCGTTCTTCCGCCGGGAAAAAGGAGTAATAAAAGACGATATTGAACCCCACTTTATTTTTGGCCAGGGCCACGCCGTTGCAGTCGGTGATTTCCCCCCGGGCGGCTTTGACGGCGATTTTGCTCACCGTCATCTGCTGGGTCTGAGCCTGGAATTCCGCCCCCCGCACCACCTGGAAATTCATCAGCTGCAAGGTATACACTCCGCACACAAGGACAGATAAAATACTAAGGGTAATCAGCCTGCCCCGTTCTTTTGGCTTTTGCGGTTTATTAGACAGCATAAGCGCCTCCTTTTCAATGCCGGAAAACAAAAGCTGCCCTGCCCGTTTGGGAACAGGACAGCTTTTTCATACGCCAGGGGGTTGTTACGCCCGGACCACATCGTTGAACCGGATCGAAATGAGCCGGATCAGGAAATACACCGGGGCGGCCAGGACGATGGTGTAAACCAGCACCAGCAGCAGCTTGACCAGGCACATCCACACGTCCTCATAGCCCCATATGAGGTAGTAAAACAAAAAGTTCCACAAGGTGCACAAAAGCCCGGCGCACCCTGTCATCAGCACGGCGTTTGTCCAGTTGACCTTGACAAAATACATGGACAGAAGGGCCACGCAGACACAGCAGATCATCAGCACCATGCCGTAAAAGCCAAAGAGCTTTGCCGCCGAAAGGTCCCACAAAAGCCCGGCCCCCAGGCCGAAAGCACCGGAGCCAGCCTCATTTTCAAAAAGCGCCACGGAAATGGCCGCCGGGATAATTAAAACCGGCTTGACCCCGCCAATGGAAAGCAGCCCCGGCGAGGACTGGAGGCCGTAAAGCAGCAGCAAAACCAGGATATAGCAGCCCCATTTGAAGGCCGTCCTAGCGTTATGCCCCAGCGTCACTGCTCTCCCCTCCTTCCGCATCTGAGGAGCCTTTGCCTAAGAAGTCCGTCAGCACAAAGACGTTTTTAATCTCATTGATCTCGCTGACGGGCCGGATCACAGCGTAGGAGGTGATTCCGGAGGTTTCCAGCTCCACCTTCTCCACTGTGCCAATGACAAGATTTTTGGGGAACAGGCCGCTGGTTCCGGCGGTGACGACAGTGCCGCCTTCCTCCACCAGGGTATCCCGGGGAAGAAGCTCCAGCTTGGTGCAGCCTTCCGCCGCCAGCTCCACAGTGCCGGTAATGTTGCCCGTATCTTTCGTAGAAATCTCCATGGCCCCCACATTGCAGTCCGGGCTTAAAATGGTAGTGACAACGGCGTAGGTGGGGCCGACTTTGCTGATATACCCCACTAAGCCCTCCCCAGTCACCACCGGGTCCCGGACGGAAATCCCATGGAGGTAGCCGATGTCAATGGTAAAGGCCCCGAACCGGTCCTCCGGGTCCCGGGCGATGACCCCGGCCGGCTGGAACTCGATGTCCGGGTTTAATTCTTTAAGTCCGGTGATCTCCTTTAGCCGCTCGTTTTCGGTTTTGGTGTCCTCATAGTCCACCAGCTGGCGGCGCAGCTCCGCGTTCTCCTCTTTCAGCCGCTGGTTTTCCTCGTAGTTTTCCTGGGCGTCCACAAAAACGGAGAAAAAGCCGGTAATGCTGTCGGAAACGGCCGCCGCCGCCCGCTGCACCGGGTACACCACATAAGAAAGGATTTGCTCCGGCAGAGTGGCCAGGCCGCCGGTGGTGGCGGCGTAAAGCATCCCGCCCAAAATCACGGCCACTACCGCCAGGATGATTTTAAAGCGCAGGCTTTTAAAGAACTCCCGCAAGCAGCAGCCCCCCTTTCAGCAGACCTGCCTGGCTCAATAACGGGGTTCCTCTTCGCTCAAAACGTCCGTGAGCTTATCGATGTTGTCCAAGACCATGCCGGTGCCCATAGCAACGCAGTCCAAGGGGTTTTCCGCAATCTGCACCGGCATGCCGGTTTCATCGTGGATGAGCTTATCCAGCCCCCGCAGCAGCGCGCCGCCGCCGGTTAAAGTGATGCCCTGGTCGATAATATCCGCGGAAAGTTCCGGAGGAGTCCGCTCCAAGGTAATGCGGATGGCGTCCAGCACCTGGGCCAGGGGGTCCTCCAATGCGCTGCGGATCTGGTCGGAGGTGATGGTGATATTCTCCGGCAGGCCGTTTAACAGGTTCCGGCCCTTGATCTCCATGGACAGCTCGCCTTCCTCCAGGGGGCAGGCGGAACCGATCTGGATTTTAATATCCTCGGCGGTGCGTTCGCCGATTAAGAGGTTGTATTTTTTCTTGATAAAGTTGATGATGGAGGAATCGAACTCGTCGCCGCCCACCCGGACGGACTTGGAGGCCACAATGCCACCCAAGGAAATCACAGCCACCTCGCTGGTGCCGCCGCCGATGTCCACCACCATGGACCCCTGGGGATCCGCCACAGGGAGTCCCGCGCCGATAGCCGCCGCCATAGGCTCCTCAATAATGGAAACCCGCTTGGCCCCGGCCTGCTCCGCAGCGTCCCGAACCGCCCGGCGTTCCACAGCGGTGACGCCGGAGGGGATGCAGATGACCACCCGGGGCCGGACAAAAAAGCTGCTGCCGATGGCCTTGTGGATAAATTCCGTCAGCATGCTGGTAGTCACGTCGAAATCCGCAATAACGCCGTCCTTCAGAGGCCGGACCGTGACAATGGAGCCGGGGGTGCGCCCGATAACGTCCTTGGCTTCCTGGCCCACGCATTTGACCTTATCCGTTTTGGTATCCACCGCCACCACGCTGGGTTCCCGGATAATAATGCCCTTGCCCTTCATGTACACCAGGGTGTTGGCCGTACCCAGGTCGATTCCGATATCCCTTGAAAACATAAATCTATACCCCTTTATTCAGTAATATATAGAAAACGCGCTGCCTGCCGGTTTCCCTGCGTGCGGCAGGCCGATTCATGGTCATTCCTATGCTTATTATACCCCTTCCCGTCGGATTACACAAGGCATAATTTATGATATAAGTAAAAAAAACAATTTTTTCGTCAAACTTCTCTATAATTCTTCCTTTTCTTTGCAAAAGGCCGCCAATTCCCTCAAAAGCTCCGCCGTGGGAAGGCCCACCACATTGTCGTAGCTGCCGGAAATCCCTTTTACCAAAAGGGAACCGTACCCCTGGATGCCGTAAGCCCCCGCTTTGTCGAAAGGCTCGCCGGTGTCCAAATAATCAGAAATCTCTTCATCCGACAGGGGATAAAACTCCACCCGGGTGGTGACGGCGAAGGATTTTTCCCTACTCTTTGCCAAAAGCGTGACGCCGGTGGTCACCTTGTGTTCCCGCCCCGCCAGCAAACGGAGCATCCGGGCCGCGTCCTGCCGGTCTTTGGGGATGCCGAAAATCTCCCCCTCCGGGGAAACCACCACCGTGTCCCCGCCGATGACCAGCCCTTCCGGCGGGCAGCCAAGTTCCTCAAAAACTGCCCGGGCCTTCCCAGCGGAAAGGGCCTTCACCAGCTCCTCCGGGGCCATAGAACCGGCGTTCCCCATCAAAGGCCCCTCGTCAAAGTGGGAAACCTTCACGGAAAAATCCTCCGTAATAAAAGAAAGAAGCTCTTTTCTGCGAGGGGAACGGGACGCCAGCCAGATTTTCCGGCCTTTTAAAAACTCTCCCATCATGCCGCGCCCCTCCTTAGTGAATTTTCCCGGCGGTTTTCACATACAAAACCACCGCAATAATCAGGCAGATCAGCACCGCCACGTTCATGGAAATGGTAATGCCGAAGTTAAACTGCACCACCGACAAATCCACCGACAGGCTGTTGATGCCGATGGATTTGCCCCAGCAGAGCCAGGACAGCCAGGACACGTTCCGGGCGATTTCCGTCAGCAGGGTGCCGATAAGCAGCCCGCCGAACAGGTATAAAGTCAGCAAAAGGGCGCGTTTCAACGGCCATCCCCTCCTTTTTCTCCAAAGCCCGTGGAGCCGAACCCGCCGGCCCCACGCTCCGTTTCATCCAGTTCCGGAACCTCTTCCACTTCCGGCAGAAACACGGGGCTTACCACCAGCTGGGCAATCCGGTCGCCGGGACGAATGGTGTAGGGAGTTTTCGAGTGGTTGGTCATGGCCACCTGAAGTTCCCCCCGGTAATCGCTGTCAATGACCCCAACACAGTTGGAAAGGGTGACGCCGAATTTGGAAGCCAGGCCGCTGCGGGCGTAAACAAGCCCCACCGTCCCCGGTTCCAGGGCGATAGCCAAACCGGTGGGCACCCGCACCAGCTGGAACGGCTCGATGGTCAGGTCCTGCTCCAGGCAGGCGCAAAGGTCCAAGCCCGCGCTTTCCGGGGTGGCCCGTTTGGGCAGAACCGCCTCCGGGCGGAGTTTTTTGATTTTCAGCTGCATAACAATCTCCTTTAGTCAATCCCCCGGTAATAAAGGCCCCGGGTGTATTCCCCGGCGGGCTTCGCGCCGGAATTGTACCGCCTGATTACCGCTAAAACTTCCTCCGCCGTTTCCCCGGCAAAGGAAAAGAGCCAGAAATTTAGAAAACCCATTTCCGCTTTCCGGTCGGACATTTCCAAGGGCACGGCGTTGTAAATCAAGCTCGTTGATTGATCGTAATCGCACCGCACCGGGAAGGAAATCCCCTTCCGGTCGGTGACAAATCCCTTTCTCCCGCATTTGGCGCAGCCGGTCTGGGCCTTCACCGGGCAGCTGCGGACCGCCATCAGGGGCAGATAGCCGTATACCACAGCCCCCAGAGGGATTTCCGCCCGGATTTTCCGCATGTCCTCCAATTTCCCCTCAAAGGATAAAACGGCGGCGGCAAGCCCCAGCTTTTCCGCCTGGGACACGGCGTAGGAATTGTTGAGGTTCAAAAACGCCCCGCCCAAAGCTTCCAAGCCGGATTTCCGGGCCAGCGCAATGTGGGCGGCGTTGTCGCAGTAAAGGTACCGCAGGCCCTTTTCCTTTAAGGCCGCAAGCCGGGAAAGGAACTCTGTTTCGCTGTCAAACAAAAACCGGGGCAATACGGCCCCCAGCCGGTCCTTCGCGGCGGACCCCCCCTCCCAATGGGCCTCCAGTTCCGGAACCGGCAGCAGGATTTTGGAAAATTCCCCAAGGGCCTCCGAAGAAACCTGGGAAACACTCTGGAATTTCCCCCATTTTTCTGGTGATAAAGTGGAATTCCGGCCTTCCGGCAGCAGAGGCCATTCCCCGTCTGCAAAGGGGACAGGCGGCTCTTTCCGGGCTTCCTCCAGCTTTGCCGCCGCGTCCCGGCGCAGGGCGTTAAAAGCCGAGGCGGGCATGGTTAAACCCTCCCCGATTTCCCCGGTTAAGCTATCCAGGTAAAAGGGAGTATTCCCCAGTTTCCCCAAAAATTTCCGGGCCTGCTCCAAATCCGCCGGGGCGGAAGCCGCTTCCCGGGGGATTTCCCCGGAAACGGAAACGGTGTGCTCCCCGTCGGTCACAGTCAGCGCCGCCGGTTCCCCGGCTTTCATGGAAAAGGCCATGGAAACCGGCGCCCGGGGCACGTCCTTGTGATAAAGCCCCGCAAGCTCCTTGAAAACCGGGGCGGCGGCGGTGACGTCCTCCTTCCGGCGGAATCCGAACATCTCCCGGCCCATTTCCCCGTCAAAATAAGCGGAAGTAAATCCGCTGCGGGAAAACACCGCCTGCAAGGTATCCAAGTCCGGTTCTTCCCCGGAAATGGCCTTTTTGCAGGCTGTCACAGCGGCGGCAACATATTCCGGCCGCTTCATCCGCCCCTCAATTTTAAAGGAATCGATCCCCATGGCCGCCAGCTCCGGCAATCGTTCCACAAGGGACATATCCTTTAAGGACAGGACGTTTTCCCCAACTTTGGGCGCAGAGGGGCATCCCGCCCAAAAGGGCAGGCGGCAGGGCTGGGCGCACTGGCCCCGGTTGCCGCTTTTTCCCCCAAACATGGCGCTCATGTAGCACTGGCCGGACATGCTCATGCAGTGTGCCCCGTGGACAAAGGTTTCAATTTCCAGCTCCGTGGATTCCCGGATTGCCTTAATTTCCTCCCGGGAAAGCTCCCTTGCCAGCACCACCCGGGAAAAGCCAAGCCGGGCGGCGGTTTTCACCCCCATGGGGGAATGGACGGCCATCTGGGTGGAGGCGTGGAGGGGCATGGAGGGTGCAAAGGCCTTGACAGCGGCGGCAACGCCCCAGTCCTGGACAATCAAAGCGTCCACCCCGGCCTCACAGGCGGTGCGGATGCATCCCTTTAACGCCTCCAATTCCCGGTCAAAAACTACGGTGTTCAGGGCCTGGTGGATTTTTACGCCGAAACGGTGGGCGTAATCGGCGGCCTCCCGCAGCTCTTTGGCGTCAAAATTCCGGGAATTGGCTCTGGCGCTGAAATTCTTCTGCCCCAAATACACCGCGTCCGCTCCGCAGCGGACGGCGGCTTCCAAAGCCTCCAGGGAACCTGCCGGGGCCAGGATTTCCGGCTTTTTCATTCCTTCGGCTCCTTCTGCTGTTTTTTCAGGGCTTCCAGCTCCCGCTTTGCCTGTGCCAGTTCCCGGCGCAGCTGGTCGGCTTCCAGCCGGGCGTTGGCGGATTCCTCCACATACCCCTTGATCTGAGAGCGGATGTGGTCCGCGTCCTCCACCGTTTTGGCGCTCTCGTCCATAAGTTCCAGTCCCACCATCACCGCGGCGGTAGTGACGGAGGCGCTTTCATTGGCGTCCATAAAATCATTGATGCGCTTGTCCAGCTCCTTGGACAGCTTGACCAGGTAAGAAGGAGATTCTTCTGTCTGGATAGTATAGGTTTTGCCGCAAACGACCACTTTTACTCGGTTCATCATCTTCACAGCCTCCCATAATCTCTATGCAAAAACCCGCCGGGATCAGGCAGGTTGCTTATCTTTCTATTATAAAATATTTTTGGGGTCGTGAAAAGTCCCTTTTTCGATAAATTTGCAAAAAAACGCCGTTTTTCAGAATCCCTGAAAATTCCCGCCGGAATGTGGCAGACTATTTTTAAAACCATGAAAAGGAGCTGCCGCCATGACCGCCGCGTTTGACACCCAGCGCCTCCGCGTCCCAATCTTAGACGAGCTGCGGGGCTTTGATATTTTGGCAATGATCCTCTACCATCTGGCCTACGACCTGGTAAGCCTGGGAGTCTGGGATCTGCCGTTTTTCTTTTCCGGCTGGATGAACCTTGTCCGGGACGTCTTTGCCGGGGCGTTTATTGTGATCTCCGGCATCTGCTGCCTGTATTCCAGAAGCAACTTAAAAAGGGGCGTATCCTGCCTGCTGGCGGCCGTTTTGGTGGAAGGGGCCACCGCCCTGATCCCCGGCATGTCCATCCGCTTCGGCATTCTGCATCTGCTGGGCTGGTCCATGGCTCTCACCGGGCTTTGGGAACATTTTTGGGCAAAGGTCCCGGAAAAAGCGGGGCTTTTGGCCGCGTCGGCCTGCTTTTTGGCGGGATACCTGCTGATGCCCTGGATGCGGGCCTTTCCCTTGGCAGGAAACGGCCTTTACCGGCTGGGATTCCCGGGGGAAGGGTTTTCTTCCAGCGATTATTTTCCCTTAATCCCTTGGCTGTTCTTATTCTGGGCCGGATATTTCGGCGGCCAGCTTCTCCGGCGGCAGGGGCTCCTGCGGCCCGGAAGACCGGCTTTCCCGTTCCTGTCCCTGTGCGGCCGGCACAGCTTATGGATTTACCTTCTGCACCAGCCGGTTTTAGCGGTTTTCCTCTTTTTTATACAAAAATAACCCGGAAGGGGCGTCCTTCCGGGTTTTGCAGGTATGGTATTCTGGAGAATTAGAAGGGATTATTTTCCGAAGTGCCGATTATTTGCCGAAGTAGCGATTCAGCAGGCCCTCGAATGCTTTGCCGTGACGGGCTTCGTCGCGGGCCATCTCATGGACGGTGTCATGGATAGCGTCCAGGTTCAGGGCTTTGGCGCGTTTGGCCAGGTCGAACTTGCCGGCGGTAGCGCCGTTTTCCGCGTCAACACGCATTTCCAGGTTCTTCTTGGTGGAATCGGTGACGACTTCGCCCAGCAGCTCCGCGAATTTCGCAGCGTGCTCTGCTTCTTCGTAAGCGGCTTTTTCCCAGTACAGGCCGATTTCGGGGTAGCCTTCCCGGTGAGCGACGCGGGCCATAGCCAGGTACATGCCAACCTCGGTGCACTCGCCCTGGAAGTTGGCGCGGAGGTCAGCCATGATATCTTCCGGAGCGCCGGCAGCAACGCCGACTACATGTTCCGCAGCCCAGGTTTTGCCTTCGCCCTGCTCTTTGAATTTTTCCTTAGGAGCTTTGCACTGGGGGCAGAAATCGGGAGCGGAATCGCCTTCGTGAACATAACCGCAAACGGAGCATACAAATTTTTTCATATAAATTTCCTCCTCGTTTCATTTTGTCTCTTTTCCAGCCGTTTTGTCGTTTTCTTGACTGTGTCTTTATTATAGCGCAAAAGATTCGCGTTGTCAAGTGAATTTTAGAAAAATTCTAATATTTTTTCTTCCAACTGATATGTGTCACAAAAGACGAAACAGAAGCGTTTATTTTGCAGGAAAATGTGAAATTTCAGCACAAAACGTTGTGAAAGCCCGAAGAATATGCTATGATAAAAGAAAAAGCAAAGGCGGATTATCCATGAAAATACTTTTAGCAGGCATCAGCGCAAAATTTATCCACTCCTGCCTGGCTGTTCATCTTCTGACCCAGTACGCCCGGCAGCAGTACGGAATCCGGTGCTCTGCCGCGGAATACACTATCAACCAGCCGGAAGACGTTATCTTAGGAGAAATCTGCCGGCAAGCCCCGGACCTGCTGGGATTTTCCTGTTATATTTGGAATTATGAAATAATCCGCCGCCTGGTTCGGTCTATTAAAAAGGTGCTGCCCAACACCCTGGTTTTCTTAGGCGGGCCGGAAGTGAGCTTTGACGCGCCGGCGGCCCTAATGGAAACCGGGGCGGATTTCGTTTTATCCGGCGAGGGGGAGGAACCCTTTTCCCAGCTCTGCCTGGCCCTGATTAACGGGATGCCTTTGACGGAAGCGCCTTCCTTAACCTGGAAGGACGGCGGCGTTGTCCGGACAAACCCCATGGCCAAGCCTTTGGATTTGGCGAAGCTCCCCTTTGTGTATGAGGATTTTTCCTTATTTGAAAATCGCATCCTTTACTATGAGGCCCAGCGGGGGTGCCCCTTTAACTGCCAGTACTGCCTTTCTTCCACGGACAAAGGCGTCCGCTTCCAGCCTTTGGAAAAGGTAAAATCCGAGCTGAAACAGTTTTTGGACGCCAAGGTCCCCCAGGTGAAATTCGTGGACCGGACCTTTAATGCCAACGCGAAATTCGCCATGGAAATCTGGCAGTTTTTGGCGGAGCAGGACAACGGCGTCACCAACTTCCATTTTGAAATGGAGTCGGACCTGTTTACCGAGGAGCAGCTGGAATTCCTGTCCTCTGTGCGGCCCGGGCTTTTCCAGTTTGAAATCGGGGTGCAGTCGGCAAATCCGGACACCCTGAAGGCCGTGGACCGCCGGACGGATTTTGAAAAGCTATCCCAGGCGGTGAAACGCCTGAAAGCCGGGAAAAACATTCACCTGCACCTGGATTTAATCGCCGGGCTGCCCTTTGAGGATTATGAGAGTTTCGGCCGTTCCTTTGATACGGTGTACCGGCTAAGCCCCGACCAGCTCCAGCTGGGCTTTTTAAAGCTGTTAAAAGGCTCCGGCCTGCGGCGGGACGCGGCAAAATACGGGATCCTCTTCCGGGACGAGGCACCCTACGAGGTGCTGGCCACCCGGGACCTTCCATTTTCCCACCTCCTGCAATTAAAGGAAATTGAAGAGCAGGTGGAGCTTTACTACAATTCCGGCCGGTTCCGGGCGGCTTTGGAGTATCTGGTTCCTTTGGCGGAAAGTCCCTTTCGCTTTTTTGAAAAGCTGGCCCTTTTCCGCCGGGAACAAGGGCTTCACTTAGCCCCCCATTCCCTGTTAGGCCAGTATGAAATCCTTTACCGGTTCGGCTTAACCCTTCCCGGATGCCGGGAGGAAGCCCTTGGTTTCCGCATCCGCTACGACCTTTACTCCCACGAAAAGGCCAAAAAGCTGCCGGACTGGCTGCCGGGGTTAGACAGCCCCCAAATCCGGCAGGCCCGGCGGGATTTTTTCCAGAATTCCCAAAACATTCAAAAATTCCTTCCGGAATACCAGGGCCAGGACCCGAAACAGATCGAAAAAACGGCCCACTTGGACTTTTTCCCCTTCCATCCCCTCACCGGCGGCCCGGCCTGCCGCTGTCTTTTCAACTACCGCAGAAAGGACCTGGCGGGCCAGGCGGCGGCCGTTTTCCTGCCCATGGAAAACGGCTTGGCAGAGGATGGAAAATTTTAAAAATCACGCAACAGTTTCCCCTTTTCCGGACACTATATAGATAGCTGGCAGATTCGGAAAAGGGACAGCCCTGTTCCATACGAGGTGAGGAAATGGCAGAAATCCACAGCCTTGTGCCTGCGGCGAAGAAAGGCGATAAATCCGCCTTTTCACAGCTATATCAGGAAATTTACAAGGATTTATACAAATTTGCCTTTTACTGCCTGAAAAACGAAACGGATGCCGAGGACGCGGTCAGCGAAGCGGTGATGGACGCCTGGGAAAACCTTCCGAAGCTGCGGGAGGACGGGGCGTTCCGGGCCTGGATGTTTAAAATTCTCTCGGCTAAATGCAAGCGGAAAATGAAATCCTACTCCCAAAGGCGGGATGAAACTGAGCTGTCAGAGGTGGAAATCCCCGTTTCGGACTCCAGAGAGGATTCTCTGGAGCTCAGGCGCGCTATGGCGCTGTTAAGCGAAGAGGAACGGCTTATCGTTTCCCTGACGGTATTCGGCGGGTACGACAGCGGCGAAATCGCCCAAATGCTCAAACTCAACCGGAATACCGTGCGCTCCAAACACAGCCGCGCCCTGGCAAAACTTCGAGAGGCGCTTGCCTGACTAAAACGCTTTTATCCTTCGGAAAGGACGATCATTCATGAAACACACCCCGGAAAACGATGCGCTGGAACAGCGCATTCGGGAGATGGCGGATTCTATTAAGGTTCCGCCGTCGCTGGAACCGGAAAACTTCATAAAAAGGCTTCCGGACCGCCGGCAGGCTCCCATTATCCGTATCCGGCGGTATATCCCTGCCGCCGCGGCCGCGGCGTGCCTGCTTGTGGTTCTTTCCGGCACGTTTTTCCTGGGGGAATTTTCCGGCGATCCCATGATCCAGACAGAATCCTCCGCGCCCCCGTCACCGGCGGGCAGTACTCCTTCCTCTGCGGAAGTCTCTGAGCCTTCCGCTTCCAGCGAGGATTCGGAGGAATCTCTGCCGGAACAGTCCCCCGCAAGCTCCGGTGAAATACCGGAAAGCTCTGAAACACCGCCGGCAGAATCTTCCGGCAGTACCCCGGACGAAGAAAACACATCCTCTCAGCCGGGATCCCCTGCTTCCCAAGGGCAGTCCTCGGAACCGCCTTCTGCGCCGGAGCCGGAACCTTCCCAGCCGGAAGGCAGCCTTCAGCAGCAGGATATTTCCGCTTATGAAAGCGCATATGAAACCATGCTGGCTTTCCGCCAGAAAAGCAATGTTTACGACAGTTACTCTGCCGCCCCCGTTTCCATCAGCGACTTAACCGTTCAGTTCGGCGGGGACGGAACCGCCGCCCAGCCCGTGCAGCAGAACGGAAACGTTATCTGCACCCTGTCTTCAGACGCGGACTCCGATACAATCTACGTTTACTCCATGGAAGACCCCCAGACCCCTGCCATCGCTTTCCAGCCGGAATACCAGCTGCCGGCTTTTCGCGGCATGCATATCAGCAGCGTTTCCTTTACCGGGCTTTATCTGGAAGGGGATACGCTGACTGCTATAGGAACCGCTTATTACTGGTCCGACAACGGCACCCGGCAGCGGGAAGTCACCGTGCTTTCCAGCTATGATGTCAGCAACCCCAAAAAGCCTGCGTATATGAGCACTCTGGCTCAGGACGGCAAAATGACCGCTTCCTATAACGAAAGCGGACGGCTGGCTTTAGTAACCACTTACACGGTTTCCCCCAGCCAGGAGCTTTCCGAAAACCAGGCCAGCAGCTATCTGCCGGTGTGCTATGTAAACGGCGAAGAAATCCTCCCCACTGAGGAACAGATCCAGATCAGCGCCGAAGCCGACGCCCCTGTGTACACCTTTATCGGGCTTATTGACCTGCGGCGGCCGGATGAGTTCCAGGATATCCTGTCCTATCTGGGGGAAGGGGATACCTTTTACTTGGACGAGGGCAGGATTTACATGGCCCGGGCCGGCCAATCCCAAACCCGCCTGACGGCTTTCTCCTATACCGGCAGCCGGATCAAGCTGGATGCAGAAACGGTTGTGGACGGCGTTATCATGGACGGCTTTGCAAAAAGCCCCAACGGCCGCTCCGTCTGGGTTTCCGTGTCCACCCAAAATTCTGTTTCCCTTTACCTGATGGACAAAAAACTGAACATTTTAGGGCAGATGGAAGGCTTCATCCCGGATGCCGATGTGTCGTCCGTCTTGTATCACGGGTATTTTGCCCACTACCTGGATTCCTCCGGCGAATTTATCTGTTCGGTGGACTGCTCCATGCCGAAATCCCCGGAATTTCTCGATCAAACCCCTCAGGATATGGGAGACTTGGGCGAATATTACGAATTTGGCTCCCAGATGCTGAAAGTGACCCCGGTTTACGATGAATCCGGCGTCCAGACCGGCTTAAAGCTGATTATGTACCGGGATCGGGTTCCGGTTGGCTTCCAGGAACTTCATTCCGTGGTCCTGGAAGGGCCGGTAAGCATTCTGGGCTGGGACGATCCGGCTAACCTCTATCTGGACGAGGAAAACGGCCTGATTGGCTTCTCCGTAATGGATTACGGGGAAACTGTCTCCATCCGGTATGTCCTATACTCCTACGACAGCAAAAACGGCTTTGTGAAGCTGCTGGATCAGCCTATGGAAGCTGACGGCAATCAGTACCTGGATTACCGGACCGGGATCTGCGATGGAGAAACTTTCTATCTGGCTTCCCCGGGACAGATGCTGTCCTTTGATATGGCCCAGCTGAAAGCAGCGGAGGAATAATCATGATCCCCTAAGGGACGGCGCTTCGGCCCGTCCCTTATTTCATAAGCTTAAAAGAATCTTATGATTTGCGGCCTTGCTTTTCTGCGGGAAATAGGCTATAATCAAAGCACAGGCATTTTTTCGTAACCGGGAGGTTTTATGCAGCGAGTTTTGGGATATATGCGCAAGGCTATTCAGGAGTTCGGCCTCATCCAGGACGGGGACCGGATCGCGGTGGGCGTTTCCGGCGGAAAGGATTCCGTGGCGCTTTTGGCGGGGCTTGCCCGGCTGCGGCGTTTTATCGGCATTGATTACAGCCTGACGGCAATTACGCTGGACCCGCAGTTCCATGGGGTTCCGGGGGATTATTCCGCCATAGAAAAAATGTGCGCGGAACTGGAAATACCCTATGTGGTCAAAAAAACCCAGATTGGGGAAATCATCTTTGACGCCCGGCAGGAAACAAACCCATGCAGCTTGTGCGCCCGGATGCGCCGGGGTGCTTTGCATGACGCGGCCAAAGAAGCGGGCTGCAATAAAATCGCTTTAGGTCACCACTATAACGACGTCATCGAAACCTTTATGATGAATTTGTTCAACGAAGGACGGCTGGGGTGCTTCTCCCCCAAGTCCTACCTGTCCCGGAAGGATCTTTGGATGATCCGTCCCCTGGTGTTCGCCCCGGAAAAGGAGATCCGCCGGGCGGTGGAGCGGACGGGGCTTCCGGTAGTCAAAAGCAAATGCCCTGCCGACGGCCACACCCAGCGGCAGGTGATGAAGGAATTTCTGGCCCAGAAAGAACGGGAAAGCAGCGGTTTCCAGTACCGGGTGTTCGGCGCCCTGCGGCGCAGCGGCCTGGACGGCTGGGGCTTTCCTGATCGGACGGAGCCTGTGAAGGAGGTTTTTTAAATGAGATCTAACCGCAACTGTTCTGGGGACGGCGGCATGACCGTCATGTCGGTCATTTCCCTGGTCCTTGGGATGCTGACCCTCATTATGGGGGGCGCTTACCTGATTAACCATTTCCTGACGGAGCGCGCCTACCGCAACAAATGGAAAGACTACGAGGACTGCGGCGTTTTATAAAAGCCGCAGCGCGCTGCTTACAAAAACACGGAAAGCCTCCGGAGAACGTTTCTCCGGAGGCTTTCTTTACGGCGCCATATTGCGGTATTTTACTCTGGCGTCGTCGATCTTCTGCTGTTCGGCAGCCGGCGTGGGGTACCAGCCCCGTTTGCTCATTTCTAAGAAAATGCTGTTCTGGATCTCGTGCTCCTCCGACAGGAGGGAAAGGAAATTCTGTCTTACCTGGGGGGTGGCCGCTTCACAGCTGAAGGTATTGTAGCTGTCTGCGGCAAACTTCTCCGAGGCTAAGGCGTCCGTTAAAATCTCCTTGTCGTCAAAATTTGTGGTGTTTACAGTAGCTTGCATGATCCGCTCCTCCTTTCGTCAGCCCAGCAGGCCCAGCAGGGCCTGGTAATGGTTCCGATGCTTGGCGGCGGTTTCCTCGCACTTGGTGCGGAGCTGCGGGTCGGCGCATACTTGCGCGTACATCTCGTACTTCTTGACCAGGGAACATTCCATTCCCAGCTGGTCGCCTAAGGCGGTCAGCTCTTTGGCGGTTAATTGCGGCATGGCGGCAGCCTCCTTTTTGGTACTGGGGGAAATCCCCTTGTTATTGTGGGAGCATTTCCGCCAGATATTCCTGCCAATTTCCCCCAAAAATTTCATCCGCGCCCCAGGCCGCCAGCCGCAGCTCCCGGGGGACCAGGGTGGGGAAACGGGATACGGCGGCTTCCAGCTCCTCTCCGGGCAGAGGAAGGGTGTGCTCCTCCCCAAAAGCCGTAATAGTCCATCCGTTTTCCTCCCTTTCCAGGGCAATGGCGGGCATTTCCGGCATCAGAGCGGCGGCCGAGCGGAGCCACACCGTCAAAATGCCTCCCACCAGGCCAAACAGGCACAGGGTGGGCACAAAGCCCAAAAAGAAATACCGCAGGTTCCACATCCATGTTTTCATAAAAATCCTCGTTATTTAGCCGTTTTCATTTCATTCAGCAGCCGCCCCAGGGATTTGCCGATAAGCTCCCCGGTATAGGCCGCCTGTTCCAATGTGTTGCCGTGGCTGCCGATTTCCAAAAGCAGGGAACCGGTAGTCAGCTGCTGGTTATATTTCCGGTAGTCAAAGAGAATGGGCCGGGTCAGGGTGGGGTAATCCCCTTCCAGCTGGTTTTGCAGCGCGGCGGCAAAGCTTAAATTTTTCATATAATCCGGGTACCCCATGGTGCCGTCGTCGCAGCCGGATATAATCATCACCTGGGCAGCCTTTTTCCCGTCGATTTCCGTTTCGGCGGAGATCACCTGGTCCCCGGAGGCGATGGCGTCCCGGTGGACGTCCAGGACGATTTTGATGGAAGGGTATTCCGCCAGGTACTGCTCCACGGTTTTCTGGGAACGGTCGTAGGCCCCGTTGTAGGAGGGATAATCGTGCTGGGTGGCGTCGTGGATCACCCCGATTCCGGCGGCTTCCAGCTCAGAGGCGATCCGGTCCCCCACCACCGCCATATTCTGGCTGTTGTCGGTGGAGCGGAAGGACATGGTTTTATCGTAATAATCCCCGGTAAAGGGCACATAGCTTTCCGTTGTATGGGTGTGCATAATCAGCACCTGGGGTTCGTCTGTATCCTCAATGGTAAAATACGGCGGGTTTTTCACCTGAGTCTCAATATCCGCCTTGGAAATGCTGGTGCAGTTTTTAATATATCCGTTTTCTAAGGGAATATAAATATTAGAGGGCGAAACCGTATAGGTTTTATGAACCAATTCCGCTTTGTTTTCATCGGCAACGGCAGGGACGCTGACTTCAATGGGCGGGTAGGAGGTTTCCTCCGGCGCGCTTTCTTCCCCGCTTTCCTCCTGAAGGGCCGGTTCCTCCGGCGCCTCAGATTCCTCCGGCAAAACGGAGCTTTCCGGAACAGGTTCCGCCGCGGAAACCGCTTGGGATTCCTCCGGCGCAAGCCCTTCTTCCAATACAGCCAGTCCGCCCTCCGGCAAAACAAAACCCGCCGAAATTACCCCTGCTTTTACCATATATCCGGAAATCCCCGGCAGGCTGTAAAATAAAATAGCCGCGCACCCGGCCACCCCGGCAGCGGCGGCTAAAGCCGCGAAAATCCGCTGCAGCCGGTATTTTCTCCGCAAATGTGTCCGCATGGCAACCGCCCCTTTCTATGAACCGCTATTAGACTATGCGCCGGGGCGGCCCAATATGCCGGAAAAAATTACTGCCGTTTCTTGTGGGAAATCTCAAAAAGGGGCCGTTTCCCTTGACAAACAAGCAGGTTTTGTTTAAACTGTATTATAAGAATGATAGTTTTCGTGATAAATCAAACCAGGGGGGTTCGATATGGTCAGACTGAAAAACCATCTGGGCACGATTTCCATTTCCCAGAATTTCTTTGTTAACCTTGTGGCGTCCGCCGCGTCCAGCTGCTTCGGCGTGGCCGCTATGGCCGGGGCCCATCCGGCAGCGGACCTTTTGGGAAGGCTCAAGGGGCTTCATGAAGACACCCGGGGCATCCGCATCCGCACCCGGGGCAGCGGGCTGATCATCGACCTCCATATTATTGTCACCTACGGCGTCAACATTGCCGCCATTGTCAAAAGCATTATGCACAAAGTGAGCTATACCGTGGAGGATGTCACCGGCATCCCTGTGGAGCATGTCAATGTTTTTGTGGACGGGATGCGGACCAACTAGGCCAAAAGAAGGAGTGCAGCTGTTGTGATTAACGGAAGTCTGCTGCGGGACGCGATCCTTTCCGCGGCATATACCCTGGCCAGCCGGAAACAGTCGGTTGACGAATTAAACGTCTTCCCTGTGCCGGACGGCGATACGGGAACCAATATGTCCATGACCATCGGCGCGGCCGCCCGGGAGCTGGAAATGCTCAAAGAACCCGCGGTTTCGGAAACCTCCAAAGTGACGGCTTCCGCCCTGCTGCGGGGCGCCAGAGGCAACTCCGGCGTCATCCTTTCCCTGCTGTTTCGGGGAATTTCCAAGGGCCTCCAGGGAAAAAGCGAGGCCAGCGGCACGGATCTGGCCGACGCCTTAGTGGAAGGCGTCTCCGCCGCTTATAAAGCAGTCATGAAGCCCACGGAGGGCACCATTCTGACGGTGGCAAGGGAAGCCTCGGAAAAGGCCCGCAGCGTGGCCATGGATGACAACGACGCCTTGACCGTCTTTCGGGCCGCTGTATCCCAGGCCAGGGAAACCCTGGCCCGCACCCCGGAGATGCTGCCGGTCCTCAAAAAGGCCGGCGTGGTAGACGCAGGGGGCCAGGGGCTGGTCATTATCCTCCAGGCTATGCTGGATGTGTTTGAGGGCGGCCCTGTCATGAAACCGGAAGCGACCCCGGCAGGCGGAAGCGCGGCCAAGCCCAAACGCTCCGCTGTGGCGGAAGCGGACGGGGACATCCTGTTTACTTACTGCACGGAATTTATCGTCCTGAAAGCCCCCGGCTGCGAGGACGCATTAAAGCTCCGGGCCTATTTGGAATCCATCGGCGATTCCGTTGTGGTGGTGGACGATGAGGAAATCATCAAGGTCCACGTCCACACCAACCATCCCGGCGACGCCCTGGAATCGGGGTTAAAATTCGGGATGCTCACCAAGCTGAAAATCGAAAACATGAAGGAACAGCACACCGCCCAGGTGACGGAAGCGGAACAGATGGCGGAAAACGACAGCTATGTCCCCGTTGACCCGGACATCCCTTACGGATTTGTGGCGGTGGCCGCCGGCATGGGAGTGCAGTCTTTATTTGAGGATTTGGGCGTCAACAACGTTGTAACCGGCGGCCAGACCATGAATCCCAGCACCGACGACATTTTAAACGCCATTCACGCCACCCCGGCCCAGACGGTATTTGTCCTGCCCAACAACAAGAATATCATTATGGCGGCGGAACAGGCGGTGAAGCTGGCCGACCGGCGGGTCTGCGTTTTGCAGACAGTCACCATCCCCCAGGGGATTTCGGCCATGCTGGCCTTTGACCCGGAAGCGTCCTTTGCGGATAACCAGGTAAACATGACCGAAGCGGCCTCCAGGGTCCAATCCGGGCAGATCACCTTTGCGGCCCGGGACAGCGATTACGACGGCCACAACATTAAAGCCGGGGAAATCCTGGCCATGGAAAACGGCAAGCTGGCCTTTGTGGAAAAGGACCTGGAAAAGGCAGTTTATAAGCTGACCCGCTCTATGGTGAGACGGGATTCCAGCTTTGTCACCCTGATTTACGGGTCGGATGTCACCGATGGACAGGCGGAGTCGGCCTGCGAGTTTATCAAGTCCAAGCTCTCCCCCAATTTGGAGATCAGCCTGATTAATGGCGGACAGCCGGTTTATTACTATCTGATTTCGGTGGAATAGGAAATGGAAAAGCCCCCTGCCGGTTTTGTGCAGGGGGCTTTGCCGCTTTACCTTAAAGCTTGACCGGAAGGAGGATTTTTTTGGAAAAAGCCGTAAGCATTTCGCTGGATTCCCCGGTGACTGCCTTAAAAAACGTGGGGGCCAAGCGGGCCGCCCTTTATGAAAAGCTGGGGATCCGGACGGTTTATGACCTTCTCCGGTTTTATCCCCGCAGCTATATCGACTACACCTCCCCCATTATGGCCGCCGACGGCCAGGAAGGGGAATCCTGCGTCATCAAGGGATATGTGCTCAAAAAGCTCCAGCCAGCCCCCATCCGCAAGGGGCTGGTTCTCTATAAAATCCTGGCAAACGACGGCCTTTCCAACTTCCAGGTAACCATATTCAACAACGAGTACGCATATTATGGCATCAAGGCCGGGGAGGAATACGTTTTTGCCGGGAAATTTTCCGCCATGGGGCGGGTGTTCCAGCTGTCCATGACCTCTTACCTGCCGGCGGAGGAAGCGGGAATCCTGCGGCCCGTTTATAACCTGACGGAGGGGCTTTCAAACGGTATGGTGGTCAACAATATGGCGGAGGCCATTGTCTGCGCCGACCAGCTGGAAGAGCCCCTGCCCAAAGAGCTTTTACAGGGCCAAAAGCTCTGCCAGCTGCGGTACGCCATTGAGAATATTCACTTCCCCAACGGCCGGGAAGCCTATGAAATCGCTAGACGGCGGCTGGTTTTTGAGGAGTTTTTCACCCTGTCCCTGGCCCTTATCAAGCTTCGGGGACGGGAAAAGGCGGCCACGGCGGTGCAGCTGGACAATACCGACGTCACCGTTTTTGAAGCGTCTCTGCCCTTTTCCCTCACCGGCGCCCAGCGCCGGGCCATTGGGGAAATCTTAGAGGATATGAAAAAGCCTTACCCCATGAACCGGCTCTTGCAGGGGGATGTTGGCTCCGGCAAAACCATGGTGGCGGCGGCGGCGGTCTACGCGGCGGCCAAAAGCGGCTATCAGTCGGCGGTAATGGCCCCCACGGAAATCCTGGCCGCCCAGCATTTCGCCACCTTTTCCAAGGTTTTGGAGCCTTTGGGCATCAAAGTCTGCCTGCTGACCGGCTCTCTGACCCCCCGGCAGAAGGAGCTGTTAAAAGAGGAGATTGCCGCCGGGACTTATGATACGGTGGTGGGGACCCACGCTTTGGTGCAGAATTCCACTGTTTTTCACAATCTGGGGCTGGTCATTACCGACGAACAGCACCGGTTTGGGGTGGAACAGCGGCGGCGGCTGGCGGGCAAGGGGGAAAGCCCCCACAGTTTGGTCATGTCGGCCACCCCCATCCCCCGGACCCTGGCTCTGATTGTGTACGGGGATTTGGATTTGTCCATTTTAGATGAACTGCCCAAAGGGCGGCAGGCGGTGGAAACCCTGGTCATCCATTCCGACAAGCGGAACCGGGCCTTGGGCTTTGTCAAAGAGCACATTGCCGCAGGGGAACAGGCTTACATCGTCTGCCCCTTAGTGGAGGAATCCGACAGCGGCCTGCTGGCGGCCTCCCAGTACAAAGAGCAGATTGCCGGGGCTTTTCCGGGGATTGCGGTGGGACTGCTCCACGGCAAAATGCGTCCGGCGGAAAAGGACGCGGTCATGTCCGCCTTTCAGAAAAATGAAATCCAGCTTCTGGTGTCCACCACCGTGGTGGAAGTGGGGGTGGACGTCCCCAACGCCACCGTTATGATGGTGGAAAACGCCGAGCGGTTCGGCTTGGCCCAGCTGCACCAGCTCCGGGGCCGGGTTGGCCGGGGCAGCAAAAAATCCTACTGCATCCTGGTTTCCGACAACGACGGGGAGGAAAACCGGAAGCGGTTAAAGGTCATGAAATCCACCTCCGATGGCTTTGTCATTGCCCGGGAGGACTTAAAGCTCCGAGGCTCCGGGGACTTTTTCGGGAGCCGCCAGTCGGGGATGCCCGCTTTGGCCATCGCCGACCTTTTCGAGGACGCCGGGATGTTCGCCGAGGCCCAGGAGGCGGCCCGGGCCCTGTTAAAAGACGACCCGGAACTGGAAAAATTGGAAAATCATCCCTTAAAGGTGATTATCGACCGGATTTTTGACCAGAATAAAGACGGTTGGAATTAGACGCGACGGAAGGAGAACCACTTATGCTTCTTGAGAATAAAAAACATATCCATTTTATCGGCATCGGCGGGTCCGGCATGTTCCCGCTGGCCCAGATTTTGCACGGCAAGGGCTATTACCTGACCGGTTCCGACAACAACGAAACCGACACCCTGCAAATGGTCCGGGAAATGGGCATCCCCGTCACCCTGGGCCAGAGGGCGGAAAACATTGAGGGAGCGGACCTGATTGTCCACACCGCCGCCATTATGGACGACAACCCCGAATTGATTGCCGCCCGGGCAAGCGGCGTGCCCACCATTGAGCGCAGCGTCCTGTTAGGGGAGATTTCCGCCTGGTACCCGGCGGCCATCTGCGTCAGCGGCACCCACGGCAAAACCACCACCTCCTCCATGACCACACAAATCCTGCTGGACGCGGGCTTGGACCCCACCTGCGTCATCGGCGGCAAGCTGCCGGCCATCCACGGCGGCGGCCGCATCGGCAAAAGCAGCGCTATGGTCTGCGAAGCCTGCGAGTTTGTGGACACATTTTTAAAGCTGCACCCGGATATCGCCGTGATTTTAAACATTGACGCCGACCATCTGGACTACTTCAAAACCATGGAAAACCTCATTGCCTCCTTCCACAAATTCGCCTCCATGGCCACCCGGGCGGTCATCGCCAACGGGGACGACCAAAACACCCTGAAGGCATTAAAAGATCTGGATAAACGAATTATTACCTTCGGCTACTCCTCCATTAACGACTATTATCCCGCCAACATTGAGCATGTGGACGGGGTCACCATCTCCTTTGACCTTTGCCGGGATTCGGAAATTCTCACCCCCATCCGGCTCCATGTCCCCGGGGACCACAACATCCTAAACGCCATTGCCGCCTGCATCGCGGCCCACGAAGTAGGGGCCAGCTGGGAGCAGTGCGCCAAGGGGTTGGACGCTTTCCACGGGGCACAGCGCCGGTTCGAGGTGCTGGGGAAATTCGGCGGCATTACCGTGGCGGACGACTACGGCCATCATCCCACCGAAATCACCGCAACCTTAACCGCCGCCAAAAAGCTGCCCTTCAAACGGGTCTGGGCGGTGCACCAGCCCTTCACCTATTCCCGGACGGCCATGCTTTTAGACGATTTCGCCAAGGCTTTGTCCATTGCCGACCGGGTGGTGCTGTCGGAAATCATGGGGTCCCGGGAAAAGAACACCTGGAATATTTACGCCAAGGATTTGGCGGAGAAAATCCCCGGCTGCGTCTGGTTCCCGGAATTCCCCGAGATCGCCGATTATGTGGTGGCGCACGCGGAGCCCGGCGATTTGATTATCACCCTGGGCTGCGGGGACGTGAACAAATGCGCCCACATGATGGTGGAAATGCTCTCTAAAAAATACGGCGGCTAATCCGCCGCGGGCGGGGTAACCCCGCTGTTA